>TARA_R110002110_G_C13468387_1_pt1 | contig 15331 bp, 6 predicted proteins | sample TARA_R110002110 | Tara Oceans TARA_R110002110 (sample SAMEA4397330) | marine metagenome | biome: Polar Biome; feature: [SRF] surface water layer (ENVO:00010504); material: water (ENVO:00002006), including particulate matter (ENVO:01000060) such as... | depth 5 m
AGCCCGGCGGGCTCCATCCTGAAATCCACTTGAAACGTCGAAGAACCTCAATTCTTCACCCCGCGTTATGTAGTTGAATTCCTCACCGACAACACGCTAGGACGTATCTGGTACGAAATGACCCAGGGCAGTACCAGCTTAGTCGATAGCTGCCGTTATCTAGTGCGTCGGCCTACAGAAGTTTTCTTAAAGCCAGGGGAGCCGATACCCGAGCAAGATGACTCTAAAGAAGAGGAATCTCTAAGCCAGGAGGATTTGCTGAAGCAGCCTGTCTATATCCCACATCGTGCAATCAAAGACCCACGATGTATTCGCATGCTGGATCCTGCTTGTGGTTCCATGCACTTCGGGCTCTATGCTTTTGATCTGTTTGAGCGCATCTACGAAGAGGCCTGGCAGTTAGAGTCCGAATTGGGTGCGGAGGCCTTTGCTCGCGAGGGTGATCTGGAACCTCTTCACCAAACTTATGAAAGTTTTGAAGACTTTAAAGCCGAAGTTCCAAGGCTGATTATTGAGCACAATATCCATGGGGTGGATATTGATCCTCGTGCGGTACAAATTGCAGGCCTATCATTATGGCAGCGTGCCCAACGCTCTTGGCAGCAGCAAGGTATCAAACCCCAGCAACGTCCGGTAGTTAGAAAATCCAATATTGTCTGTGCAGAACCGATGCCAGGTGAGAAAGGACTGCTCCGGGAATTCGCCTGTTCTCTCAATCCACCCGTATTAGGGCAACTGCTGGAAGCTATCTTCGACAAGATGGAATTGGCTGGCGAAGCGGGTACTTTGCTGAAAATAGAAGAAGAAATTCAGTCCTCGATTCATGAAGCGAGAGACCTGTGGCAGGCGAGGTCTGGAAGCAACACTGTTGGGGATATGTTCCAAGATGAACTGGATAAAGCGACGCCACAGAAAAAACTAGGCTTCGATCTAAGTGGTGTTGACGACGAATCCTTCTGGGATGGAGCTGAGCAATTAATTCTGGAATCGCTCAGTGAATATGCAGATAAGGCTGATTCCAGTGCGGATCAAAAGCGATTGTTTGCCGAGGATGCAGCCAAAGGGTTTGCCTTTATCGATTTATGTCGTAAACGATTTGATGTGGCTTTGATGAATCCTCCGTTTGGGGAGTCCTCATTACAATCGGATAGTTACATAGCAAAAAATTACCCTAGCTGGGGTAAAAATGTCCTATGTGCCTTTTTAGAAAGGCTTTCAAGTATGTCGATGCCAGCTGGTTACACGGCTTCAGTTATTGATAGAAGCCCGTTAAACAAATCTAGTTACGAGAAATTCAGAGAAAATATATTGCTGAATGAATGCGCACTTGAAATGGTCCTAGACTTGGGGTGGGGGGTGCTTGACGCAAACGTAGAAGTATCTTCGATCATTCTTAGTGAAAGATCTAGCGCTACTAAATCAAGCGTATTCATTGATGCGAGAAGAGAGAGTGTTGATCTAAAGAATATTTATGTCCAGAAAGCTGTTGATCACCTAAAAAATATTTTTATTCATAATACTGAATCATTTTCTCATTTTCCTAATTCGGCTTTAGTGTATGAATTGCCAGATAGGTTACTCCGGTTGTTCTCGTTGTTTGGTAATTTCAATTCTCAGGGTTATACGGGATATACAGGTCATCAGCTCCAATCTGAAAGGCATTTTCGATTGTTTTGGGAGTTGCCGATTAAAGAGGTTTTTGAATGCGGAAATAAGTACGTAAAAATGTACAACGGCGGTGAGTTTGTTCGATATTGCCATCCAAGAAGAGATGTAGTTAATTTTGGGCCATATTCAAAGATTGGTTCCGAAAATTTTCCATCTTATTCTTATAGAATTCAAAACAAGAATAAGCATTTCAAAGGTGGAGTCGGTTTTGGCGTTAGGGGAGATGTGCTAGATGCTCACCTGATTAATGATACTGATACCCTCTTTACTGTCGAAGGACAGTGTATACCTGTTTCGGACGAAAATTCTCGTTGGTTTTTATTGGCTGTTTTGAATAGCCAACTTACTTCTTCTTTGTTGAACACTTTCTCGGGGCAGCACAAATATTCAGGATACATTAATTTACTGCCATTGCCTGAAGTTGATGAGAGCTTATTGCGAGAGGTTTCATGTTTAACAAAAGAATTATATTCAATTAAGTCATCTTACTATGAATATGATGAGACCACCCCGTTCTTCTCAGGACCTTATTTAAAGCTGGTCTCAACTGAAGGGTCAATGATTGAGCCTGCAGTTAAAGGTTTGGAAAGAAAAGTTTCTACTGATAACAAAAGAGTTCAAGAGATTCACAGAAAAATAGGTAATCTTATCTTGAAGGCCTATAAAGTGGATGATCAGGCATCAGTAGCAGAAATTGAGCGAGGTCTTATCAACGCGCCAAAAGAATGTGTTCCGGTGTGGGGAGATGCAGGACATGATGAATTACGCGATTCTATATCTTTTGACGTGATTAATTATTTTGTTGGCTGTGTGTTTGGTAAATTCAATGATTCTCCATCAGCTACGGTCTGTATTGAAGAGGATAACGGTTCTAATCAAAGTCTCTCTAAACGAGTCGATGATATTTCAGATATCGAATTTTTCGATGATTTGAAGTCCGCTATCCGAATGCCATCAGGGCAAAAGGGTTTTTCAGTCTATTTTTCTCAGGTAAATGGTTTTTTCGACGACCACTTAAAAAAATTCACACAGTCAAGAAGGCAGAGCCCTATTTATTGGCCGCTTCAAACTCCTTCGGCTTCCTATACGCTGTGGATCTATTATCATCGAATAAATGAACAAACTCTTTACTCCTGTGTTAACGATTTCGTTGAACCTAAGCTTCGACAAGCCGAGCTAGACCTCAATGCCTTACAAGTGAAGTCTTCTCGTAGTAGCTCAGAAGAGAAAGAGCTGGAAAAACACAGCGACTTGATCAACGAACTGCGTGATTTCCGCGATGAGCTGCTTCGAATAGCTCAATTCTGGAAGCCCAACCTTAACGATGGCGTGCAAATCACCGCAGCCCCTCTGTGGAAGCTTTTCCAACACAAGGCTTGGCAAAAGAAACTGAAAGAAACCTGGGGGAAACTTGAAAAAGGCGACTATGACTGGGCCCACTTGGCTTGCAGTATTTGGCCAGAGCGCGTGTTGCGAAAATGCCATCAGGATCGAAGTTTAGCAATAGCCCATGATGTTGAGCGTATCTTCTGGCATGAAGTAGAAGTGCCAGTTAAGCGAGGAAAAAAGGCGACTGGCGATACCAAATTAGAGTGGCAGCCCAAAGAGCTTACGGATAATGAGCTGGATACGCTGATTAATGCACGGAGTAGGGAGGCAGGCGTATGAGTTTTGCAGAGTTTTTCAAAAGCTCAGTGCTGGAGACGCGACTAAAGAATTCGCAGGTCATGGTGGTGTATGACCCAGAACACCGATATAGAGATGCTTGTCTGGAGACGGCAACTGACAAAAGAGTAGTGGTCAACAGCTCAGGTTCTAGCATTACCAGCCGGGCGGAAGCAATCGCTGCCCTTGGTAAGCTTGGTGATCACCAAATTGAACAGCTGCTGGTTTACGTGCCTGCGTCAAAACCACTAGAGGATGAAGATAAGCAAAAAGATCCATTTGCTTTGTATGGTGTGTGTGGCGATGTTTTCCCCAGTGGTGATGGAGATAACTACCTTAGCTTGTGCCTGAAAGCTAAGCCTGATCATGCCACGCAGGTGCGGGCGGTGTTTGATCAAGACCCTAATCCCAGTTTTGCCGTAATTGATGCTATCGGCGGTGGTCTGAGCTGGCCAAATTTACGCGCTTTGCTCAAGGTGGAGTCTACCCGAGATATTCTATTCGCGCTGTTGGTTCCCAGTGATTTGCAGCAGGCTGCTCTGAAAGAGAACGATGCATGGGTATCGGAAGCTAAGGCACTGCTGCAAGCCAGTATTGGTTTGGGGTTGAAAACCCGTGGTAAAACCTGGTCAGCAATTGGCGATGAGCTGTGGCGCTTTGTGCTCTTTAGCGAGTTTGTATTTGACCTGCCTGAGGAGTTGCCTCCAGGTTTATTGGATGTACCCCGCGCTGACACGTCAGCACAACCCTTGATTGAAGATATGTGTGAGCGACTGCGTAGTGACCGCCGCACACAGAATGCCTATATCGAGCGTGCGGAGGCTATTGAATCAGAGCTTGATCTGACCAGTATCTGCGGCGACATGGCAGATTTAGGCGAGCGGGATACTTTTCCGTTCGAGGAACGCACATTCTTGCAGCGTGCCATGGAAGCTTTGGCGCGTGACGATAACGATAGAGTAAAGGCCATTCTGGCACGCCATGCGCAATCTGTATGGACAGGCAAGGGCGAGTCTCAGGCGCAATGGGATTTGATTCGCTCAGCGTTCGCATTGATGGAATGCTGCCAGGATAACGACCGATTGCTCAGTGATTACACGCGGAGCATGGATAGCCTAATTGATCTGTATGTTAGCCAATTGCGGGAAATCGATCGATTGCATCGTGAGTTCGAACAAGCGGTTAGTGATTACGATTGGCAGGATACACAAGGGATTATGCAACCCGTTCAGCAGCAGGCGCGCAAGCAGTACGGCAAGCTGATTGAGAAAGTTCAATTGCTATTTACCAAGCATTTACAGCAAACGGGGTGGCCGGTTGTTGGTCGGTTGGCCAATGGCGATGTGTTCGATAAATTGGTTGCCCCCAAACTACAACAAAGTGGAACAAAGGTCGCCTACTTGATGGTGGATGCGCTCCGCTATGAGCTGGGTGTGGCACTTGAACAGCAGTTGTCCGAAGATGGAAAAGTAGAACTAAAACCCGCTTTATCGCAATTGCCGAGTATTACGCTCGTGGGTATGGCAAGCCTGTTGCCAGGTGCAGGTACCGAACTGCGATTGGTAAAAAATGAGAATGGATACACTCCGTACCTTGGTGATCAGCCAGTATCAAACGTCAGTCAGCGCATGGAAATACTCCGCAAACGTTATGGCCAACGATTTCAGGAAGGACGGCTTGAGGAGTTTGTGCGCAATCGATTTGAGGTTGAAGATGATGTTGAGTTGTTGGTTTTACGTTCTGTAGAGATAGACAGTCACTTCGAAAATCACCCGGATACTGCGCCGACCGAAATTATCAATGCACTAAAACGTATTCGGGTAGCCGTCCATAAACTAAAGGATGCGGGTTTTAACGAGGTGGTGATCGCAACTGATCATGGCTTCTTCATGAATACCCATGCTGGAGCTGGAGATACCTGCAGTAAATTACCTGGCGATTGGCTTAACGAACATCAGCGCTGTCTTTTAGGTGAGGGTAGTAGTGATACTCATCATTATTTGTTGAGTGCTGAGAAGGCGGGTATTCGCGGTGATTTCGCGAATATCGCGGGTCCTTTAAGTATGGCTGCCTATAAGACGGGCATGCTCTATTACCATGGCGGTGCGTCATTACAGGAATGTGTTGTTCCGGTTATTAGTTTACAGCTTGATGCACCAGAGCAAGCGCCCATCTCTCAGGCGACGGTTGCACTGAATTACAAGAATGGCGCGAAACGCATAACAACACGCCTGCCGGTTATTGAAATCAGTCTCGATACTCAGGATATGTTTTCTGTTGGAAGTGATTTTGAAATCTTGCTGGAGGCTCATGATAAGAAGGGAAATGTAGTTGGTGAGGCAAAGCCTGGTGGATTGGTTAACCCTGCGACCGGAACTATAACCCTGAAGCCAGGCGACAAGGTGCAAGTTACGTTAAGAATGCAAATGGACTACGAAGGCAAATTCAAAGTTAAAGCGCTCAATCCGTCCACAATGGTAGCCTTCTGCCAGCTGGATTTAGAAACTGACTATACGGTATAAGCTACGGTGTAAGCTATGGATGAATTAGATCAAAAAGTCACCAGTGTTTTTGATGGCAAGGTCGTTAGAAAAGACCTGCTTCATCGAATAAAAAAAGGAACCAATGTTCCGACCTTTGTACTGGAATTTCTTTTGGCTCGATATTGTGCCAGCGATGACGAAGCCGAGATTCAGGGTGGGTTAGAGGCTGTTCTCGAGACATTGAATGACAACTATGTACGACCCAATGAGGCCAATAAGGCACAGTCAAAAGTTGCCACAAAAGGTAAGTACAAGTTTATCGACAAGGTTCATGTCAATTACGTTGAGAAGGATCGGCGACATTGGGCAGCCCTGGAGAATTTTGATTCCAGGCGTGTGGCCATTTCAGAGAAATTCTATCGCGACAATGACAGGCTGTTGCAGGGTGGTCTATGGTGTGAAGTGACCATCGCCTATAACGAAATTGAAGACGATGACTACGCTTTTTATATTGAAGATCTTCGCCCAATTCAGCTTAGCCGATTTAACTTTGAGCAGTATTGTGAAGGTAGGGAGCAGTGTTCGCGTGACGAGTGGCTGGACATCGTTTTGCGGTCGGTTGGTTTGGAACCAGGTAAATTAACCCCTCGCGTGAAAATACATTTTGTTGCTCGGTTATTACCCCTCGTAGAGCCGAATTTTAACTTTATAGAGTTGGGGCCTCGCGGCACGGGTAAGTCCTATTTTTTCAGTGAGTTTTCACCATACTCCACACTCATTAGTGGTGGTCAGGCTACTAAGGCAACGCTGTTCTACAACAACCAACGTAAGAAGATAGGCTTGGTTGGTTTTTGGGACACTGTTGCGTTTGATGAAGTGGGTGGGATAAAGGTTAAAGACCCCGATACCATTCAAATCATGAAAGACTTCATGGCTAATGGTCGGTTTTCCCGTGGTGTCGAAGTTATTGCTGACGCATCTATGGCCTTTGTCGGAAACCTTGATTTATCTGTAGATCAAATTGTTAACTCTGAAGTCTACGACCTGTTCCAACCGTTACCTAAAGAGTTTGATTTGGCGGTTATGGATCGTTTCGCTTGCTATCTTCCAGGGTGGGAGATGCCGAAAAACAGCAGTGATTTTCTAACCAATAATTATGGGTTTATTACTGACTACCTGGCCGAGGCATTTCACCATCAGCTTAAACAGACGAACCGCTTTGAGGAAGTCAACAAGCGTATCCGTTTGGGGGCGGCAGTTGAAGGGCGCGATGAAAAGGGAATTAAGAAGACCGTTGCGGCCTTTTTGAAGATCCTTCATCCATCAGGTTCACCTTCTGATGAAGAGTTTCGGGAATATGTGGAATACGCGGTTGAGTGCCGTCGGCGCGTAAAAGAGCAGATGAACAAGCGCAAATCGGATGATGAGTTTGCCAAGATTAATCTCTCTTATATGAATGATGATGGTAAAGAGGTCATTGTTTATTGCCCCGAATCGAAGTCCGCAGCAGCAACACAAGAACCAATTCGGCGCGATATTCATTCAGATGAAGCGCCTGAGAAGGCAGTTGAAGAATCATCGAAGGAAGAGCCGACAGAGCCAACAGTAGCTCCACCTAAGGCGGAAGAGGAAGTGCCAGAGGTGCTTGAGCCGCCGCTGGAGGAACCGGTAATAGAAGAACTGAAAGAACAGCATTACACCATCCATTACGGTGCAACGGGTTACAGCTATGAATCGATTATTGGACCCTATTTAGAAGGTGCCAAATCGATCGAGATCGAAGACCCCTACATCCGCGTTACTCATCAAATTCATAACTTTGTTCGCTTTTGTGAGGCGGTGATCAAGACTCCTGCTGTACGGAAGATACGCTTGATAACCAGCTATGATGACGACACTGACGTTAAAGAAATGTCTGAGCGACTAAGTGAACTTAAGCAGAGCCTATTGGAGCTCGATATCGAACTCGAATTGAAAGTCAATGAGCATATGCATGATCGAGAAATCCGGGTTGATAACGGCTGGACAATCAAAATTGGTCGCGGTCTAGATTTCTTCCAGAGGCCTGATAGTTGGTTTGGTGTTGGATCGAATGATCTCAATCTGAGGAAGTGTCTCGAGACGAAGGTGGATATTTTTAAACGCTGATTGAGTGCTGTGTCAGCTTCATGGATAAAGAGCAGATGAACATAGACAAAGGAACGTGTGGGTGATGCAGCAGATAACACGATTCATATTAGTTCCAGATAGCAGTGCCGCTCGCCGCCTGCGTCGAATAATCGCTACACAAACTCCCTGCATGGGCCTGCAGATAGGCACTTGGCCAGAACTTATTGAACAGGCCAGAAGCGCTTATTTAATTCCGCGACGATCAAACGACTGGAACCAAGTTTTTCATCATGCGCTTGAAAATGTTTCAAATGCGTTCTGGTCACAAAGCCTTGAAGTGGCGCCCCAAGAAACGGCTGCTGAAGTTGAAGCAGCGTTATCACTCCTTATCGGTGCAACCCAGCCCGGTGATGAAGATGGAATTGCCGAGGCTGACTTTGATCAGCTTCCCGAGCGTCCGAGAAAGCACGTTGAAGATCTTGTGCGGTTGCTGGTCGAGTTAGATGGCAGGTTGCCGGAGGAGCTAGAGGCCATACAACAGTTGATGATTGCAGAGTCCAGTAGCGCAATACGCAAACTGGTGGTCTGCCATGTTGATCAATTCCCAGTGTTAACACGTTGGCAGGCGGTGTTGATCGATAACCTCAATAAAGACGCCGGTGCCGAACCTGGTGCAGCTTTGCTTGCCGCCCTGGAGTCGCTGCAGCCCGCTGTTGCTTCCGACGATCCTGAGAGTGGTCTGGAATTTATACAAAAACATCTGTTTTCTGCGCCATCTGAAAAAACGTCACTGGATAACAGTGTGCAATGGTTAGGTGTTAGGGATTACCTCCAGGAAGCGGAAGTTGCCGCTGGTATGGCTCAACAGATACTGGCGGAAAATCCGGGGCTATCCACTTCTGAAATAGGACTGCTCCTTCCAGATACATTTGAGTATTCATTGGCGGTCAACGATGCGTTTACCACAGCCGGTGTGACTCTCTCCGGATTGCCTGTAGATCATTGGCAAAGAGACCTGGGCAAGGAGGCGTTATTCCATTTCTTGTACTGTCGCCAGAAACCTTCACCTGCGATGGCCTTGGCGGTTTGTTTGTCGTCTCCCTTGATGCCCTGGACGAAAGAGCAGGGTGCAGTGTTAGCTCAGACGGTCATGGACGGTGACTACCGATTACGACCATCCCGGTCTGCCACTCCGCCTGATAGGCAAGTGCTGGATCTGCTGCGAGAAGGTGATGAAAAGCCAGAGACCTTGATAACTGCTATCCGGGCGTTTGTGGAGCTACTGGATGGTAGTGAGCAATTCGATGCCCATGTATATCAGGCGAGGTTGATGGCAGAAGAACTGTGCGCAGCCCTTGAAGGTAGTTCGGACATTGATTGGATTTCGCTGCGGCGCTTGTCGAGCCCCAAGAATATCAGTACCGGAGAATCACCGGACTTTAATTTGGATGGTGTCACAGTCTGGCGGGAAGGGCACGAGCCATGGCGTCCAGTTCGTTTCTTGATTGTGCTGGGTTTTGCGTCAGGTCATTATCCTTTGGCCAGTAAAGACTCTGCAGTCTTTGTCTCTGAAGATTTGGCGGCTATCCAGCAGGCATTGGGACTCGCGATAGCGACCCCCGCCGAGCAAATGCGAGACCGCAGAGCGAGGTTTAAGCGGCAGCTGGGGGCAGTCAGTGACTCTTTGACGTTTATGATCCCTCGCAGGGATCCCACAGGTGCATCGCAATCGCCGTCTGAGTCCCTGGTGTTTATGTCTCAGCTGTATAGCGATGTCGATGAGGCAGAATCTTTGGTCCTTGAAATGGATGTTGGTGCTGACCGAGAGCGTATGCAGTACCTCCCGGTAGCTGAAGTATTTCACTCAAGCTCTCCAAGAGACATCGTCATTGAAGACATTGAGTTCGACTTTGATCTGCTTGCACTTAGGACTGATGAAGAGGGCAATTTAAGGCCAGAGTCGCCCAGTAGCCTGGAAACCCTAATGGTGTCTCGTTTCGCTTGGTTGCTGCGTCGGATCAGTGCAGAACCGTTGGGTTGGGAACCCGAGCGACTTGATGTGATGCTTCAGGGCACATTGACCCACCAGGTTTTTGAAGAGCTTTTTCAGGCATCTAAGCCAATCCCAGGGCCAGAGGCGATTAACTCACAGATTGAACCGCTTCTGGATTCAGCCATCAGGACTCATGCGCCATTCCTTCGCGCTGCGCAATGGCAGGTCGAGCGAAAACATTTGGCATCCAGCATTCACAAGGCGGCCTTAGCTTGGCGTGAGGTGTTGACCACATTGAACGCAGAAGTGCTCGGGACAGAAGAGTGGCTGGCGGGAACGCTCGATGGTCTTCCCATTCATGGCCAGGCGGATATTTTGTTGGGTCTGCCAGATGGTCGACTGCTGGTGGTGGACTATAAGAAATCCAGTGCAACAAGCCGTAGGCCTCGGATGCAGAAAGGTTATGACAGTCAGGCTAATCTGTATCGCACTATGCTGCAAACGGGAGGGCCTAAGAGCGAAGACAATACCGCGTTGCTGGAGAAGCTGCGGGCAGGGGACACCACCGGTATCGTTTATTTCATGACGAATGATCAGGCCTCTCTGACTGATGCGCTGGTAGTGGAGTCTGGGGCGATTCCGGGTTGGGAGGTTTTGGAAAATGATGTATCACAGCTAGCCATGGAATTGATAAGGGAGCGCCTGCAGGAGGTTGGAGCAGGCCAGTTGTATTTGAATCGGGAAGGGGACGGCCAGTTTTTCGACAAGCAAGCTGGCGTCAAGCCGTATGCGCTGGATAACAGTGCGCTGATACCGTTATTCACCATCCCCGGTGAAGCCAGGGAGGCCGAATGATGTTGCCACCATTAACGATTATCCCTGCTGGAGCGGGATCCGGAAAAACCTACACCATCCAACAGCAACTGGGTGAATGGGTTGTTGAGGGGTTGATTGCACCCGAGCGAATCGTGGCGGTGACGTTCACTGAAGCTGCTGCTGCCGAATTGCGTGAACGCATACGTGCAAAGCTTCTTAGTCTTGGTCGATTGGAAGATGCGTTAAAACTGGATCAGGCTTATATCTCCACGATACACGGATTTGGTTTACGCCTGCTCACAGAGTTTGCTTTCGATGCGGGCTTGTCACCAAAGCCCAGGCTGTTAAATGAGGATGAAGAAAATACACTGATTCGACTCGCACTCTCGCGTACCGATAAGGCCGATGTCATTACCTCTAACCTCACTAAATTTGGCTACACTTTTGATTTCAATTCCAAAAAGGGTGCCGAAGACATTTTCCGCGATGATTTGCTACGGATCGTTATGCTGCTGCGGTCTGCGGGTTGGAGTGAGGAAAGTGACACCTATTCGGAATTTGCGGCTAACTGGATTAGAGATCGATATGGCATTACAGGTGATGGAGACCAGCTAACAGCGAATTTATGCCGCGCGGTCACCCGGCTTCTTGAAGCCTACCCAGAGAGCCTGGCCAGGGAGTTTGGGAACAATGCAACGGCGGAAAAGGCATTCCGTCAGGATTTCAGAAACCTTAAAGCGGCGTCAGACGACAGTACACTGAGCTCCGACTGGAAATTGTGGAAAGGGTTGCGTGAATTACGGCAATCAAAGAGGGGGTGCGCTCTACCCGAGGACTATGAGGAACTGTCTGGCGCTGTTATTGAAGCTGCTAATGCGTTGCCTACACACCCAGGCCCGCTTGAACAGGCCGTGTTGCACATCAGTGCGTTGATTGCCGCTGGGCAAGATGTACTGGTTCACTACGCGGAAGCCAAGCGAGAAGCAGGGCTGGTCGATTATGGCGATATGATTGCTATGGCGGCAGACATGCTGCGTTCGCGCCCTGATGTGGTAAATACGCTGGTTTCGCGAATCGATTGCCTGGTTGTCGACGAATTTCAGGATACTAACCCACTTCAGTTTGCGCTTCTCTGGCAGCTTAAAGATGCAGGGGTGCCGACGGTGACAGTGGGTGACTTGAAACAAGCCATCATGGGATTTCAGGGCGCGGATCCGCGATTGTTTGATGCACTCATACAGCAGAACCAGGATGTCGCTAACCCATTAACCAGCAACTGGCGGTCACAACCAGACTTAATGCACTTTATCAATGCGGTTGGCCCCAGTTTATTTGGGGAAGACTATGTGCCGCTGACACCCCAGGGCGCTGGCAGTACACAAGAGCCTGTTGAGCTGATCGACTTTGCTGTAAAGGCAAGAAAAGGTCAGCATGTTGTTAGAGCCGTATCCGTTGGTGAACGGCTGCAAGCCCTGTTGGGCGATTCTACACAGCAAGTCGTTGACAGGCGCACAAAGCAAAGCCGTGGCCTGCGCGGTGGTGACATAGCCGTACTTTGTCCTACTCATAAGATGCTTTCTGACTATGCAGCTGTATTACGCGGTATGGGGCTGCGAGTACGCCTGCAGGAAGACGGCTGGCACGAATCTCGGATTGTGCAACTGGCCTGTCAGGCACTGGCATATGTCGCCAATCCGCAGGATCGTCATGCTGCGCTGTACCTGTCCGTTACCGAGTTGGGTAATTTGGATCTAAAAACTGCCTTGGAGCAGTTAATAGCCAACGGAAAGATAGATGATCCGGTACTGGATCAACTGGAAGCATTGGCAAGTCACGTTGAAGATCGAACTATATTCGCGCTGGTCGCTGATACCTTCTCTGCACTGCGCCTTTTTGATGTTATTTCGGCGTGGCCGGATGCTGACCAGGCGCGGGCTAACTTGCTGCGCTTGCAAGCCGAAGCCGGTGAGTTCATGGATGCAAACCGCGAAGCATTGGCGAGTGGTGGCTATCATGGTTCCGGAATACAGAGCTTTTTAGCCTGGCTAAACGCAAAAATCGAGCGGAAGGATAAGAACAACCAACCTGATCCCCGAGTTATTGACGAGGATGCCATTCAACTGGCTACCTGGCACAGTTCAAAAGGCCGGGAATGGCCTGTGGTCTTTGTTTGTGGCATGGATCGGGAGCTAAAACCAAGACTGCCGAATATGGCGCTTGGGTATAACTCGTTTGATGATTTGTCTGAGCTTATCGAGAAAGCCCAGATAGAGTATTCGCCAAAATTCACTGCCTCGGAATCAGATGATCAATTCTTAGGCGATCTGGAGGTCGAATCCGAACTCGAATCCAGAAGGCTGATTTACGTCGCGTTGACCCGAGCAAGAGAAAAGCTGGTTATTGAATGGCCCAGCTTTTTGGCAGGCAAAGATACCCTGACATATTGGTCAATACTGGCTGCGGAGGCTTCTGTATCGAAGCCTGACAAGACTATTTCTATCGGTGACTCGACGTTTCCTTGTTTGATCTGGGATGGGGAGTCAGAGCTTCCTGAAGAGATTGATGAATCCCAGGAAAATGCTGAAGCAGAATTATTGACCGTAGGTCGCCGAGCGATCAAACCAGGACAACCCCCTGAACAGCAAATACCCGATAGCGTAACGCCTTCCGGAATGGTTGCTTCTACCGATACGGTAGAGGGCATAGAGCAAGCCTTGGAAACTGCTCAATACTTCCAAGAGCTGGATCTCGATATCGGGCTCTCCGGTACAGTTCTGGGCACCTTCCTTCACCATTGTTTCGAGATCCTTGGGGCCAACCCTGGCCATGCTGAGAATATTGCGACCATCACAGATGTTGAATTGAGCGAGGATGCTCGAATCAGTATTGCCGAAAGCGTGGCCAGCTTCGAGCAATGGATGGCAGATCACTTCTCGGCAACAGCTGTCCATCGGGAGTTACCGTTACTGGGCGTTGATGAGAACGGCTCCGTAGTATCAGGAACCGCTGACCTGGTTTTGGAAACAGATGGTGGAGTATGGATCATTGATCACAAATCTGATCAGGTCGACGACCCCGAAGAAGCGTTCAATCATTACAGACCGCAGCTTGAATGTTATTCGAACCTACTACAAAGCATGGGGCATAACGTGTTGGGCATTGGGATTAATTGGATCAGACGGGGGGAAGTGGTCCTCGCCGTACAAAGTGCTGAGTAATGGGATGGGGAGCTCCAAAGAGCATACTAAACACAAATGGATCTTCCCCGCACGCTTTCGTGCAGGATCCTACGGCTGGAAATCCTCCAAATTAGCCTGTCAGCGACTTCGCGAAGCTGTTTCCGAAATAAAGAAGGTTGCAAAGAAAGAACCTGTTCTCGGCGCTGAAGGTGCCGTTCGCCTGCTGGAAAAGATCTGGCCCGCGCTGGAGCATGTGGATAGTTCAAGTGGTGCGCTGGGTTCTGCGGTTAACAAAGCACTCGATGACCTGATCGCGCTAATCATCATAGCTCCTGCCGATGCCAAGACTCGTAACAAATGGCTCGAACGCTTGTGGAAGGCCATGGAGGATGATGGCGTCGATTACCTGGGGCCGGTTGGCGACCGCTGGGGAGAGCTTTGTGAGTCGGTGGAAACGGCCAACCAGTGGGCGGAGGAATTGATGCCGACGTTGAGGTCGTGTTGGACCGACCCGAATCCCGGTAACTACTTTCATGGTGCAACGGCCTGCCTGTCCTGTCTGCTGGCGGCGCGACGCTATCAAGAAGTAGTCGACCTGCTGGCGCTGGACCGTAAACCGTTCTGGCATTATCGTCGCTATGGTGTCGAGGCATTATTGGCGATGGGCAAGAAGTCAGAAGCCCTGAAATACGCCGAGGCATCCCGAGGGCTAAACCAGCCTGATTCGGCCATTGACAAGACCTGTGAAGATGTCCTCATTTCTTCCGGTCTGCATGACGAGGCCTATCGGCGGTATGGGCTAAAGGCGGCCCAGGGTAATTCGTATCTCGCGCGGTTCTGCGCTGTAGCAAAACGCTATCCAATGAAAGCACCAGTTGAGATTCTCGCTGATCTGATCAAGACCACACCTGGGGAAGAGGGCAAGTGGTTTGCCACGGCCAAAGATTTGAAACTCTATGAGCTAGCGCTACAGCTCGCAGATCAGAGCCCTTGTGAGCCGAAGACGCTGACACGGGCGGCTAGAGACTTCCTTGAGTCGGAGCCTGAGTTTGCACTTGGCTCAGCCTTGGCTGCGCTTCGCTGGTTGAACGAAGGGTGGGGGTATGAGGTGACAAGCATTGATGTTATAGATGCCTATGAGCTGGCTCTGAAAGCCGCCGATAGGTCACACGTAGATAATGTGTTAGATCAAATCCGTGGATTGCTTGACCAAAACAAGGGTGCCGGAAGCGCGTTTGTGAGGCAGTCTTTATCGAGCAGAATGTGACAGTTCAGAGAGGGGGAATGTGCATTCTAACGCGTGCGGTATATTTCTTCAGATTACTCCCATTTGTATCCCAGATGCATCCCAAGGGTTCTATCTAGGGTTTGAGGTGGAAAATAATCCGTTGGGTTTAAAAAGGGAAGGGGGATGGTAC
>TARA_R110002110_G_scaffold2888_1_pt1 | contig 15311 bp, 26 predicted proteins | sample TARA_R110002110 | Tara Oceans TARA_R110002110 (sample SAMEA4397330) | marine metagenome | biome: Polar Biome; feature: [SRF] surface water layer (ENVO:00010504); material: water (ENVO:00002006), including particulate matter (ENVO:01000060) such as... | depth 5 m
GGGGGTTTCCCCCCTAATCTCTGTGCTTATGATTGCCGCGCTCATTGGCTGTTGACCGTGCAGTGCGGCGATCTGTCAAAAGGGGTTGCAAAATTCTCAGAATGTCAGATGATCGACCCGAGGCAGATAGAAGAAATGAAAAAACCAATCAAGCCAAACTCGTTATGCGAGACGGACGCCCCCGTCCAGACAATCAGCCGTGCGGTTGAAAAGCTCGTTGACAGGGCAGACGCGGAACGCGCCGATCTCCTCCTCGATGACGACTTCCTGGAGGGTGTGCTTAAACAACTCCTGGATGATTCCCCATTCCCCCGCGTTGACGGGGAGGGGTTTGGTGAGTGGGAAAAGAAAAGCCACCTGGAGGGGAGGACAAAGAAGATCAAGGCGATCCTCTTCCTTTCCGATTCGGAGTTTGAACAGGTCCGCGCAATTGCACGGGCGAGAGGCAGCCGGAGCCACTACGACTTGATCAATGAGTTGGTCGTGAGGGTTCTAGCAGCGGCGAGGATGATATGAGCGACAGGGATATCAGGGAGATCGAGGACATCCTCGAATCACAGATCAATGGTGATGCACTTCTTTTTGATGTGATGGGCCCGGGCTTCCCCGACCCTACAGCGGGCGACCTGCTGCATGGGAGGGGGGATTGATGTTCTGGAAGGATGAAACATGCTGGTTCACCGTCCCCGATGGGACGATCGACACCATGGACAGGCAGGCCCCTGTGTTCGACGCAGGCGCTTCCATCCGCGTGGATGGGGCAAGGGCTATCCAATGCCCCACGAGGGCCGTGAGGGACAGCCTCGTCGCATTCTTTGGCGAATGTGGCGTGGAGTGTGAGTTGCTGGACGAGTATGTCCCGCGCAAGAGGGACCGGATCGATCCATTCTTCTGGCACCGGGTGAAGCTGTTTAATGCGCCCCCGTCCCCGCTATGGTATTCGCGTCGAGACATTGGATGGAGGTCGTCCCCGTGAAGCTCAACGAATTGATCCTATTGTCCGCGTCCTCTGGTGAGTCGGCATACCATCACCGCGTCTCAGGCGTTGCCCGTTGCCCGCGAGAGGCGGCAATGCACGCGAATGGAATAGACAGGAGCAACCCCTCCGACCCAATACACGGGAACCAGTTCCGGTTTGACATCGGCCACGACGTGGAGGCCCGGGTCATATCGGCCATGGAGGATGCCGGGCTTGGCGTTGGGTTCAATCAGTTGCGCGTTGTTGCTCGCACGCCAGGAGGGCTCGAAATCCCTGGCCACATTGATGGGATCGTCCTGCTACCTGAAGAGGTGGACCGGGGAGGGAAGTGGTATCTGTTCGACGTGAAGAGCGCGGGCACCCGGTCCTACCAGCGGATGTTCTGGCGCGGGCAACCCCCGAAGCCAAAGCAAGCGCACCTGGAGCAGGTGTCCGTCTATGCGAATGCCTTCGTTGATGATGACAATCACCCGGATATCCGTGGCGTGAGGCTTCGGGATCTGGAGTTCGATGGGATGCCGTGCGGCGGGGGCTTGATCCTCTACCTGTGTGTCGACTCGACAGCAAGGGGGAGTGGGGACAGCAGGGAATACCTGCCTCGGTTGACCGAGTGCCACTTTGACCTTGATGACGTGGACGTGGATACCGTCTTGTCTGGCTTCGATGATGTCGAACGCCACCGGCTGGACGGGACGATCCCGCCAAAGCCAGAGCCTACGGACGATCGTCTGTGGCCTAACTTCAACAGGAAGACGCGGAAATACAAGCCCGTGCGGTGTTCGCCGCGCTGGTGTGAGCGTTTTTCAATTTGCCAGGAGATTTAGCATGAGCAAGCGCAAGCCAAAGAACGCCAAGGAGGCGCTGGAGCGACTCTCGAAGCACTACGATCTGAACAAGAATGATTTCTATGAGTTGCATGGAAGCTGGATCTTGAAGCATTCCGCCGTCCAGAAAATGGCAACCATGCCCTCGATTGACGGGCACCGCATTGATATCTCTCCGGTTCAGACGTCCATCCATGAAGGGCTTTTCGGAAAGGAGGTCGTGATGAACGCCACCTTTTCTCTCGTGAGCAAGGATGGTGACACGATCTACTCCAGTGAGATGTTTGGAGAGGCGAATCCAAAGAACACAAAGATCCCCTACCCGTGGGCAATGGCACACAAGCGCCTTCATGATCGCGGCGTCCTCCTTGTTCTCTCTCTCGCGCAGTTCCACATCTACTCGGATGTCGAAGCGGATGACTTCAAGGAGAATGCCCCACGGCCCGAACCAACACCCGTGGCGGTTCCTGCCGCTGGTCCCGTTCGAGTCTCCCCTCCCATTGAGCCCCCGAAGCCCAATGGAGCGCCACCCATGCCAAAGAGGGGGGTTCCCGTTCCGACGATCCCAACGTCTGCCGCATCGAGGCCAGCACCTCCGCCCGTCTCAGCCATTCCCGCAGCGCCCCCTGTGGACAGTGCCAGGGAGGAGCCCGTTGACACGGAGGATGTGGTGATGGGCCTCTTTGCGGAGGAGGGGGCCAAGCTGAAGCGCGGGGAGATCATCAATATGACGGGGCTCTCCCGGCACCATGCGTCAACAGCAATTCGATCGCTTGTCGATTCCGGTCGGCTCACGAGCGAAGGGAAGACGAACGGAGCGCGTTACTGTCTCCCCACTGAAGACGGGGGGCCTCAAGGGCAACTCGCGGTTGACAGCGAAGACCCCGGGCCGGATGATAGCCCAATCACAATGGATGAATGGAACAAGGCGCAGGCAAACCTTTTGAAAGTGGGGGGCAATATGATGCAGATATGCAGGATCATTGCAGACATCACTGGGCATGGCCAGCCTTACATGGCGGTTCAGAGTGGCGCGATCACTCGGAGTCACCTGGATATGATTGAGCAACGGGTCGCCTCGGGGGCCTGAACGAGATATTGACTGGTGAGATACCTCGGAGTCGCGATCGGGGATATCAGGGGCAACCCCTTCGGGACGTCGTAGGGGGCCGGGAGCGCGGAGAGAGACCGCGTGGCAGCACCGGAATGGTGTGGCAATGGGGCGATGAACCCTGATTGCCCAGGCCAGCCGTCCTCACCCGGACAGTCAATTGATGGCGACACCTGCCCAAAGTGGTGTGACAGCAGGGAGAGACCGCATTTTTGGTGAGACAAAAAAAGGAAGGAAGGAAATGGATATCAATCAGACAACGCTGATCGGAACGGTGGTTGACCCCCCGAAGATCAATTCATTTGATGGCCGCGACGGGAAGCCCCGAAGGGTGGGCAATATTACGGTTCTGACCGAGATAGCCCGTGGGGAGTATACAACGAAGACATTCCACCGCGTGACTGCGTGGGGCGGCCTCGTCGACACCGTGGCCTCTCTTTCGGAAGGAAGCCGGGTGTACGTTCAGGGGATGTACAAGTCCCGGAGCTATGAGAAGGACGGGATCAAGCGGACGGCGATGGAGATTGACGCGAGCCAGATCGCGCTGGCCCCAATGGGCGTGAAGAGTGAGGAGATCGCATCCTCCCCGCGCCCTCCTGTCCCATCGGGACCCCCAGTCTCCAGCCCGTGGCCCTACACCGATTCCACTGGTACTGAATGGCCGAAGCCCGATGCCGGGTGCAGCTATTCGGGAAGCCTTGCCTGCGCGTGGGCTGATGAGTCGGACCCTTCGCAGGGCGGGAAGATCTACAAGGAAGAGAATGGTCAGTGGGTAGACGCCCACGTCAAGTCTCCGCCCGATGATGACATTCCCTTTTGATGCGGATGTGGATCGAGCCATGGGCGCTTGAGTACCCAGCGTTCCGCTCGCCGCTTCGGCTTGGCATCGTCATTCACCTTGTCTCTTTTTCCAGTGCGGACAGCCCTGTCGTGGTATTCAATGCCAGGGAGTTGGCTCTTCGCATGGACGTTCGCAAGAACGCTTTTGACAGCGCGGTGGAAAGGCTTCAGCAGGATGGAATCATTCATCTTGAGAAGGGTGTCCCCAAAAAGGGGGTATGGACGGTGGACCTGAGCCAGATGTCGCAGTTCATGCACGGCAAGGAGTGGCTGAAGGCCCCCGTTGATTGCCCTGCTGAACTGATGATGAAGGAGTGGTCAGAGCGGTACAAAGAAGCAATGGGTCGCCCGTGGGTTAGGACAAAAAGCGGTTTTTGGATGGAGAGAAGTCAATGGGTGTCCCTTCTGGAACAGATGAGCGCAGACCGGGTGGTGAAGTCGATGATCAACTACCTGGACGACACGGAGTCCCGGAGAATGGGGTGCACGCTCAAGTACTTCATCGTCAAGGCCCCCTCCCTGGAAGGAGACCGGTCAATGGCGGCGGGTTGGCGGTTTCAATCGAAAGGGTCCCCGGAGATGTAACGTGGCGGACGGAGTTTTATTTCTGCTGCTCACTCGTTCGGAATCCGAGGTTCGTTGTATCAGTGGAAGAGCCACGGGGATTGTTTGCGAACAACGACACATTCTCCATCTTCAGAATGATAGAGCAGTCGGTCCACCGGAGAGGGGACTCGGACCCCCTGTCCACAAGGATTGCGCTTGATGAGCTTCTGTCCACCCCCGAGGCAAAGCGGGCTACTCACGTTGACATCCGCTCCCTCTGGAGAGACCTCGACGATCCCGCAATCTCCGGGGCTCCCGAGAGATACTCTGGGCTTCTTGAGTGCTACAGGGCCCTTCGCATAGTTGACCGCCGTGTAACGGGGCACATCAACGACGTGCGTAGCGGTGAACTCGACCCCGAGGATGCTCTCCACAAGATGCAGAGTGATGTCGTTGGAGTTCACGCCCTCACGTCATATGAACCCGAGTCGGTCCAGTCAATGATTGAGACTGTCTGGAAGGCCCGGGATTCAAATCCGGAGCTTCGGGTCCGCACGGGGTTCCAGAGCCTTGATCGGGTTATCGGGGCGATGGTTCCGGGATGCACCTACCTCTGGGCAGCGAGGACGAGCCACGGAAAGTCTTCATGGGCGGCGCAGATAGTTGATCAGCAGGCCCTTGCAGGCCACAAGGTGGGGGTTATCGCCCTCGAAGACAGCAAGTCGGTGTGGGCGTCTCGATGGATGAGCAAGGTGTCGGGTGTTTCCCTTCGCAGGATCCGGGAGAATGTCCTCTCGACGCCCATCCCCGTGGCCGAAGGTGGCGATCGTCCCCTGAGTGGTCAAGAGGAGTCGGCGCTCGCATCGTCCCTCTCAACGAATTACCTGAAGAACGTCATGCTATCGGATGCGAAGGGTGCTCGGCTTGTCGATGTGATTCGGATCATGAATGACATGGTTGTGCGCGGGTGCTCGGTGATCTGGATTGATTACATCCAGGCGATCTACGCCCCAAGCGGAGACAACCGATCGCGCAGGGACTTCCTCGAATACTGCTGGGCAAAGCTGGAGCGCGAGGCGGAGACTCTCAGGGTCCCTCTCTCCATTCTGGCCCAGTTGAACCGGCAATGGGAGCAGGACCCGCTTCCCTCGATGCCGGGGCTCAGGCACATCGAATGGCTTGGGGCAGCGGAACAGAAGGCGTATGTGGGCGGGATCATCTACAGGCCCTACAAGGATCCGCGCATTAGAAGGCCAGAGCAGGATCAACGATTCAATGAGTTGATTGTCCATATCGAGAAATCAAAACAAGGAGAAAGCTGTGCACTCAATTTTCACTTCGACCCAGAGCGATGTCTCATCTCGGAGGTTTGACAATGAACTTGGCAATGTGGGCCGGAATGGCCCTGATGGTAGCAGGAGGCATGGGGATCTGGAAAAAGCACCGGAGCGGCAAGCGGTACCGAAGGCTGAAGAAGCTGGAGAATCCGAACGTGTTCATTCGGGAGGCCCTCCCCCAACTCGCCCCATTCTACGAGATCCGCCCGGTGGACATGGCGATGCCAGCGGTGGGGGCCCTGTGCATTCTGATGAGCCTCTGATCTGGGGACCCGACACCTACAAGCTGATCCTCGAAGAGTTGCACGACCCGGGTGACGTGGCGCTCGAAGACATCGACATCCGAGAGAGGTGCACGTACCTCGAAGCGGCACTGACCCATCTCCACATGGAACTGGCTGGGATCTCTGGTCATGAGCCCTCGCGGAGAGCCTTGAAGAGGCGTTGCGCCCAGAAGGCAGCGCAGGTGATTGACCTACTCGGGAAGATGACGCGGATCATGGAGTCGGTGAAGGAGGAGTGAATGAGTTGGTCATCGGACATTGAGAAGATGGCGGCGATTGCCAAGGACCTGATGAGGACGGAGCCAACCCTCGAAGAGAGGGCTGTTGTCGCACCGCTCTGGAGGTGGAGGGCCGGGATGTGGGTTCGACTGAACGACGGCCCCCTCGACTGGTCGCAGGTGGGGCTTGTTCACACGCTCAACACCCACGGGTCCGACGAGGCGGATGGATCGGACATCCATCTGGTCGCAGGTCATCGTGAATGGCGGTGGAAGACGTATGACGAGGGGGGAGGGCCGCGAACCCCCCATCCATGGGAGATGCCTACGCCAGTGCTGCAACACCCCGCAATGAAAGGGTTCATGCTCGACATGTTCCGTGAGGGCGGGTGCCCCGGAGCCTATACTCGCAAGGTGGCGGAGGGAAGGTGGTCACTGTTTGACACCGAGTGGCTGTTCCCCAACCTCCCAAAGGGCGTGTGGGACCCCATTGCAGGATGGCCTGCATATCATGGGGAGACCGAGGAGGAGGCGCTCGTCTGCGCCCTGGAGAGCAACGAATGGTAGACCAGCCCTACTGGCGCATAATTCCCGGGGATTGCCGACTGATACTTTCGGCTGGGGAGGGTGGGCGATACGACGCAATCATTACAGACCCTCCGTTCGGAACCGCCAGCCCCACGAAAGTCCAGACACGATCTGGTGATGCGTCGTCATTTGACATCGAATGGGATCGCTCGACGGTAGACGGATGGATAGAGCAGGCCGCAAGGATGCTCAAGCCAGGGGGGTCCTTCATTGCATTCGGGGATACCAAGCGCGTCACCGAGATGTGGGAAGAGGCCAGCGACGCCGGGCTAAAGCCTCTCCAGCTTTTCTATTGGATCAAGAGCAACCCGCCTCCCCAGCCCCGGAAGAACTTCCAGAGCGGGGTCGAGGCAGCCGTGTTCGCACGCAAGCCGGGTGGGGTTCTTCACTGGGGTGGCGGGGGAGCCACTCCGAACCACTTCAAGTCCCCCATCGCAGCCGGGAACGATCGGACGGATCACCCCACACAAAAGAGCCTCGACCTGTTCCGGCACCTCGTGAAGCTGGTCGTGCCTCCCGGGGGCGTGCTCTGCGATCCATTTAGCGGGAGCGGAACCTCTTTGGTTGCCGCCCTTCTGGAGGGTCGCTCGGCCATTGGCTTTGATATCAGCGAGGAGTATTGCGATATCGCCCGTGAGCGCATTGAGAAGTGGGAAAGATCGAACGAGATGCTGCAAATACCACTCCTTTGACGTATGATCCGCGAAACAAATAAAGGAGAGAGTCATCATGAAAGGTCTTTTCACGTCACGGAAGTTCATTGTCGCCGTCGTATCGCTGGCTGCAATGGTCCTCGGGACCGCCTCTGGTGTCGAAGTCACCCCCGAGACCGTCGAGGTTGGAGTCCAGCTTGTCTGTGCATGGCTGATCGCCCAGGGGATCGCCGACAATGGCGCTGGCGGAACAACGCGGAGCGAGTAACAACATGATCCGACTGCTTCTCCAGGGGTCACACACCCCCAAAAAAGGGACAAAAGAGCGTGCGATCTGGGAGAAAACAGACCCCATTCGACTGCTCCGCAAGTGCATGACGAACAAAATGCGTTCCACTCACTGGCGCTCCGCCCACAAGTCAAAGAAGGAGTTCATGGAATCCTTCAAGGCCAACGCCCTGGTGAAGGGGGACCCCGTAAAGGGACCGGCTGTCATGGTTCTGGGCGTGTGCCTTGCGCGAGAGGCTGATGTGGATGCGACCATCAAGTCCATCCTCGATGCAGCGCAGGGGATTGTGCTTGAGAGCGGGGACGACAAGGACATTCATGCCCTCTTCGTTACCAAGTCAAAGGCGACAAGAGACGGGATGTCTCCGCATGTCGTGATGGCCGTGGAGTCCATTGAGACGGGGGGAGATGCCTGTCATGCGATGATCCATGAGGCGCTCCTCGTTGTCCGGAAGGCGGCCTAGACTATCTCTGCCTGGGTGATGAACACCGGGGAAGACGTGGAGTTCCAGCTTCCAGAAACCACCTCCTCCATCATCTCGCGAGCATCCCTTTCCGTGACGCTCATGGAGTCCATCACAATCTCCACGCAGACATCGAGATCGTAGATGGCAAACTTTTCCGAGATCCCCGCTCTTTCTCCGAAGCCTATGATCGCGCTTTCCAATCCGCCAATGATCACGAATTCACTCCGGTGCTCTCGTTCGGAAGGGAGTTGGATCACCTCGCCCATTGTGGATCACTTCCGGCGCTTTGCAGCGGCACCAACCATGATCCTGCGACCCGTCTTCTTGGTTGTCGACTTGGGTGCAGACACCCTCTTGCCCGTTTTCTTGGCGTACTTCTTTGCAGCCGCCTTTCCCTTGGTCGTGTAGCCAAACTTCTTTTTGCCAACTGTAGGCATTACTTGCTCCCTTTCTTCTTGTAGCCGCCGCCCTTTGTCAGGCGACCGGCCTTCTTCATGGAAATGGCTGTTGCCACCGCCTGTTTCTGGTTCTTCCCCTCACTCATGAGGTGGGAGATCTTCTTCGAGACAGCCGACTTCTTGCCGGTTCTTCTGCGCGAACCCACCTACTCATCCCCCATGTCGAGGGTAAAGCCAAGGCTCCGAAGGACATCAAGGGCCTGCCTCGGATCAAGCGATACCGCCTCCTTCCTCTCCTCCCCAATGGTCGAGGCAGCGTCCATAGCGCCAGCAATCCCGGCTGCTCCGGCGACTGGCGGGATTACTACCTCCATGGGATTGGATGGCATGGGCTCGCTACCCCAGGATCCAGTTCCCGGATCTCTTGTGGTCGCCCCCCTTTCCCAGACACCTCGGTAACGCCTGGGGCGCAGGGCTCTCCTCACCCCAAAGTCCGACACATCCTCAAGGAGAGATGATCCCCTTGGAGAGGTCCCCGTCCCCCACGCGCTACCGGGACCCGTATCTGACTGAATTCCTCTCCTGACAAACACATCACGATCGTATGAGGATGGGTGCTCATCAAGCGGAAGATCTCCGGATCGCTTGGTCCTGATTGCCCTGTGACTGGGCATGTGCTCGGGAAAGGACTCATACGTTCGCTTTTCCCCCGCTCGCTGGTACAAGGGATTTTGATGGACGTTAAGCTCTCCGGCAGGTCTTCCGGCCCTGGCCCTTGGGCCCCACTCCTTATCCAGCCAGCCTGCCCTGGCACCAGGCCCCCGGAGGATGGATGTGCCAACATCCGCATCTGCCCCTTCCAGATAGTCGCGGGGCCCCTGCTCCCATGTCTCACCGTGCTTCTTCAACTCGCGGGACATGCGGGACTTCTGGTCCTTTGTCAGGTCGGGCTTGACTGCATCAAACTGCTTCTTCGTGAGCCCAGTCCCCTTCTCCCCCCACTCCCGGTTGACCCGGTATCGCCTGCCATAGTTGTCCACAAGGACTGGGCGGGGCCTTCCAAGGCCCGAGGAGAGGAGTGCGGCAGGCGCTCCAATTGCGGTGGGTGCCTCGTGGGGATGGTATGGGCTCTTGCCAAGGATCTGCTCCCGGGTCACGGGACGAAGCCCCTCGTCAGCCATTCGCATGGTGGCAAGCATCTCGCGTTCCGTTGTCGGGTATGCGATCGACTCCTGCTCCGCGAGAGGATGAACGCTCGGCTTCACTCCCCCGCCACCCATCAACTGCATCATTGGGGTCTGAACGGGATCGTGAATGTATCCCTCGGTGGATTCCATGGAACTGGGATGCATGATCCGGGATGGTTCCCCCTCACCAGCAGGAGGCCATCTATGGGAGGGTCCCGGGGGAAAGGTCTCGTAGCCGCCAATCGGCTCCCTTTCGGAGTAAAGAGGCTCCTCCGGATGGGAGGCGTAGGGATCGATCCCAAGGGCGTCCGCTATCGTGGCCCAGTAATCAGCATCAGTGTCTGTGCGTGCCATGTCCTAACTCCAGGAGCCCCCGCATACAATGCCCCTGGTCTCTGAGGCAACCCAGAGAAACCATGCAGCAAGGCATACAAAGCCCCATATTGCGGCCTGAATCGACAAAGGCGTGTCTTTCGCGTACTTCATCTGCCACCCATCCTGATCAAGCAGGGATGATGGGGGCGATTGCGGCCACCTCATCGTCAGACATCTCAATCTCAGTGTCGCCAAACACCTGCTTGATCGTGTCGCCATCCTTTCGGTATGACCAAACCAAGCTCGAACCAACACTGTAGAACTTGTCCCCGCCATCAGCAGGCACAATGACGAGGAACTCGTCCCCGTCGTCGTTCTTCTTTACATACATTTTGACTTCTTCCATGACCTCTCCTACTTGACGTACAGCGAGAAACTATTGAGTTGCACGCTTCCCGCGCCGCCATTGCGGTAGAATCCAAGGTTCAGCGTGGCCTCGTCTGTCGGCATATTGGCCGCGTCATGAGCCCAACTCACCTGACCCATCGTCCAGTTGCTGGAATCGCCAACGGCGTTCTGGTCACTGCCAATCAGATTGGAGTTCGTGGTGTCGTACAAGGACCAGACCATCCGAACAGTCGCGCTCGTGTAGCTGCACTTGAACATCCACCGAAGGTAGACGTTCCAGCCAGAGGCGCCGTGAACAGAGGTGATCAGATCGTAGGGGAAGTGAATGTTGAAGCTCCGGCCATCCTGCTGACGGTTCAGCGTTGTACCGGTCGTGTAGGTGAACGCTTTCTGGTCGCGGTCTGCACGCCCGCCGAGCGCCGTGATGGAAGACCCTCCCGAGGAACTCGCGACCTCCCATCTCCCGTTTGATGAATTGAAAGAGATAATCTTTCCGTTCGTGGGAGACCCATGGATCTTGGTTCCGTGCTGTGAAGCATTGTACGATGGCATTATGCACCCCTCCCCGCGTACCGGATCACAACATCGACGTTGCCTGAATTGACCGTCGGGTTAAGGCGAACCGCACTCACAGGAGTCTGGAAAAACACAACGCTCTCACCAGCGCCCGCATGGGTAACGGTTGTCGCCCCGGCTGGAGGGTCGAGCAGGGTGCTGAATGTCACACCCCCGACTCCGGGCGGAAGCATCTTGACCTGAACAGTGGCAGCCGCGCTGCTCTTCACATACATCTCAACACACTGGTAACGGTTGTCGAAAAAGACATCCACGGTCCCAGTCCCCGAGTGACCCGACACCGCAATGTGCTCTCCAAATGAACCCTCTGAAATAGCCATGTCATTCTCCTTTTAGGCATACCTGGCGCTGACAGGCAGCAACAGCCTCAACGGCCTCTTCCTCGGTCTCGATGGTGGTATCTGATACGCAGGCATGGATCTTCGCCTGCATCGCCTCAGAGGAGCAACCAACGCCCCCTGAGACAACAGGACCGCCAACCGCCCTGGACATCGCTGTCCATGAGCATCTGGCAAGGCCCTCTGTCGCACACTTCGCGCTCTTGTCCCCAATGCACGAGGCATAGGATGACCAGTCGTCACCGCTCCATGTGTCATGTGGTGGGGGGCAGGCGCCCAGAGCCTGGGCAGCGCAACCAAGAGATGTGTGGAGGGAACACGAACCGAGCGTGGCCGCGCCGTCACGCAAGGAAGAAAGGGGGAGCGTGGCGCAGCCAATTGTAGACAGTGAGACAAGACAGAAAAGAGCGACTCGTGCTCCGGTCCACACATCTGTAACGGATCTGATCATGGTGTATTTCCTCCGAGAAGTCCAACAAGTTCGGGACCAAAGCCCAGAAACATGGCGGTGAGCGCAAGGATGAACGCATAAAGCGGGAGTTGCGGCGATGCCTCACACGCTGCCGCAATGGCACCTTGCGGCTTCATCTTCCGGTCCATGGTGTCGATCAGCGTGTCCATCTTCTCGTTGAGGATCACAAGCTGTCCCTTCAAGTCCAGAGACTCCTCCTGTTTTCGGAGGATCTCCCGCAGCATTCCATCGGTTCCCATCACGTTCTCCGCAGTACACACTTCATCTGCCATCACGCAACTCCCCTCGAAAGAACGTCCCGGATCGTTCGGACCTGCTCCGAGAGCGCGGGATTGATTGAATTCCCACGACTCATCATGTCCTCGTCGTTGATCTGGCCGCCACGAAAGAAGTTCACCCATCGAGGTCTGTATTCCTTTATCAGGCTGGAAAGCCCAGGGACATCGCCCCGGTCATCAACATAGCCCCATGCACGGTCATCCCGGTCTCCATCCATCCTTCCGGTTCCTACCATGACGGCCATCTTCTCGGGAACAGAGATCCCACGAGAGAACTCGCGATCAAACTTCCCCGCAATTGTAGAGACCCGGGTTCCGTATAGCATGGGTTCATAGAAATCCATGGCTGAAATCATGTCAGAGTTCACCATTGATCGGAAGCAATTTGCGTACAAGGTCACGTCGGGCAAGCGGCTTTTGAACGTGCGGGCAAACAGAAGGCCCATCTGCGCGGGGTCCGATCCTTCAGACCAGATCCTTTCCGCGTTCCAATGATAACCAGTCGCGCCAACTTCCTCACATCTACGCACAGCCTCTTCCACTTCTTCAAGAGTCTCCTCCTTGTCAGTGCAGTGGTGCCACCCCCAGCCATGAACACGAACCCCACGAGACGCGATCTGCCCAGCCATCCCCATTGCAAGATCGATCTCGTGTGGGCGATTGCGATCCACGATCTTGAGCGACACAGCATCAAATGCTGAGATGTCATTTGCCCAGTCATCCGAAAGCTGAGACCGTTTCCAGATCGTAAGAATGAACCGCGTTATCGGAGGGTCCGGAAGGGGGACGTCCTCGGCGCGTAAAGAGGTCAGTCGTCGAAGGAATGAAATAAACCAGGAGGGCATCAGACTACTTCTTCTTTGCCGGAGCCTTCTTGACCGGAGCCTTCTTCGGAGCAGCCTTCTTCAGGGCAGCCTTCTTGGGCTCCTCCTTCTTGGGGGCGGCGACGGGCGCGGGCTTGGAAGCAAGAGCCTCAAGTCGCGAAACCCGCTCCTCAAGCTCGTCGAGTCCCCGAAGCCATGGGGGTGTCGGTGCTTTTCCGTCATGTCTCATGTGATCAAGTCTCCCTCGTTCCATCCGATGACAAAGCAGTTCACCACCGGAGACCCCGAGGCAGATGCCATGAGAAACCGGAAGTGGGTGAACGGGCCTTGAATCACCTCGGCATCAAGGCCGCCATGCGTGAACGAAGGCGCACCGGAGTTCATCGTAGTGGCCGCAACAAGGGCCTCCTCCACTCCGGTGGGGCGCACGCCATAAACGGCGATCGTGCACGAAGTTCCGCTGGCCAACTCCGCCTGAACGATCCAACTCGACTTGTTCTCCCAGCCGGAGAAGTCAAAGCTGTTCGCAAGATTCCCCGTGTCTGCGGGGGGATTGGCCTTTGTGGCACCATGCGGAAAGTAGATGCTGCCGTTCGCCGTGATCTGGTTGTTCGTGTTCCCGACACCCCAGTTCCCATCGCCTCGATTGGAAACCAGTACGCGAGCGTGTGCGCTGATTGACATTACTTGCCCTTTTTGCTGCCCTTCTTGGCGTCAGATGCGGACTCGTTCTTGGAGATCTTCTTCGTAGAAGCCCCGCTGCTCTTGATGTTCTTGGTGCTGCTGTAAGCAGGCAATCCGTAATCCATGGCTCTCTCCTTTGAATTCCGCCCGAATCATAGCAGATCGAACGGGTTTGGCAATTATTGAATTCTTCCCGGGGGGTTGTGGCGCCAGTCACCGGCCTCCTCCTCCAGGGAATCCTCCTCCATCATCCTCTCAACGGCCTCCCTTCCTCGGCGAAGCTCCCCCTCCAGCCTGAGCATCTCTAGTTCGAGTTCTAACATCTCGATATCAAGCTCAACCTCCTTCTTGAGAAGTCTTTTGAAATCACCGGACTGCCACCTGCCTGGGGCTGAGATCTCGGCCAGACGCTCCTTCAGGGCTGCAAGCTGCTCGGATGAGTCGGTGTACTTCTTGAAGTCCACATCCCGGGACCCATCGACAAGGCTTAGATCCCAGTCCTCCATCATCTGCTTGATGACCCGCATCTCCGCTCTCATTGCATAAAGCTGACTCAACCTCATGTCGCGAGCCCGAACAAGGGCTCCCCTGACAGGGTAATCGTACAGCGTGCGCCCCTGCGGCTTGAATACAAGATTCTTTTTGTCGAGATCCCAGGCATCTGTATATGGGTCTAGACCGGCTGCAATGTTCTTGGCAAACCTTGGGATTATCTTCCCGCCAACAATGGCAAGGTATGTCCAGGTATCGCCCCACTCGGTGTTCGGGAGCCTGTCCGTCGAATGCTTGGATCCGCCCTTTGCCCGGTTTATGTCCTCAATGATCTCCCGAGCAATTCCGCCCTCGATGAGTTTCCAGTAGTCCGGCCTCCACCGGACGTCCCCAATGTCCATGTCGTACCAGGCCTCATTGGAAAGGCCCTTGAACTCATCGTATCTCCGGGGGGAAAACAGAGGATCGGTCTGCTGTAGGTTCATTCCAAGCGGCTGAAGGGTAACGTCCCCCATCCCCTCAAAACCGGCCCAGCCCTCAATCCCCATGATCCTCTGGGTCATATTTGCCCGCCCTGTCGGAGCATCCGCCACCTCACCGCCCATCGGAAGGAAGCCAAGCTCCCGCGCATATCCGCGCTGCTCCTCCTCGCTCATGTCCATGAGGGCTTGATGGGCCTGATTTGCGGTCTGCGCGATATACCCGAGAATGCTGAACATCAGGGGGTTTCGGGCCATCGCCTCTGGAGTAAGGACGGCAGATGTCCACATGAACCGAATGAACTTCTCGCCCATGATGGCCGTGTTCCTCGACACGACATCCACCGCATGGGGCGCATTCGAGTAGTCGAGCATGTACTTTCTTGCGATCTTCACCGCCTCGGGAACCGAGTGCCCGTAGTCAAGCACAAGCTCATAGAAGAAGGCCACACGTTGCAGTGAGTCGGTGCCAGCAAGTCCGCGCATGACCGACTCGGCCCCGGACATGCCTGCTCCAAGCACATCTGCTCCGACATTGCTGGGGCGTGTCCCTCCTTCCAGTACGAGTGAGTTTGACCGGGGCATTCTCTCGAATGCGTTTTTCCCGATCCTCTCAGCAGCCTCACCTCCCATCATGCTCTCTGCAAGCCACTGGAGGGCCTTTATGTCGTCTGGACTCGGGGCATCCCCCTTTGCGATCTTCTCAGCAATGGCAAAGAGCCCGT
>TARA_R110002110_G_scaffold86265_4_pt1 | contig 15306 bp, 13 predicted proteins | sample TARA_R110002110 | Tara Oceans TARA_R110002110 (sample SAMEA4397330) | marine metagenome | biome: Polar Biome; feature: [SRF] surface water layer (ENVO:00010504); material: water (ENVO:00002006), including particulate matter (ENVO:01000060) such as... | depth 5 m
CCCCTCCCCAACAAAGAACGGCGTTCCCTGGTGTCCCTTGGCCCACGCCACTGGGGATATGTCTGCGCCCCAGTAGCCGGTGCCATTCGCGGCAAGGGGTCCGGCTGTCTGGTGGACGATAGGAACTGAGATGAGGGCCCATTCGGCTGGGGCACCCTGGCTGGCAGGGAGCCCCATCTTCACCAGGTCAATAACCCCATCGGGCAGACCTGTTGTTATCGTGGTGGGGTTTGGCGTGAACTCGGAGTAGGCCACCTGCTGGTAAGAGAAGTTGTCTGCGCGTGGGCCGCACAGCATCCCCACCCCAACCGCGTACTTCACGGTCTTATTCGGAGCCCCAGGCATCGTGGTGGTGTCGTATGTTATGGCACCGGTCACGGCTGGGTCGTAAGGCGTCTGGAGCTTGTCTGATGTCCAGTTCAGCGCAACTACGACGTGGTGGATGGTCATGTCGCCGTCAATAGGGATGACTCGCCTGTCTATATACGGCTGCTCCGCATAGGGCAGTGGGAGCGCCACGGGTCCGAAGCGCGAGCCCATCACGTAGGGCGCGAGGGGAAAGTCATCTCTCGCGCTCATCCTGTTGTGCGGGAACCCTGCACCAAGGGGGACGGTCAGCACCTCGTATGCCGCGTCATCCTGGAGGTCTTGGGTTGGGTATTTCTGCGCGAACTCGTTGTACCCACCCCTGAGCTTATCGCTGAACTGCTGGTCGATGTTCTGCAAGTTCGTTGATATCCCCTCCTCCAGGCCGCCGCTCTGCCCATCGGCAACTACAGGGTCACCTGCAACTGGCACGACTGGCGTTACGGTAGGGCCGGGAAGGCGGTCGCCGTAGTGCAGCGGTATGTTCTGGACAAGTTCGGGGTTTACCGCCGTTGCCGCGTCTCTAGCGGTTAGTGGCATCTTGAACTTGAGGCTCACCCACACATTCAGCGCAGTGCAATGCTCCCTGTTCGTGCTTGCGTCATGGAGTTTGGGGGCGAAGATGGCCATGCAGTACGTCTTGAACGGGTTGAACTGCCTGTTAACTCCCCCCACCGCGATAGGGTTGAAGCGCGTGCTCCTGCTGATGAAGGCAGAGGAGGGTATGGTGAGGCTTACGGCCTCGCCGCCAACTCCGAACTGGTCGACCTCCTGAGTGGAGTCATTGAAGTAGAACTGCTCCTTCTCATAGATGCTCAGTGTGAACTCGTAGGCGTCTGTCCTGGTATAGGTTTTCTTTCCGGCGTATGGGTTCGGCATCCATCGCCTTGCCGGGGAGTACTGGTACTGATCTCTCCCGTACCACTGGTCCAGGACCATGGCTGGCTCATCAGACTGGTCTAAGCTGAATGACACCTCGTCGAGCACAGGGAAGGGGGTCTCTGCTTTCATGAGCAGGTTTCCAGCCGTCACCTGGGTGATGTCCTCCTGGAGGGGAGGCAGGCAGAACGGGATGTACATCGGCCCGTCGTAGGTGTCTGGAACCACGCTGAGGGTGAACTCTGCCGATGTAGTCCCCCCCGCGATAGTGAGCACGTCCCCGTCCGTGTACCCACTGCCCACGTCCCTTATTGTTGCGGTCGAGACTGCGATGGTTAGAGTTATGGTGCATGGAAACGCGGGGGGAATGACGGGGCCCAAAATCGTTAGCACGTCCCCGTCCGTGTACCCACTGCCTGCGTTGCTGATCGTCACTCCCGTTATCACCCCGGCGGTGTCGGTGGTGTTGACCGTTAATCCGAGACCTGTGCCTCCGGTGGTTGGGACTCCTGATGCGCCTATGTAGGCTGTTCCTCCCGTGGTTATCGCCACGTCTGTTATTGTGGCCAATGTATTCACGGTCAGCCCTGTGCCGCTGCCTCCTGTGGTCGCCACTCTCGTTGCAGCGACGTTTGTGTACCCTTCGCCGCCGCTTGATAGGACACCAGTAACCCCACTGGTGCGGTTGTCGTAGAAGTACTTGGACCCCAGCCACGGGATGTTGAAGTTCATCCTGAACGTAGCGTATCGATGCTCTAGCTGCTCGCCCTCTATTCGGGCGTTAGATAGCTCAGTCGCCATGGCCGATATGGGGTCGAAGACCTGGTCTACGGTCAGTTCCACCCCACGCGCCATCTTCTTACGGGTGACCTTGGCCATTAGCGTGACACCTGCTCAAGCACCGTGATGCACCCATTGACAGAGAAGTCGAACACAGGCTCAAGCCCCTTTGGCCAGTCAGCAAAGGTCGTCCCTGCCCAGTTCACAAACTTGAACTGGTCAGTGTCCGTCCTGAGCCCTTGGGTGGTAAATGACCCAAGCTGTGGCCCCGAAGACCCTCCCGTCGCTGGGGGGGGATCTGTAGGAGCGACCATCCATGGGAGGACAATCGACATCCTGACCCTCGCGTTCGCCCTTATGGGTATGTTCAGGTCCCTGTGTCGAATGAGACGACCGTTCAGGCCGTCCCCCAGCCCCGCCCCGGTAGCCCCGTACTCTGGACTGTTGGGCTTCATATCCCTATAAGCAACCTGGTTCATCCCAGGCACATCTGAAGCCGCAGGCGGCCCAGCACCGGTCATATGGGCGTCGTTAACCGTGTACCCATCCAGCCACCTGTCCTGGAATATATACTCGGTATCATTGAGGGAGCGGTCTTCCTTGGAGAACTCGTTATCCACGCTAATGTGGATAGACACTCCATTCGAGTGATACACCGTAAGTGTCGGATACTGATACTGGAAAGGAGCATCGTAGTACCCAAACACGCTGGCCGTTCCATCAGACCCGGTGGGCGAGTCCGTCCGCAGCATTACGGACACTGCGTCCAAGATGACCGGGGTGGGGAACGCCCAAGAATGCGACCACGCAAACTGATATGCGTTCTCAGTATTTCTCCACGCCACACGGGTCGGGAGTACCGTTCCTCCCGCATCTTCGCCGGTAGCCCACTGGTGCTCCCAGTCTGTGCGGCCCCACCTTCCGTCATTGTCCGGGGTCACCCCAGCGCCAGGCAGCAAGTGGTAGTTAGTTCCCTTTATTCGCCAGTCGTTCTGGAATCCGGCAATGGGGGCACCCGTCCCGCCATAAGTGTCTGGCGGCGCTGCACTTGCGTCAGTCTTGGAAGTGGTCTGCTCGCTGTTCTTGATGAAGTTCCACGGCCATGTGGGGCCCTCTATGGTGCCGTCGTATGTCTCAAAAGCGCCCGTGTTTGAGTTCGGAGTGCCGGTATACGGGGCGGGCTGGTAGCCAAACACGTACTGAGTCTTGGTGAACCGGGTGGACACATCACCGCCGGGGACCTCGTTGAAGTGCTCCACTGCTTCGTCAAGGGCCTTGTCCAGCCGACTCCCGTCCACCGTTGTTCCATCGGAGAACTGCTCGTCTGTGAGCGTGCGTAGGCTCTTTTTGTGGTCGTATGCCATTAGAGAAGGCTCGCAGTGACCGTGGTGTTGGCTCCGAAGGCTGTGACGTTTCTACCTGAACACGCCACGATCTGCACGTTTCCAGCGCCCCCGGCGTGTAGGACGGCGTTGGCGACTGCCGAGGTTCCAAGGAATGCAGAGCCCATGATGATGGCTGTTGCGCCATCTTCCACCTCTACAAATGACGCAGAGCCACCTGACGAGCCCCTGTGGAACAGGCAGTTCGTGATCACAGCGCGTCCTGGGGCGGATATCTTGATCAGGGGAGTGTCGCTCATCTTGTCGCCCGCAAGGAACGCGACTCCGTCGATGTAGCAATCGTCGCCCGCAGTCGCCTGCTTGCCAACGTCTACTTCGGTCGCATTCCCGAACAGCCGCGTATGAGGCTTCTTCAGGTTGAAAACCCCAACGCTCTCTGTGAGATTGAACGCATTGAGTAGCTTCTTGCTTTCAGAGATTGCGCCGCCCTTGGAGACAAAGCCAAGGCCGTCCAGAACTCGCTGATATCCCTCTCGAATCGCCCTGCTTTGACTGTCCATAAAGCCAGACGCGATGTTGAAAAGCTCCATCAGCGCCCCCGCCTGTGCTTGCCGCCGAGAACCCTCATAACGGCCTTTACGGAGCCCAGTACAATCCTTTCGGCCTTGTTCTGTATGCTCCCCCACACCATGTAGGTGAAGCTCTGGCCCCTCACCGAGTCAGACACCGCCAGTTGAGACAACTCCTCGTCACCGACCAACTCCGCGTTGTTAGCCCCCATGCCCGCGCCAGGGGTTCCGTATACGGGGCCATTTGTCGTATTGAAAGTGTTATCCGTCAGAGCAGTCGTGGTGTTTCTGGCATAGCGCGTCCTGATGGTATTCTTGCCTGATGCGTTGGTTACGCTGGCTGGGTATACAGGCCCAGTTGCCGGTGGTGGCTGCGGGCTGGCCACGTCTATCACCTGCGATGACCACCCCTTTGCGTCTGGCGCAGACAGGATATTGAGCAGCCCAAACGGCCAGTTCTCATGGAGTCTATGGGTAGGCACCGCTGTTCCACGGGAGACGACATCCATGTAAAGGCCGCGCCCCTTGACCTGAACGCCTTCCTCTGTCGCCACAGGCCCTGACTTGTACGCCCAGTCAACAGCCTGTGCAACGTCGTTATCCTCATGCCTCTGAGCAAGCAAGTTGGTCTGGTCCCAGAAGAACGCGCGCAAATCACATGTCCCTGCGCGACCGGTCTGCTCTATGGTCGCTGACGTTATCTGGAGCTTCGGCCCAATGGTAGTGGTGGTGGTGGTTGGCTTAAACGGTATGTAGACGAGCCGATTCAACTGTCGGTGCTGGAGTGCCAGGATTGGGTAAAAAGTCCAGGTATTTAGAGACGCTGGAATGCCGACAGGGTCGAAAGTTATCGTGATGTTTGGGGTCGCATCCGTAACGGTCCATGCCAGTCTTGACGGGACCCTTTCGGGTGGCAGGAAGAACTGCACGTCACTGCTCACTGTGCGTGTCGGTATTGGTGCCCAGTTGGCGTTGTCGTAGGACATCGTGATGACGATCTTGTTGGGGTGGTCGCCCCTGACAAACAAGTTAAGGGAGTTCCGGTACCCAAGAACCATGTCTATGGGAACCCACACAGCGCCATCGACGGCATCTGTCGTCAGGGACACGTTTGCTGGCGTTGACAGGTCCCCTATCCCCATCCCCTGGGGGATAGGGATAGGCTTGCCCGCATAGATATAGTGGTCGCTGTTTGCTGGGGTGAGGGTGGTGGAGTCTTCGTGCGTTGATCGCCAGAATCCACGCACCTGCCGGTAATCCTCGACGGCCTCCACAGATCGATCAATCCCGCCGCCGCGTCCATACTCAAGTATGTAGTAGGACCTCGACTTGATTGAGCCCAGGAGGGGGAAGAGGTTTGTGTCCATCGCCTCGCCTTCCTGGTCAGGAGGAAGTGAGCCAACGAGGTAGAGCCCGCTGTCAAAGGCAACGGGCCAAGGGCGCTCGATGTTTGCCGTAGACCCAACTACTGCGGGGTCTGGGTTGGTGACCATGGTCTCTGTAGACCAAACAGACCAGCCCCCCTCCCCCAAGCAAAGCATCACGTTCCTTTCCGGTATGGAGAAGAGGACGCACTGAAGCTCCCTGGAGTAAGCGCCAACAGGAGACCCAACCCTTCTGATACCTATGGCGGTTTGATCTGGCACGGGGTTGGGAAGCTCCCCGTTCGCCACAAAGTAATCAGTCACAGGGTTGCTTATGTAGTCATTGAAAAACGGCTCGATGGGCTCACTGACTTTCCTGGGCGTGAGATCTCCAGTCATGGCATAAACGCCACGCTTGTCCATCCACACCAAGTCGGCGTCCTTGACGATCGCGCCTGAGCCAAGACATCCGATGCCATCTGCTATCCGAACAAGCCTCCCTGCGCTCACCACAAAGCCAGACGACGGCTGGTAGTACCAAGTCTCCGTGTCGGTGAACACGATGAGGTTGCCCCCGTGCTCCACCATAGCCGTGATCTCACCCTCCGACGGGACAACGACCACGTTTTCGGCTGCAATGGACGTTGGGAAGCCAACATCTGAGAAATGCAGGGTTCTCCCTGCGGACAGAACGAGCCTGCCCCCTATGTGCCCCGCGCACGAGGGCGCAGGGAACTCTGACTTGGTCAGGTAGGTAATTCCATCAGAGAAAGGCCCATCGGACGCAACCGCGTTGATTACAACAGAAGACTCTGAGTACGGAGGAGCCCAGGAGCGGTCGTACACGCTGTACGCCTGCTTGTCGCGGCCAAGTCTTGATAGGCCGTTCTTGCCACGCCTCCGGCCCCTGAATATGGACGGGATATAGGCCAGAAGCCCCGTGTCGTCGTTACCCAGGTACAGGATATCATCCAGTTCAGTGAAGAAGAACTCTTGGCCAGGCTCGCTCACCACAACCCAGTCCTGCCTGTCCTCCAGGAACGACGACGGGGCGGTCTGCCCGTATATGGGGGGTACGATCCCCTGCAAGCTCACATCAGTGCGCCACCACGACTCGTAGTTGCCGTGCCAGTCCGGCATCTCAAGGGCTGACGTAGTCGTTTTGCCAAACTCAGCCGTGTGCCTGAATATGGGCTCTTCCCACCTATCGCCAGTGGTCAGGTCATAGATGCTGACCACATAAATCTGGGTCCATGAACTCAGTTGCTGGTTAGACAGGTGATTCGTGGTCGCCCCCACCGTGTTGGTGAATGGCCGGTCGCCAGACCACACCTTAGACGTGAACACGGATATGACCTGCTCATGACCAAAGGACGTGAGCATTCCGAAAGACCCCAGGTGCTCGGAATACCCCCAACTCTCATTGCTGGTCCCCTGGCGGCCTGCCCCCATCGTCGTGTCTAGCTCAGTGACCTGGCCAAACCCGCGACGCACCTCCCACGAGTTACGCCTGTACAGCATGTTCAGGGCAAACGCCCCCTTGGTGGGGGAGTCTGCCCTGATGCCATCACCGAGCAGTTCTACCTCTTTGCCCCTGATGGCCATGGCTACCCCCTAGTAGAGCCCTGCGGAGGTGACGTCAGCGACGTACTGAGCGCCCGCATCCGTCCTGTTCACGAGATACCTCTGGAGGTCCTTCTCTCTCGTAGGGATTAGGGCATCAACCATCGGGTTTGGAGCGCCGTCCATGATGGCGTAGTGCCTATACGCATACAGCGCAATCAGGTCATGGAGTGTTCCAAGGTTATCAATGAAATTAATAGCGCCAGTGGTGAACGCCAGATCCGCCTGAGCGATAAAGGATATCGCAACCGTTTCACTGATATCGTAGGAGAAAAAGATGTTCGCGCCCCTCCAGTAGTACGAAGGCCCCCTCGAATGGGTCATCTCCTCGTAGTTGTACACTGGTCTGAATATCGTCCCCGGCACCTGCTGGCCCGACTTGAGGATATACAGTGAATTAATGGACTTGATGCGCTCACCTGCCGTAGCGCCAGTGCCGTAAATGACGTTCCCTTCGTCTGTCGCAAGAAGGAGATTGATTTGATTGGGGGTGGACGGAGCCGCCTGCGGCAACGTGAAGTGCTGCTCTTTGAGTAGGGCGGATGGGTCTATCTCCGCTATCTTGTCGCGGTAGTACTCCAGTCCAATTTCGCAGAACTTGGCCACTATGCGGTCATCAAGAAAGGTCTGATCAGGCTCATCCGCGTACAGCCTGAAAAGCTCTGCAACCTGCCCGTCTGTCATCAGAGAGCCCCTCTAGAGCCTGGCGCTCTGCTGATGTTGGCGTCCGCACCCCTCGTGAGCATCCTCTCTGCCGCAGCCGCAGTGCCAGCCTGCTGTGACCTGGCCGCCTGCTCTTGGATGACCTGCTGTTGCGTATTGGGCGAATTGGCTGCTGCGATGTTGTTGGCGATTGCGCCCCTGTCAGCGCCCGCTGCCCGTGGGAACACCTTGTTGGCCATCATGGCCGTCTGGTAGTCCTCCACCGGAGCGCCCGCTGTGGCGATGGATACCAGGATGTCCCTGATGTAGTCCTGTCGCTCTTCTTCGAGGTCGTAGAACTCTGCGCTCTTCACGAACTCGTCGAACACCTGCTTGGCAGCTTCGAGGTCATCATGGAGGAAGATCTCAACATTCATGCCTGCCCGCGTCGCATCCAGCAGGTCGCGGGCATGTGAGATGCCACGCACACGCTCAGAGATGAACGAGTTGCCCGTCCTGAACGATAGCTCGTTGAGAGCCGTCTCGTTGTCGATGAGACCCAACTGCTGGAGTTCCATGATCTTAGCATCGCGGTCCTGGGCCTCATCCCTGAAGAGACTTCCCGCCTCCAAGAACACCTCCGGGGTGTCGTTGATGACCGTGGACTGGATGCTCTGGAAGCTCACCCGACCGTACTCGTCGAGCATACTCATCATCTTGGGCTCGGTGTAGTAGACCTTCATGAACTCAAGCACGCACTTGGCCATGGCCTTCACAGCGCGCTCAATCTGCTGCTGGGTAATCTGAAGCTGGCTGGTGTCTTGGGCCGCCAGAACCTCCATTCCCTTGCCAGACGTAACACCCACGGCGCGCTTGCCCAGGGTCACCGAGTGAATGCCCGCCACATCGCTCATCTCGCCCTGGATACGCATGACGTTGTCCATGACGTAGCTTGGCATCGCAGCAGCAGCGACCTGCGTAGGTGCGCCGCCAGCAGGGTTGTAGTAGATCTTCTCACCGGGCTTGGACGTGATGGACTGGTTCGATACGCCAGAGGTCTTGGGCACCAACCACTTGGGGTTGCCCATTAGCTCTGTGTTGGCGATGATTTGGCTCCGCGCCTTGTTGTAGAGCAACTGAAGGTCAAGCAGCGGGGCGAGCAGGCTCAAGCCCCAGAGACGCCGGGACACCTCAGTGTATCGGATAATCTGAACCGGGAAGGTCCTGATTGGAACCTGCTCCTCCTTGAAGAGGTACGTGTTCCCAATCACAACGGCGTGCTTGCCGTCACGCCAGTAGACCTCGAAGACGGAGATGCGGTCCTTCGGGGGCTCATTGGTGGTGCCGGTGCTGACAGCCCCGTAGTCCGCGCTCATCTCATCAGCGCCAGCCTCCTCGATGATCTTCTCGTGATCAGGGTAGGCGCGCTTCAGGTTGTACTTGCTGACGTAGGACCGGAGCGCAATCCATGAACTCTCGACCGGGTCAATTACGCCTTTTTCAAAGAAGATGTCGTAGGGGCCGATAACTTCTGTGCGGACACGGTCCTGGTCCGGGTCAAAAAACGTATGTAGCGCGCAGGTGCCGCATTCGACGAGCCATTTGACTGCGTGCTCAAGGGTAAACTTGATTTCATCGTTGTGCCAATAGTAGCGAAGGGCCATCTCGGAACTCTTGGCCTTCTCGATGTCCTCGCTAGAGGGAGAGGCTGGGAGTACGGCGATTGACGGATACGAGAGCGCCAATCGGGACGTGATGTTCCTTGCGATGTTGAGGAGGAGGTTAACTGTAACTCTGGTCTGTGCATCTCCGCGCATCCTTGAGGTGGCGAAGCCGTCTAGCCTCTTGTCGAAGGAAAGCCACTGCCTTCCCTCCAGGAACTTGAGAGACATGTCCCACAAGCGCCTCTCGCCGGTCTTCTCTGTGTGGGACTCTCTGAGCCGCCCCTTGATGTTCTCTGGAAACTTCTCAGGCATGTCTTCCTACGCGATTAGTGGGGCAACCTTGGCTCCGAAGTCGATAAGCGACGTAAGCTCAGGCGAGAAAAGGCTTTCCTGCGCATACGAGATGTTGCCATCGCCGCCGCCGTACATCTGCTGTGCAGCGGCTGCCCTAGCGCCACCTCCACCCGGAGCGCCGCCACCAAACGCGCGATTGAACGCCGCCCACATCCCTGGGTCTGGACTGCCGTACCGGCCACCGTTGGCGGGGGGTGGCATCCTGAGCCCTCCCTGGCCAAGCGCCCTGCCCTCGCCTATGGAGTCGCCGTATAAGCCCAGCCTGGCTTTTTCCCACGCAGGGGAGGAGGCCATCGCTGCCGGGTCCCAGCTATATTCACCTGCCATCAGAGTCCTCCGTAGATTTGGTCCAGGGTTGGGTAATCGGCGGTGTGGGCTGAGTCGAGTTCTTCTTGGAGCCTCTTCTCCCTCTGCTCCTTTTGGATAAGGAGGCAGAGGTAGAAGCCCAGGAGTGCCATGACGGATGCCCCCGTGACTAAGCACAAGCCAACGAGAGCATCCATCATAGCTAGACTCCTATACGGTGAGGCTCAGTCCGACGAGCATCCCGTTCTGGTTGGGGCTCGTACAGACGGTATTGTAGTACCACTTGTAGAACCCTTCCCAGGCGTCGATGCCGTTGGCTCGCAGAATCTCGGTACCATCGAGGTCTGCGAATCCGTGACCCTGAAGCTCCAGGAGCTTCCAGGTGTTGGACTTCATGAAGACCATGCCGCCGTTGTCCACCTGTCGGGCTGTCTTGATGGGCGTTCCACCGTAGGACAGGCCAGAGAAGCCACCGTCGAGCTTGCTGGGTCGCTCGCCGCTCACGTTCTGAACGGCGGTGGTGCCTGCTGCCGTCAGTTGGAACAGGGAGCCGTAAATCTGCCGCTGGAGTGGGGACATCAAGATCATGTCAGGCTCTTCGCCGGATGCGAGGCTGATCTGATCAAAGATGTTCTGAATCCGAGGCAGAGACACGTTGGCACGCAGGTTGGGACCAACAGCAGTCGGGTCCGTAGCCTGAGTCAACACTGCGGTAGAACGCAGGGCGTCCTCACCCGTAGCCGTCAGCGTTCGGTCGATGCCGAAGTGCGTCGGGTTGGCGAGGTTGCCGTAGATGCCCTCTGGCTCAGGGTCGATGAAGCCAGCAAGGAACACCCCAGCGGCATCGGCCCCGCCACTCTGCGTGTTCGCGATGCGAACAGCGCAAGGAACGCCAACCGGGAGGCCGCTCAGATCCAAGTTGTTGACGGCGGCGTTACGCATCGTGAACGAGCGCGTAGCGATGTCAACCGGAGCGCCCGCAGCCGCGATGTCACCGAAGGTGTTCGGACCACCGTTCCATGTGTTGATCGTGGCGTAGGTGTCCATGCGGATGAACTCGATCCTGAGATCGAAAGCACCTGGATGCCCTACAATGGCAGGGGTGTTAGCAGCGATGCTACGAATCCGCTCCAGCTTGTCGATGTCGCCCGTGAACTGGTAGGTACGAGGGTTTGGGGCGGCGTCCTTGTTCATGTGCTCGTTGATGAACCCGAGAACCCGACCACCAGACACGCAGGTGCGGTCAGAGGCGTTGCGGAAGTCAGTGACCAGCCGCTTCATCTCTGCGTCCATCCAGCCCACGAAGGAGCCGACGCCGCCCTTGGCAGCAGCGGCAGTCGCAGGTCCAGTAATCTGGAACGTGCCGTACTGGAAGCGCGCGTTCACCTGGAGTCGCAGGTAGCCCTGAGACCCAGCAACGGGCAGCGCGGTGTTGCCACCAACCGTGCCAGCCTCGTCGAGGTACGAGACGCCAGTGTTGCGAGCGGTGTGAACAGGGATGATGGCAACACGACCGTTCCAGTCGACCGTCGTCTTCTCCATCAACTCCAGGACCATCATCTCATTGTTAAGCTGGTCCTGGACAGGACCGATATAAAACTCCTTCAGAATGTTCTGAAGGGTCGTTTGTGTAGCTACCATTGTAGGTTTCTCCTATGAAACGAAGGGGTTGCCGCCCTTTAGAAACGCTCGAAGGGCTTCACTGCCCTGCTTCACGTTCTTGGGCTTCGGTCCCTCGTTGGAGATGGTAGATTCTACAGCACCGGTCTTGGCTGGCCTTGGAGCCGCAGCGGGCTTTGCCGCAGCGGGGTTGTCTTTGAGGTAACGGGAAATTGCCGCTTCCTCGACTTGGGCCATCCACGAACTGTACTGCTCGGCCACGTTCTCCGCAGAGAGGGACGGATTCTGAGCAACAGCCTGCAAGATGACATCACGGTTCGCGGTCGGGAACTTGTTGATGGCGGTTGAAATCTCAGCCTCCAGAGACTGGCGCGCTAGAGCGACCTCTGTCTCATGGAGTCTTGCGCTGATTTGCTGCAAAGCGGGATCAGCAGAAGGCTTCGCCTTACTGTCAGTCTCGCCAAGTAGCTCCTTCAACCACGCATCATCTTCGTTCCCAGCCGATTGCTGTGGTGCCGCTTGCACCGGAGCGGGTTGGGAAGCCTGTCGCTGGGCCTGCTGTCGCAGTTGTTCAAGCTGTGTCTTCAACTCATCAGTCTCAGACTTGAACGTATTCCTGGCGTCAATGACTTCCTTAAACCGTGTGTACGGGACACGGTGACCCGGTTGAACCTCTTCTTCCTCAGCCTGGCTGTCACTGGCTTCGGTCTTCTGAGGTTCAGCTTCCGCTCCTCCCTCCGCTTCTACCTTTACGTCCTCTGCGGGATTGGACGAAGTCTCCGGGACTGGGGTCTCTTCGGCAGGTGCTGCTTCTTGCACGGGCTCTTCGGCTGGAGCAGGAACATCCTCCTCCAACATCATCGCCCTCATGCGCTCTACGTCACCTTCGTCTACGAAACCCATGATCCCTCCGCTGTTTAACGCCCAGCTTGGCGATCTTCATTCGCTACATCTAGTAGCGAGCCCTGTTCGTAGGGCGTTCCCCACCTGTCGGACATTTCGCCCTCCAGATGTTTGGAATACACCTTGCCAGTGGTTCTTTCAAACTGCAAGAGTTCGGCAAAGGTGGTGGGCTTTTTATCCATCACCTCATCTCGCATTGGCTCCATTTGGTCCAATCCCATCAACGCCAAGGCGTAAGCGAACACCATGTCGTCGTGTTTTTTCGACGACGCCTCTGGCTTGCCCTTATCGTTGTAGATAAAGGTGTTCACCTCACACTTCATGCGCTCGTCCTCGATGGTCAACCAACCCTTCGACACGTACTCATGAAGCCTCGCCAGCATTACTGGCCGAGTATTCTGGTTGGTGTTGAACCCAACCCGCTCTAACCACCTGTCGGCCATCTTGTCGTACTGGGTGCGCCGGAATAAATACGCCCACTCCCGCGACATCAGATACTCAAGCACGCTCAACCCGTAGGTGTTCGACTCCACAACGCACAGGGCGTTCCACTTCTTGGCCTCCTGAAGCACCTGCTCTGAGAACTCAGCGGGAGGCATCCTGTCGTAGAACGTCGACACTACAACAGGAGCCTTCTTATCCGTCACGTCCATCACGCAGTAAGCAGAGTAGTCTCCGCTCGGCGAGCCCGATGCCACGTCCACCCCAATGCTGTATACGTGGTACGGAATCGGCCCGTCGCTCTTGTACTCACGACGCCCCGCATTTGCGATCGCATGAGGGAAGATGACAGGGAAGAACCGCTCTCCAGAGGTGATGAAGGCGTGCTCCGCGTCAAGCGGGTACTCCTGGAGGAAGATGTTCCAGTTCGCAGCGCACTTGGTCTGGTACGTCCTGTGAGCCCAGTTGTACTGCTCAGGAGTAAGGTCGTACTCCGCCGCGTACTTCTGGACCTTCGGGATAGCAGCCTTGGGCTTCGCGCCAGTGATGTAGTGAGGGTCCTTGGTCCACCCATAGAACACCTTGGTGAACCCGCTCTCCTCTATCCACATGCGGTGAGCGTCGTTAATTCCGTTGGCCGTGGTCTCCAGCACAATCTCAGCGCCAGGCCCAGCGGTCTGGAAAGCAGCAGCGATGGTCCTGTCTACGTCGTTCCAGAACGCAAACTCAGAGCAGTGAAGCGCCTGGTAGGTCGTGCCACGGAAGCTGTCAGAGTTCGCTGTGGCGACCCGGATAAGGCCGCCGTGAAAGAACACTAGCTCTCTGACGTTGGACTTCTCAGTCTTGAACTTCAGGAAAGGCGGCAGGAACTCATACGCACGCTTGTAGATGTCGAAGATGACGTGCGCGCTCTCCGCGCTGTGGGCGATGACACATACCCTGAAGTTGGGGGTGAACAGAGCCTTCCACAGGTTCCGCATGGCGATGGCTGTCGTCATCCCAAGCTGACGAGCTTTGAGGATGTAGACCCAGCGATATCCCTCTACTGACTCGTAGTACTCTGCCTGGGCAGGCTTGGGGTCAAACTGTACCGTGTGACCGCGCTTGTCTACGATCGTGAGGTGCTGGCAGAAGACATCAAAGCTCCTGGCGCACGCTGCGATCTTCTTCGCGTCTGAGTCAGACGGCATCAGTGAACGCTATCGGCGTCGTCCCGCCTGTCATTGCTGGACAGAATCTGACGGATGTCCTCAGTGCTCAGGTCACTGCCCTTAAGGGCCTCGGTCTTCGCCTTGACGTAGTCGATGTCAGCCTGGAGCTTCTCGATAGCAAGGGCGTCAATGCGACGCTTGCTGTCAGAGGACATCCTGGCCGTCTTCATGAACGCAGGGCGAGTGCGCTCAAGAATCCACGCGGCAGCGCGCCAGTCCTTCTGACCGTGGAACTTCACCTGCTCCACCAACTGAATCGTGCCCTCACCCTCAGCCTTGGCGAACAGAACAGCGAAATCGCGCTTGCCCTCGTCCTTGAGCCAGTTGAGAAGGGTGGCCGTCGAGATGCCCACCTTCTTGCACACCGACTCTCGCGTGTGGCCAGCCTTCATCCCCTTCAGGATGGTATCGCGGGACCACTCGCAGTACTTCGTAGCCATTAGATCTTCCTCCTGCCAACGAAGCGCCGAAGAACCGCCTTCCGCTCCTTTGGCGGCGTGGCTTCAGCCAGGCACTTGTGGAATACCGTGATGAAGTCGGTGATGTCGTACCCGAACTTCACCTCGTCGAACCTGTGCGACTTGTTGTTCGTCGGGTTCGCCTCAAGCCGGCGACTCATCTCCAGCAACGCCTTCCGACAGGACAGGTGCTTCGGATGAAGGGCGCTGTCGCTGTAAGGAGCCAGCTTTATCAGCGCATCCTGCACAAACCCCAGCGCGATAGAGCGAGTGGTCTTGGCGTTGAGGTGCTCGTCCATCCCCATGGGATTGTAGAAGAGCATGTCGAGACTCTTCTTTATCTCACCAAGGGCCTCCGCCAGCATCCCCTCGACGATGTCCTTCGGGAAGATGGGCGAGAGGACGCCACCAGCGTCAGCGATGCTCATGCGCCGTACCGCTTCAGCATGTTGACGACACCTAGGATGCCAACGACGCGTTCCTGCTGGCGAAGGTGCTGCATGATCGCAATCAGAAGCTTTCCGTCATCGCCCACGTAGGTCACCAGACGATTGGCGAACTGGATAACCTCTGGAGGAGCCTCACCCACGGTGAGCTTCAAGACCTCAGCGGGACGACCCACCTTCTTCGGGGCCTCCTCCTTCTTCGCAGGAGCCTTCTTCTCCGGGGCAGTCTTCGTCGTGGTCTTCTTGCTGGCCATATAGCCTAATCTCCTTGGGCTTGGGCAAGCGCCCTAGCTCTGCCGAGAACGATACGTGCGAACAATCGCGATCTTCTATAGCA
>TARA_R110002110_G_scaffold126259_1_pt1 | contig 15297 bp, 20 predicted proteins | sample TARA_R110002110 | Tara Oceans TARA_R110002110 (sample SAMEA4397330) | marine metagenome | biome: Polar Biome; feature: [SRF] surface water layer (ENVO:00010504); material: water (ENVO:00002006), including particulate matter (ENVO:01000060) such as... | depth 5 m
TTGTGACAAGAGCTGACATGGACAGTGATCGACTAGGGGAACTGATAGGCGTTGTCGGGAACGACAGCGAAAACCTGGTTGGTTCACTTCTCTCAGACGGGGAACTCGATGCTCTCAAACAGATCATCCGCAATGGGACACCGCTCAACACGTTGCGTGCCTACGTCTCAGACCTCACCTACCTTGAGGCGTGGTGCCAGGCATCAACCGGCGCTGCGCTTCCATGGCCTGCGCCTCAAGAGCTTGTCCTGAAGTTCATTGCTCATCATGCAGATAGCTCGGCTCCAGATGAAGAACCAGCGTTCAATATGCCCTTGGATGTAAGGCAGTCGCTGTCGAGCAAGGGAATCTCGAAAGCTGACAAGGCCCATTCGATTTCGACCATTGAGAGACGGCTTGCGACATGGGGCAAGGCTCATGTGATGCAGGGTTACAAAAATACGATTAGCGTGGATGAAGTTAAAGCGGTCATGGCAAAGGCCAAGAAAACAGGCTCTCGCCTAAAGCGACCGCATAGCCGGAAACCTATCACACGCGATATCCTGGACGTGCTTTTAGAGCAATGCGATCCAAGCAGGTTGGTGGGTAAACGCAATCGCGCGATCTTACTCACCGCGTTCTCCTCGGGTGGACGCAGGCGCTCTGAGCTTGCAAAGCTCAAAGTAGAGAACCTGATTCAAGAAGACCCCGTTGACCACGAGGGCAAACGTCTCAATTGTCTGACACTGACCATGGGTCACACAAAGACCTCAAGGGGTGACGAACGCCAAACGGTGAAGCTTGTCGGCCGAAGCGCTGACGCTCTCCTGGAGTGGATGAGAGTGGCCCACATTACAGATGGTCCGATATTTCGGGGGGTGGATAGGTGGGGCAGGGTGTCGAAGAGAGCAATCACCGGCAGTGGGATAAACTGCATCATCAAACAATTGGTCAAAGCCGCAGATCTCGACCCGGCCGACTTCTCAGCGCACGGGTTACGATCTGGATTTCTCACTCAAGCGGGCAGGGACGGGCATTCCCTCTTGGACGCCATGCAACAGTCTCAGCACCGATCCACCCAACAAGCGGCACGCTACTATCAGCCAGGGGCTATTGAGTCATCGGGGATCGTTTTAGTCGGTGAAAAACAATCCTGACCGATTAGGAGGAGTGGAGTGTATCCATTCCGCGTTGCAACAATTCACGCATAAACCGCTGGTAGGGGATTCCCCGCCTTTTGGCCTCCTTCTTCACAGCAGCAAGCTGGCTCTCGGGAAGTCGCATACTGATCGATGCACTCTTTTTTTCGAACTCAAATGTGACTGGTTTGAAGCCACTCAGATCGTATGCGGTTAAATCACCTGTTTCGACAAATTTCTCTGCCGCTGCATCTGTCTTGAGCTTTGGCAGGCGTTTAGTTTTCGGTTTGCCGCTCATAATGGTCGATCTCCTTTTTGTGCATAAAGCGCGCTGAGATGGGTCGGATTAGCTGAACATCACCAATCTCAACAAATCGAAAAACAACAAAGACGAACCGGCCACCCCGAGAAGTACCAATCGCCCGCAACCGTTCCTCACTCGTAGAAGGGTCTGGATAAACTGCTGGCGTGCCCTGGAAGACTTCCTCAACTTCAATCTGTTTGACACCGCGCTTCCCGCACTTTGGCCAGTTGCCAGAATCCCATTGAAATCCGTGAATTTTCATTCTTCAATGATACGCATGTGTATATACAAATGCAATACTTGTTGACTCTTTCAAATCTGAAACCGTATGTTGACTACACAAACGGCCTCGCAAGAGTGTCCGCTTCCCGCAAGGGAACTACTGACTGACCGAGGGAGCCGGAATGCTCTCTTCGGCTTATCCACCCTCCAAAACAACGATAGTGAACTGTCCAAGTATATCGTGGGGCAAATTTGGTGAAGCAGATCCAATCAGTCCCATAACGTCGCTAGGCCACCGTCCAATCTTCAACGCGCAATCCGGGGACACGTTCGAACTCACGAGCATTGTTCGTCACCAGGACAAGTCCCTCTGCCTGAGCATGGGCGGCAATCATCAAATCATAAGGACCGATCGGTAATCCCTTGCGTTCAAGATCGGCTCTGATCTGTCCGTAATGGTCCGCGGCCTTCTGATCAAAACAGAGAACGTCCAACCGAGCTACCAGACCATCAACAACCATATGGTTTTTCTCGGGCCGCGCGGACTTATCGGCGCCATAACGCAGCTCAGCGAGAACTACAGACGATACAGCTATCCGGCCATCATGCGATTTGACTTTCTCCTGGAGAGTAGGGGGCCTGTCCTTCGCCAAGAAAATGCAAATGTTGGTGTCGAGAAGATACCTGAGCATCAAAATGCTTCCCGCTCTTGCATCGCGGGCTGTGATCGCTCGGGCAGGAAATCATCGTCTACTTTTGGCCCAGCAAAAAACTGATCCCACGAGGCATCAGCCGGGGTGATGATGAGACTGTTTCCCTCCCGGTGAATTTCCACGCTCTTCACGGTTTCATCGAACGCCAAGCTTTTTGGAATCCGCACCGCTTGTGTCTGATTGTTCTTGAATATGCTGGCTTTAGGCATTCGGGGAACCTCCATATACATAATGTATATATACGCTCTAGAAATATATATGTCAATACCATATACAATTAGAATAGGGTCAATTGAGGGTCTTGCCGGTTACTCAGCCGCTCGATCTTTTCAGCAATTCGGTTTTGGGGCGCGTCCACATCCTCCATCGGATCTCCGTGCTTTTCGATGAAGAGAACAGAAGCTTTCAAGACATCGCTACCATAGTGATCAAGCGTCAATGTGTTGGCACGATGCACCCGCCCAGATAGCCCTCTAAGCGTTAGCTGCAAATAGGCCATTTGCTGACAGATGTTTGAAACGTCGATTGCTTCAACCCACATTGTGAGACTGGGGTCATAGCCAAGCCTATCGAGCACATCAGCGGCGGCAAGCAACATTCCACCAGCCCCGCAAGCTGGTTCTTGAATTGTGAAATACCCTCTCTTGTCAATTTTCTCACCTATCCCTGAGAGGTTGATTTCTGCCATCAACCTAGAAACCTCATACGGTGTAAAAAACTGTCCAGCTCCGCTATCCAGGACATTCAACTCACCAGAAACACTCCCAAGAAAATCAGTCTGGGAATGAACACCCTCAAAGATCATCGCAATGAGTTCTGGCATTCTGCGCACATCGTCCTTGTCTCGATAGGTTCCGACGATCCGCATGTATTCTGCTTCAAGAGCCTCAGCGCGTTCCGGGCCGCTCATCTGCTTTGCATAACTACAGTGTGCGAGGGTGAGGAAGTTTCTAAAATGCTCCCCAACATTCTTTGAGCGTTCAAATGAGTGGATTGCTTTGATGAAATCTTTTTCTGTCATTATCTTCTTCCCGTGGGGCTGAGGTTGCATCGAACAGATGCACCTCGGCCTGTCCGGCGAGGACCGGGGGGAAGGGTGAAGGTTGGCTTGGCCGAGGGGAATCACCCGGCCTGCAACGATCGGAACGAAGTGAAGAGACGTGAAGGCAGGGGATACGGCCAAGACACGAGCTTGCGAACTTGACCTTCAGGGAAGGGGGGTGGCACCCCATTTCCTATTTCTGCATTTTGATTAAGTGAGTTATCCAGCAGGCCTAGTCTGCCAGAGCAGGCGGAGACAACCCGGCCCCATAGCCAGGGGTTTGTCGGAGCCTAGTGGAGAACTATGCAGACCCGATCGACGTTCGGACTGAAGATCAATTTAGTGGATGGTCGCTAATTAGTCCCAGGTAAACGCTGGGGCATAGATATCATCTACAGTGTCCAACGAAACCGGCCCATAATGACGACTGTCAAAGCTGTTTGGAATGCGAATTGAGAGCGCGAAAACATTCTGCGCGTCATAGTCAGCACATTCTCCATCTTCAATGAAACGAGGGTCGAGAGACGAAACGGGCAGGGCAACATCATTCAATCGCAAGGCCGTCGCTTCGCGACAGATCGTAAATGGTCCGAGCTGATGGACAGGCTTAAGAAACGTCTCGACCCCCTCCACACCCGTTAACTCTCTGTGCCAGGAGAGCGTTGCAGCGTCTGGTGCAAAGAGAACGAGTGCGCCAACTTCAATCGGCTGACCCACGCGCTGATAAAGACCTGGCGCGACACTTGAGCTCAGATTGAGAACGAAGTTGTGACGCAGATTTATGAAGATGTCATAGAGGACGGCCGCAATCACGATAAACCCAACAACAAACGCAAATTGCTTTGCGAGGACATTTGGGCCTGATGCAATACTGGGTTTTGGAAAAGGAAGCTGACCGCGCATTCGCGACGCCAGCCGATGCATCAAATTAGCAGACATCCAACACCACGGCTTGAACAGGTGGAAGGTTCCGCATTGCGTCTGTGAGCGGTTTGGAAACAACAGAAGACACACACATGCCTCTATCTTTTAAGGACGGCCTGGCAGGCAATGTGAGCGTCTCTACAAAGAGTTTGGCTTTTGGGTGGATCATTTTGGTCAGAGTCGGCTTCACCTCTTCTGAAGTTACCCGAAAAGCTTGTCTCGCAATTTGAAGTTTTGCAGCTGAGAGCGTTTCATAAGCGTTAGCGAGTTTTACATCGAGCAGCTTGGTTTCATTTCCAGAAAACCAAAGCTCCGTTGGGCGCGTGAGATGAATAACCAGATGTTCGCGAAGTTCTTCAGGAGCAGCCCTCAAGGCAATGGCGCTAGGCTGATCAGCACCAACTTTTGCGCTTAACCAAATCTCCAACCAAAGCCTGGAGAGTTCGAATTCTGGAGCATCGGCGGAACGCTCTAGATCCAGCCCAACGTCACTATTTTCAACAGGCGAGGCGATATTCACGAGGTCTGGCATCCCTGGATTCTGAGTCAATTTTAAAGGTGAGGCAATCGCCAAGAGGTCCGTTTTTCGTAAAATCAGGGTCAAAAAATCACCTTACCTTGCATACACTGCCTGCGCGGCGGCACGACCGGCCGCGGCACCCCGAACAACATCCAATCCTTGAGCCACCTTGGCGTGTTTCGTGAGGATCTTCCGCAAGCTCACTTCGGGCAGGCAGTCCTTCGGCGCGCGGCGCAAAATCCCAATTAGATATTTATCTGGGCTTCGAATGGGCATATCGGAATGAGTTTCAGACTTCAGCCAGGTCTCCAGGACGGCCAGATAAGCTCTGTCACCATGGATCCGCACACGGCTTTCCCAATAGCGTTCCTTGAGCTCCGGGAACTTACGGCGGCGGATCGCCTCAACTCCATCTCGCCAATCATCAATGTCCAAAACTTGGTTATTATCCTCATCACGGACCACAACCTGGGCGAGTGCTTCAAGGCCTCCTTCGGAACTTTCGATTAAACCGATCGCAGCCTCCCCAAGCGCTTGTGCCCATCGAGGACGCAGGGTCTCAGAAGCGCGCGACTGATAATCCTGCCAAGCATTTTGCGGTGCGTGAGCACCGCTATGGCGGAGTTCCGCCGTTTTAGGCGGAAGTTCCGTCTTAGAGGCAGGAGGCCGACTAGGCCGACTGTCCTTTTGAAACCTACTTTTGCGGCCTGAAGTAGGAATAGAGAATCCTTTGTTGATATGTGTGCAATGTTTTGCACCCGTTAAATTTTCGCCAGATGCCGCAATTGAGGACGAATTGCTCTCCACTGGGCCAGCAAGTGTCTTGGCTTCTTGCGGCTCACCTGCAGGGCTGTGGATAGTTTGTTCACTGACGGGCTCTTGTGCACTGAGAGAGGCTTCTGGTGAGGGGTCAGCTTCGAGGATCACATACTCCTCGTATGCTGCCTGGTCGGCCTCTGTGGGCTCGTAAAAACCGGCATCGTGGAGATCCAGCTCACGTTGTTTCTCTATCTCCTGACGGTCCCAAAACTGTTCATTCATGTGTTCGGCGAGGAAAGCCAGACGGGAATCCAGAATGGTAAAGAGAGAAGGGGCGTTGAAGTGCTTTGCGCGCTTGATCTCTTCGCGAACGAGGATCTGCTCACCGATCGCAGTGCGCAGCATGTATTGCACGGTGCGTTCCGAACACTGTGCGAGCTTGGCAACAGTTCCGATCGGTATTTGAGCTTCACCGCCTCGGCCACAAAGAAACACCAAGGCTTCGAGAGCACTGGCCTGAGCGTCTGAGAAATGGCCTCTCAGCTGGTAGGGCAGTCGGCAGGCGAATGCCCGCCACTTGACCTGCTGTACCTTCCTGGAGCGGCGTAGAGGTGTGCCCTCAGACGATCCAGGCTCAAGCTTTGGCCTGAGTGTTTCATGCAAAGCCTCTTCGAGCCTGGCTGCTTCATCCCATCCAAGCTCTCCATCCGCGACTTGGGTGTAGAGCGCCTTAATTTGATCGGCAATACCGATCGTACTCACACGATTGCTCATGCGTGTCTCCGCAATTGCGGAAGTCAGGACACCGGTTTCAGCCACTTTGCGGGAATTCTGTGCCTCAAGGGACATTTGGAATTTAGGCCGCAAAAACCTGTCGTGCGACAGCACGTTTTTTATTGACTGAATTTTGGAAAACATCTAGCTTCGAGAAATCAGCTTAATTTGATTTCGCGGCACCACGCCAATGGTGTTGAAGCTAGAAGCTCCCCTCGATGGCCCCGGCCTCCGGGGGTTTCTTTTGCCTAAATGGCAATTTTCCTCATCAAAATTACACACGAATGGCCCAGCTTGTCCGAGTCGGTCAGGCAGGCCAATGATTCTTTATCGATAGGATTTTTGGCAGTTTTCAAGGAAAAATCTCCGTCGCTTGAGTCCAAATAGTTCGTTCTCAAGGCCGACAGAATCCGCTCTCAGCAATGGATATTGCCAAGATGGGATCTCAGGACTTATTCTCGCGAAGCGGATGCGAGAAATAGCCCCGAGCGGCCTCTCAATTCTTGAAACCCTGGCAGTTCCAGCTGCTGGGGTTTCTCTATTTTGGGATCAGGTCATCCTTACACTCCTTCCAAAGCACACGTCCTCATTCGGTCGCAGCAATAATGCTTGCGCCCTGTAAGTCTTTTGGTAGAGTGGAAATCACAGAAGATATCCATCTACCTATGTCGAGACCCTGACTGCTCCAACAGTCGGGGTCTTGTCGTTTCAGACTGCCTCCTTGCTTTCACCTGCAAGGGCTTGTTCTAGTAGTTGTTCAACAAGGGCGGAACGCTTGACCTTGGCAGCATTACGGCTGTCCAATTTTGAGATCAGCGTTTCCGGCAAATCCAAGAGAATTTGCTTTCGGCCTTTTTGCTTTAGCTTCTCGCGATAAGATTTCTGAGCAATCTTCTGGTCAGAGCCCGCCATACCACCCTCATGAATCACTATATGAATCATCAGCGAGTCTGACAGATAACTAGTTAATCGCAAGGTCTTGTTTCGGTTGACACCTGCTCGAATCAAACACAAATCGCTCAAGAACAACTGCAGCAGCAAACGGACTTTCCGGCAGTTGGTGACAGAGCAATGAAAAGCAAGCACGCCTACCGACGATTGACTAATTTCTCTTGGGGGTAATACTCGAAAACAAACGCATTTCATTAGCGGTCCACGGTCGCCATTCTCCAAAGAGTGCAAAAAAATTTATGACCAGCAAGAAACCCCGGAAAATTCATCTTGATGCTGTCAAAGCGTATCCGCTGAGGCTTGCAGAGATCCGGGCAAAATCGAGCTTGAGCCAAGTGGAAATGGCCGAACATCTTAAGTTTGACGTTCAGGTCTACCGCCGTATTGAAACGAAAGCGCGGGCTCTCACACTCGATGAGGCCATTTACATTGCTCACAAACTTGAGATCAGTGTGTCTGACCTTCTTGAAGATGGAAGTCTGTTGAATTTGCGTGAGCCAAAAAACACTATTGATGAGGCATTGGTTGATCTTGTGAGACAAGTTCCCCAACCGCTGGCTGCCCCAGTACTCGGCATACTTCAAGCTCTCGTCGACAAAGACTAATGGCACATTGAATTCGCGCGATAGTCTCGACCGATAATCCGATACGCAGTTCATCACGAACTCACCCATACCGTTGGTAGTATATAAAGTCAGGGTTACACCCAACGTAGTTGGCAGCCCTAAATATATCTCCAGCTCGGACCGGGAAAGTTCCGTAACCTGAAGATCCACCTGGGACGTAACTCTTGAGGTTAGCCCGCGTAACATTGTTGATGTAGATTAACTGGTAGGAATGCGAACAACCGCTATTTGATTGCACATAGACAAACCCATCAGCCGGAATGGTGTAGTTGGAATTGACAGGGATGCTGGTGAGCCCTGCTTGTAGGCGTTGACCACCGACGACGCGCCAAATGCCGCCCCGACATATGATGATGTTGGTGGCCGTACTCACACCGATACCGTTAGCTTGTGAGCAAGCCGAGTTCTCAGCGTAACGCACTCTAGGACGAAAGGTGTTTGAGTAAGTGTCGCCCCATGAATAGAGCCGCTGGGCATTCATGTGGTTGGCATTTGAGGTGTTATTGAGATCAAGATAGTAGCCTGTATTGTCGCGATCACGAAGGATCGATGCGCGGACATCATTCATCTGCGACACAGAAGCAGGATCAACAATAAACCCGTTGTTATTTCTATCGATAACGCGGTTCACATAAAGATCACTTTGAAGGTCAACACTGTCTTGAATAGTTAGGTGTCCAGTAGGATCAGAAATGGCACCCGTGATTTCTAAGGTGTCGTCTATCCGTAAGGTTCCAGTCGGGTTTGATAGTGTTCCGGTCACTTCCAACGCATCATTGATCCGGACATTGCCGCTGGCATTGTCGATGCTGTCCACATCCAGATTGCCGGCGTTGACGATATTGTTGCCTTCCATCAGGAGGTTGGTGAACATCGAATTTGCGGCCGGATCGGCGTGAGCGTTTCTGTGTAGATAGGGGGACACATCGCTTGCTGCGGATGCGGTAATGAGCGAGGTCAAATGACCTACGGTCAATGCGCATGAAGCATGCACATAATTTGCGAGAGCCATCGTCCAGTGCCCTCCGGCTCCGAGCGCATTGTTTATATCCAGGGGACTTATCAGACCTGCATCGGGTCCCGCCAATTGAGAAATGCGGGCCAACTCATTGGCTTCGATGGTATCTCCACCGCATGTTGCAACAAGGCCCTCAAGGGTGCCGGGAGAGGGTTGCCGAATGAGGAGGCGATGCGTCTGATCAAAAATGTTGGTGTCAACGAATGACGGGTCAAGTGAGCCTTCGGTGACAATCATGGGCGCGGTGACGGCCTGGACGCCTCCTGCCGTTGCCGCGACAAGTGTCGCATAATTATTGTCGATGTAATTATCCGCAGCCTTAGTGAATGTATGGAGCTGCGCGGCTGCATAATTCGCGCTCGCTTGAGAACTCAATGCCGCTGTCTCCGGGAGCACTTGCGAGAGCAATCCAAGGCCGATCATTCCGGCTAACACCATGCCTAACAGTTGGTTCATTGCAAAACTTCCTTCATGGGTTAGAGCTGCGAAAAGATGGCGATTTGCCCAGCGGGGATCGGGCAAGGCAGAGTGAGAGTAGCCCCTGCAGAAGTAGTCATTGCTGTGCCAGTTGATTTGCCAATGGCATCGGTGGGACTGGCTTGGCTGCGAAGTTCTCTAGCGATTTCAGAAGTCCGCACGAATGCTCCATCAGAAATCCAGGAGACAAGGTTGTTCGCACCTGCACACGACGACATAAAGCTGATTGACAAGTGCGAAGGCAGGGTGGGAACGACCACCCCTGTCAGGGTAGGAGAGGCGCGCTTTACTGACACAGCTTCCGCGTGCCAGGCCAAGACCGCGCGCGCATGGGCCTGAAGGCCCGGAACTTGGCCTAGATCCATAGAAGGCGATGTGACCTGGTGAGAGGCGAGGAGGCCTCCCACCAGAGCCAATAGTATTGACATTGCCAAGAGAAAATGCGGCATTAGCCCGCTGTCACTCGAATGGCGTTTACGTCAGTCGCACAGGCAGTTGCAGCGGCCGTCGTGTTTACTGGCAAGGTAATGTCGGTCGCTGCTCCTAGATCCGCAAGGGTTGCACCCACGCGCACGGCTTCGATGTTGCCGTTTGGCACAAGGCGTGTCAGCAGATCAACACAAGCGGCTACTGGGATATCATCTGTCTCCAGATTGAACGTGTTTGTGACCCCTGTGACGGCGTAGTCACCGCCAAAAACGTTCTCGATGAGGGTTGCCGAGCGGCGCGACGATTCCGGTGCGATGCCCAGAGCAATAAGGGTCGCATCTGTGATCGCAGCAGCTGTATAGCGAGCTGGTGTGTGCCCGTAGGTCTTCACCGTTTCTGCCACAATGGCATTCATCTCGATGAAAGTCTGTTGGACGTAGCTGTCGCTCTGGCTTGTGTTATAGGCATTAAAGACAAGCGCAATGGTGCCGAGCCCCAAAAAAGCGGCTAGACCATAGCCGATTAGATTATTCATTTTGTTACCTCAAAACGTTGATTGAAACTAAGCGCCCGGTATGGACGCATTTGTTCGATTTACTCAAACACGTGAATTTGTCTGATCAACAATCACCTCCATGGCTGTTGGTCCTGTGGTTTGAACGGATTTGGATATGTCATTCACCGCCGCATACATCCAAAAAGAGAGCAGGGCGATAAAGCCCATCGTTGAAAGAGACACGAGCGAGGTGATGCGTTTCATGCGCTCTTCGAGATCCTGAAGGAGCTTTTCTGAACAGATCTCAATGCCCTCATCAGGACGTTTCGCGGTCATGAAGACTGAGAGGTCGAGGACAGTGACAAGGTTCGGCCAGGGCGGAGAAAAGGAAGCCAATCTGTCAGGCAGTGCCCGGTCATTCAGCTTGATCAAGTGAGAGATTTTATCTCGCAGATAGGGCTGAGCGCGTCACGTATTGCCCTCTTTACATCTGGCGTAACTGGAACCTTCAATCGCCGGATAATATCTTCAATCCATTCCAGGGCCCATTCGAACTCAGATTCTTCATCCAGGTGTTTGAGGGGCTGAAAGGCCAGAGCATCCGCCGCCCCAAGGTCGAAGAAGGCGCCCCCTAGTGCCAGACACGTGGCCCGGCAGGAGCGGCCCTTATCAAAGACAAAGACCTGAGCATCTTCATACCGCAGGAACTGAGCGACAATCGTGGAGAGCAGGACCGATTTACCGGCTCCCGTTGGCCCGATGATCATCGTATGGCCCACATCCCCACTATGCAGAGAAAGCCTGAAGGGCGTTGTGCCCCCACTTGTCGTAGCATAGAGAAGAGCAGGGCCCTTCAAGGCTTTGTTCCATTCCGGTCCCGCCCATACATCTGAACTTGGAATAATGTCCGCAAGCGATTGAGAGGATAGGGGCACCCGCCGTACATCCGCGTAGGCATGGGCGGGCAGGCTGCCAAACCAGGCATCAACCGCATTGATGGTTTCAACTTTTGAGACAAAGCCATGGGCATCGAGCACCTTTTGCACTTCGCGCGCCTGCCAGTCAGCAGTTTCGAGGCTCTCATCGGAGACAATGATGGAGGTTGTGAAATAGCCGAAGGCTGCCTGATCGGCGGAGACCATCTGCATCGCCACATCAGCTTCTTGAGCCTTATTGACCGCATCACTGTTTTGAAGGGCGCTCTCTTCCCCCATCAATTGTCCGCGAAGGACAGAACCAAGACCGCTGCGCTTGGCAAACCAATTGCGTTGCAGGGTCTTGAGCGCTTTCTGAGCATCGGGGCGAGAAAGCGCGAGCCAGCGATTACTCCACCTAAAAGCAAAGGGAAGATCACTGAGCTCGCGCAAGTAGTCCGGTTCTGTAGTCGGGGGATAGGACCGGACAGATATCACTTTCAGAAACTTCGATCCAAGGCGGGGTTGTAACCCACCCAGGAGCTCCGTATCCGAAAGGAGTGCATCTAGGTACACCGGATTGTCTGAAACCGCAACTTTATGATAGCGTTCTGAGATGCACGAATGCAGATAGGTCAGGAGCGCCTCACCATCCAGCACACTGACCTCAGACATCAGCGTGCTCAGAAGGCCGAAGAGCTGATCGCTTGCCTCTCTGAATCGGGACAGTTCCTTATGTGGAGCTTCGGCTTCTTGTTCCGCTTCTCCATCACCGTTCTTAGCGTAGAACATGGACGCCGCTTTTTCTTTGCGATCCTCGGGAGGCAAATAGGTAAGCACCAGGAAATGGTCGATCTCAAAATGGGTTTGATCCGCTTCGAAGCTCGCGCGCCGCCTGTCATCAATCATCTGAGAAAAGGCATCCGGGAATTGAGACGCGGGATAGGTCCGACTTGGCCGCCTTTGCGCTTCGACCTGAAGACACCAGCCGCTTTCCAACCGTTTCAGAAAGTTATTGAGCCGTTGCCGATGCGCGAGCTTTTGCTCAAGGCTCGTTGCATCCATATCCGGTGCCCGAAAGCGCGCCGCGCGCGTAAAGGAGCCGTCCTTGTTCAGAAGAACACCCTCATCAATGAGCGCGGCCCAGGGAAGGTAGTCCCAGAGACTTTTCTGCACGGGTCTATATTCGGCGAGGTTAAACATCAGGCGTCAAAATCAAGCGTCAAAATACTGGGGGTAGCGGATATGGCGTATTGCGCTTGTGACAAAGTGGGGGTCTCCGATTGGGTTTTCAATGCGATTGCTGGCGATGATGTCCTGACACTGAACCGTCGCTACTTTCAGCTTCGCAAACCTCTGGAGCGTCGTCTTTATGAGCTGGCTCGCAAGCAATGTGGCACCCAGCCGGAATGGAAATGCGGCCTTGAGAAACTAAAGGACCGCACCGGCTCGACATCCTCGGACAAGGAATTTCGACGGCTTGTGAAGGCGATCTGCAAAGCCGACGAGGAACACAATCACATGCCGGACTATGCTTTCCGACTGGAAGCCGACATTCTGACGGTTAAGCCGAAACCGGAGTTTCTTGATACCTACGCGACAAAGCCCCAACAGGATCGGCTGACCGGCGGCTACATTCTGCCTCTATCACCGGATACACTCGAACGGGCGCGGGAGCTTGCGCCGACATGGGACATCAATGTCCTTGTCGGGGAATGGCGAACCTACGCTGCAAGACAGAAAGAGCCTCCGAAGAACCCGGATGCCGCGTTTCTTGGGTTCTGCAAGAGTTGGTATAAAAAGAGAGGCCGTAATGGCTGGTAGAGTAATTACTCAAAAGATCATTTACTCAAATACTCAACCCATAGATCGCGGGTGATGCTGGATATAGTCCGGCCTTCTTCCGCTGCCCGCCCCTTGATGCGGCGATAGAGCGAGTCCTCGATCTCCGCGTTCAGACGACGCTTCTTCTCGTTCGTTTCGGTCACGTCGCTCAGTAGCTTCGACTTGATCTCGTCGCGCTGGCTCGGTCGTTTGCTCGAAAGTGCCATCACGCACCCTCCCCGTCTATGAAGGCGAGAATTTCGTCTGTCAGGGCGTTTACCTCCGCCAAGGCATCGGCGTTCTTGCTGTCAAATACCGTGCCTCCTTCGCTCGCGGTCTGGGGATAGACCTGCCGCTGCGTGATATGTGTGGTGAACACACCCAGCCCCTGTTCCGCGAGTGCCGTGACGATCTCGTCGCCAAGACGTGTTCCGGCGATTGCACGGCTGATGATGAAGCGCGCCGCAGGCTTGCCGTCCGTCACTTCCTGACGGGCCTTGATGAACTCCACCAGGTCCGATGCGGCCCACAGGTCGTAGGGGCTGGGTGTCACCGGGATAAACACGAAATCGGTGATCTTGATGCTCGCGGCGATCATGTCCTCCAGCTTGGCCGCGCCATCCACCATGACAAAATCGTAGGCGGCGGCGACATTCGGCAGACTTTTGACGTTGTTTGCCCGGTCCAGCGCGACAAGGGGCAGGGGGTTCTCTTCGTTGGCCGCGTGCCAGTCTCGGGCGCTGCCCTGCGGATCGGAATCGACTATCAGAACCTTGTGGCCGCGCTCGTGCAGCGAACGGGCAAGGTTCGTGGTGATAGTCGTTTTACCGCTGCCACCCTTGGGATTCAGTATCGAGATAATCGGCAAGTCAGCCACCTTGTGTAAATGAGTTTTTACTCAAATGAGTATATACTCATCCTATCACGACACAGTGGTGTAATCTATAGAGGCTTGGCGTCCAGCAAAACAAATCTGACCGCGCCAGTGCTTGGCTTACTGAACCGCCGACTTACGCAGCACATCGTTGATCCGGCTTTGCCAGCCTGGACCTGTCGCTTTGAACTTTGCGACCACATCCTGATCCAGCCGGATCGACACCGGCACTTTGGGATTCTTGGACCGTGGACGTCCGCCGACATTTTTGCGCATGTTCTCGGCTAGGGCCGGGAAAGCCTCCGTGAATGGCTTTGCCTTGGCGATTTGGTCGTCTGTCACCTCAGCTGCGTCAGGATCGCTGGCAATCATCTTCTGAATGCGGGCTTCCTCCGCGTCAGAGATAGGTGTGTGCTTCTTGGCATTCATAGCAGGCTCCTTTCCTTGCGGCTTGCAGGGCGCATGGAGATAACCGACACGCCTTCCGTTCCCAGAACAGCAAAGACCACGGCGATGGTGCCATCGTTCATGCGCCCTATAGCCATGTAACGGTTTTCCTTTGCAGGGACCGTCACGGCGTCGAGGAAAAACCATTCATCAAGGTCAGCAAAATCCAACCCATGCCGTGCAAGGTTGGCCTGCCGTTTCGGCTCATCCCAGACAATCATTATCATAGTTTTTGTATATACGAAAACCAAACGAAACGTCAAGGCACTGCTTCGGCAACCGCTCAAGCCCGCCGCACCGTCCGTTCACTGACCTTAAACAGCCGCGCGATTTCAGGAACAGCGCGGTGGTCCTGGTCCCTCATACGCCGCACTTCGACTTTTTGGGCGGCTGACAGGGCAGGGGGTCTGCCACCGATCCGTCCGCGCTTGCGAGCTGACGCCAAACCCTCTTTCGTCCGCTCGGAAATCCGTTCTCGCTCGAACTGCGCGATGGATGCAAAGACGTGGAACACAAGACGGCCGGCCGGTGTCGTCGTGTCGATGTCCTCGGCCAGGGACCGGAAGCCGACACCGCGCTCGCCGATGGTCTCCACGATCTCCAGAAGGTCTTTGAGGGACCGAGCCAGGCGGTCATATTTGGTGACGGTCACAACATCGCCGTCGCGGAGTTGGTCCAGCATCCTGTCCAGCTCTGGCCGCTGGCGCTTCGATCCGCTGATCTTGTCTGCGAAAAGTTTGCCAGCTCCGGCTGCTGTCAGCGCATCGGTCTGGGTATCAAGGTTTTGGTCGTCCGTGCTGACGCGGGCATATCCGATAATCATGGTTCACTGTGACAAAAACCTGCCAAAACTGCAAAGGTTTTG
>TARA_R110002110_G_scaffold208184_7_pt1 | contig 15288 bp, 13 predicted proteins | sample TARA_R110002110 | Tara Oceans TARA_R110002110 (sample SAMEA4397330) | marine metagenome | biome: Polar Biome; feature: [SRF] surface water layer (ENVO:00010504); material: water (ENVO:00002006), including particulate matter (ENVO:01000060) such as... | depth 5 m
ACCGCTCTTGTCTTCGATAGCATAGGTACCACCGTGTTTCACTACTTTCATTGTAGGAGGTGATGCATTTAACCCTGCTATAGTTCCATAGATTTCGGCATTATTTAGACCAACAGTTTGAATCCTGTCTGAAAGTTTTCTACCTATCTTAGCAGTCTCATGGGTAGATCCACCCGTTAGGGATAACCTGTTACAGATGTAATCTAAATGCTCACCTTTTAACTCCCCATCAGGAATCATTTCATTCATCTGTCCCTGCTCTAATTCCATTTCAATTTTCTTTAGATGTTTCTTTTGGTCTGGAGTAGACTTTGTAGGATCGTTTAGTGCTGCCATCCCCTCGGAGAAGCGTTCATACTGCTGAGGATTAAGACCATGAGGGGGATCGGCGGTGTAGTTATCCCCCGCCTTGGCCTGTGCCCAGCCTCTAAGATATTCTTGAGGAGCGTCCTCCACTTCAGGCTTATCATCCTCTCCCCGTTTAACTGCACTCCCAGATGTTTTTGGGTTGAGTAGTGCCCTAAAGGGGGCTGTTAATTTATCTAATTTTTCTTGGAACCCACACGCCTTCTCTTCAGCACCTTCAGACCCAAAGCATTTCATTCTTTCAGCGTGAAGTTTCAAAAACTCTTGTGATTTTGCTCCACCTTTGTCGGTCCCAGCGCAGATTTTCCTAGCCCTAGCATTGGTACCTTCACCAAAGCTTACTTTTCCGTCCTTCTTCTCAATAACCTTTAACTCTTGCCGCACTTCACACTTACCTGTGGGGGCTCCAGCGTCATCTTTTCCCTCTGTGACTAGCTCTTTGGAACCAATTCCCCCACCGGGACAACCTTTTTCAGCAGCCTTATAATGTTCTCGTTGAGCAGGGGAGAGTTTCTTTTCCCAAGCCTTACCAACCTCTTCACAACTTGCTCCTTCGTCTAGGTCATACTCCGCAATGAGATCAGCCTTCTCTCCAAGCTCCTGTGCGCCTTCCTGTCCCGTTTGCCTGATGTTATCGGGCATAACCTCCCCCTCAGGGTAAAGCTCCTTAGAGAACTTCCTACTGGCTATGATGACGATGGCAAGACCAACCCCATCTTTAGTACCTCCTAAATCTAGGAGCTTATCTACATTTTCAGGAGAGAGTCCATGCTCTTTTACTAGGATTTCTTTGATACCTTCTAGGTATTCAGCGTCTGCCATATCCCCCTGACTTGCAATGTAATTACCTAACCTAGTCTTATTACCCCTATCAAACATTTTCATCACTTCTTCAGAACTATGGTCTGCCATAGCATCTTCAAACGTCTCTGCTACTTCGGCTCTAGCCTTTTTAACTGCTTGCATATCCCCAGCCGCCTCAGCAGCCTCCATCCTAGAGAGGGCAAGGTTACACCTCTCTAATTTCTCAGCGATAATCCCACGGTTAGCTGTGGCCTGTCCCCCGTTCTCCGAAGGGGGTGGGGTTATCCTTTTTAAGGGCTTGAAGGGGTTCTTGTCATCCTCAACAGACCACTTTTCTCCTCTTTTCTGGATCTCTGCGTCAAGCTCATCAGCCATCATCATATAAGGATCATTATCGTCAGTAGGCTTCCTTCTATACTGGCGATAGTAACCTCCCATCTTCACGCCGTTGGGAGTTAGTACCAAATTATCTCTCAGTGTAGAGGCATCTTCGGGGGTAAGAGCCCCACCACCCTTCCACTTGGAGTAGGTATCTAAAAAGTTCTTTTGTGCCTTTAAACTCTTAAGAACTTTTGCAGGATCTTTATCAGCCCCCATCGTCGCCATCTCTGCAACGACCTCTTCATCCTTTACCCGTGTACCCTTGGAGGAACCCTGTGCTTGACCCATCATAGCGGTCATCTGTTCATCATTAAGGTATCCCGCTCCCTTAGGTTGAGGACCCATTGCTTCAATCTGGGTCATGACCTCCTGCTGTACCTTCATGACCTCGGGATCTTCTTCAGGGCCTCGGACTTCTCTACCCTCTTCACCCTCATCTTGCGTACCTTCTTTGCGCTTGAAGGGAGAAGGCTTCTCTCCACCAAAAATCTCACCCCAGTATTTATTAGCCGTGGGTGCTTTGCCTCTCTTACCTTCCTTATCTACGATAGCAACCCATTGAACTTGGTTAGTAGAACCCTTGTTATCTTGATCCCCCGCCATAATGGAACCCGTATCAGCTTTATATAAGCTGACGTTGGTTCCCGTATACAGTATTGAGTCCTCAGGACTAGTGGCATTTCCCGCAGCAGCAATAAGCTTCTGGACATTCTCTTCTTCAGAGCTATCTTCTTCCTCTTCCTCTCGCAACGAAAGTTTAAACCTTCTCTGCTTAAGTAATGCGTAGCTGTCCAATAAAGCGTAGTAGTAATCCATGTTATTTATTATAGGAAAAGCCCAACCCAGAAAGTTCTAGGCTGGGCTTCCGTCTGTCTTTATTTATCTGTCTGAAGTGGTTTTTACTTAGCCAAGAGCCCCACCAACACCGACTGTCTTCTCAACATGCTCCATGAAGTCGTAGCGGAAGACCATTTCAATCGTATGGAATTCGTTAGTAGCGTAGTTAAACTCCGCAGTTTTCCAAGACTTAGGATACACACCGTAAAGGCGAGTTTCAGTTTGGGGTTGCCCTTGAGCGTCCAAGTGAACAATAACAACGCTTTGTGACTTCCAGTTAGATTCCGATCCCACGGACTTCTCCGTAAGCTTACCACTTGTAGGATCATAGATCCATGAGAACCACTGCCACAGAACCTCTGCCACCCTACCATTCTCTTGGTAGAAGTTATCAAAGGTAACAGTAAGCTCTTCGGGAGATGCCTTACCGGGATAGAAGACCTTATCGTTAACACGATGAACTTCAATGTCCTCGATAGTCATACCCACTTGGCTAACTTGCTTGGCTGCTAGGGTGATCTTACTCCCAGCGTCTGATTCAACCGCAGGGTTGAACGGGGGAAGCTTGAAAAAGATTTCAAACTGATAAGCTCTTACGGAATCCAGTCCCATAGAGATCAGAGGAAGGCTCCCTGCGCCTAAGCCTCGATTTTCGTCTTTCAGATAGAAAGGGCTGTTGTTTGCTAATGCCATTTTTTATATTCTCCTATTTATTAGAACTGCGCCGATTGGCTAGTCAAGTTGAGTTCAAAGATTACCATCTCGGCGGTCTTCGTAGGTTTAATCATAATCTTTGTCCACATTTCGTTCCTATCAATTCGGATCGGAGTGTTAGTGGAGGAGTCACAGACTACCTTAAACTGTGTGATGCCCCTGCGACGAGAGATATCATCTAGAAGGGGGTTACAAAGGTCTTCTACTCTAGCCCAAGTAATTGGGTCGTTTGGCTCAAAGACTAGGCGTTGAGTAGATGCAAGCAAGACTTTCTTAATGTAGATCATCATGCGTCGAACATTAATCCTGTCCAGAGCAGTGGGTTGCCTCTGCGTGGTTCGTTGTCCGAAGATAGCGATACCATTCTGGGGGAAGTTAACGATGGGGTTCAGGCAGTTACCACCTGAGTACATTGAATCTCGATCCCCTTGGTTAAGGATAACTTCAACATCCGTAGCTTTGGTGAGGCGACCTCGTACAAAACCAGCGGGAGCGAACCAAGGATCAGAAACATTATCAGTTACACCGATCTGTCGGGCTCCATAAATTTCAGGAGCCAACCACCTGTCCTTACCATCGAAGGTTTGGAAAACCTTCAACCAAGGCCAGTAAAGAGCAGCATAGGAACTGTTAACGGCAACTGTTCGGGTGTCAGAGAAACCATTACTCCACTCAATTGCATCTCCGGGCGTACCAACATTAAAGGGTGGTGAGATGAGAGCGAGGAAGTCCGTAGTAGCCTCAGCCTTAGTGACAAGAGCATTTTGGATACTCTGGTTATCACCAACTCCCGGCCCCGGAGCAAGAGCGATTGAGATGTTCAGGACTGGATCATCCAGAGCTTCAATCCCAGTCTTACCACCGTCCGTTCGCACCGCACCAACTACTGCTGTAACAACTTCATTGGCGGTTGCAGGTACCCCATTGTTTCCACCCGCAAGGTTATAAGTACCTTGAACAAGCTTCACAAACATTGGGTTTTGAGTGGCTGCTGTTGCTCCACCATGACTACCCGTAATAGTGATTGCATCACCAACCATGTTGGATAGGGGCTTAACAAAGTTAGTAAGCTGAGTTACCGGGATGGTATCATCATACTGACCAGAGGCGAAGTTAGCCGTGATATACTCTGAAGTACGGTTATCGTAGTTTGTACCGATGGAATCTTCTAAGAAGGCTGAGGAAACCATTCCTGCCTTAAAGGATTCAGCAGCACTGCCCAAGTTATTAACTTGTTCAGACATCACATCTCCACCATTGATACCAACCTCAAAGGAAACACCACTTGTGGTGCCGTCCTTCTTGATACCTGCGTTATAACCCGCTCCGGGCCAAAGGCTCTTAGCTAGGTACGTTACCGCAGTCTCAGCAACTGAAGTACCAGAGGCCACAACAGTTGTACCCACTGCGGTAGCAGCCGCTGCGGAAACCCCTAAACCGTCAACAGGATAAAGACCGTTTACTTCAGTCCAAGTCGTACCGTCATCTTTAAGAATATACATCTTAGCGGCCACAGTAGCACTTTGTCCCGGTGCTGCTCCAACCAAGAAGGACGAAACATTAGCAGCGTTCTCCAAGGCAAAGGCACCAACACGGTTGCTATCCATCGCACCGCCCAAGATCTTCTTCAAACCTTGAATGGAGTTAGCCCCTTCAGTAGAGGATAGCTGGACAGTTCCCGGTGGAATAGTGTAAGTCTTGTTGTCCACAGTCTTGGTGCGAGTATTATCATAAGTAGTAATGACAAACTTAACACTAGAGGTTTGAGCATCCAGACTACCGATGGAAGACATACCTAAGCCAGCCGCCTTAGCGGTAGCAGCAGTATATCCAGCGGGTGACAAGGGCTCAAGATGTGTACCACTAATGACCATGGCAGGGCATCCACCGATTGTTACAGCAGCAGAGGCTTCAAGAGCCGCTGCATCTGCACATCGGATGAAGCGCATAGAAGTGGTGGCTTCTAGAATTTCTAGCGCACCCTCCAAGGCTTGACCTTTAATAGCTTCGGAAGGCTCTCCGAAGGTATCAATCAGTTGTGAAGGACTCGTAATAAGAGTAGCTTTTTGCTGATTTAAACCTGCGATTGGCCCCCGTGAGGCAAAGCCTACGATACCAACAACAGAAGAGTTTACTTGTGCGGGATAATCAGAAAGGTCTTTCTCAATGACATATACACCGGGACTTACGAAATTGGGCATTTAAATATTCTCCTATTATGCGTTCTTGATAGCAATTAGTTGACGATCTTGGTATCTAATTGCCGTTTCAGTAATGTACGAAGCGGGGACAACAATAGTCTGTCGTGGCTCTAAATAACGATCTTCCAGACCACTGCTGGTCCTCATGGGAATGCTCCACGCTTGAAGGCTCACGTTAGTAATGCTTTTCATAGCTTGGGGAGTCTTTTTGGCGGGGATTGTTTTGTTAGTAGACTTCATATTTTTGTTCTCCATAGTATGTACTGTATCTGACTACATTTTTGATCATTTTTTTTAATAGATTGTCGTGTCAGCATGAAATTCCTCGATTTCTCCTGTGGAGGTAACTAAGAATTTGGGGTTAGGGATATAAGTTTCCAGCTTGACCGTAAAGGTGCGTCTGATAACTCTTTCCTGTCTATCAGAAGTCTCCAAAGTAGAGTTGTCTGATTCAGAATCAATAAAAGCATGGGCTACTGTGGTAAAGCCATTCTCTACAACCATATGCGGGTTAAAGAGAAGCCTAATCTGTTCCACAATCTGATCTAAATTGGCTTTATACTTAGCCCAGATGTTAATCCCATACTCTATATCTACTGCTCTCGGAGCCAAACTAAGGAGACGAAATGCTCTTTTTTTCTCCTCACTCCAGAAAGATTCTGTCACTATATTGGGCTGATTCCTTCTCCGCATGTCTGCATTAGAGGTAACATTCTGATTGATAGAAATGATAGGTAGGATAATGTTGTTCTCTTGCTTTAACTTAGCGATAGTTCTTTCGGGGTTAGCATGAACACACTTAATATTTACCAAATTAGTTTCGGAATCAATGTAAGCTAATGTTCCTAGCTTAGATATCATAAAACGAAGACTGTCTCTATAGAAGAGAGGTATCTTATTAGATTTGGTAGTGCGACTGATAATAGCTTCCCTAGCCCATACCTCTGGTCTGGTAGAGCTAGTGTCCGCTGGGAAGGCTTGTGTAGAGCCTCTCGTAGTTTCCTTATAGTCCATCGTATTGCTCCTCTATGCCAGTAGGCATTTCTCGTCCGAGAGGGTCAGAGGTTTGTGTCAGCGGAGTGTCCTGAACATCTGCGGAATCTCGTAAGAGTTTAGCAGAACAAACTAAGTGGTACACACCATAGATTTCAAAACTATCTTCCTGCACCTCTATAATTTCATACTTCTGATTTTGAAAGCGGGGCTGGAGGACATCACCAATCTTCAGGTGTCCTCTAATTCTCTGTTCCATATAGGTTTTGTTAAAAACAAAAACCTGATCATTGGTGAGTTCTATTCCAAACTGACCTAGATTTTCCTCTAATACTTTGGGTTCATAGTGTCCATAAACTAACACAGCCTCTTTAGATACGGGTTTGTTTCTAGCTTCCATGTACACAGGATCATACTGGCTTTCCCCTTGCAAGTACTGGTAGTAAAGAATCTCAGACCCAGAGATCTTAATCATCTCATCGTCCACTAGATTAAACAAATTAATATCAGGATTAGCAGGATCAAAAAAGTTTAACCTGCCATCTGATTCTTCCAATTGAGGAAGAGGGGGTGGTGAAACCCCTACTTTGAAGTTCTTTTTATCTTCCATTAGTAGGTTGAGAACCTAGCGGGTTCTTCGAACTCATCTAGTAAGCGTTTAAGAAGATCTTTCTTTTCTTCCGCTCCCTCTTTCACTAGAGCCTCACCATTAAGCTTCGCTCCACCTCCGGGAGAAGGAACAGTTTGATACTTCCCTCTGATCTGACCCAAGGTAGCTTTGGCACAAGCTAAAGCGTACAGTTGAATCCAGTTCCTATACGCTGGGTGAAGTGTGTTGGAATTGAGTCCCCGATAGACTATGATAACTGTTTGGTAGTTGGTGACAGGCTTCGGCGTGATATGAATGTACTGATTATCTAGAATTGAGAAGGCTCCTTCTTGCCCTAGAATCTTCCTAGTCATCTCTAGGTTCTGTTGAAGAAGATAGAAGTCTCCAATACCAAAATTTTGAAAGAGAAAGTTGTCTTGGAAGTACTTAATAAAAAAGTCAAATTCTAGGGTCCCTGCTTGTTGGGAGATAGATAGAAGAGTCTTCTTGTAGACCACATACTCAAGGTTGTTCATAATATAAGGAGGAATCTTATAAGTACTTACACCTGTGGTGGTTTGGAAGGTCACAAATTGGGTAGCAAAAAGAGGAGCATGGTTATACATTGTCCCCACAGCCTCATCAATGCAGGTTTTTATTTGATAAGGAGTAAGCTCCACCCGAACTACAGGGTGTCCTAGCCTAGCTAAGACAAAATCTTTTAGGTTCTCATCAAAATGTGTCCACTCTACCCCCTCAACGAGGGTTGTATTGTTGAGCTTCTCATAATCAATTTCACCGTGCGTCTTAGTAGCGTCAGTAATATCTTGCCCCGCATACTGGGCGAAGCTGTTGCCCCATGCTGCAAGTTTCGGAGTAAATGCCATAGTCGTAATCCTCTTTACAATATATAGGTAAAAAAGAAGAGCCGAGGAATTAAATTCCTCGGCTCTTATCAGTTTCTAGCTAAGTTAGCTTACTACAGTGCGGCCTTCGTACCCGGCTGGAAGAGGTAGTTCGGGCTTAAGCCAATCAGTCGAATGATTCGATAGAATCGTGACGCTGGCGTAACAGCCGCCTTACCGTAACGGGTAAGGATACCTTTCCTAGGCTGGAAGGTCTGCGGATCAGTAATGGTCGGCAGTTGCTGGAGAGGGATGTAGGGGCAGTAAACATAACCTGCATCCATCGGGCCAGCACCCTTATAACCAATCATCATCTCGTCCTCTGGGTACATAGGATCAATATAAAGATCGTACTTACCAGCAAACTTGCCCTTATACTGGATAGAGTTACCAGTAATGTTGGACGGACCTGCATCAGGTGAGATTCCACCTTCAAGCTTCGCAGCAGACTCAAGCATTGCACCAACCAGAGGTGAGGTGATAACCCAAGTACCGGGACCACGGAACGTAGTCTTGTAGATATCCATTGATGCGAAGTTAAGCGCAGCAAGGAGGTTAGCGTACACCTGACCGACATGCTGAGGAGCAAAAGCAGTGCCTAGGAAGCTACCTGAAAGGTCAACTAGATAGACGTTCCTTTCCTGAGCAGCCGAGCTTGGGAGGGGACTGTTAGCGAAATCATAAAGGAACTCTGCGGGAGTAAAGCCTTCGATGTTTTCGCCATCAGGTGATCCACCCGGAGCGACTGGAGTACCCAGCGAACCCGTCTGTCCAAAGTCGTTGGAGTTAGGGTTGTCAAGGGAATCTCGGTTCCATCCACCAACAGCAAGAGGATCGTAAGCAATCATACGAAGATCTTCGATAAGCTCACGGTCAATTTCCAAGGTCAGTTCCTTAGAAAGAAGGTCCGTAAGTTCACCTTCAAGATCAATGTTATGATATGCACGAAGATCTTGTGCAGCTTCAAGAGTCCAGAGGCAGCGCATCTTGCGAGTACGGGCCACAACAGCCTGTTGCTCGATGTGCATGTTGATCTCGGGAATCTCGCCATTAGAGAGAGCTTCACCAGCCGAGACGCTGTAACCAAGAATGGTTGAAGCATCAGGCCACATAGCAATATTACCACCCATCGTTGAAGATGGAGAGGCTGAGGCCATTAGTTCAGCAACCGTGGGGTTGTCCTCACCAGCAAAGTCCCCACCAAGGGCACTTGCAACATTACCACCGTAGGTAAGGTTGTACTTGCTGTAAACCGTTTCGAAGCGGTCCCATGAGTTAGCAACACGATCATTACCCAGATAGAAAATCTGAGAAACGGGTCCACCCATAGGCTGGACCCCGACGATGCTGTTAGCAATTAGTTGTGGATAAACCCGACGAACGAGGGGGAATGCAAACTTTTGAAAGGTACCAAGCTTACCAACAGTCGTGGGACTATCAGCCTCATCAACTCGGTCATTCTTTTCAGCGATGATCGACTTGGCTTGGTTTTCAAGAAGTTGTGCAGTAACTTTACGAGTATACTCGTTGTTAATCCCCTCAAGAACGGGCGACCACTTAGTTAAAATTTCAGAATTTTCCTGTAACATAGTGTTTTTCCTTTTACTTAAGAATTGGATTGAGGCATGAACTTCATGACCTCTGGGGTCAGAAGGTCATTTAGTGCCTGATCATCAGGTCTATTTGCCTCCTTCTTGTCAACATCCTCAGTGATGATAACTGCTTTTTCCGAAGACTTAAACGGTTGGTCCTTAGATTCCTCTAAAATATCGACTGCCTCTAAGAGCGTCACCTTATCTTCTTCAAGCTTGTCTACTTTCGTAGAAACAGCTTTCAGCGTGGTAGCTAACTTCTCGTTTTCCTCAAAAGATTTTCTGAGTTCATCCGTTAAGATATCTACTTCTGCTTCAAACTCTTTCTGTTCATGAACGAGGTCTGAAATAGCATTCTCTTCATCGTCCTTCTTCAATTCCAAAGCCATCAAGGTCTTGACAGATTCAAACAGCGATGCATTTCTGATCGTTTCGTTCTCCTCTTCAAGCTCCCTTCGGGCTTGGTCTTTTAATTCGTCAACACGGGAGCGGATAAAACCTCGGACCTTTGATTCAAGATCGTTAATTTTGTCCTCTACTTGTTCCGCAATAACATTATTTACAAGATTGGCAATCTCTGTAATAGCTGCTTCGGATAATCCTTCCGGGAGCAATTCAGCGATTGGCACTACTTGTTCTGATTTCTTGTTAGTCATGATAAATTTCAGTCCTCATATTATCTACATAGGTTATGTATAAAGTATTAAAAATATTTATTTTTTGTTGAGTTTATTCTTTAACATTTGAATAAACACTTTCTCTGATAGGGCCTTGTCGTATGTGGCCCTAACGGTTTCCTCAATATATTGAGAATTTTTACTCTCATTTACTAGACCGGGGAAGGCCCCCTTAGTAGATGGATCTGCTACCAAATCAAAGGTAACTAGTTTAAAATCGTCATTAACCATAGAGTAATCGCCCTTTTCAGTTAATGATCCCATTCCCCTAGAGGAGATACCAAGCTTAACCCCGCCCTTAATAAGGGCTTGAGCTACTTGGCCGCACGGAGTGTTGAGAATTTCAGCTTCCCCGATCATATCGTTGCCATTCATCTGAAGACATGTAACCAAATGAGAAACATTACCCAGCTTGACCGCATCATGGGTGGGGTGATCTAATTCCCCCATCAATCGACGCTCGGAAATTGCCTCATCGAGACGCTTCATCTCCCTAACAAGCAATTTCTTTTCGTAAATTCGTTTGTTATGGTTTGGTGAGTCGGCTCTTTGGAAAATACCTTTGATCTTCATAGTACCATTGGCCTTGGACTCCTCCAGAACCTGCATGTCTTCGATAATAAATGTGTCAGTTATAAACATTACTGTCCTCCTGTTGCTTTTTTAGAATTCTTAATCTTGTTTTCTGCTCCGGGACCATACTTCTTCTTAAGTCGTGCGGAGTTACTAGTACCATGTTTGACCATTGTTCTAGCGGCATGAGCTTTAACACTCTTAAAATCTGATCCCGGAGTTGAACTTCCCGGAGTAAAGCCTTTGGCAATCTTGCCTTTGCTTTTCGATCCCCAGCCAGCCCTTGAAATCACATACACTCTATCAGACCCTTGGGTACTAAAGATTTCTCCTACTTTACCACCTTCTAAAGCCTTAGCAATAGTAGCGTAGATCCTAACCCTAGATTTCGTAGACTTAACAGCCCCTTTCTTTGTGGCTCCATCCTTAGAGGTATACTTTTCTCGACCCTTCTTAGAGCCCTGACCTGATTCAGATTTCCCTTCCATAATGGTGAACAAGGTCATCATTTAGAAGACCTCTTCTTTCGAACTTTTCTAAGTAGGGCTTCCATCGGATCTTCTTCCTTTTCCTTCTTCTCTGGACCAGCCATGTTAACCCCAATAGAACCTGCGGCTGTCATCTCATTAATAGATTGTTTAACCTCAATGAGAAGATCTTTAAGCTCATGGATAAGAGTCTTCAACTCTGTATCTTCGCTGATAGGGGAAGCAGGAGGAGTAGGAGAAACCTTAGCTTCTACCACTTGATCCTTCCCCTCAACGATACTTGATACAAAATCAAGAGGGACTTCAATCTCAGAAATGTCGGGGGCTTGTGCCCCTACCTTATTAGAATATACAGACGGGTCAGGAGTGAAGGTAGGTGCCTTAACGCCCCTAGTCCTTGCTCCTTGAGCCATTATCTGTTCTGCGATATCTCCAACTGAGAGGTCCATTATTTCTTACCTCATTTACCCTTGGCAGCAGCCTTAAGCTCCTTCACCTTCTTCATGACCTTAGATTCCTTCTTGGTCTTCTTGTTCTCGTTCTCATTTTCAATAGCATCGAGATCGGCATTAGTAGGCTCTACATCCCCATCATCATCCCCACCCTCTTCAAGAGTAGTAAGTGCGGCTTGGATCTGAGCGACATGCTCTAGAACCTTTTCGTCACTCAACTCTTCATCGAGAGTAGACTCACAGAGGGGGCAAGTGTGTGCCTCAATCCCTTCTTCAGCCATCTCTTCAGGAGTCTCATCCTTGTCCTCGTCTTCGAAATCCTTCCTACCGGGATGCGTCTTAGACTTATCGCCCTTACGCTGGTCCGTGGTAAAATCAGGCTTGTCATCCTTGTCCTTCCCTTTGCCCTTGTCGCCCTTACGAGCGTCAGTGGTAAAATCAGGCTTGTCGCCCTTCTTGCCCTTGTCACCCTTCCGGGCTCCTGTTTCGAAATCACCCTTATCTCCGGGCTTATCCTTGCTCTTGTCTCCCTTCTTATCACCTTCGACAATTTCACTGCCGAATTCTGGTAGGTCGAGGTCCCAAGCAGCGTTCTCGATTAGAGCCTTTACATAGCTCTCTTCAACTTTAATGTGTTCTGACATAATACTTCCTTTTGGTTTGGTTAGCTCAGGACCTCTGTAATGTGTCCCTCATATATTTATATACCCTACTATTGTTAAAATAGTTTTTATTTTATTTTGTTAGGCTCCGTTAGCGAATACGGTTGACTGGGTAACAGTTGTTATGGTGTGGTCATTTTCCAACACGTAAGTATCGTTTAGCCTAGCAATCTTCTTAGTATTTGCATGTACATTAGGGGAAAAAGTTACACACGGGGGTTCATGGTCCGCACAGAGAGGAACATCGTAATGTCTCTTATGGGCAAGCATCTTATCCCCATCTGTAACCACTCCTATCCCTACCACAAATACATTAGGAGAACATTCATTGGTTGTCACGATCTTCGTCTTGCCACAAGGATCGGTCCCAATTGGGTCTCCATGGTCATGGCAAGTTACCAGATCTCCTGATCCTATTCCTCTAGCGACTAATGGCATCTTAAGCTCCCCAAATCTTATCTTTAAAGACAGGTGCATAGTACCCTAAGCTTAACGGAATTTTTGTGGTGAGTTGTTGAGATGTCATACTAGTACCTGTACTTTTGAGTCGTGCTTCGGAAATTTTAGTTGTTTCTCTAGCATTAACTGGACAAGGTATTATAGACACACCATTATACCCTCCAGTATTAAACTTATCTACTACTGCCGAAGGAAGCTCTGTCATAAACCTCATACTCTTATTTAGGGTTAGAAAGCTAAAGAAATCTCCTGAGAATATAGTCTTTATCCCAGTTGCCCCGTCATAGAGATCATAATTAGTATCAATTTGAGTAGTTAAATCTATCATCTCTTTAAGTAAAGATTGAGAAGAGGATAATACTTTAGCTTTTTTAGAATAAGATCTTCGCTTTTGTCCATTAGCAAAAGATTTACTATACTGCATTCCCCAAATATCATCCTGCCCATTAGGATTGGTGTTGGTGCGAACAGATACTGCATACTGAGCTTCTGGTTGAGGGATAGGAGAATCCACAAAAGTAGTAACTCGTTTGGTGGGCTCCGAAGTAGTCTCATTGTATAAAAGAGATGTCCCTTGCAGGAGGTTGTGAGTAGTTACATTGGTTGGGATTAACATTATATCTGTAAAGATCCACTGGGGCACGTTACGGCCAGTAAAGGGGACATTGGGAGTATTAAAAGTGAGCTTTATAAAGCGTTTATTAACCTCTGTGATATCCCCCTCCTCGATCATATTCCAAATAGGATCGTCGTTGCTAATAGAAAAGGATTGTCGGGGTCCAGCGTAAAGACTGACCACCTCATTAAATTTATCATCATCCCCTATAATTCCCGGAGCTACTGCTAACTCATAAGTAACCTCCGTCTTTTTAATATACGGTTGATTAGAAACTACTTCTTTAATGCTTGATCTTACAGAGCTAAAGAGATAATACTCCGATAAAGTACTACCAGTACTAGTAGTTTCCACCGATGCTCCTGCACTAGCTTCCATTGTAGTTCCCTGTGAGCCCCCATTCCCTAATAATTCTGTAATCACAGATCGAGAAGTAGGGTAGTATGCATAGGAGATATCTCTGTTACTCTTCAGACCAATATAGTCTTTACTACCATCTTGTTTAAGAATACTCATCACCTCGTTTACTTGCTTAGGATGTTCCACCACTCCGTCCTGTTTAGTAACACGCAGCCCATCGTCATTTCTATAAAAGATAGAAGTTTCCCCCCCTCTAGTCATAACTTTAATATTTAATTGTATATCTTCAGGGAGAAGCCGAGTTCTTTGTGAGATTCTAGCGTCTGTTCCGTTGGCATAAGATTGTGTGTTTAAACTTATGCCCTGATTTTGAAGCATACTAAATGCGGTATTGGTTTTTTGAGTAGTGGTTGCGGTTTTTAGGCTGGCGAATGTATTTTGAAAACTATTTTTCGAGGGTTGGTTTGCCATTCGTGAGATAAGGTCGGGAGAGTAGTCTGCTATAGATTCGTTCGTAGCTGCGGCTTTAAGAGCTTCGACGAGTTGAGAAGCTAAGTTTAGGTTAGAGGTATTCACTATTCCTAAGGTTGATAATTGGGATTGCACATTAGAGCTAAAAGACTCCTGCATAGCATTAGAATAAAGTAATGCTCCTAAAGTAGTTCCATTGTACGCAGTTGTATTAGCCTCTAACCCTGTTGAACCTAAAAGATCCGCTACTGTTTTTGGAATAGAGGTGCCATTGAATACTTCATTAGGATCATCCGTTTGAGAAGAGTTTACTTGAGCATTAGCGAAGTCTAGTACATCAGGGTCCTGTTGTATTAACATTGTATGCTCTGCATTAAAAATTTCTAAACTTCTATCAATCCTACCCATACTCTCGGCAGCGTCTGCATTAGAATCTCCACCATTTTCCCCTCCCCCTATCCAGAAAGGCCCTCCATACCACGAAGACTCACCCTCCTGCACCCCTGTTCCTGTAGCTGAGTCCACTGGGGTAGAAATCTTTGTGCCCTGCGGAGTGGTGCTTTCGGGGGTAGGTACTTCTCCATACCAACTACTCGTAGGGTTCTTTGCAGTTCCCCCAATACCTGTAGTAGTGTTAGGAGGAGCCACAGGGATCTCTCCATACATATCACTAAAAACACTTACCCCACCAAATTCTCCAGCCTCACTCACCGTAGGATCTTCAGTAGTTCCCGTTGGTAGCTCAACTGTAGTACCCAGACCCGTACTCGTCCCAGTAGTTGAACTAGGACCACCTGTGGTACCTGTTCCTTCATAAGTAGTGCTTATTCCTGTGCCAGTCCCAGTAGTGGAACTAGGTCCCGACTGCTGTGTAGGAACCTCTATAATAGTATTATTAGGATTAACAAGTACCGTGCCTTGCGGAGTAGTAGGTCCTGTGATAGTACAAACTACCCATGTAATTTTAACTGAAGAACAAGAAGGTTGTCCCCCACAGTTTCCCCCCGCACCACAGGCCATTCCGGGCCAAGAGCTAGAGGTCACAGGAGTAACCTCAATACCAGCGGAATTTAATTCCTCTATTTTAGATGCATAAGACGGATCGTTATTAGGAACCCCGTTAGGGGCTCTCTTACATTCCAGATCCC
>TARA_R110002110_G_scaffold407394_1_pt1 | contig 15284 bp, 16 predicted proteins | sample TARA_R110002110 | Tara Oceans TARA_R110002110 (sample SAMEA4397330) | marine metagenome | biome: Polar Biome; feature: [SRF] surface water layer (ENVO:00010504); material: water (ENVO:00002006), including particulate matter (ENVO:01000060) such as... | depth 5 m
TTCACGCGAGAATGCCTCGGCCTGATTGCTGACACATCGCTTTCCGGCGCTCGCGTCGTTCGTGAACTAGATTCTATGATGGCTCGACGCGGCAAGCCGCATACCATCGTCTCGGACAACGGCACGGAACTGACGTCGATGGCGGTCCTCAAGTGGTGCCAGGAGAGCGGCGTCGAATGGCATTACATCGCGCCCGGAAAGCCGACACAGAACGCCTTCGTGGAGAGCTTCAACGGACGGTTCCGGGATGAATGCCTCAATGACACGCTATTTGCTTCGCTGGTTGATGCACGGATCGAGATCAGCAAATGGAGAAACGACTACAACACTGAGCGACCACACTCGGCATTGGGCAATATCCCGCCAGCTGAGTTCGCTTCGAAACAAGCACTGGACGTAAAAGCCGCATGAAGGCAGAAATAAACCCAAGGACTCTCCTTTAAGCCGGAGGGAAGTTGGGTCTCAGGTCAGCGCCCTTCGGCGCCCCGGGACCAACGGACTCTCTCGGCCTACATATTCGGTGCCATATGTCCTGCTCGAGGCATCGGTGCTGCGCTCGTGCTCCCAAAATGTAACACCTATGCAATGAACCTGCATCTTGAGGAAATCTCCGCCAATGTCGCACACGGCGCCCATGCCGTTGTCATCGTAGATCAGGCCGGATGGCACTTCTCGAAGGCACTCTCTGTTCCTAAAAACATCACGCTGTTGCCGTTGCCACCCAAATCACCCGAACTTAACCCGGTCGAAAACGTCTGGCAGTTTATGCGCGAGAATTGGCTCTCAAACAGGGTCTTTAAATCCTACAGCGACATCCTCGATCATTGCTGCTTTGCATGGAACCAACTCAGCGACCAACCTTGGCGCATTATGTCCATCGGATTACGAGAATGGGCACATCAATGATCCTTTTTGAAAATTGGTATTAGGTCAATTGTGAGAATAATTAAAAATTATTTAATGCTTAGCTCAATGAATTATTAAAGTAATATTGAATTTAATCATAATACACGCGCAGTTCAAAATTTTTTTGACCTTAACTTGCGATCGTAGACTGACTTTGAGCTAACAGTGGATAATTTCTAGTTTCGTGCAATCAAAATTGATGAGCAGATCTCATTGAATCGATGATTGATGGTTCTGGCATTTCACCAAAGAATACAGAATTTTAACTTGACATTTTGATTGATGTTATGTCTAAAAGCTCGACTATGAAATATTTGTTTGCGGTTATATTCACTTTTGTGATGATAACGAGCCCCTTCGTGGCGCACCATGCCGCTGGGGAGGCCATGCGTGAGCATATCGTTATTGCGTCTTTTGAGGATCAAGGGCCGTCCAGCCAGTGCGATCAGAGGTGCGAAGAGGCATTGAGCGCCATGTGTTGTTCTCAGGCCGTTACGCATTGTTCGCCGACTTTCAATCATAATAATGCTTGGACCGAATACGCGCCGATATTTACAGCGCTTGTATCTTATCCCAAACACCATGATCCGCTTGCTCAGTTGATGTTTGAAGCGGAAACGCCTCCCCCTCGAGTCTGAATTTCATCACAATTGAATAAGAACGGAGCCTTGCAACCCTCATGGGCCAGCAAAAGCTCCACACGTATGATGATTTCAAACGACGAAGGCTATAGCCATGAAAAAACAGTATTCGAACTTCGCAGCTGCGGTTGCGGTTGGCCTGACATTGGCCGTGTTCTCCGCGCCGGTATTTGCTGGCGTGGGTCACGGAAAAGCAGGTAAAACCGGCGCGCCCGGTCACGCGTCCGATGCCACCCGCACGATTGAGGTGACGATGGGCGATAACTTTTATGAGCCGGAGAGTATCAGCGTCAAAGAAGGCGAAACTGTGCGTTTCGTCGTTAAGAACGCAGGTGAATTCGTCCATGAATTCAATATTGCCACAGCTGAAATGCACAAGGCACATGGGCCGGAAATGATGATGATGATGCAGAGCGGCGTGCTCGAAGCAGACAAAATCAATTGGGACGCCGCCAAGAAGATGCAGGCATCGATGGGGCACGGCATGCATAATGATCCGAACAGCGTGCTTCTGGAGCCAGGAAAGTCCGGAGAGGTAGTCTGGACATTTCCGGAGAATGCCGAGTTGGAATTCGCTTGCAACATTCCTGGTCACTATGAGTCCGGAATGGTTGGCAAAATCAAGCTTTCCCATTAATCATGAAGTGCTGACGCGAGAGGGTAACGCGCCTTAAAACATAAGGTGCCCCTCTCCGTTGCCATCGCTTGTTAAGGAGCACGTTATGTCGCGTTTTCACTTATTTTATGCTGCCGCCATCGGGCTGAGTCTTGCCGTAACGAATGCAGCGGACGCCCGTGCCGGTGAATACGCTCTCTCGGTTGATCGGGTTGAGATCAATACCGGTGAGTTCACCCGCAACGGAATCGGATACAACGGCAATGCAGTGAGACCGATCCTCAGGTTTAAAGAGGGAGAAGATGTCACCATCAAGGTGACCAACAATCTGGATGAGTCGACGTCCATGAGACCGCCGGAGCAATAATCCACCACTGAAGCGGCCAGGTTGTCTGGTTGTTGACTTAATCCATTTAAAATGCTCCATTTTATCTATGAAGCTCCTCATATTTCTTATCTTTTTGGGTATTATTTATCCAGACTTTCACGGTATCGCTGGAACCGAGCATTCGCATCGTGAGGGTTTAGGTATTGAGGTGGCTGTGGAGACGTTAGAGAAGCGTGTTTGTGAGGAAAAACGTTGTTGCAATAATGCTGTGCTCCATTGCTCTCCGTTTATGATGGGGAGATCATTTTCCAGCCTGGGTTCAGATATAAATTTCCAAGATATTATCTTTTGTTTTTTGCGAGAGCAACTTAGTCAGATCATATTGAACATCGATACGCCTCCGCCACGAGCGTGAGAGGCCATCATAAGCAAGTAATCTGACACACATTATTATAGAAAGCTGACACAATGAAACATAAACATATCGGTTACGTGGTCGCAGTTGTATCTGCAATCACAGTAAGTAGCTTCTTTTCGAATGCCTTAGCCGGAAATGTTAATCGATTAGATGAGAAGACTAATCCGGCGGCGTTAGGGAAAGAAGTTGAGCATGGCAGCAACATTAAGCATGGCGAAAATCCGAGCGATGCCAGCCAAACGACAACAGAGACCAATCCATCTGCCTTTGGAAGCAGTAGCCAATAGTTTCATAAAGGACAGTTAAATCACCGCATATCACGAGTCGCTAAGACGTCTTGAGTTTGTGTTGATAAAGAAGGGAACCGGCGCCGTTCATTGGCGCCGGTTTTCGTTTGATGACGGGTCTGCTTCCTGATAACCGGTGTGCAAATAGGATTGCAGCCATGTATCCCGCCGCGCAACAACAGGAACGCGCAAATCTCATATTGCCGAAAGCTCTATAAATCACGGCACAAAGTCGAGAACATGTTTGGAAAACTAAAGGACTGGCGCAGGGTGGCAACACGGTACGACCGATGCGCACATACTTTCTTTTCGGCAATCTGCATCGCTGCTACCGTCATCTTCTATCTCAATTAATGAGTCCTGAGCCTAAACATCTGCCATCCCCCTTTGGGGAAACGAAGCAGAGCATTATACGCGCGTTTTAGGTTTTGGGAAAGCTGCGACCGCTTTATTCTGTTGTTGTGTTGACGTCCCATCCACTACCGGCTTATGAATTATTATGCTTTTACAAGCTGCTACGTAAATAGGAAATACGAGTAAGCGAGGATTGAAGATGCGCTTTATACCAACCTGCAAAAAGTGTGACTCCTTAAGGGTCTGTTAGGCTGATCGTGATTCAACATGGAAAACAGAGGAGTTTTTCATGCCACGCGGTATTCCCCTTCGATTAGATTTCAACGGTGCCGATCTTCGCGCCTTGGCGCGTTTGACGGACGACGCCAAGCAGGGACGCAGGCTTCTGGCGCTTTCGCTGATTTACGATGGCGGCACGCGCTCCGAGGCCGCCCGGCACGCGAACGCGAGCGTTCAGGCGGTGCGGGACTGGGTGTTACGTTTCAACGCCGACGGTCCAGACGGTCTGATCGACGGCAAATCGACAGGCGCGCCGCCAAGGCTAAACGCCGAGCAGCGTGCCGCCCTGGCGCGCGTGGTCGAAGATGGCCCGGCACCATATCTTGATGACGTGGTCCGCTGGCGTCTATACGATCTGGTGGCGTGGCTGCATGGCGAGTTCGGCGTTTCTCTTGACGAGACGACCGTGGGCCGGGCTTTGCGGGCGATGGGCTATCGCAAGCTGACGGCGCGCCCACGCCACCATGCCGGGGACCCCGAAGTTCAGGTGACGTTCAAAAAAACTTCCCAGCTCTTGTCGCGGAAATCCGGGCCGCACTGCCGCCCCGAACACCCATAGAGATTTGGTTCCAGGACGAGGCGCGGATCGGCCAGAAGAACAAGATCACGCGACGCTGGGCGAAACGCGGCACGCGCCCGTCGGCGCCTCACGACCAGCGGACCCGCTCCGCCTATATCTTTGGCGCCATCTGCCCGGCCGGGGTGTCGGCGCCGCGCTCGTACTTCCCAGGTGCAACACCGAAGCCATGACACTTCACCTCAAGGAAATCGCCGCCGTCGTCAAACCCAACGCCCATGCGATCATCATTGTCGATCAGGCCGGATGGCACTTCTCGAAGGCGCTTGAAGTCCCAGGCAACATCACCCTCGTTCCATTGCCGCCAAGATCGCCAGAACTCAACCCAACCGAAAATATCTGGCAATTCATGCGCGATAACTGGCTCTCAAACCGTGTCTTCAAATCATACAGCGATATCATCGACCATTGCTGCTTCGCTTGGAACCAACTCTGCGATCAGCCTTGGAAAATCATGTCAATCGGACTGCGAAAGTGGGCACATCAATGATTCTTTATGCAGGTTGGTATGATCTCGCTTTGCAGGCTTTGCTGATGGCGGTCTGGCGCCGTAAGCCGCAAAGCACGGTGACGATCCATTCGGATCAGGGCAGCCAATTCACCAGTCGTGAATAGAAATCGTTTCTTGGACAGCACAATCTGGACGCCAGTATGAGCCGTCGCAGCAACTGTCATGACAACGCTGTCGCCAAAAGCTTCTTCCAACTGCTGAAACGCGAGAAGGTTCGAGGAAAAACCTATGCGACAAGGGTTGACGCAAGAAAGGACGTATTCGAATACATTGAGATGTTCTATAATCCGCAGCGCAAGCATACGAAGAATGGGTTGCTGTCACCCGTCGAGTTCGAACGGCAGCACAAACTGAAGAATAAAGGTGTCTAGAAAATCAGGGGCACCTCAGGTATTCCTTTTTCCCTTGGGAAGATATCCTGGTCGTCGATTAGCCCTGCGCAAGCAATCAGTTTATCGCCCGAATTTTTGATCGACGGACTCTACCAGAAACTGGAGGAAGTTTAGGGGCTCAGGTCAGAGGCTCAGACGCGAGGTTCTTGGTCGGGAGACAGACCGCCAGCTAGCGCTTCATTCATTCAGACACACTTGGAAGACTGCAGCGGGACGAGGGCGTGTAGATATCGTGTAGATATACAGTCAACCAATCGCCTTGGGGGTTGGTCACTCGGCAGTTCAGCATCCGTCCGGTATGAGCATGGCCTTGAATACTGGCAGTACCGAGAGGATCAAATGAAAATTGCCGAGTGGTTACAGCAAGAGGGTTACCTAGCGAACCCATCGCGATGCTGCCGGATAAACTGGTCGAGCAGTTTTTGCGTCTGTTTGTGGGTCTTCTAAGGCCTCACTAAAAACGCTCATTGTCCACGTTAAGTTTGTAGAAGTATCCCTCCAACTCTTGTAAACGCTTTTTATAAACTGACTTGCTACCCTTCACTTCATCGAATGCTCTCACCGTGAAGCGACATTCGTTGCTTAAGCTCCAACGATACAAGGGGCGTAATTGAGATTGAAATTGAGATGGGGACAAGGGTTGGTTGAAAAGCTGTTTTCCAATGGGTAGGTGGCTCTGCTCTTCTGCGCGATGTGGCAGTGCGTTATCTCGGATTACAAAGCCGTCATCACGAAGCGCGACATCAAAAATGTATTCGGATTTCTTCGTTTCTGGATTGTACCAGCACTGCAAAGGTTCGCCGGATCCGCCGAGTTTTTGAACCTTTTGGGAGAGCTGCTGGTTGTTTTCCGCAAGTCGCTTATTCTCAAGCTGAATTTGCTTAAAGGTCGGTTCGTCGCCAACTTCTTGACGGAGTTCGGCTGCGTCTTTCGCTAATTCTCGAAATTCGTTTTTGTCGCTTATCTTCAGGTCATCTTGAAGTTCACGCAACCATTCCGAACTCTCTAATTCCTTTTTTGCTTCTTCTAATTCATCCGTTTTTTCTGTTAGTTCTGTCTCTGCCTTGTCCAATTGGGTGATGGTTTGTTGATAATCCCTGACAAGCTCACGAAACTCACGCGGATTTCCATTAGGTATTACCTTCTCGATCAGTTGGTTAGCCGCTTCGAGCGCTTTCTCCTTTTCAAGAAGAAGGCTCGCCAAGGCCAAAAGGATGAGAAAGGTCAGCAGTAGAACAATCTCCGCCATGGTCAGGCCAAGCACCACGCCCTTTCGATAAGACGCTGAGGTCTCTTCAATAGAGTTACGCGACTGCATAATTAATCACGAGTGGCAGCATTTCGAGCGTCACTTTGGGGATGTTCAACTTCTTGTAAGATAGGTGAAGTTTCTACGGCCTCGGTGACTTTCTCTAACTCACCTTTAATTGATGAAGAGAATTTTGAAACTGTATCTTCAAAAAGACTATGCTGAGCGATCATATTTTCGGTGTGTTCGCGAATTGCGCGTGTGAACTCGATTGCCGATGTATCGAGGGTACCTGCTTGTTTCATTTGGGTTTCTGATATGTGCCCCAGGTGCGATTGAAGGTTCGTAATTTGCTTATTCAAGCCGCTAAGGTTTTCAGAAATGTATGCTGCGTGTTCGAGTTTGGATGCGAGTTCCGGGATAGTTTTATGGATCTGTGACAGTGTATTCGAAATCGCATCGGCATAACCGGATTCAGATTTCGCGTGTCTTTGTAACTCCTCAGTGATGTCGCTAATTTGGTCAACGACTGGAATGACGCGCGAGGTTATCAAATCAGTTGGCGCTTCGATGTCTTCAATTCGTTTGATTAAGGTTTCGAGAGATTCTGCAGTGCGCTTGGACATCGCGTTTATGCGCTTGGTGTTCTCTGCGTAGTCGCTCGATGCAGTGTCTACCCTTGCGAGAAGTTGCTCAGTTACTTCAGTAACGCGCCCTGCGTTGCCAATAAGAGCCTCTTGGGTGTTTTTTGCGGTCTCTTCTAACGACTCACGCATCACTTGCAAAATCTCACGGCGAAAGTCTCCGATGTCTGCAAGCATGAGCGATAACTCGGCCCGAACCAAGTTGGAAGCCTCAGTCAGTTCGACACGCGCTTCACGTTCAGTCTCAACAGGATCGGCTCGAAATTGACTAACGAACACTCTAAGAAAGACGCCGAAAATAGTTGAGAGCAAAGCAACGCCAAAGTTTGCTATTACATTCTCGATAGTACTCTCGGTTATTCCGCTGCCAAAATCATAGAGTGCGTAGCCAAGGCTTATCAGCGTGAAGAGAAAGCCAAGATAGTAGACATTGTCACCTATTACATCTTCGCGAATTCTAGCTCTTTGAGACGCCCAGGTTAAGCCCACATATCCACACATAATGGCTACCGCAATGCCACTTGCGAACCATTGTGAGAAGCCGAGGCTCTTCATGCCAAGGATCGCCGCACAACCGCCGACAAATGCAATCGCGAATAAAGCTTTGTCAAATAAACCAGTAACGGGGGAGGCGTAAAATTTTCTTGGGCGAGCGTTTCTATTTGCCATTTGTTATCCCAGGATCTTAACGCGTTGGAGGGTTGCGCCTAAGTCGTTCAGGTATTTTTCCCAGAATGTGATGTGAGCGCGTGTTTGCCTGTCTTCCATGCCCGCTCGGCGCACATACCAAACCGTAACATCGACCCGTTTTAATCTTGCAAACGCACGCTTGTACTCGGGTTGCAGTTTGAATTCTTCGAAGGGGGCCGCCCTGTTATAGTGGGAGTAAATTTCGCTATGCTGAAGCATATCGGACGCGATTATTAACCGCCTGTGTCCGTGATCACTTTGACGGTCCATCGAAGTGACGGCAACGGATTGAAGCGACTCTATAATTGGAGAACTTTGAGCGGAAGAGCGATCCATTGTAGCAGCTAAAACGCCTTTCAAAGGATTAGTAAAACTCTCTTGCCATTTTTTTTCGACGAGACGGGGATTTCCAATCAGAGGGTCAATATATTTGCCACGACCAGGGTTGCATAAGCTGAATAGAGATTTTAGTGGCTTAGACTTAGTCGGGCCTACCTCATAAACTTCAAGCCTCTCGTACTGCGCCAAACTATCCTGTAAACGCTGGAATTCATTTAAAAGCGCCTCTTGTTGCACAGGTGAAAAACGATCTGTGGTATCCAAGATGACAGCTGTCACCCCAGGTGACTGATCGGGATCATTGGGGCAAAAGGTCTCTTTGCTAACGGAGACATTATCCTGAGTAAGAGAAAAACCGACGAGGCCTGCTACCGCAACAAGTGCAAGCCCTCCCAAAACGAACCCTCTTAGGTTCTTTTGCTTTATCCGGTCACTCTTTCGAAGCTTGCGCGTCGGCTTGCGAGCCATCCCCTCCCCCTTGGATAATCGCTTCGACATCTTTGAAAGTAGAGAAACCAGTCTCATATTCGCTCAATAGCTCGTCGCGACTTTCGGAAATTGCTTTCTCAGCTTTCTTAAGAAAAGCCGTGATTTGTTGGCTATTATAGGGAGGTTCATCAGGCTTTACGTCATTGACGATCTTTTGTATTGGAACCGCATTTTCAAAGTACTTTGGAGCTTTTTCTTCCCGGTGAGTTTTATTTGTGTCCCGGTAGATGGAAAGAAGCAGATTGAGACCCTTACCCAATTGACCGAGGTAACCGTTGAATGCCTCGCATAGACGTTTCTGATGTTGGATAACAGCCAGGTATTCACGTCTTCTTCGGTTCAGGTCCTCTAGAGCGTTAGTAAGGGTCTCGATTGCATGGTCTTTTGTTTCTGCAAGATCCTCAATCAGGTACTCAACTTCGGAGTTAAAGTTGGCATGAGCACTATCATTTTTACGTGCCGTTGTTCCGTAGCCTGGGTAAGGGTCGTCCCACTTGTAGCCATCAATGAATGCGATAAGGCTAAAAAACATTCCCATTGCCGCAAGGATCCAAGAGTTAAAATCCTGAAGACCTAAAGGGGACTCCTTAAATAGCACTACTGCCAGCTTTACGGCCTCCTCAGGTTCATTACTAGCTAGTGCATCCCTGTAATGAGCGACTGCGAGATTAAATATTAGGATAAAAAATAACTGACAGCCGATTGAGAGGTAGCCAATCCATCTCTTTGCGGGAGCATTATGATTTACGAAGCGAGCAAAATTGCCAAATAGGCAGCCAATTCCAACATTAAGAAGAGCGATCACTAAAGCGCTAAGAACACCATCAACCAAGCCTCCGGCGAGGCCTTGAGCTAGGAAATTTCCATTAAGTACAGCTTCGACGACAATCATAATTAATAGAAGCCCACCCAACAAGATGAGGCTATCTGGGTAGTGCGCGGTGCGCTTTAATGAATGCTCCGACCTGAAATGCTCAAGTTCAGTCTCTGTTTCCTTAATATTGCGTGCGAGTGTGTATAGCTGGTTTTGCCCTGTTTTCACGCGGGATCTGAATTCTGAAACAGCGTCTTTTGTAGCGGTGATGATTTCAAGAACCCGGTTTTCTAGGTCAAGCGAGTTCATTCGGTCGTTATAAACACGCATCTCGTCTGTGAACGTTTGATAGGCTTGTCGCTGCTGCTCGTCGACCTTAGATATGATTTCACGTTCGACGGAGTCTAGCCCTGTATCGGAAGATGCCGGTTGGTTCGCAGACCCACGAGCGCGTCCTCGATTCTCTAGGTCAAGTTCGTCAGCGATACTACGCTCATCCATCGGCAGAAAAATCTGCAAAGCGGGGCGTACATCGCCAGTAAATCGGGCAAGCGTATCGCCCAATCGAGTAAGACTTTTCACACCACCCCCAAGATAAATCTCATCTAGGTCATTAAGACACGCATACCTTAGGTACGCAACTAGCTGATTACTTCGCCCTACTCTGACGCCAGCCTGCAGCCTCTGCATCTTTTGTCGAGCAGAACCATTTTTCACCGTCGCTTTCGGTAACTCTGGTGCGAGAATAAAAGGTGGACCCTGGAAGGTGATAAATCTTTTCGCCTTTTCGGTTTATATTGCCTTTGATTAAACAGTTGCCTACCCGCTCGCTGTTTATTTTTAATCGCTTTCCTCTGCGCCAATCCCAGGGCGGCACAAATTGACCAGCAAATATTCCTGACTTTCCAGCTTTAGCGAACTCTTCAGCAGACACGTAATCCGCACTGTATTTACGATATGCCAGAGCAAAGCCTTGCCTAACAAGAAGCTCTGAAACATCTCCAGCCCCATTAAAACATCTTGAGATGCTTCGGCCGTATCTGTCTTTATTGAGGTGTTCGCATCGAGGATAACCGTTTTGCAAGATGTCTATTAGTGCTTGGGTAGCAGCCTCTCCACACTTCCATGGCTTACCTTCTAATACACACATTTGATTGGCTTCAGGTGCATCTATGCCATGAAGCCGAATCTTGTTTCCATTTATAATCAGCGTATCACCATCAATTACGCGGGAATCGGAAGCTTGGCTCGAATGGGCAATAGCTGCAAATAAACATAAAAGGCAGGTAAATAGAATATGTCTGAGTTTCGGACGAGGCATCAAAATCCAATTCTTAGGACCGAGTTTAATATCAGAACGAATACGTTAGTTTAGTTTTCCTGTTTTTCTCAATTCTCGAACGGTCAAGTCTAGGAGAATTTTAGTCACCTCTACTGTCTCATTTGTCATATCCATACCAATGTCATCTCCATACGCGATTAAAGCCGTCATTGTTTTTGGATCCAATTGACCATCAACATTTCCGTCGTAGTATCCGAGAGCCAGAAGGTTCTCTTGGATGCTCTTCATATCTTCTATCTTATACTCCTCGCCCAAATCCATTGGGGCGGATGGCAGTGATTGGTCCTGATTAATTTCAACAGATGTTTTTGATTGGCTAGGCACGTCGGGTATTAGCTGCGTCGTCAGTCTGCCAATGGTCGTGATCAGCGCAAAAGCGACGGCCCAAAGAAGAATAGTACGAATAGAAGGAAACCTAACAGTATTTAGCTCATCCACTTCAGGATCAGTAGCTTCAAGTTCGTCCGACGAATGTATATTGGATGATTTTCGAGACAACACACCAGCAAGCAGACCAAACCCCAAGAATTGTACAATCAATATCCACCAAGCAATATCGACAAGACCTGCGAGCTTCAATGGCACCAAACCACCCAACCAGATGACTCCCAGAGCTCCCACAGGGTGCAGCTGCAATAATGAGAGGTAGGCAAGCATCCAAATGAAGAGAACGTAATAAGGTATGCCTGCCGTCCACCACGGCCATTCGACAAAACCAATCAATTTCAGTGCGACGAGAACTAATGTAGCAACCGTTCCTATGCCCCATATAAAATTATCTGTAATTGCATGCACTGATATAAACCTCGAAACTTTTCTGCCAGTAGCTTTTTCCTGACTGTGGAGGTGACGATATTAATCCAATAATCGGGATCCTAGCTCAGCGTAAAATGAATTCTATTTAAAATTAAGCTAGAAAAGCATTTTAATTCAACCTTATGTACGTAATTGCTTGTCAAGCTTAGGGTATCATATTCGTTATTTTAATAATAAGTCGCACCCCACAAAAGCAGCGCTATCCCAATATGACATTCAAATATATGAGTTTTCAAATGTAGGTGGGAGAGAACAGGCTCGACTTTAAGGCGTGCGCGAAAGTTGGTGTCTATTAATCATAGGAACAGACTGGCCTAAAATGAATTGGCTCCATCTTTTCATCTGATGTTCCAGATATGTAAAAGTTCCGAGCCTAGCTTATACGGTTATGAAAGTGCAGCACAAAAAAATCCCAGTTTTCCGCACACAGTAAGCACTTACTTTGCGTCTATTCGCTAGAGAGATAGATAGCTAAAATGCATGGTTACCGTTGAGCGCTCAGCCGGTGACACAGTGTCCAAATCAGCGATGTTCGAAGCGTATATGCGAGCCAGCATTTGTGATCAGATAACTTTGATATGCGGTAAAGAAGATCCAAGGTGTCTTCTAAACGAATCTAACATGATTGGTTCAAGAGCATCTCTGTTTGAGGCGGCAACAATAAAACTGTCATGTACCGTTAGGACAATTATGTTTGCTAAGGTGCATTGGCGTATAATGGATTCACACACTCGGGAATCTTGGTTCTGGTACTCCAAAGCACGACAAGAGAAAAATGCATCACTTATTAGGTGGTGTTTTGACGCAACTGCATTAATCAAGGCCTTGAAGTCAGAGTCGGTATTGGCTTGATAGTCTTTGAGATGATCGACCTCTTTAATTGCTTTGATGATAGCAGAAATGGTGTGCTGCAGACTTCGACAGTTAAGTGCGCAATGGAACGCAAGTTTTTTAATTGATCGAGGAAATTGGGAATCTTCTAGTTCATAGGGATCGTCATCTTTGAAGTGATCCCAATAGCAAATTCCTCTCTCGCTATATGCTTGATGAGCAACCATTGCACTGAAATCTAGTTCAACTGTTTGCTCTTCATTTATTAAAATATATGACCGCAATGTACGCGGTATGTCTTGCCACCAGCTGCCATAAAATCGTCCACCTAAATCAAAAGAACCATTATTAAAAATACGGCATTGTAGTTTTTTTTCAGGATCAAAGTTTGGCTCGGACTTTGATAAATCAATTCGCCCTTCATCTATTCGTATGTTTGCCATCGACAGGTGGCGATTGTAGTCGTCAACGATTGAGCGCATCTCTAGCGATTGAGCTGTTTCAGGATAGTCGATCAATTTGCCGTTATGATTTTTCAGGCGAATTGAATCCTTATGAACCTCAATTCTCGACAGCGAAGCTAATACTTCTTTCTTCTCAGCCGAAGAGGCCAATGCAAACAGCTCTGTGGTGCCCCTGAAACGCGCTAGGAGCCCCCTTCCCCATGCTCCGGGTGACTGGGAGCCAGCGTAGTGCTCAACGAGCCCCAGTGACTCTAAAAAGCCCACCAAACGGATTGTTGGTCGATAACCAATTTGCGAATTGTTATATCGGTTTTGAGAATAGTCATTTGCTAACCTTGAGTATGCAATGAAACGTCCGGTTTCTTGGAACTGTGTAAGAAAGATATTCGATAACAACATTTCTAAATGCAGACTAAACTTCGAGGTCTGTCCGATTGGGCCCAGGGCTTTTCTATGAAGCAATTTAATTATCTTCTTTTTTAATTCCTCGATTGCAGCACATTGACATCTTAGGTGCATGTCGATTGGAGATGACCATTCAGCAAGTGTGTCCTCAAATGTCGCTTGGCCGCTCGCAAGCATAAGCTCCCTATCAGAGAGGGTTTCGATATATCTTTGAGGATATTTTAGGACTGCATCTAACGGATAAATCGGCTTATTCATTATTATCTCCTTTTTGTTATGCGTAGTGGAGAGGAGAGGTGGGTAATCCCTTCTCTCACCTTCTAAATTTATTGATATACGTGGCAGATTTTCAGGCCTCTGAATTCAACGCCGGAAAGAGCATCATTTAAAATTTCAATTGGGTATCCTGCGCCATAACTTCCGGTTACAGATCCGTCAGAATGACCAAGTAGAGCTTTGGCTATTGGCTCTTCAATCCGAGCAGCACGTAGTGCGTCAGTGAAAGTGTGACGGAAAGAGTGGAACACAAGTTTTGGATTATCTAATCGAACGCTCAACTGAAATCGTTTGAAAAATTTGCTGTAAGCTTTTTGCGTGAAGCCTGAGAATATATTTTCATCTTCGGCGATTGAAGAAATGTGTTTGATGATACCGCATTTGATTAATTCAGGGTGAATAGGAACTTTCCGTACTCCGGAAATGCTCTTTGCTTTTCGTATTTTGAAATAACCTATGCCGTTCTCTTCGATGAAATCCTGACGCTTCAAAGCCAACAATTCACCTAAGCGCATCCCTGAATAGAGACCAGTTAGTGGTAACCAGAAGCGAGAATCCCGGATATGTGTATTCCCCTCTCTTTTCCAATTAGAGTCGGATTGGCAACCTTTATAAATTGGTGAATCGAATAATATTTGAAGCTGTTCGATAGTGAATGGGTCACGCTTTTCATCTTGATGAATTTGCTCAGTAGCACGAATACCTGATACGGGGTTTGTCCCGACATATCCTTCTTCAACACACCATGAAAAGAATGATGATAGCGCACCCAAATATGCGTTTACGGACGCTGGATTTAGAATGCGAATATCTACTGAGTGGACGCTAGAGGATAACTCGATAGGCGATACCTCTGGATATGTTTTAGACCAGTTTGCGGGCAAATTTGATAGCACGTCACGAAGCTTTCGTATTTTTGCCTTATCAATCTCTAAAACCGGTATGTCATTGCCAATGATTGATGAACATAAAGCGAGATTTGCCTGATATTTCTCAAAAGTTCGTTCTCTCCACGCTGGTGCTCGACGCTTACAAAATAAGCTTGATAACTTACCAATGGAATTTTCGGCTGCAATGGCTGGTTGCGGCTGAAATATCGACTGCAGTTCGCTTTGATTTGCGGAAGTATTGGAGCGTTTGAAACCACTGTAATGATCGAGCGAGCGCTGATTCACCTCGATTAACGCTTTGAGGCACTGTTGAGACAGGTCTAGATGATCGTGCGACCCTGTTGGCAGGTTAATGCCTTCATGCGCCATAACGTCGGCGATCTGCTCGGATACTTGTCCAAGCTGATTGCGCTCCTTCCAGTCTTTTAATCTGTCCTCGATCTCAGCAAGGTGAGTTATGAAATGTTCGAGCTCCCCTCGCTTAAATTTGCGGGCCAACTGCATGCGTTTAGACTCGGCTAATAGCCGATCAAAATATCTACGCGCAAAGTCCTGCAGCTGGTCCGCAGAAAACTGCGGATTTGCCTTTGCCATGCTGAAAAATTCTTTGAAACTAGGGGTTATAAAATCAATGGCCTGAACGGCATTTGTTTTTGATTTAGTGTTCAGGCTACGCACGAGTGTCTGACGTCAGCGCCCATGGGACACATTGAGGTGATTGCTTAA
>TARA_R110002110_G_scaffold59726_24_pt1 | contig 15283 bp, 14 predicted proteins | sample TARA_R110002110 | Tara Oceans TARA_R110002110 (sample SAMEA4397330) | marine metagenome | biome: Polar Biome; feature: [SRF] surface water layer (ENVO:00010504); material: water (ENVO:00002006), including particulate matter (ENVO:01000060) such as... | depth 5 m
TTCGTCCGATATACGCTGACTATGATTTCGCAAGCGCCCGGCGCATGAGCTTGCCGTTCGCGGTGCGCGGAAGACTCTCCACGAAAATGACTTCACGCGGACATTTATAGGCCGCCAATCGATCCGCTGCCCATTTCAGGATCGATGCGGCATCTGGTTCGCTTGCTTCTTTCGGAACGACAAAAGCGGCAATAACGGTCACGTCTTCACGCACGTGACACTCGGTTACAGCGACGTCCTGGATGTCCCGGTGGCCTGTGAGCACAGCTTCGACTTCCTGCGGCGACACGCGGAAGCCCATCGCATTCATCAGATCGTCGGCACGTCCGTGATACCACATGTATCCGTCATCATCGAAGCTCGCCAGATCGCCGCCGGTAAACCAATCGCCGCGATAGACCTCCGCTTCCTCATCCGCGCGGCGCCAGTAGCCGAGCATGAGGCCGGGATCGGACCGGTGAACCGCCAGCAAGCCAACCTTACCGGCAGGCAGTGGCTCCGTTCCACCGTCGGGCGGCAGAACCGCGACACAACGGCCCAGTTGCGCTCTGCCTGGACTTCCAGCACGAATTTCCATTCCTGGGCCTGTCGAGATGTAGGTTGAGCACTCACTCATGCCGAGGGCCTCGTAAAGCTCTTTGGATGTGCTTTGCCGCCAATGATCGAGCAATGCGGGCGAGAGCGGTTCTCCCGCCGCAAGGCCGTGGCGCAGCATGGACAGGTCATGTGCCGCGAGGTCGCAATATTTCAGGATTTGCCGATAGAGCGTCGGCACCGCGGCAAAAAGCGTTGCGCCGGTTTTTGCTATCAGCTTCGGCCAGACCCGCACATCCTTCTCGCCATTGTAGAGCACCGTCGTCGCGCCATTCGCCCACGGGTCGGTTAACCCGACACCCAGCGTATAGGTCCAGTTGAAAGCGCCGGCATGAAGAATGACATCGTCGCGGCCCATGCCGTACCAGCCGCTATACATCGGCCGCCGCCCCCAGGCACTCCGGTGCGCATGGAGGACGCCCTTCGGGCGCCCGCTTGTACCGGATGTGTAGACCAGAAATGCAGGATCGTTGGCGCCGGTATCGGCATATTCCTCGAGCGGGGCATAGGTCCGCAATCGGGCGAGCGCTTGCCTGTCGATCACTTTAGCATTTCCCGCAGACATCGACATGCCGGGTGCGAGCGCGACGGCGGCGGCGCCAGAGTCTGACAGCAGAAAATCAGCTTCGGCCGGTATCAGTTGCGACGAGGAGGGAAGGGGGACGAGACCGGCCGCCAGGGCGCCAAAGAACATGACCGCATATTCCGATGTATTCGGCATACGGATCATCAGCCGCTCGCCCGGTTTGAACCCCTCCGACAAGAGCCCGGCGGCGATGCGGCGGACAGCATCGTCAAGCTCGCCATAAGTCCAATGCTCCGCCTCGTCGAGAGGCGCATCCGCGTCCGCAACAACGATCAGCGCAACCTTGTCCGGCGTTTCCGCGGCCGCCTGGACCAGGCAATAACGCGCGATATTGAAGCGTTCGGGGACAGGGTCGCCGGCATAGTCGCGGGCTTTGGACGAAGCGGAATGGGTCATGATCTGGCGGTTGTAGAAGCGCGGCGGATTTTGAGCAAGCGTGACGCTGCGTCAGGCCCGGAGGATGCCGGACGGCGTTTACGCATCTTGCGGCAGCCTGTACAAATCTCGGTCAACAAGTCCAATGGCTGAAATACGGGAGCGAGAGACATGGGAAGCGGACCGCTGAATGGGATCAAGATCATCGAGTTCGCCGGTATCGGGCCGGGACCGTTCTGCGCCATGCTGCTTTCGGACATGGGCGCGGATATTATCCGCATCGACCGGAAGGGAGGGCGCGGCGGTTCCAAATTCGACATTGGCTCACGCGGCCGGCGCTCGGTGGCGCTCGACCTGAAGAAGCCGGAAGCCGTTGAAACCTGCCTCAAGCTCATCGAAAACGCGGACATCCTCCAGGAAGGCTTCCGGCCGGGGGTTATGGAGCGTCTCGGCCTCGGTCCCGATGTTTGCTTGACCCGGAACCCGAAACTCGTCTATGGCCGGATGACCGGCTGGGGACAGTCAGGGCCGCTCGCATCCGCCGCCGGACATGACATCAATTACATCTCGCTCACCGGCGCCTTGCACGCGATCGGCCGGCCGGGCGGAAAGCCAATACCGCCCCTGAACCTCGTGGGCGATTTTGGCGGCGGCGCGCTTTATCTCGCAATGGGCATGCTGGCGGCCCATATCGAGGCACAACGAAGCGGTAAAGGGCAGGTGGTAGACGCGGCGATGACGGATGGCGCGACCTCGCTCATGGCCATGTTCTACGGCTTTACGGCGTCGGGTATGTGGCAGGAACCGCACGGCACCAACATGCTCGATGGCGGCGCTCATTTCTACGACAGCTACGAGACGAAAGACGGCAAGTGGATCTCCATAGGGTCCATTGAGCCGCAATTCTACGCGATCTTACGCGAAAAGGCGGGGCTTACCGACGACCTCTGGAACGCGCAGATGGACCGGGACCAGTGGCCCGACATGAAGAGCAGGATCGAGCAGGTTTTCAAGACCAGGACGCGCGACGAATGGTGCGAAATCATGGAGGGCACGGATATCTGCTTCGCGCCCGTGCTCTCGATCAAAGAGGCGATCCATCATCCGCACAATAAGGCACGCGAAACCATCGTCGAAATCGACGGCGTTGCCCAGCCCAATGTGGCACCGCGCTTTTCACGTACAGAATCGAAAATTCAAGGTCCGGCGCCGACAGTCGGCGAACATACGGAAAGCGCACTGAAAGACTGGGGTCTTTCGTCCGGCGATATCGACAGGCTGAAAGAGGCGGAAGCGATTTGAGCGCTCGGCAAGGCGTGCGGCGGAACGGTACGACGCTCACTCATGCTGTCCCGGGACATCTCGAATATAGTAAGCCTCAGATTGCTATTCGCGCGGACCGCCGCATTTAAGAACGGTTCTGGTTTTCAGCCTTCAATGGACGTAGTCTGGTCTCTTGCCGTCATTCATCCGTCTGGGAGGAGAAAATGAGCAATGAGCTTCTTGGAACGGTGAACCATATTGGCGAGGCGAAGACGCCCGCGCCCAAAATCTCCGGCTTTCATCACATTGCCTATCGCTGCCGGGATGCAGAAGAAACACGGAAATTCTACGTTGACCTTCTCGGGTTGAAACCGGCGGCCGCGCTGGCCTTCGATCGTGACCCGAGCGGAAACGACAAACCGTTCATGCATCTCTTTTTCGAGATGGCGGACGGAACATTCATTGCCTTCTTCGATGAGCCGACCAGCGCTGCCGATAATGTCTTTCGCATGAAGGATGGCATCGAGGATTATCATTTTGCATTTGAAGTCGGTTCACGCGACGAGCTTGATGTTTTCATGACACGGCTCAAGGAAGCCAGGGTGCCGGTCTTCGGTCCCATCGATCACCACTTCTGTCATTCGATTTATTTTTTCGATCCGAACGGTCTTGCCTGTGAGATCACTGTCCGCGACGCGAAACATGATGAAATCATGACGGCAGAGGGCAGCCGCGCCACCCAGGCGATTCTCGAATGGACGGAAAAGACCCGTACGCTCAAGAAGGCCCGGCTCAAGCTGCTCAACCAGCCGGCCGGCTGACGCCACTAACCTGACACTTCTTGTTTTGGCTCATTACACGCAGGCCCTGCGCTGCGAGATGGATCGCGGCCGTCTCATTCGATCCACCACGCCGCGCTGCGGTATCCGTAAAGCGAGGTTGTTTCCGGCACGTGCACTTTTTTCCACAATGCGAGCCACTGATCCGACTGATGAAAAAGTGGGATCATATAAGCGCCCGACAGCAGAACACGGTCCATTGCCCGCACGGCGGACACGAAATCTTCCCGTGTGCGCGCCGCGAGCATTGCATCGATCATCGCATCGACGGCCGGATCCTTAACACCCATGTAATTGCGCGTGCCGGCCGCATCGGCGGCTTGCGAGCCCCAGTAGAAACTCTGTTCATTGCCCGGCGAAAGCGACGAAAACCAACTGTTGAAAATGGTGTCGAAGTCATAGTTGCTTCGACGTTCCTGATATTGGCTGGGATCGACGTTCCGCACGATCGCAGTCACGCCGACCTGCCTAACCATACGCGACCAGGTGAGAGCAAGGCGCTCTTCGGCCGGCGTCGCAACGAGAATCTCGAAGGAAAGAGGGTCTCCCGTCACGCTGTCGATCATCGTTCCGTGCTGGATTTCATACCCGGCATTTTTTAATAGAGCGATGGCCCGAATACGGTTCTTGCGATCCTGACCGTTAATGTCGCCTTTTGGCGCCTCCCAGCCATGCGTCATGATTTGAGGCGTCACGGCATCCGGATAGGGTTTCAGCAAGGCGCGTTCGCCGGCATTTGCCGGGCGCCCATGCGAACCCAACTCGGAATTATCGAAGAAGCTCTCTGTACGGACATAAGCTCCGTAGTAGAGGTTCTTGTTTATCCACTCGAAATTGAAAAGCTGAATGAGCGCGCTGCGCACGCGCTTATCGGCGAAAACGGGTCGGCGGGTATTGAAGACAAGCGCATACATGCCCGATGGCATACCGTTTTTGAATATTTTCTTTCGCACTTTTCCAGCGCGCATAGCCGGAAAACCATACCCCGTTGTCCAACGGCCGGGATCGTCTTCCGACCGCACATGATAGATACCGGTTTTGAATGCTTCGAAGGAGGCATTCGCGTCGCGAAAATATTCGTAAGTAACCCGGCCGATATTATTCTGTCCTACATTGACCGGCAACGCGGCACCCCAATAATCCGGGTTGCGCTTGTAGACAATTCTGGAACCCGGAACGAATTTTTCGACGGTATAGGGTCCGCTACCTACCGGGGTATCGAAGCCGGACCGATCAAAGTTCCGTTTCTCATAGATGTGTTTTGGAATGATCGGCATAAGGCCGATGATAAGGGGAATTTCCCTGTCGCCGTCAGGGACGAAAGTGAACTTGACCTTACGCGCGCCGACCCGCTCGATCCGCTCCACCTTGGAGTAATAATTTTTGTAATTGGGACGACCCTTGTCGCGGAGCGTTTCCAGGGAAAAGATCACATCGTCTGCGGTGACCGGTGCGCCGTCTGAAAAACGGGCGTCGGGATTCAATGTGAAGATGGCCCAGCTTCGATTGTCCGGCACCTCGATTGTTTCCGCGAGCAGGCCATAAAGCGTGAAGGGTTCGTCGTAGCCGCGGGCCAGCAGGCTCTCGAATACATGCTCACGAAGACCGAGAGCGGACGTACCCCGAACGATGAAAGGATTGAGGCTGTCGAAGGAACCCGTCGCTCCATATACGATGCTGCCTCCCTTTGGCGCATCGGGGTTCACATAGGAAAAATGTTGGAACCCGTCGGGATAGAGCGGGGTGCCGTGCATGGCAATCGCGTGCTGTGGGCCAATGGAAGCGGCCGCCATTGCCGGCACAGCAGATAGAAACAAGCCTGCTGCAATAGCGGCAAGCGCAGCCAGAACTCTTCTTTGCAACAAAACGGACAATATAGTCGGTCTTTCAAATCCAGTGGGCGGTGTGCGCCATTATGGTCAAGCGCCAGAGTTAAGCAGATCCGATCCGTTTTCAAAGATTTCCGCTGCCTTGATTATGCCGAAATGCAAGAATACCGCTCACGGGAGGTTGAATCTGCTGCGCAGGACACATTCCCCGGCGCAGGTGAAGCCAGCCGGATTTTTTGCCCAGATCCCGAAAGGATTTCGAATCATGTCCATTCGACGCCTGCTTTCCCGCGTCGCCGCCGTGGCGGCCATCACCACCGCCGGCCTTGCCCTCTCACTTGCCCCCTCATATGCACAAGACGCCGCGGCCGCATCCAAGTCCGACGTCCAGAATTTCGGCACGTGGAGTATGCGCTGTGAGAAGAACGATGCCGGCGAGAAGCAGTGCCATGCCTTTGTCGATGTCCGCATCGGTGAAGAAAAGGCGCGCATCGCCTATATCGGAATCGGCTATGGATCGAAAGACGCGGACAAGAACGGCCAGAAGGACATGTTCATGTTTGCGATTACGCCACTCGGTACATTTTTGCCTGCGGGAATCGGCTGGTCGATCGACGACAAGGAAAAATTCAGCCAGCAATTCATGTATTGCCTGCAAGGCGGCTGTCAGACGGAAATTCTCCTGACGAATGAGCGATTGAACGCGCTGAAGAACGGAAAGGAACTTCAGATGATGTTCCGCATTGTCGGCAAGGGCGACACAAAAATTCCGGTTAGCCTCGACGGCATAACGAAGGCTCTCGCAGCGGTGCCCGCGCCCAAATCCTGAGGGCCGGCTCAGTCCGAGACCGATGGCGAGAACACGCTCCGGAGCCATCTGTGAGTCGTGTTCTCGCGTAACAAATATCTCTTCAGATTGTCCATGTCGCGCTCAAGCTTTTCGCTATTTTCAAACAGGGCGGATCGCGTGCGAAATTCGCGTGCCGGATCAAGCGATCTCACAACGCGGGCGGGATTTCCGGCCGCGATGCAGTTTGGCGGAATGTCCTGCGTGACGACGGCGCCCGCGCCCACGATCGTGTTGTCGCCAATCGTTACGCCCTTGCCAATGATGACGCGGACACCGAGCCACACATTCTCACCAATCCGTATGGGGCGGTGCTTTTCAAGCTCGTTCGTGCGGTCATATGTGTCATGCCAGTCGGAATCGGAAATGTAGCAGCCGCTCGCGATCATCGTATTGCTGCCGATGCTAATGTCCTCCGAGGCGACGATATGGGTACCCGGACTGACCAGAACATAGTCGCCAAACGAGATACGACCTTCGCGCTCACCCGTCTGCCAGGTGGCGATGCGTACAAAATTACCTTTCGCCGCATGAAGGTGGAGGTGCGCGCCGGCCGTGATGCCGGCACCCCAAATCTCGATATTGCGCGGGCTTGTCACGTCAAGCCCCGGTCCGACCTCATCGAAAGACGGCACGAGATAGCGGTTCGTATAAACCCGCGTCCAACCATCGATCATTCGCCGGATGTAATAAGGTCGTCTGTCGCGCCGCACCGCACTGCCTCTCCCGCCGTCATGCGCGCGCTCCGCGCCGAATTCGCGCCTGTGCCCGCCACGTCCTGATTAGCATGAGGCCGGGGCGGGTACGAGGGCAATGTCTCTCAGTTTTTCAATGCGCGGATTTGATGCGGATGGAGTAGACACCATCCTTGAGCGGGCCGAACAGTTCGGGCACCTGGGGATGGCGCACGGGTTCACCCGACTCGTCGGGCAACAAGTTCTGCTCGGACACATAGGCTACATATTCGGTGTCCGAATTTTCGGCCAGCAGATGGTAGTAAGGCTGATCCTTACGCGGCCGAACCTCCTCGGGGATGGACAGCCACCAGTCCTCGCTATTGTTGAAGGTCGGATCGACGTCAAAAATCACGCCACGGAACGGGTAAAACCTGTGCCGGACAATCTGGCCGATCTGGAATTTTGCCTCCCGGTTGACTTGCATGTCCGGTTTTAACTCCTCAATACGCGATAAATTCTAGCAGCTTGGCCCTGTAACCGAAAACCCCGCGGGAAGCCGCCTATCATGCGGGATTGCCAATTCAGTCCAAAACTCCAATATGACGCACATTGAAATTATCCAACTTTGAGGAGATATCCCATGAGCCGGTCCGTGACCCCCCTGTTCAAACCGTTTACGTTAAACGGCGTGACGCTGCCCAATCGCGTTGTGATGGCGCCCATGACACGCTCCAAATCCCCCGGTGGCGTGCCTGGACCGGAGGTTGCCGCCTATTACCGCCGTCGTACCGAGGGCGAATGCGGCCTTATCATCACTGAGGGCACGACCGTCAACTCACCGGTCGCGACAGGCGATCCGAACGTACCGCAATTCTGGGGAGATGCAGCGCTAAAGGGCTGGAAGCGTGTGGTGGAGGATGTTCACGACGCCGGCGGAAAGATCATGCCGCAACTCTGGCATGTCGGCATGGCACGCAATCCGGCCAAGGGAACAAATCCCGACCTGCCGAGCCACGGACCCTCCGGTCTGGCAAAGCCGGGCAAGGCCCATTCAGAGCCGATGACGAAAAAGGAAATCAAGGACACGATCAATGCCTTTGGCCAGGCGGCCGCGGATGCACGAGCGCTCGGTTTCGACGGGGTCGAGGTTCATGGCGCACATGGCTATCTGATCGACCAGTTTTTCTGGGAAGGTACGAATATCCGCGAAGACGAGTATGGCGGCGATCTTGTCGGCCGCACGCGCTTCGCCGTCGAGATTATCGAAGCAATACGTAAGGAGGTCGGCGACGACTTCCCTGTGATCTTGCGTTTCTCGCAATGGAAACAGCAAGATTATGACGCGAAGCTTGCCCATACACCCGAAGACCTCGGCGCCTTCCTGAAACCGCTCTCGGATGCAGGCGTCGATGCCTTCCATTGCTCTCAGCGGCGTTTCTGGGAGCCCGAATTCGAAGGCTCCGCGCTCAACCTCGCTGGATGGACCAAAAAACTTTCCGGCAAGCCGAGCATTACAGTTGGCAGTGTGAGCTTGTCGGGTGAGTTCATCGGCTCCTTTGGCGGCGAAAGCTCGGAGGCGACCGGCATCGACGATCTTCTCGACCGGCTGGAACGAGAAGAATTCGATCTCGTCGCAGTCGGCCGCGCGCTGCTGATCGATCCGGCATGGACCGAGAAAGTGCGTCAGGGCGCGTTCGACAAGCTCATGGCCTTCAAGCCGGAAGCGCTTGCAACGCTGTCGTAACCTGCATCAGAAACCGTAGGCCTCGGCGAGGTCGGGATCCTTCTCGGCTACCTTCTTCGCCAGGTCTACGATGACCTTTGCCTGTTTCCAGGTGGCGTCGTCCTGCATCTTGCCATCGATCATGGCGACGCCGGTCCCATCGGGCATGGCTTCGAGAATACGTTTTGCGAAGATGACCTCGCCAGGGTCCGGGCTGAACACTCGTTTTGCAATTGCTACCTGGTTCGGGTGAAGCGTCCAGGCACCGACACAGCCCATGAGAAACGCATTCCGGAACTGCTGCTCGCAAGCCTCCGCATCCTGAATGTCACCGAAAGGTCCATAAAAGGGGCGAATGTCGCTCGCGACACAGGCATCGACCATTCTGGCGAAGGTGTAGTGCCAGAGGTCTTGCTGCGCGGCCACGCGCGGGACGCCATCTTCCCGGGGATCTTCAAGCACACGATAAAAGGGATGCCCGCCGCCGACCCGCGTCGTCTTCATCTTGCGCGATGCGGCCAGGTCCGCTGGTCCAAGGCTCATGCCATGCATGCGCGGGCTCGCTGCGGCAATCTCTTCCACATTCTTCACACCCTGCGCCGTTTCCAGGATCGCATGGATGAGAAGCGGCTTTTTCAGTCCGTGTCTTGCTTCCAGTTGGGCCAGCAATTGGTCGAGATAGTGGATATCCCACGGACCTTCGACTTTCGGCAGCATGACGACATCGAGCTTGTCGCCGATCTCCGCAACAAGTTCGGTTATATCGTCAAGCATCCAGGGGCTGTTCAGCGGATTGATCCGGGTCCAGAAGCCCGTCTTGCCGAACTCATGGGCTTTCCCAACCTCGATCACGCCCTTGCGCGCCGCCTCTTTGGCATCTGCGGGAATCGCATCCTCGAGATTGCCGAGCAGCACATCGACTTTCGGAATCATCTCGCCGAGGCGTGCACGCAATTTCTCATTATGCCCAGGGAAGAAATGGATCATCCGTTCAAGTGCGACGGGAAGTTCGCGATAAGGGGCAGGGGCACCGATCGCGAGCGGCTTGTAGAAATTCGATGGAAGTTTCATGACGATCCATTGATGTAAGTGAGGCCGGGAATGTATGTGAGGCCGGGCGCAGTCTAACGACGAGCCTTGCTCGAATCCATGAGTGTTTTCAACTCTGTATGGATTTATCCTGAGCGTCGAGCAACGCTTTCACCGGCCCGGCCGCATAAAGGCTCATGAACCCGAACAGAGACGACAAGGTGATGGTCAGATAAGCGGTCTGATAGCCACCTGTGGTAACATAGAGAAAGCCGAGCAGGGCAGGGCCGGCGGCATTTGCGGACGTCGTGATCATCTGTGCAAGCGAGAGAACGCGGGCATAGGCCTTCAGACCGAATGCTTCAGCCAGGATCAATGGCTGCATCATCTGCATATTGCCCACTGTCGCGCCGAATATTGCCGAAACGATGAAGAGCGCTGTGGCCGTTTCCGCGAACGCGAAAAGCGCGAAGGCGACACCCTGCAGAACGTAGATGGCAAGGAGATAGGTTTTCGATGCGACCCGCGACAGGAGTGAACCACCGATGAGACGCCCTGCGATGCTTGCCGCCGCCATGATGGACACGGCAAGCGCGGCCACATGATCGTCTCCCGTGCGCGTCGCCACGAGGCGAAACTGGTGCGCGAGCGATCCAACCTGGGCCATCATCGAAAAAACGAAAGCAGCCGTGCAGAGGATGAAAAAGCGGCTACGGATTGCATCCTCGAATGAAATACCGTCCGGCGGCGCGAGGCTGCCATCGGCAGTACGGCGCGGCGGGTCTCCGTCCGGCGTCGAGCCGATTGCCTCCGGGCTGCTCCGAAGCATGATCAGCGCTATCGGTACGATGCCGAGCACAAGCACCAGGCCCAGCCAATAGGCGGCCTCTGCCAGACCATATCGCTCGATAAGCGTCGCCGATACCGGAGTGAAGACGATGCCGCCCAGCGAAAGTCCGGTCGATGCGTAGGCAATCGCTTTCGAGCGCTGACGCGTGAACCAGCGCGCCACAATGGTCATGCCCGGAATGACAGCAACGGCGGCGTTGCCAATTCCGAAAAGAATATAGAAGACATAGAGCTGCCACAGCTCGCCCACATGGCCGGCGCTTGCAAGAATACCTCCCGACAGGAGGGCGCCGAAGCTGACGATCCAGCGCGGGTCGTAGCGGTCCAGCAACCAGCCGACGCCGAGCCCCGCGATACCGGAGGAAACGAAAAACAATGCGGTGGCGTTCGATGTCGCCGAGACTGAAAAACCGCCTTCGGTGACAAACGCCTTCAGAAAAATCGATAGATTGTAGAAGATCAGACCGCAGGACACGGTGTTGATCAGGAACACCGTGCCGACGATGTACCAGCCATAAAAAATCGGACCGCGCGGTGCGGCGCGCGGGCTTTCTGGCGCGGGGCCAGCAACCATTTCAAGACTCCGGTATAACGACCAGGGTGGATATCGATCCGACCTGAATAGCGTGTTCCGGTCAGTTCTCCCAAGCAGATTCTATCGCCCCGTCCCACCTTCAATAAGCGCACGAACCGGGCCGGCCGCGACGATAAGAAGAAAGGCGAGAGCGGATGCCACCGCCATGACGAGAAAAGCGATATTGTAACCGCCGAGCCATTCATAGAGAAAGCCGATGGCTGCCGGACCCGTGGCCACTCCCGCAGTCATGAAAAGCTGGTTGAAGGAATAGAGGCGGCCATAAGCCTTCAGGCCAAACGCCTCGGCGATCATGAGCGGCTGCATCATCAGGAGATTGCCGACCGTGAGACCGAACAGAACGGCTGCGGCCAGCAGCGCCATCGTCGTTTCAACGGTAGAATAAAAACCGAGCGCTATTCCCTGTACGAGTGTCAGGCCGAGCACGAAACCGCGTGAGGAAATATAGGTCAGCGCCCAGCCGCCGATCAGACGGCCGGCAATGCTGGCGGCCGCCATCGTCGCGACGGCAAGTGCGCCGGTATCGTCGCTTCCGGTTCGTATCGCCACCAGGCGGAACTGATGCGCGATGACGCCGACCTGCGCCATCATTGCGAAAATATAAGCTGCCGTTGCGAAGATAAAAAAGCGACTGCGAATAGCTGCGGCGAAATCTATACCCTCTGCGGGCAGGGGAGCGCCGGCCGCGTCGCGCAGGATCGGGTCGCCATCGGGGCCTGTTCCCATCTCGTGTGGCGAGGGACGTATGAGAAGCCACGTTACCGGCACGACACCGAGAATGAACATAACCGCGAGCCAGGGGGCGGCACCCCCAAGACCCAGATTGTCGATCAGCCATGCCGCCAGCGGGGTTAGAAGAATGCCGCCAAGCGAGAGACCGGTTGAGGCGTAGGAAAGTGCCGCCGAACGGCGGCGCTCGAACCAGCGGGCCACGAGGGTCGTGCCGGGGATAAGAGCCGCTCCCGCATATCCGATGCCAAAAAGAACGTAGAACGCATAGAGTTGCCAGAGTTCGGTAACATAGCCGGCGCCCAATGTGGCTGTAGCCGCGATGATCGCGCCTGCTGTTATGGCCCAGCGTGGATCATATCTGTCGATGAATGCGGCAACGCCAAGACCGGCTACCCCGGAGGCAGCGAAAAAAAATGCCGTTGCCGCGGAGGTTGCCGACACGGAAAAACCGCGCTCCGCAACGAAGGCCTTGAGATAGACGGAGAGACTGTAGAATCCAAGCCCTGCCGTCACCGTCATGATGACGAAGACCGCAACGACGACATACCAGCCATAGAAGAGACCTGCCTCCGGCGGTTTCCCGTCATGTTCCGGCGCGGCGCTTTTTGCGCTCATCTTTTTTTTCTCCTGTCCGGCTTTGGGCGACCGGAACCTGTGTAAACATCGCTCCCAATTTCGCCAGGGGGAAGCGGGCGCACGGTAGCGCGCTCCCTCACATTGCGCTAATCATGGGGTATACCGGCATTCAGGAAACCGGAGCCACAGGGAGAACCAGCTATGAAACTCTACAACTCGATCGGTCCCAATCCCCGCGTCGTGAAAATGTTCATGCAGGAAAAGGGCATTGAGTTACCACTCGTCGAAGTTGATTTGATGAAGGGCGAAAACCGTCAGGAGCCTTATCTCGCGAAGAACCCTTCCGGCCAGCTTCCCGCTCTCGAACTGGACGACGGTTCAATCCTCGCCGAGATCACCGCGATCTGCGAATATCTGGACGAGAAGTTTCCCGGCGGTTCGCTGGTTGGCACAACCCCGGAAGAGCGCGCCGAAACCCGCATGTGGACGCGCCGCGTCGATCTCAATATCTGCGAACCTCTTGCCAATGGTTTCCGCTATTCGGAAGGATTGCCTCTTTTCAAGGACCGCATGCGTTGCCTGCCTGACGCGGCTGACGGCCTGAAAGCCATCGCGCAGGACAAGCTCGCATGGCTCGACAAGCTGATGGCGGGCAGGGATTATCTTGCCGGCAAACGGATCTCGCTCGCGGATATCTTGTTGTTTGGCGTCCTTGATTTCGGGGCAACCGTCGGCCAACCGATCAATCCGGCCTTCACGAATATTTCCGCGTGGTTTGACCGTATGAAAGCGCGTCCTTCCGCATCCGCGTCAGCCTGACCCCGAAAGCCGACCCCGTCTGGGGTCGGCTTTTATCTTTCCAACCTTGCAGTAGACATACAATCTGCCAAGCTAGTAAGAAGCTATTACTAGTTGGGGGGCGCAAGGGAGGAAACATCATGAAGTACCTGGTCCAGTTATGCCTGACTTTCGGCCTCGGTCTTGTCCTTTTAACCTTGGGAACGCCGCGCGCCGCGCAAGCACAGGATATGCCGGCCTGTATGGACACCGACGACGCCAGCCGCGAAAATCCAACCGCAACTGCTGCTTGGTGGGGACGGCGCAATGCCGAGGAAAAAAAATACATCAGCGAGCTTCCTTGCGAGGAGCGCTTCATACCGATGATCTGCATATATCTTTTTGAGCCCGATCTGCGCGGCTGCGTCAATGAACGAGTCGCCGAATTCCGGGGTGATCGGGCATGCGCGGCCAAGGGCTACGAAATTCTGTCGGAGAAACGCGCGACTTGTACGGAAGAGTTCAAGAAAAGCTTTGCGCCTCCATTTACCTCCTGACGACCTCGCGGCGAGCTGCTCTCATTGGCTGGTCAGGCGCAGGACAGGAGATAGGAAAGGCTCCACGTGAATACAAACAATCCTGCGATACCACTGGATGACGAGTGGGAGTCGCCAGCGGCTGCTACTCTCGGCAAGAGGGTGTTGGAAAAGGATCCGGAACGCGGCTATATCCGCGCGTCCTTTACTGCCGGGGAAAATTTTATCAATCGCGGCGGGCGCGTCTTTGGCGGCTTTCTCTCCGCGATGCTTGACGGCCTTTGCGGGCATGCGGTCCGGTTGACGCATGAAACAGCCGGCACACCGCAAGTCACGCTGGAACTTAAAACGAGCTTTGTTGGACGGGCCGAACCCGGATTGCTGATCGGCGAGGGCTGGGTTCGCCATCGCGGCAAGTCCATTGCTTTTGCCGAGGCGGAACTGCGCAGCGAAGCAGGCGATCTCATTGCCAAGGGCAGTGCTACATTCAAGATCGGCATGTGAGGCGAGGCGTAATCCGGAGATCGATGAGATTCGTTGTTGAGAAACAACGCGCCTGCCGCTAACCAGTGACATTGGATGGGTGGCCGAGTGGTTTAAGGCACCGGTCTTGAAAACCGGCGTGGGTTCACGCTCACCGTGGGTTCGAATCCCACCCCATCCGCCATAGTCCCAATCGCAAACACGGATTGCGGCTGCTCAAGGCGAAGAAATTATTTTGTTTTCACAAAGGGTTTGCAGGAGCCACCCGAACCTCTGAGACGGAGCGTGTTTGCGGGTAGCATAGTTGGCGGTTCTCGCGGCCTTCAACTTCCGGATCGCTGGCCGGCACGGTGCCGCGGTGTCCGGGGGCAGTCTGGCGGGTGACTCTGTAAGGCATGCTGGCCATGACACTAACCACAATTGTTGGACGGCTGGGACATCCGCCATCTCAGCCTGGCAGCACGCCCGCGAACAGACCCATCAACAGGGTCACGAACACGGTCACGGCCAGGGTGACGGCAAGCGGCGGCGATATCCGGGCTGTATCGGTATCGCGATCCAACGCCCGGTACATCGGCACCACAATGCGCAGATAGACGCCGAGCGCCAGCACCGAGTTTAGGATGCCGATCACGGCGAGCCAGAGATAGCCCGCCCCGATCGCCGCGCCGAACAAATAGACCTTGCCGACGAAGCCGAAAAGCGGCGGGATGCCGGTGAGCGACAAGAGAAAGATCACCATCGCCACCCCGACAACCGGCCGCCGCCGGCCAAAGCCGATGACATCGTCCAGATTGCGCCCCGCGATCATCACGACGGCGAAGGCCCCGAGATTCATCGCCACATAGGCCGCGCCGAAGATGATGATCGAGGGTAGAGCGAGTGGGCTGACCCCCAGCGCCACGATCCCCATCAGGAAATAGCCTGACTGCGCCACCGAGGAATAGGCGATCAGCCGCACCAGGTTGGTCTG
>TARA_R110002110_G_scaffold3665_2_pt1 | contig 15279 bp, 20 predicted proteins | sample TARA_R110002110 | Tara Oceans TARA_R110002110 (sample SAMEA4397330) | marine metagenome | biome: Polar Biome; feature: [SRF] surface water layer (ENVO:00010504); material: water (ENVO:00002006), including particulate matter (ENVO:01000060) such as... | depth 5 m
CTCTTCGGTAAGGTTCCAGTCGTAGACCACGATGACAATCGCGACGATCGCCATCATGCTCGCCGGCACCCAGAGAATGAAGCCGCCCGCGGTCTCGTCGGTCAGCGGCGCGATACCGAAGAGCCGCCCCTCGATGTCATAGGCGGTGTAGAGGACGGTGGTCTTGAAGACCGTGATCGCGCCCAGAAGGATGTTCGACACGATCGCCGCGAACAGCAGGGCGATGCGCAGGAAATGCGGCGGGGCGGTGGGCACGTCGCGCCGGTCGAAGATCATCGCGAAGAACAGCAAGCCAGCGGCCAGCATCGTCAGGTGCATCGCCCAGTGGATCGCCGGGTCGAGCAGGGCGGTGTTGTGAACCGACGGAACCTGCCAGACATAGAGCGACAGCAGAAACAGAAGGAAGGCCGCGACCGGGCCGGTCAGACGGCGGTAGAGGCCCGAGACCGCGCCATTGGCCATGATTGGCGCGATGATGCTCCTGCGCAGCGCCTCCGGCAAGCCGGCGGTGAGCACACCCTGCGGGCGGGAAAGCACGACCAGCATCGGACCGACCATGCGCAGCAGCAGGTGCTGGATTTGATGCGCCAGGAACAGCCGTTCGCCCATCGGGTCGATGGGCGATTGCAGCGACAGAAAAAGAGCCAGCATGCCGCCCGCGAAGAGGGTGTGCCGGACAGCCGAGACCGGCTGCGATACCGACCGGCGCCGGACCGCGCCCCGGACATAGATCGCCAGGATCACCAGGATCGGGCCGCTGACTTCGGGCGTCAGGCTCCAGGCCGACCATGCGGATGCCGCCGGCAAGCCCTCGCCGCCGTGAGCCAGCGCGGCTGACGGCGCGACCAGTGCGGCGGCAAGGATCAGCCTGCCTGAAAATCGGCGAAACGGTCGGGCTTTGGCGGGAAAAAGCGCATCGGGTCGCATGTCGATCTCCGGCCGCTAGAACGCGTAGATGATCGTGGCGCCGGTGATCATTACGGTCGCGAACATCGCGGCCGAGACCAGCGCCAGCGTCCGGCCCATGCGACGATTGGGTTCCGTCACCTTGAGGCGCAGCTCATATGCGGTCTCGGGGAACTCCAGCGCCGCGGCGTTCGATCCGGTCCAGTTGTGCCGCGCGTTCCAGCGCCGGACCTCGGCCGCGTTCCAGCCGTTGAGGACCAGGATGATCGCCGCGATGATGACAAACGACGACGGCACCCAGATCGTGTAGCCGCCGACCGTTTCGTCGGCCAGCGGCGCGAAGTTCCAGAGGCGCCCGGCGACATCGTAGCCGGAATAGAGCACGATCTCCTTCATTGTCGTGAGCGAGCCGAGCAGGATGTTCGAGACGATGACGCCGACGAGCGCCAGCAGGCGCAGGCTCTGGATGGCGCCTTCGGGCGCATCGCGCCGGTCGAGAACGACGGCAAAAAAATTGAGCCCCGCCAGTGCCATGCCACCATGCGCCGCGAGCGCCAGCGGCGGCATGGCGAGGGCTGCGTTGTGCAGAGCGGGCACCTGCCAGAGATAGAGCGCGGCGATCAGCAGAACGAAGCTGACATCGAGGCGGGCCAGGACGCGCGCCACGAATTTCCACGCCGGAGGGTCGCCAAACCGCCTGAGCCCGCGCCGCATCCCGCGCGGCAGCCCGGCACGCAGGACCGGCCAGGGGTGCGCCAGAACGATCAGCATCGGCCCGAGAAGCCGAATCATGAGGTGTTGAACCTGATGCGCCGCAAAGAGCCTTTGTCCGGCACCCGCCAGCGGACCGTCGAAGGCAAGGGCCAGCAACACCGCGCCGGCCGCGAACAGGCTGTGCCGGACCGCGCCGGCGCGCTCGCGCACCAGCCGGGCACGGCCCGCGCCGCGCAGGTAAAGCCAGACCAGACCGACAATCGCCGTGAGCGCCACCGGAGACAGCGCCGGTCCGAAGGGATCGAAGACAGCAACGTTCATGGCGCTTCCCGGTCCGGGCAGATTGTATCCGCGGCCGACCGCCGGGAACCGCCAACCGGCGGTGGCTGTGGCCTTCGATGCGCCGCCTCGCCCCCGGAGCCCGGAAGTCGGGCGGCGTTTTCAACGATCATTGCCGAAGAGCAGCCTCAGTTGCCGGGATAGGACGCATAGATCTGCCGGCTCCGGTCGGGGTTCACGAAGACCACATCGAAGGCCTCGCGCTCGTTGCCGTAGTCCATTCCGGGCGACCCGGTGGGCATCCCGGGCGTGGCGATGCCAAGCCCGGCGGGGCGGTCTTCCAGCAACCGGGTGATCTCGCGGGCCGGAACATGGCCCTCGATCGTGTAACCCGCCACCGTCGCCGTGTGGCAGGCCCAGAGATCGTCGGAGAAACCGGAGGCCTCCTTTGCGGCATAGAGTTCCTCGCCCGAGACGTCGCGCACGTTCAGCGTGAACCCGGCCTTCCGCATGGCTTCGACCCAGCCGCCGCAGCATCCGCAAGTTGCCTGCTTCAGCACATCGATGACCGGGGCCTCCTGCGCCGCAGCCACGCCCGTCATCGCGAGCAGCAATCCGCCCGCCATCAGAGTCTTCTTCATGATCATCTCCCGATATCCCGGCTGAATCGGTCAGCCATGCTTTCCGGGCCTTTCTGCAACCTCAAGCAACTTTAGGTTCAAGTGCAGAAACCCTCCTGCGCTGGAATGTCGCGCAGTCTTTCGTGTCAGTTGCCGGGATAGGAGCTGAAAACCTCGGTCGTCCCATCCCGGCCGATCAGAAAGACGTCGAACGCCTCGCGGTCGTCGCCGAAATCCATGCCGGGTGAGCCAATCGGCGTTCCCGGCACCGCCAGACCGACGGCGTCAGGCCTTTCATCAAGCAATCTCCGGATGTCCGCGGCGGGCACATGGCCCTCGATCACATACCCTTCCACCACGGCAGTGTGGCACGAGACCATTTTTGGCGGCACGCCCATGTCCAGCTTGTACCGGACCAGAAGCCCGGCGAACATGTCGTCGCCCGTTGGCGCAAATCCGTTTTCTTCCATCCGCTCCATCCAGGCCAGACAACAGCCGCAGCCATTGGATTGCTCAACATACATCGGCATGCCCTGAGCAAGTGCCTGACCGGCCGCCAACACGGTCAGAATTGCCGTGAGAATGGTCCTTCCGGTTGTCATGTCGGATCTCCCTTGGTCGAAAGAGTGAACCGGGCACCGGTATCGGCTTCGGCGTCACCGGAAAACCGTCGGCGCGCCTCGGTCAACCGGCGCAGGGTGTCTGTCGTGGTGCGGTCATCGACCAGACCGGCGAGGCGCTCATCACCCATAGGATCCACCGGCTGCCCTTCCAGCCGGACTTCGTAATGCAGGTTCGGTCCGGTCGCGAGGCCCGACGAACCGACCGCTCCGATCCGATCGCCGGCCTCCACGCGGTCGCCAATGTCAAGGCCCTCTGTGAAAGCGGACAGGTGCGTATACATGGTCGTCATAGACGGTCCATGCGCGATTTCCACGACGCGGCCGTAGCCGTTTCGACGCCCCACGAAAGACACGCGCCCCGGCGCCGTGGCAAATACAGCGGTGCCGCGCGGCGCCGCGAAATCCACGCCCTTGTGCATGCGGATGTCGCCATACACCGGATGTCTGCGGCGGCCGAAGACCGAGGTCAGCCGCGCGCCCACCACCGGCGGGGCGAAAGTTCTCAGCCGCTCACCGTTGCGGAACACCGTTGCAGAACCGCCCGCATCCAGATCGCGGACGAATTCGAACAGCGCATCTCCGAGGGCCAGTTCGGCATAACTCAGCTGCGGCGCGCCGACGCGGGACCCGTCTGGCAAACGCGCCTCGCGCCAGAGCAACCGGAGCGTCTCGCCGCCACGCAGATCGCGCCGGAAATCCACGGTGCCGCCAAGCACTGCCGCGAGATCAACCGCGAGGCTGGCCGGCGCCCCGGCGCGATCGAGAGAGGCGAATATCGAGCCGTCCACCGTGACCGTCGCGGTGAGCTCGAACGTTTCGAGGTCCGGGGCGACGGTCCGGACAACCGGCCCCTCTTCGAGCCGGACCAGCACCTGCTCGCCGCTGGGGACTGAAAGAACCACCTGATAGGAGCGGCCGTCCGGATAGCTTTGCACCGCCACTTCGTCGCCCGGGCGAAGGTTTGCCAGATCGTACTGGGTCTGCATTGCCCGGGTGAATACTTGCCGCTCTTCCGCTGGCAGGCCGGCGCGGCGCAACACACCGTCAAGGGTGTCACCCGGCCCAAGAACCGCCGTCCAGGGCGCCAGCAGCGGCGGCATGGGTGTGACAAGGGCCGTATCCGGCGCTGGCGGGGCGGGCAGGACCACTGGTCTCGGAAGTTCAGGGAGCGGGTCGCCCGAAGCCAGAACCACCGGACCTACGTCGCCGACCCAGGGCACCCGAAACGCCACCGCTGCGTCCGAATAATCCGGCCCCGGCGGCAGCACGCGGTCGGACGCCAGCCAGGCCGTGGACGCCCCGACAAGAACGCCTCCGGCCAGCAATGCGGCGAACCAGCGCAACCTCATGTCTGCCCTCCATCATCCGTCTCCAGAGTGCGGCGAATTTTCGGCACCGCGAACTCCCTCGGCTCGTGATAGTCGATGGTGGATACGAAGCGTCCCGCGGCGTTGAAGAGGAACACGCCTGCCGTATGGTTCATCGTGTAGCCACCCTCGACCGGCACCTTTTCGTAGGTCACCCGAAATCCCTCTGCCGCCCTGGCAACCTCGTCCGGCGATCCGGTCCAACCGCGGATCGCCGGGTGAAAATAGCCGACATATTCTTTCATCGCCGAGACTGTGTCGCGTTCGGGATCGACGGTGATGAAACCCACATTCATGCGTTCGGCATCCGCGCCGAGGTCGTCCAACCAGCCCGAAATGTCCGCAAGCGTCGTTGGGCAAACGTCCGGGCAGAAGGTGAAGCCAAAGAACACCATGCTCGCGCGGCCGATGAGCGTCTCGGGGCCCACGGCATCGCCCTCGTGGTCGGTCAGGCGAAAGTCCATCGCCGTCAGGGCAACGGGGCGCTGCCCGGCGATCACCGGCGCACCTGGTCCATCGACCCGCCACCAGCCGACAAAGAGCGTCAGGCCAATTGCGCCGAGGCCGGCCGCGCCGTAGCTGAGTATTTGGCGACGCCGCATCACCCCTCGGGCCCGCGTGCCGCGAAGCCGAGGATCGGCACATCGACCATCACCTCGCCTCCGTCGGAAAAGACGAGGGTCAGCAGGAACCTGTCGCCCTCGGCCATCGGCCGTAGCAGGCGCATCAGCATCGCGTGCAGCCCGCCCGGCTCCAGGGCGACCGTCTCGCCGGACCCGATCACGATATCGCCCGCCGGCGCCATGGCGCTCACGCCCTGGTCGTTGGTCGATGTCCGGTGGATTTCCGGCATCATTGCGATGTCGGTGCGGATTTCGGTCAGCGTCACCGCTTCGTCGCCGGTATTCCGGATCGTCATGTAGGCCGCACCCGGGCGGCTGGTTCCGATCGAGGCGCGCGACCACGCGCCTTCGACAACTATGTCTTCAACACCGGCCAGAGCGGTTGCGGAGAGCCCGACAGTCAGCATGAAGGCGGTGATCGCTCCGGAAAATGCCGTTTTCATTGCGAGAGTTCCTTTCGGTTTCCCGCAGCGCAGGTTCAGCCCGGCGCCGCCGCGACTTCGGCTGCCACCAGACGCCGCAATTCGTCCGCACCGAACGGATCGAGCGGTTTGCCGTTAACGAAGAACGTCGGCGTCTGGCGGATGCCGATCGCTTCCACATCCGAGCGATCCTGGTTCAGTACCGCCACGATGTCAGGCATCCTGATCTGCGATTCGCCCGCCTCCACGTCCAGCCCGACCGACCCGGCGATTGTCATGATCCTTTCGGCCGCAGGCGCTCCGTGAGATGCCCGGAGGTTCTGTCGCTCCAGCAAGGCCTCGAGAACGGGGACGAACACACCTTGGAGACGGGCGGCCTCCAGTGTCTTGATCGCGGCTTCCGAACCTTCGCCATGGAAAGGCGTATAGCGGATCAATACCCGAACTTCGTCGGGATATTGTGCCATGATGTCCTTGACGATCGGGTGGAAGGCACGGCAGGCCTCGCAGGCCGGGTCGAAGAACTCGACGATCGTCACCGGCGCATCTTGTGGGCCGAGCACAGGCGAATAGGGCCGCTCGAGCATTCGTAAGATGTCGGGTGCGACGGTGCCGGCAGACTGCGAGGGCACTGGTCGGTTCGCCCACCAGGTTGCACCACCGAATGCACCTGCGGCGACAATGGCCGTCGATAGTACCAAGGTTCTTCTGTTCATGTGTCGGTCTCCGGTTGCGCCGCCATCAAGAGGAAGATGATGGCCGAGAAGGCGGCAAGAGAAAGCAGGGGGATCGGCATGCCGAGGAACAACTGGTTCTCGTCGGTGCACGAGGGGCCGTCCGCGGTGCAGGGCTGAATCGCCTCCGGTATGAGCCCGATGAAGAGCCCAAGGTGCCAGAGAGCAATCCCGGCGCCGATGATCGCCAGCGGCATGGCATAGATTCGGATGGTAAAATCGGCGCGCCAGGCGGCGATGCCGAGGATGACGGCCAGCGGAAACATGAACGCCCGCTGATACCAGCACAGGATGCAAGGAGTTTGACCGAGCACTTCGCCGGTAAAGAGGACGGACAGAGTCGCGATCAGAGCAACCGCCCAGGCTGCGAACAAGGCCAGTTCCCCAGAAGCCCCTGTCTTCATGACTCGAGCCTCTCATTCAGGTCGGCAAGGATATCCTCGGCGGGCGTGCCGTAGGCGTAGGCCGTGACATAGGCGCCGTCGGGGCCGAACAGAAACAGTTGCGAGGAATGGCTCATCGAATAGCCATCCGGGGCGGCGGCCTCTTCGATCTAGTCGCAGTAAATGTAGAATGACCGCGCCGTCGCGGAAATCTATGCCGGTGTGCCCGTCAGGCCGATGATCCCCGCGTCGAAGCGCGGAACGAATTCAGCCAGCGCGGCGGGCGTATCGCGCTCTGGGTCGATCGAGATGAACAGGGGCTGGACCTGGGGGGCGCTCACGCCCAGCCCGTCCATGACCGCGGCCACTTCGGCCAGCGTCGTCGGACAGATATCGGGACAATTCGCGAAGCCGAAGAAGACCAGAAGCCAGCGGCCCGCGAAGTCTTCGTCCGTGCGGACCATCCCCAAAAGGTCAGTCAACTCAAAGCTGGCCCGAAACGCATCTGCCTCGCGCGAGGGTTCCGTTCCGAACCGGTCGTCGCGCCAAAGGACTGCAAGGACCAGATTCAGGGATACGGCCCCGGTGATCCCCCACAGAATCCATCGAATGGTCCTCAGCCGCAATGATTCGCCCCGCCTCGATATTCTTGAGGGGTCTGCTACAACCTAAAGCCGGTAGAGGTTCAACAGAAACTCGGCAGCGGAGCCGAATTGCCGCAACGGCGCGACGTCGGGCTTGCGGCGAGAGGCGCGACAGGCCATATTCTACAGTGACTGTAGATTTGGAGATTGCGATGCTGACGATCGGAACTTTGGCCCGCCGAACCGGCACCAAGGTGCAGACCATACGCTATTATGAACAGATAGGACTCATGCCCGAACCGGGGCGCACCGCGGGCGGACAACGCCGTTATGGGGAGGCCGATCTCGACCGGCTTGCCTTCGTCCGCCATGCCCGTCAGCTTGGGTTTACTCTGGAGGCGATCCGGGAGCTTCTCGACCTTTCGGATCATCCCGGGAAATCCTGCCAGGAGGCCGACCAGATCGCCCGCCGGCAGCTCCGGCAGGTCGAACTGCGAATGGCGCGCCTTGAGGCGCTGCGCACCGAACTGGAACGCATGGTCCACGAGTGCAGCGGCGGCAACACCGCGGATTGCCGGGTGTTGGAAGTCCTGCGCGACCACTCCGAATGCCTGACCGATCACGATGAGATCGGCGCATAGTGGTCAGGCAGTCTTGCTCGGAAAGCCGAACCCCGGCTCATCCCGATCCCACAAATATTTTTCGGTCGTTGAAGATCGCGTCGCGCAGAATCTGTACTGCAGACACGCGGGAAGCCGCTGGCCCGGCCGGAAAGGACGACGAATTTCCAGGCATACCCCGAGAAGGCTGGTCGTCAGGCTCGTTTCCTCCGGAAACGCATCCGCCCACGATATGAGATGAACCAAAGCCGCGAAAAATTCATTGCGGTCCTAAAATGAAGGATTGGACTGACGAATCACGTATCTCGTTTGATTGGTCGTAGTATCGGCGAACGTCATGAAATATTGGCGCAAAGCGCTAGAATCTGACACTCGGCCCGGCGAATGGGATGGCCGGTAGGTCCGCCTCTCGATTGTTGAGATCGTCTGCAGCAAAAGGGCGGCTTGGATTCCGCCGAGATCGACACGGATGAATGACCGGAATCGGGAAATCCGCTGCGCTGCCGAATCTTCAATGCTGCAGGCGCAAACGCCATTTTGATCTTTCTGCAATCGCATTCGCCGCGAATGCAAGAGTCCGGATAGCCCGCTTCCCGGGCCTTGCCACTCACCGCAGCGAACGGCCGGTATTTCGTAAGCGGTGCGCTGGTCACACGTCTTTTGCGTAGTTCCAGGGCAGCAGGTCTTTGATGTCCGCCTGTTTGTGGCCTTGGGCGATGGCAGTCAGGATTCCGGACAGGTAGCCATGCGGTTCGACTGCGTTGAGTTTGCAGGTCTCAATCAGGGACGCGATCATGGCCCAGTTTTGAGCGCCAGTGTCATGGCCTGCGAAGAGGGCGTTTTTTCGGTTCAAGGCTATGGGGCGGATGGTGCGTTCGACGGCGTTGCTGTCGAGTTCGACGCGGCCATCTGTCAGGAACAAGCACAAGCCATCCCAGTATTTGGCGATGTATTTCAAAGCCTCTCCGGTTGGAGACTTGGCTGAGACACGGGCGCGGCTTTGGGCGAGCCAGCCTTCAAAGGTTTTGATGATGGGTTTTGATCGTTCCTGGCGGGCGGCGTACCGGGCGTCGGGGCTGTGACCTCGGATATCTTTCTCGGTGCGATACAGCGCTTGGATGTAGGCGAGCCCTTCCTGCGCAATCGGGGCCGCACTGGATTGCGTGACGTCGTAGAGCTTGCGCCTTGCATGAGCCCAGCAATAGGTCAGTGTCACATCCTGCGTCGGCCGTCTGAGCAGGCGATTATAGCCTGCGTATCCATCGACCTGCAGAATGCCACTGAAGCCGTCCAATATTTTGTCTGCGTACTGTCCTGATCGCCCGGGCGCGTAGGTGAAGGCAACGCCGGGCGGATCATCTCCGCCCCATGGGCGATCATCACGCGCCAGTGCCCAGAAGTAGCCTGTTTTGGTGCGTTTGCGGCCCGGCGCCAGAACCGGTGCGGGTGTTTCGTCCATGAAGAGCTTTGTAGAGCGCTTCAGCTCTGCCATCAGCGCCTCATGGACCGGGCTCAGCTCAAAAGCCGCTTTGCCAACCCAGGCAGCCAGCGTCGAGCGATCCGGATCGATGCCCTGGCGACTGTAGATTTGCCCCTGCCGGTAGAGGGGTAGATGATCGGCGTATTTTGAGACAATGACATGGGCCAGGGTGGCTTCCGTCGGCATGCCACCGGCAATAATGTGAGCGGGGGCCGGAGCCTGGGCAATACCGCCCTCGCATGACCGGCAGGCATATTTTGGGCGGCGGGTCACAATCACACGGAATTGGGCCGGTATAATGTCCAGGCGCTCGCTGACGTCCTCCCCGATGACATGGCGCTCGGCTCCGCAGGCGCAGGTTGTTTCGGGTTCGATAACCACCTCCACACGCTCCAAACGCTTGGGCAGTGATCCGCGATTGGTTTGGCGGGGCTTGGGCGGGCGTACTGGTGCGGTACGTTCATCGGCATCCACCTCGGCCTCGACCTGGGCGATAGCTGTTTCGATATCTTCGAGCTTCAACTCGAATTGGTCGGGATCGATCTTCTCGGACTTGGCTCCAAAGAGCGCCTTCTTGAAGGACGCGACCAGAGCTTCCAGCCGTGCATTTTGATCCTGTTGCGCACGGATAATCGCCTTCAACTCGGCAATATCATCGGGCAATTTATCAGGGGCGCTCATAGCCAGCGGTATAGCAAAACAAGGCGCAAATGCCCCGCGCAAAGCGGCCACTGAGTCACTCCGCCGCAGACGGTGCGGCCACCTCCAGAGGTCTCACGCGGCGCCAATCGAGCCCCGCAAACAGTGCCTCGAACTGCGCCGGTTCCAGGCGCATCACCCCGTTCCTGATGGCAGGCCATTTGAAGCTGTTATCTTCGAGCCGCTTGTAGGTCATCACCAACCCCGTGCCGTCCCAATAGATCAGCTTCAGCCGATCCGCCCGCTTGGCACGGAACACATAGACCGAGCCATCAAAGGGCTTCTGGTGCAGGTGGTTTTGCACCAGTGCTGCCAACCCGTCATGGCCTTTGCGGAAGTCGACCGGATCACTGGCAACAAAAATCCGAACCTTGTGCGACGGCGTAATCACCCCGACAGCGCCCGGGCAATCTCGGCGATCCGGGTGGCCGGGGCGTCAGATCCCAGGCGGATCACAACATCACCGCGCACAATCTCAACTGTTGTATCCGATGGCGGTTGCTCCGCACGGTCCGTGAACGGTTCAATAACCATTGGCGCGAACGCCCGCCCCTGTACTGGCTCAGCATCAACCGGCGGCGCAGGCAAAACCAACTTCCCATCCCGCGCCAGACGCCGCCACGCAGATAGATGGTTGGCACGAAGCCCATAGCGCGCCGCCACGTCCTGCACCTGCGCCCCATCTTCCAAAGTCTCCGCTACAATCCGCGCCTTCAAATCATCCGGCCAACGCCGCTGACCCTTCGGACCGATAATCAGACCAAACTTTGTGAGAAACTCACTGTGATCATCCATGGAGCTACTCCGTGAGGAAATACGTCTCGCATGGACTCGCAGACCACAACGCTAGGCGGAAGGTGGGGCTAAGACACCGGTTACGGTATTTCAGAAACTCAGCACGCTCAAATTTCCAAAGTTTGATCGCAACGCTGTCTTTGTCGGCGCTAGTAGTTCACCTGCTCAAACCCGTAGTTGCCCTCGTAGTCACGCCAATCGACGAAGACGGAACGGTGATAGATGCCGGGGCAATTCTGGCCCCAACGTTCGAGGCCTACATGGGCGGCGGGTAGGGCGGTGATCGAAGACCTCTGCCATGCAAAGTCACCTTGGGTTCCATATGTGCCGAGGACAACGTTGGCGCTACGGTTGCAGTCGCCGTCACGTCCGGATTCATGCTGTCGCGCATACCGGACATCAAAGACGCGGATGGACCGCACGAAATTGAACTCTGGTCCGCTGATATCGATGTCCGCGCGATCTTGAACGAGCCGAAGGGCCTGGTCGGCGGGAACAAGGTAATCTGGGGCTTCCGGGGTGCGCCAAGCAGCTGCAATTGGGTCTGCGGTATCGCGCGCTGGAAAGGATCGTCGCGATCCAGTGCTGTCGTTCTGGAAGAACGCTTCAAAGATGCGGTCTACGCTGTTTGATGAAGGAGAGGTCATATAGGACGCGCCCATGGGGCAGCGCCAGATTTGTAGCGGCGGTTCCACCGGCCAAGGCGTAATTCGTCGGATGAATTCGGCGCGGGCTCGGGCGCAAGGGACGGAAGCGGGCCAACCGCCAGACAGGCACAAGAGAATCGCGCAATCGATCGGGTACGTCTGCGCGCGGGCGGGTACCGGCAGCGAAGAACTTGTCACAGTCAAAGCGACTGCGACCGAGGGGAGGAGCTTCTTGAGTAGATGACGCATGCTGTGGACCCTCTGTGACAGGGCTCAGCATACATACGATAATATATTATTGCAACACCAAGTATAATAGCTCATAATGAAGTTCATAGTAATAAGTGTCCGTGGTCAGAGTTTTCCGGAATGCCGAGGCGTTTTCGTAACGGAGGCTCTGGTTCAGTTTCTGTTTGAGTTTAGGCGGCCGCGGCTTGGTGCTGCAACCGGCGTTTTCTGATTGTCTGTTTCTTGATCTCCTCTCTCATCTTCAGGACCTTTGCACCTCGGCCGTGATAGACGTCGTCAGGTGTCAGTTTGTCCAAGCTCTCGTGGTAGCGGTGGTTGTTGTAGTGATCGACGAAGGCGCCGATCTGGCGTCCCAGGTCGTCGGGCAGGAAGTAGTTTTCCAACAGAACGCGGTTTTTCATGGTCTGATACCATCGCGCGATCTTGCCTTGGGTCTGAGGGTGATGTGGCGCACCACGGATATGATCCATGCCCTTGTCCTAGAGATAGTCGGCCAGATCGGCGGTGACCTAAGATGCGCCGTTGTCGCTGAGAAGCCGAAGCTTGTGCATGACCGTGGCCTGATCGCAGCCCGAGGCCTCCAGCGCCAGATCCAGCGTATCAGTAACGTCGGCGGCCCTCATCGTCGTGCAAAGCTTCCAGGCGATGATGTAGCGGCTGTAGTCGTCGAGGATGGTGCTGATCCCGAACAGGCACTGCCGGTTGCGCCCGGCCCCGGGCTGTGCGCGGAGGGCCACGACATCGACCGGGCGCGCCGCTTACCCCGCAATGGCGCGTCCTTCGCCCCCGGCATTCGGTGAGTTGCCGTATTTGTCCTGCGCAAGGATCGTGACCGGGCCTCCTACCGGCCCCACCGCGGCGCATGAGGTGGCCTCGCGCAGGGCCTGCTCGCCCGCCCCGATGTAGCCCCGCGTCATCGGCAGGGTGTCGAGTTCACGCGCCAGCTGGATCTGGAAGACCACCAGCCCGTTGTGGCGAAAGCCCGCCTCGCAGGCGGCCAGATAGAACTCCCACATCCGGCAGAACCGCTCGTCGAAAAGGGCCGCCGCCTCGTCGCGGCGCGCCATGAACCGCTGCCGCCAGAGCTTGAGCGTTTCGGCATAGTGCAGGCGCAGCACCTCCAGGTCGGTGACGACCAGGCCCGCGCGCTCGATCGCCGGTGCGATCTCGGACAGCGAGGGGATGTAGCCGCCGGGAAAGATGTATTTCCGGATCCAGGGGTGCGGCGCGCCCGGGGTGCCGGTGCTGGCGATGGTGTGGACCAGTGCCACCCCATCCGGTGTCAGAAGCTCGGCCAGCTTGCCGAAATATTCGTCGAAGTGCCCCGCGCCCAGATGTTCGAACATGCCCACCGAGACGATCCGGTCATAGTGCCCGGCCTCGTGGCGATAGTCCCGCAACTCGAACCGGGCCCGTCCCGCCAGCCCGTCGCGCGCGGCGCGGGCGGCGGCATGTTTCTGCTGCTCCACCGACAGGGTGACCCCGGTCACCTCCACCTCGGCGGCGCGGGCGAGAAACATCCCCAGCCCGCCCCAGCCCGAGCCGATGTCAAGCACCCGCTGCCCCGGCGCCAGCCGAAGCTTGGCCGCGATATGGCGCATCTTCTGTTCCTGCGCATCCTCCAGGCTGTCTCCGGGGGTCTCGAAATAGGCGCAGGAATACTGCCGTTCGGGATCGAGAAAGAGATCGTAGAGGGCGTCGCCCAGATCATAGTGATGGGCCACGTTGGCGCGTGCCCGGCCGACCGGGTTGTGCATCAGGAACCGCCGCAGGAACATCCGCACACGCTTGACCATGCGCCACGGCCAGGGCGCCGACCCCTTGTCGGAATTGACAAGACAGAGGGCGAGGAACCGGTAGAGGTCGCCCTCCTCCACCGTCAGCGCGCCGTTCATCCAGGCCTCGCCCAGGGCAAGGTCGGGGTTCAGCGCGATGCGCCGTAGCGTCGGCCAGTCGTGGATGGCGATGGCGCTGCGCGGCGCGCCCTGGCCGTAGACCCGCGTCTCCCCGTCGGGCAGGCGCAGGCCGAGCCTGCCTTTCCGGATCATCCGGCGCAGGGCCCGGTCGAAGAGCCACAGAGACACCGGCGCGCGACGGCCCGGTTTTCGGGGTACGGTGATGGCGTCCGGCGTCATTGGCGTTGCTCCTTTCTCGGTCTCCGCTTTTCAGGCCGTCGCCAGGATGGCCAGGCCCAGCACCACAACCCCGCCGCCGAGGACCAGCTTCACCCCGTCGCGGTGGTGCAGGTTCCAGCGCGCCAGCCGGTTCAGCCCGGCCCGCGACGAGGCGATCAGCAGGATCGCCACCAGCGGCAGGATGAACATGATGTTGTAGATCAGCAGATAGCCGTAGCTGACGGCAAAATCCGTCTGCAGCGCCAGGAGGCTGACGATGGCGATATAGACCGCGCCCGAACAGGGCACCGTGCACAGGCTGATCAGCGCGCCCAGCCCGAACATCGTCGCCGCCGAGGCCGCGCCGTCGACCCCGCGCACATGCCCCGCGACCCACCGCGGCGCCGCAAGCCGCGGGCCGACACCGGGCAGGAAGTAGTCCTTGAGCATCCAGAGCCCCAGAAGCACCGACAGAAGCGCCCCCAACCGCGCGCCGAGATGGTTTTGCGCCAGCGCGGTGGAGACCTGCATCAGCCCTGTGCCGAGCACCAGATAGGCCAGGAAGATGGCAAGGACGAAGGCACCGCCATTGAGCAGCAGCCGTCGCCGGGCCAGGGTGACACCGCTTGGGCCGGTCCTGCCCATCGTCGCCAGAAGCGCGGCCACGAAGAGCAGCAGCAGGGTGAAGGAGCACGGGTTGATCCCGTCGACGAACCCGGCGACCAGGATCGTCGGCAGCGTGATCTCGGGGCGCGCCAGAAACCCGGCAGCGCTGCCGGCAAGGTTTGCCGGGGCCTGCATCCAGCCGGCGGCGAGCCCGACCGCCAGTGCGGCGATCAGGGCCACCGACGCCCCAACCAGGACGGGCCGTCGCGCGACCACGCTCATGCCTCCACGACCAGCTGACCGTGCATATAGGGGTTGGCGGCGCCGCCGCAGCAGACGCCGCAGTAGAAATCATAGGTGCCGGGCCGATCCACCGTGAAGCTGACGCGGGACTCGCTCAGCGGACCGACCATGAAGTCCAGCCCCAACTCATCGATGGCGAACTGGTGCCATCCGCCGCCATCGGAATGCAGGGAATTGTCACGGTTGATCAGTTGCAGATCGATCGGAACGCCGGCCCGCGCGCGCAGCACGTTCGGGGCAAAACCGCTCATCGAGATGCTGACCGGCGTGGCCTCGGCGGGCGTGACAAGCGTGGCCTGGCGCAGAACGGGCCACAGGAAATAGCCTGACGCGCCGAGTGCGCCGGCGCCGATCAGCCCGAAGGCCAGCACGCTGCGGCGGCTTGGCCGATCGGGCGGCGTGCTGTCCGCGGGCTTCAGGCCCTGATCGGTTGAGGTCTTCTTGGCGTTACCGGTCATGGGTCCGGCCCTCTCGCTTGGCGTGGTTCGGTGTCGGGACGGCGGCGGGCCCG
>TARA_R110002110_G_scaffold301802_1_pt1 | contig 15275 bp, 15 predicted proteins | sample TARA_R110002110 | Tara Oceans TARA_R110002110 (sample SAMEA4397330) | marine metagenome | biome: Polar Biome; feature: [SRF] surface water layer (ENVO:00010504); material: water (ENVO:00002006), including particulate matter (ENVO:01000060) such as... | depth 5 m
TCTTCGTGAGATGAAGGTGGAGTGGACGGGAGCCAAGGTTGGCCCTGACGAGTTCGAGACTAAGCAGCCTCAGTTGTACCCGCCCCAAGCTTTCCCAGATCCACAAGCCTTGATGAACCCTAGACCAGAGACTGGTCTAGCAGAGCAACGGGCGTTACAGTGGGGGTGGAACCCTGTCGGGTTTTACGAGATACCTGGTATAACACCTCCTAGTAACCTACAGGCAGTTGGTTCTGTAGGGCAAGTAGTTATAGGCTCCCCTGCAAGTGATGTTGTAGGAGGAGTTAAAGCAACAGGAGGTGTTGGGATTGTAACAGTTGATGTGGCTCCAACATTTGACAGCACATCAATTACATTAGACTCAACAACAGATACTTTTGATGAAGGATAGGGCATGACTTTACAGACAGTTGGCGTTGGCAGTAGCGCAAATGATGGCACAGGCGATACACTGCGCACTGGTGCTACAAAAATAAATGCAAACTTTTCTGAAATATACACGGCTATAGGTAACGGCACTGCCTTGACCACCATAATTGACGGGAACGGCCTTATAAACGTGAGTTCTGGGGCGAACATAATTGTGTTCTACTATGCGAACTTGAGTGATTTACCCAGTGCGGGCTCGTATCATGGCGCAGTGGCGCATGTTCACTCGACAGGCGGATTATATTTTGCGCATGGTGGTGGGTGGATTCGGTTAAATGATGAGACAACGGGGCCTGTAACTAAATATACTGCGGGCACAAACGGATCCTCTGCTTATACTTTTACTGGGCCAGGCGCTACATCAGGCGATAACCCAAACTTTACTTTCTATAAAGGACACACGTATCTTTTAGATAACTCTGCTAATGTGGGAAGTCATCCTTTGCAAATAAGAACAGCATCAGGAGGATCTGCCTTTACAACTGGAGTTACTGATAATTACAATTCAACCACAGGTTTAACCCAGTTTATAGTGCCGCACGAACCGTCTGACAGTTCTTTAGTCTATCAATGCACCATACATTCGAGTATGGTCGGAAACATAACAATAGTGTGATCTCGGAGTAGTAACGGTGGTAACGACATGAGTTTTACATACGACCAGCTAAAACAAGCGGTTCAAGATTATACTGACAACGACGAAACGTCTTTTGTGACGAACATTCCTTTGTTTATACGTCAGGCAGAAGAGCGTATCGTAAAAAACGTGCAACTCAGTCTGTTCCGGAAGAACTCTACTGCGTCCACAACCGCGGACAACCCTTATCTGGCGATGCCCTCGGATTATTTGGCTCCTTTTTCTTTGAGCCTTCGCGGCCCAGACGGGGACAGGTTCTTTCTTGACTTCAAAGACGTGAACTTTTTGCAAGCGTACACTCCAGATGACACTACTACTGGAGCGCCCCGGTACTATTCTGTGTTCGATGTAACCAACTTCTTGCTTGCACCTACACCAAATGCTCCTGCGGTTGGGGCGGATTACACTGCGGAGATTCATTACTTCTATCGCCCTCAAAGTTTAACGGCGGGTTCGGGAAGCGGAACTTCTTGGCTAAGTATCAACGCTCAGATGGCTTTGCTGTACGGCGCTTTGATCGAAGCTTACATCTACATGAAGGGTGAGCAGGACGTTCTCGCCATGTACAATACCCGCTTCCAAGAAGCTCTTATCGGTGTTAAGATGCTCGGAGAAGCTAAAGAAGTGACCGATGAGTACCGCACAGGTCAGGTGATTAGGGCGAGGCAATGAGCGCGAGTTTAAAGTTAAGTGTACCGCAAACGGAAAATGTGGTATCGGTAAGAACATCAAGTCATCGAGGCTTCACGCCTGAAGAGCTTGCAGCAGAATGTGTAGGAAAGATCATATCCGTTTCGGACACTGCGTTGCCCGGAATACGCGATCAAGCCCGTGCTTTCGGAAAGAACATGGAAACGCTAGTAGCATCTTATATGCGTCAAGCAATCCAAAGTGATCGGACTACGGTCTTTAACGCAATAGTGGATGCTGGTCATCCTCAACTGGCTGAACTTATAAGGAGACTTTGATATGGCCTTTACCGGAAACTTTATGTGTACATCGTTCAAGCAAGGACTGATGGAAGCAAAGCACAATTTTTTAGCATCAGGCGGGGACACGTTCAAGTTAGCTCTGTACGACAATAATGCGTCTTTCACGGCGTCGACTACAGACTATACTTCCACGAACGAGGTCGGCAACTCTGGGACGTATGCGGCTGGCGGCGGCGCGTTGACAAACGTAAACCCATCTCAGCCTTCCACTTCCGTGGCGATAACGAGTTTTGGTGTACTTACTTTTACCTCTGCGACAATAACGGCTCGTGGCGCGTTGATCTACAACACTACAGCAGGGGCGGGTACGGGCACCACAGATTCCGTTATCGTTCTAGACTTTGGCTCTAACAAATCCTCCACCGCGGGTGACTTCCAAATCACCTTCCCAACGGCGAACGCTTCGCAGGCAATTATCCGTATAGAGTAACATAAAGTTTACGGAGAGTAGTATGGCGTTAGTTGTTAAAGACCGTGTTAAAGAAAGTACCACTACAACGGGTACGGGTACGTTAACTTTGGGTGGAGCCTTTGCGGGTTTTCAAGCCTTTTCTTCTGCGTTGTCTAACGCCGATACAACGTACTATGCTTTATTTGAAAGCAGTACGGGCAACTGGGAAGTTGGATTAGGCACCTTTACTGCTTCTGGAACCACGCTTGCTCGAACGACTGTTTTAGCAAGCTCAAACTCGGGATCTGCGATAAATCTTACCGCTGCGGCGGAAGTCTTTATTACGCAGCCAGCGAGTAAAGCAGCGTATTTTGACAACTCTGGAGATCTACTTCTTACTCAAGATCCGACCTCTAATCTCCAAGCCGCAACAAAACAGTACGTTGACACGATTGCCGCGGCGGGGATTCATTACCACCAGCCTGTTCGCTGCGAAACAACGGCAAACCTGAACGCAACGTATAACAACGGTGCATCTGGTGTGGGTGCGACACTGACAAACGCGGGGACTCAAGCGGCGCTTGTTTTAGACGGAGTTTCGGTTTCAGCCACGAATCGTGTTATGGTTCAAGACCAAACGACCAAACCCTACAACGGGGTATACACAGTTACTACGGTTGGCTCCGCCAGTACAAACTGGGTGCTTACCCGTGCTACTGATGCCGACAGCTACGCCCCTAGTGATCCGGACGCCTTGGGTGAAGGAGACGCTTTCTTCGTCACAGAAGGCACCGTTCACGGCGGTGAGCTAGACGTAATGACAACCTCTGGGGTTATTACATTTGGCACTACGAACATTATATTTGCCTTGGTATCGGACGCTCCAATTTACACCGCAGGCAACGGGCTTACACTTACTGGCACCAGTTTTGCTGCGGGGGCCGGAACTGGGGTTACTGTCAACGCCAACAGTATAGCTATCGGGCAAGATGTAGGCACAAGCAGCAACGTCACATTTGGTCAAGTGACTGCCGCGCTGGTCGGAGATGTCACGGGAGATGTCACGGGAGATATCACGGGAAATGCTGACACAGCTACAGCCCTTGAAACCGCACGGACTATTGGCGGGGTGTCCTTTAACGGGACTGCCAACATCAGTTTACCGGGGGTAAACACCGCAGGTAACCAAGACACGTCTGGGACCGCCGCCACAGCTACAGCCTTGGCGACAGGGCGTCAGATAAGCTTGACGGGAGATGTCACAGGAACGTCTGCATCCTTCAACGGGACTGGTAACGTAAGCATCTCTGCGACGATAGCCGCGAACTCTGTTGCGTTGGGAACGGATACGACCGGGAACTACGTCAACAACGTAACCGCTGGGGCCTTGGTGGATATATCGGGCACTGCGGGGGAAGGGTGGTCACCTACTGTTGCTGTTGATTTAAGCGAACTCACAGCATCTTCCTCCAATGCGGACGGAGATTACTTCGTTGTTTTAGACACATCGGACGCTCAAAAGAAGCTTGTTAAGGGCAACATCAACGTCAGCGGTTTTAACAACGACGCGGGTTACGGCGTAGGAGACATTACAGGAGTGACTGCGGGGACGTATGTTACTGGCGGCGGCACTTCTGGCACAGTTACAGTTAACGTAGACGCCACATCTGCCAACACTGCGTCGAAAGTTGTGGCTCGTGATGGGTCAGGGAACTTTTCGGCGGGGACGATTACGGCGGCTCTGACTGGAACGGCCAGCAATGCGGCGTTACTAGACAGTTACAACTCAAGCCTGACTGAGGCTGTCAACACAGTGGCTGTGCGAAACGCCTCTGGATACCTTCATGCCTACTACTTCTATAGCTCTGGTACATTCTCTACATCTGGCGCTGGTTCTGGAATGGGTAATTTCACAGGCACTAATGGCAGTGACAACTATGGACGCTCTTACAACGCCGCCGCTGCTAGGACACTGCTTAACGTAGCTGACGGTGCAAACAACATCACCAACAACAACCAGCTTACTAACGGTGCTGGTTATACAACGTACACGGCAAACCAAGCTGTGGATACAACTAGCGCCCCTACGTTTGGAGATGTCTATAACAACGGTTGGTTCCGAAACAATGCTGCTAGCGAGGGTCTGTATAATCAAGCTACAGGCAACCATTGGGCTGCTAGCAGCCAAAATACATGGGCGGCACATAACGGTGGAACCTTCAGTAGAATAGACTTACAGACTAGTGGCACGACCACTCGTGGTTCTATCTATGCAAATAACAATAGTCAGATTGGCTTTTTAGACAAGGATGGCAACTGGGCAGTTCAGCACATCGATTCCGCTGGCACAAAGTTCTACATTGACAACGTTGTTCACATGGATCTTACCACCACTGCTCTGAACCTGTACAGTGGCTCACTGCGTGAAAGATATGTCGCACTATCAGGAACAACACCGACCTGTAATGTAGGCTTAGGCGGCATGTTTAGTCTAACACTGACAGGCAACACCACGTTTTCTTTTAGCAATGCTACAAATGATTTTAGTGCAGGTTTTATTCTACAGCTAACAGGCAACGGCTCAACAGTCACATGGCCCTCAGGTGTTGATTGGGCTGGCGGTACAGCACCTGATGCTCCTGGAAGTGGCGAGACCAATCTTTATGTCTTTGTAAGCAGAGACGGTGGCACTAATTGGATCGGCGTCCTATCAGCAGCAGCGTATGCGTAGGGAAATAATATGAGCGGCAATGCTAAAACACTACTTCTGTCTGGGGTTGCTCCTGCTCTCCCGCCAACTCCAGATCCTGCTGGGATAGACCTCTCAAGTATTGCAGTTGCGGAAGTAACGGCCCCGTTTAATATCCATGAAGTTCAGTGGAATAACAACGGGACTTGGATTTCAGGTCTTCAACGAGGCTTTAGTTCTAGCGGCTTGGTTTCGTGGCCTTTATCCACGGCGTATGACCTTACTACCGCAGGCACAATGGTGACGAAATATAGCATCCCAGCTTCTGCTGGTTTTAGATGGAATGCCAGCGGATCTAAGCTGATGTTCAAGCACTATAGTTCGATGCTATTTGTTGAGTATGCCGCATCCACTGCATTTGATCCATCAACTCTTGCGTCTGGCTATACTTCTGCCAATGCTCAATATTCAGGCGCGGCATACATGTGCGGCCAAGCTCACCAGAGCTACACTGGGCACTTCACAACTAAACCCGACAGGAACCAGTGGTACTTTGGTGTCATAGGTGATAAAATTACAATGTACAAGTCTTCGGGTGGTGTTCCGACTAACCCAGCGGCCAGTTCAACTCAAACCTCTAACTACATGCAGTTAAACGTAGGCCAATACTCTCTACAAGGAGGAAACGGCAACCCTTGGGGGTTCAAATGCGCGGACATAAATCATGGTTTTATGGTCGGTCGGACTGACAGAAGAGTCAGTACTTGGGACTTGGGTATATTTAACGAGCTTGGCATTGTAAATTATTCCAGCCTGAAAACCACCAGCTCAGGGATACAGAACATAAATTATGTTCTTGGTGGGAATATTCAAAACAACGGAACCAGGCTGTATATTGCCGACAACTACGGCAATACATTAAAAGGTTGCACACTAAGCACCGCATATGATGTGACTACGCAAGGGACGGTACAAACCTCACCTAGTATTAATTCTCAAGAGGCCTACGTAAGCAACGTGTTTTTTGAGCCAGGGGGCAATTACGTTCAGTACACAGGGTCTGGCTCGGACAAAGTATGGCGTCACTATGTTAGTTCGGCGTGGGACGTGTCCACCATGTCCTCTTCTGTTTCTCAATCATCCGTGTCTCTAGGCTCGTCAGTTCGCAGTTTTGCTTATGCAAACAACGGGTACAAACTTTATATTGTCGATGACAGCCCAGACACAATAAAACAGTACAATTGTTCCACGGCGTATCGCCCAGACACTGCAAGTTTTTCAACCAGCGTAGACCTTAATTCTCCTGTTCTGTATAGCCCAAACTTGTACCTGTACGACATATCTGTCTCCAATGACGGGACTAAGTTGTGGGTCTTAGACAACGGCAAACTTAACGTCTTGGGCTTTAAGATGACCACCGCGCACAATGTGTCAACGATAGTCCCTGATAAATGGCATCAAAATATCACGAACGCCAACGGGGGAGTCCGAGGTATAGAGTTCAAATCTGATGGCACGAAGATGATCGTAAACGAAGCCGGGTTCTTACAGCAATACAACCTTTCCACGGCTTGGGATGTCAGTTCTCATACCATGGGGAGTTCGACTACGTCGTTGAACATTGGTGCAGGTTACGGGCTTGCGATGGATAGCAGCGGCACAAAGCTTGCACACACCAAAGGGAGCGCAAACGCCAACACAAAAATTTCGGCGCAAACGCTTTCCACGGCTTGGGACTTGTCCACTGCCTCTGCGCCAATGCCCTCGGACGCTATATCTATGGTCGGGGTTGCACAGTTTAAGTTTATAAAAGATGGGACACAACTTTACGGGCTTGTTCAAGACTCCTACCCATACGACGACCATGCCGTGATTCGCCGATGGGCGCTTTCCACGGCTTGGGACTTGTCTACAGCTACTTTACAGAGTGACACATATTCCCCAACTTATGGTGGGGTTGGGATCGAAGGAACTATTGACCTTGATGTTTCCCCAGACGGGACTGTCTTAACTTTTTCTTCCAACTATTACGATGACACATACGCAGAAAAAACGGTACGATCCGCAGTCATGTCTACTCCGAACAATTTGTCTACGATGGGATCAACGTCGCAAACGTCAGCAGCGACTGACATCTATAATTACACTTTAGCTGTGGACGGAGACGGGGGAAAGGTTTATCTTATCGGCGGGAACTACGAACAATTCGCAAGTTTTAGTAACAACGGGACCGCTTACAGATGGTCTGGGTCTCAGACATTTACAGGGTTCGACCTTTCAAGTTTGCCTGTGTACTACCCGGAGACCGCTCGCTTCAACACCTCCGGGTCTAAAATATGGGTTCATGCGCGTAATGTTGATAGGATTTACGCTTTCCCTCTCACGGATTATTACGATGTTGCCTCGGGGAATTCCGCCTCAAACGCGTATGTGAGTACAACTGGCACCTTAATGGCGGATTTTGATTCGTTTGACATTGGTGACAATGATTCAAAGTTCTTTTTCCTAACAGGTGGTGTACTTTACACTGCTGCTTTAAGCTAGTGGAGTAACAGCATGCAGTACATAAATATAGAGACTGGGGTAATTAAATCAAAGAGCGAGTGGAAATCCTTTCACTCCAACACGTCTTTTCCGAGGGAGTGGGGCGAAGACCTTCTTGTTTCGCTGGGCCTTGCGCGTGTACATTCAGTTGCACCTCCAAACAACGATGACTTTTTAAAAGAAGTCGTTTTTGATTCGGTTAGGTACAGCGAAGAGAACCAGCAGTACGAAGATGTATGGATTGTTCGTGATCGGTACGAGACTGAAGACGAGAAAGAACAAATTTACGCTACCGAAAGAGCCACTTTAATTGCCAAATTTACGGGAAGGCAAAAGAAAGCGTTGGCGGCTACCGATTGGGTTGTTATCAAAGCTCAAGAAACTGGAGCCCCGATCCCTGGAAAATACTCCGTGTATAGATCCGCACTTCGTGGTATAACAAGTCATCGTGACTGGCCGTTTATAGAAGAAGCTGATTGGCCTACACTGTAACGCCGTGAGGGGTACGAAATGTTTGGCATAACATCTTTTTCTGAAGCACCATTCAGTGATCTCGGCAGAAAAGATGCGGCGGTCACTCTTGTAGGCGTGGGTTCCGCTGGTGAAGTCTCCTCTGGTGTTGCTAGAAGCCTTATCAATGTGCTCGTTGTGGCTCCGACTCCGGCTGTTGGCAGGCTCGGTAGTGTAATCATACCTAACGAAAGCGTAGGCCCGATAGGCGTGTCCGGCACGGGCGAAGTTGGCACTGGTACAGCAGTGTCTGGCGGTGCCGCAGTAGATGCGTTGGCCCCGAGTGCCGCGGTTGGCGCGGTTGGCACTGGCACAACAGTAGCTGGAAACGCAGAGTTTACTTTAGGAGACGGTGTCCCCGGCACGGGCGAAGTTGGCACCGGAACGGTAGTGAGAGCCGATGCAAACGTAGTTATTGCAAACGCGGCATCTGCCACGGGCGAAGTTGGCACCGGAACAGTGGTGAAAGCCGACGCAGCGGTAACCATTGCAAACGCGGCATCTGCCACAGGTGCGATAACACCGTTCCTTGCAGTAATAGTCACGGGAAGCGCGGAGATCTCGGCTACAGCGCCGACTCCGGCGACTGGTGAAGTTGGCACTGGAACAACTGTTCAAGTTGTTACTCCGGTAAACCCAACGGCACCGACTCCGGCGGTCGGCGAGGTCGGCACTGGGACGGTAGTTAAAGCCAGCACTAATGTTTTCCCCGAAGGCGTATTCGGCACGGGCAAAGTGTCAAAAGTCACTATCTGGGGAAGGATTGTGCCAAACCCCGGAACAAGCTATACTGAAATTGTACCCGGTCCACAAACCATATGGACTCCCATTGCAGCATAAAGGTTAGATAAATGCCTAGTTCATACACAACAAACGGTGGCCTAGAGCGGATCGCCACGGGCGAACAGTCTGGAACGTGGGGTAACACCACAAACACTAACTTCGATATTGTAGACCGTTTGACGAGTGGGGTGGGAACAATCGACCTGTCCTCCTCGGGCGCGGCGCATACTTTGACAACCGTTAACGGGACACTCTCGGACGGGATGTACAAGGTTTTAGTTTTATCGGGCGCTACTGAAGCGTGTACTATTACTGTATCACCCAATGACGCAGAAAAGTTGTACTTCATTGACAACAATTCGGGCTATGCTTGCACGTTTTCTCAAGGTTCCGGGGCCAACGTTGCCGTTTCCAACGGGGCCACAGCTATAGTGTACTGCAACGGCGTGGGATCAGCGTCAGCAGTTGTTGATTTAATTACAGCGACAAACCTCACAGGCTATTTGCAGGCATCAAACAACCTTTCTGATGTTGCTAGCGCAGTCACCGCCCTAACTAATTTGGGGTTGACTGCAACGGCGGCGGAAATAAACTATAACGACATAACAACTTTGGGTACGTCTCAAGCCTCTAAGGTTGTTACGGCTGATGCCAACGGGGATGTGCTTCTTTCCGAAGAGTTGAAGGCGAAGTCATACAATGAAACGTATGCCACTGGTTCCTCCTCGAGTAATGCTCTCACATTGGATCTTGAAACAGGGAACGTGTTCCAAACCACTCTTACGGAGAACATCACCACTCTGACCCTCGGCAACCCTCCTGCAAGTGGCACAGCATACGGCTTTGTTTTGCGCATTGTTCAGGGTGCGTCCGGTTTCACCGTTACTTGGCCCAGCAGCATAAAATGGTCTGGGGGTTTCGCCCCAGTTGTTTCTACGGGTTCGGGTGACATTGACGTGTATGGGTTTTTCACGACAGACGCGGGCACTAATTGGTACGGCTTTACGGCAGGTCAGGACATGAGCTAATGAGTTTTATCACACAGCTTCTTATGCAAGGAACTTTTGGTAGCCCCGGATGGGGGAATATCTCGGACATGTCGTGGTCAGGTTCCACGACTGCACCCGTATCTGATTACTACGACATTTTATCTGCCGCCACCGCTGGGCAAATTCCCTCTGCGTTTTATCTTAGGCCGGACGGAACAATGTTCTTCGCTGGGGCGGGTGGATCGGCGGGTGTACGCCGTTGGGATATGAGCACTCCTTTCGACCTCACCACCGCCAGTTACTACGGTGCTGTGGGAAGTCTACCTTCTGGTGCGGGGGAACCAGTAGGTGTGTTTTTCGAGCCTGATGGAACTAATCTCTTCATGATCGGGAACGGGACCAATCAGATATACCGCCGCCCTATGACGACCCCTTGGACTTCACAGAACAACAATACCCCAGAGAGTGACTCTGTAACAAGTCTTGCTAAAAGCGGTCTTTTCTTCAGAGCCGATGGGCTCCGGTTTTATTTCACTACGACTCAAATAATCAATACTAATACAACCATCAACCGTGTGTACCAATATGACTGCGGCGGGGCTTGGTCTGTAAACAGCGTTTCCTCGGCGGGGTCTACGAGCCAAACATTTACCCACTCCAACGGGCAGTACGAACCTTTCAAGTCAGTTGATTTTAGCCCTGACGGGACAAAAATGTACGTCGTCAGGGAAGTTTCCAGCGCAAATAACGTTATGATGCAGTACCCGTTAGCTTCCGCATGGAATGTCACTACTGCTGGAACTGCTACAAGTGTTACGTTGCCCACTGACTTGGCAAGCGCAACAAATATGCGGATGAAGCAGGACGGTACGGCAGCTTTTCTGCTTGATCGTGTAAATAACGGTTCCGGATATGGGAATGTCTTTAGAATAGGATACTCATAATGCCTCTTACAAAACTACTGTTTAAACCGGGTGTGAATCGAGAGACAACGTCTTACTCGAATGAAGGCGGTTGGTTTGACGTAGACAAGGTGCGGTTTAGGTTTGGGTTCCCCGAAAAAATTGGCGGCTGGATCAAGCGTTCAGCAAGCTCTTTTCTAGGGACGTGCCGTGCGTTGCATCCTTGGATGACTTTATCGCAGGATAAATTTATCGGAGTGGGTACAAACCTAAAGTATTACATAGACCAAGGCGGGGAGTTCATCGACATAACTCCGCTTAGATTGACCGCGGGGGCAGGAGACGCAACGTTTTCAGCGTCTAACGGGGACGCTACAGTTACGGTAACTGAAACAGCGCACGGCGCAGTCAAGTCAGACTTTGTAACGTTTAGTGCGGCGGTATCTCTTGGCGGGAACATTACGGCAGCGCGACTGAACCAAGAGTATCAGATAGCTACCATTGTTGACGATAACAACTTTACCATTGAAGCACGGGAGGTAGCGGATCTCGGAGCCATCACGGTGGACGGACAGTACACGCCTACCCCTGTTCTAGCAAGTGCTGGCGATACAGGCAACGGGGGGACTCTGACCGTAGCTGCGTATCAAGTTAATGTAGGTTTGGATACCACTGTATTCGGCAACGGCTGGGGTGCGGGTACATGGGGCCGTGGCACATGGGGCTCTGCGGCGAATGTAAATGTTCTTACGGAAACTCTACGCATATGGTCTCACGACAACTTTGGACAAGACCTGTTGATTAACGTCCGAGATGGCGGGGTGTACTACTGGGACGCGGCGGTTGGTCTAGGGACACGCGCTGTTAACATCGTTGATCTAGCTGGGTCTGTCTCGGCTCCTACTATCGCCAAACAAGTTTTGGTTTCTGACAGAGATCGGCACGTTATTGTTTTCGGCTGTGACACTGAGAGCGATCCGGGGGTTCAAGATCCCTTGGCTATTCGGTTCTCGTCTCAGGAATCCTTGACGGACTGGGCTACGTCCGCGGACAACACCGCGGGAGAATTGCGCCTTGGCTCTGGCTCCGAGATTGTTACTGCGGTAGAAACGAAACAGCAGATTCTGGTGTACACAGACGAATCGTTGTACGCTATGCAGTTCTTGGGCCCACCGTTCACATTCGGGATAAACCTGATCTCTGAAAAAACATCGATCATGGGGCCTCTGGCCGCAGTTGCGGTTGAGGACAACGTGTTTTGGATGGGCCAGCAACAGTTCTTCGCTTTTGCGGGTACTGTACAGCAAATACCATGCACTGTTCGTGACTATGTGTTTGACAACTTTAACTACTCTCAGACGGAGAAAGTTATTGCTTCAGTCAACGGACAGAACTCTGAGGTGTGGTGGTTCTACCCGTCTGCATCCAGTGAAAATGTAGATAAGTACGTTGTCTACAACTACATAGAGCAAGTGTGGTACTATGGAAATCTAGCTCGGACAGCGTGGATGGATCAGGGTATTTACGACGATCCTATCGCTGCCTCTCAAGACGGTTATCTGTACGAGCATGAGCTAGGTTTTGATGACGGTTCAACAACGCCTGCCACCGCTATTTCTGCGTATATAGAGTCGAGTCAAGTGGACATTGGTGATGGGGATAACTTTGCTTTCATAAGTCGCTTGGTTCCTGATGTAACGTTTTTAAACTCGACTGCATCCACACCTTCTGCCACTATGACGTTAAAGACTAGGAACTTTCCCGGCGGAAACTATCTTCAAACGTTGGGAACTCCTGTGGAAAAAACGGCTTCTGTCCCTGTAGAGCAGTTTACACAAAAGATTGATGTCCGATTGCGGGGTCGAAGTTTTGCTTTCCGCATGTCGTCGGAAGACACCGGGGTTAGCTGGCGGCTTGGCTCTCCAAGGCTAGACATTCGTCCTGACGGGAGAAGATAGTGGCTCGGAATTTAGTACGTCCGTTTTTTTCGGTTCCTCCTCCGCAGTACAGCCAGCAATACTTTGCAAATTTAACGCAGAGTTTTTCTGTCTACATGGAGCAGCAAGGAAACCCTGGAGAAGACCGAGCTACAAATCTTACGATAACGAGTTTACAAGAAGATGATTTCGGTCTTGAAACAGGAGCCTTGTTTCAGAGCAACGGATTTGTTAAGATAACTTTGAGCAACAGCCCTAACTTGCGCGGTTCCGCTGGTACAGGCAAAGTCGGACAGGTAACGGTGGCGGTCACATGACAAATAAAACTGAAGATACCCCTAAGAAAGAACAGCAAGTTAATGTAACAGTTGCTGTTGTCGCTCCATCGCCTGCGAAAGGAGACTCGTAATGTCCAACGCTGAAATGGATAAGCCCAAGAGCAATTTGTTCGGAGACGCTGGAGATCTGATCAAAACGGGTGTGTCTCTCTGGGCAGGAATAACCGGGGGTCCGGGCGGCTATGCTGCTGCGCAGGCTTTAATGGGGCTGGCCGAAGGACAGAGTCTTGGCGATTCCGTGAATGCGGGTCTCAGCGGGTTTTTTAACGCATCGACCATAGGTCCAGTAGGTTCCGCACTCATGGGGAATATGGGCGGTGGTTCTGGCGGCAGTGCTGAGAGTATGGGGCTCAATAGTTTCTTGAAGTCCATGGACACAGAAGAAGGCCAACAGCGAGTGTTGCAAAACGCTATACTGGGTGGAGTTGTGGGCGGAAAATCCCAAGCCATGCAGATGGGGCTTGCGTCGATTCTAAATCCTAGTCTCAACGTTGATGGAAGAGCCGTGATGACCGAGTTGTTTAAGAATCAAAACACGGTTCGAGATGATGAATTGATGACGCCCGCCCAACAGGCGTCGATGTCCACTGGTGAGCGCACAACCTACGACGGGACAGTTTTGCCTGGGACACCCAGAGTTAAGATGTCCGCGATGGGTGGTATGATCGAGGGCCCCGGCACTGGGACCAGTGATTCAATACCTGCTACAATCTTCCAAAACGGGGGCCCTGTTCAAGAGGCCCGACTTTCTGACGGAGAGTTCGTTATGACTGCGGATGCAGTTCGCGGAGCGGGTGGCGGGGACCGAGATTCCGGAGCGGCCAACATGTATAAAATGATGAATCGGCTTGAGGGAGTAGCATAATGGTAGACTCAGTTTCAAAAAGTATGCAGCTTCTTCCTGAGTACCAGGAGAACTATCTTAAAGACCTTCTTGCAAACGTGTTCAAGTATGACTCCGAAACAGACACAGTTTCGGGCATCGCAGCGGAAGACCCGTTGGAAGGCAAGCAGATCTACCAGACGGCGGACGGCGGGACCACTCTAGATTCGGAGTTAGCGGCACTTAATGACGCTGGAAATCCAATAGAGTTGTACGAGTCTTTAGAAGGCGGTTTTACCGACAACTTTGAGCTAGCTGCGTTGGACCAGTACGGCCAGCCTCGGTTTGCTCTTGAGGGCGGCGTTAATCGTCCCGAGGTTGCTGAGTTTACTGACGCACAACAGGAAGCTATTGACCGTCTAGTGGGGCGCGGCGACTTTGAAGGAATGATGGGCAGCTACGAGCCTTACTTAGAGTCAGCCGAAGGTGCTTTCCAGTCGGGGATGGACCTCGCGGGTTCTTCTACTGCGTCTTACGATCCGCAGGGTCAGATTCAGTACGATACCGTAGACAATGGCGACGGCACTACCTCGCAAGTACCGAGGTTGGATGCGGAGGGTAATCCCGTCCGTGCCGGGGGATACAAAGACTTCTACGATCCGTTTGTTGAGGATGTTATCGACGCCTCTTTTAAAGACATTGATCGGGCTGGAGCAGAAGCGGGCATGAATGCTAGCGCAGAAGCTATTGGCTCGGGAGCCTTCGGCGGTTCCCGTCGTGGCATCGTTGAGTCTGAGTTGCAGCGGAACATCCTAGACCAGAAAGCAAAAACTGGTTCTCAGCTTCGTTCCGCAGCCTACACTGGGGCACAGACACAAGCACAGAGCGCATTCGAAAACCAGCAAAGCCGCGGGCAAAGCGCGGGACAATTGTTCCAAGGGCTTGGCACGGGCATGGGTGCGTTGGGCGAGGCTTCTCAAAACTTAGGTTTCACAGACATAAACACTCTGTTTAACACAGGCGCACTGGAGCAGAATCAAGAGCAACGGTCTTTGGACGTTCAACGCGCGGGTCAGTTGGAGAGCGCCTACGAACCATTTGCTAGGTTCTCCTACATGCGGGATATCTTGTCTGGTGTTCCATCGTCGGGCACTGGTCTGACTGCTACAGGGACACCCCAACCAAGTGCTGCGTCGAACATGTTTACGAACAGCAACGTATACAGTTCCATGGGCGGTGGCTTGGGATCTATCAAGAACGTGAACGGAGCATAGCATGAATCAAGGTGGCATAAACAACCCCGCGTTAATT
>TARA_R110002110_G_scaffold184898_4_pt1 | contig 15258 bp, 14 predicted proteins | sample TARA_R110002110 | Tara Oceans TARA_R110002110 (sample SAMEA4397330) | marine metagenome | biome: Polar Biome; feature: [SRF] surface water layer (ENVO:00010504); material: water (ENVO:00002006), including particulate matter (ENVO:01000060) such as... | depth 5 m
CCAAAAGCCACGGGGATCATCCAGCGCCGCTGCGCGTGGAACGTTTCGGTCTGCTGGTCCGCAAGCAAAGGGTGCAACAGGTCCGTCAGGGCGGCGCGCGAAATGCAGTCGGGGTCGAATTTCACCAGCACCGAGGTCAGCGCCGTCGCAATCTCGGTCACGCCCGGCAAGGTCGCTGCACGCAGGGTTTCGGCAAAGCCCAGCACCTGGTCGGTCACTTCGGGCGAGCTGGCCTTTGCGAAGCACAAAAGCACGCCATCCGGGCCAAGTGGCGAAATTTCTGTGCTTTTTTCCCCGACAGCGGCTGTGGTCATGTGTGTTTTCCCCTCAGCGGTGCAGAAATCTCTTGCCTTAATCGCAAAACGTTTGCATTTTGTCAACGTAATGAAAATAAATACGCACCGAGACCTATGGTCAACGGTGCTTCACCAACGGGAGAAAACGAAATGTTCAAATATGCCTTTGCCCTTGGCCTCGGGCTTGCCGCCTCTGCTGCCACCGCTGAAACATGGAATATGGCAACGCCCTATGGCGACAGCACGTTTCACACCATCAACATCCGGCAGTTCGCCGCCGATGTCGCCGCCTCCACCAATGGCGCGCTGGAGATCACGGTGCATTCCGCAGGCTCACTTTTCCCGCATGGTGAGATCAAGAATGCCGTCCGTTCTCGCCAGATCCAGGCCGGAGAGTTCTTCCTGTCCACCCTCTCGAACGAAGATCTGGCCTTTGGCATTGACAGCCAGCCCTTTGTTGCCACCAGCTATGACGACGCGGCGAAACTTTGGGCAGCCCAAAAACCGGTCATCACAGAGCTTCTCGCGGCGCAGGGCCTGATGCCGCTGTTTTCGGTGCCGTGGCCGGCGCAGGGGCTTTATACCAACGGCGAGATCGCCAATGTCGACGGGCTGTCGGGCCTGCGCTTTCGTGCCTATAATGCCGCGCTGGAAGAATTCGCGACACTCGCCAAGGCGGCACCGGTTCAGGTAGAGGCCGCCGATATTGCCCAGGCCTTCGCCACGGGCCAGGTTCAGGCGATGATCACCTCGCCCTCGACGGGGGCAAACTCGACCGCCTGGGATTTTGTCACGCATTATACCGCGATCGACGCCTGGGTGCCGAAAAACATCGTGGTTGTGAACAAGCGCGCGTTTGACGGGCTGTCGGCCGAGGTTCAGGCCGCCGTTGTCGCCGCCGCTGGCGCCGCCGAAACCCGTGGCTGGGAAATGTCGGCCAAAGAGGCCGCTGAAAAGACCAAGGTGATGGCCGACAACGGCATGATCATCGTGCAACCGAGCGCCGAGTTGGCGGCCGGGCTGAAAGCGATCGGCGCCACCATGCTGGACAACTGGAAGGCCGGGGCAAGTGCGGATGCGCTGAAAATCCTCGCCGACTATCAGGCGCAATAACCACAAGCCGCCCCGCCACATCCTGGCGGGGCGTTTTTTCCGGCGGGTGTTATATCTCGCGGGGTGTTCCATCTGACGAGGGGGAGGGGCGGACATGCGGCGCGGGCTCGATTTTCTTTACAAGGTCTCTGGCGGTATTGCCGCGCTGGCCATTCTGGCGATCTGCCTGTTGGTCACAGCCCAGGTCAGCCTGAATATCCTGGCGCGGCTGGGCGGGCCGTCGCTGTCTTACACCATTCCGTCCTACGCCGATTTCGCCGGGTATTTCCTGGCCACCGCCAGCTTCATGGCGCTGGCCAATACGCTGCGCGCCGGGGTGCATATCCGGGTGAACCTTGTGCTGCAGCATCTCGACACCGGGTCGCGCTGGGCGCTGGAGTTGGCAACCCTGGCCCTCGCCGCCGTGCTTGTCAGCTATGCCACCTGGTATGCCGCGGCACTGATGGCGGAAAGCTGGCGCTACGGCGACAAATCGACCGGCATCATCGCCATACCGCTGTGGATACCCCAGGTCGCCATGGTCAGCGGGCTTGGCCTGCTGGTCGTGGCGCTCGTCGATACCCTGGTTGAAAGCCTGCGCGCCAGAGCCCCCGTCCTGACCGACACCGGATCGGAATAAGCCATGTCAGACCCGATGATTTTTGGCGTATTGCTGTTTGTCCTGCTGGCCCTGCTCGCCGCCGGGCTCTGGGTGGCGATGGCGCTGCTGGTGATGGCGCTGACGGCACTTGTGTTCTTCTCCAACGCGCCGCAGGGCCTTGTGCTGGCGACCACGCTCTGGGGCAACAGCCATAGCTGGCCACTGGCCGCGCTGCCGCTGTTCATCCTGATGGGCGAAATATTGCTGCGCTCCAGGCTAAGTCAGGACATGTTTTCCGGCCTCGCTCCGTGGCTGACCCGCGCGCCGGGGCGGTTGCTGCATGTCAACGTTCTGGGCTGTGCGATCTTTGCCGCGGTGTCGGGGTCGTCTGCCGCGACCGCCGCCACCATCGGCCGCATGTCGGTGCCCGAATTGACAAAACGCGGCTATCCCGAAAGCCTGATCCTGGGCACGCTTGCCGGGTCCGCGACGCTGGGGTTGTTGATACCGCCCTCGATCATCCTGATCGTCTACGGCGTCGCAACCGAGCAATCCATCGCCCGGCTGTTCATTGCCGGGGTGTTGCCGGGGCTGATGCTGGTGGTACTGTTTGGCGGCTATGTCATGGTCTGGGCGCTGATGAACCCCGGCAAGATTCCGATGGAATCCATTCAGATGAGCCTGGTCGAAAAGCTGCGCGCCTCACGCCGGCTGATTCCGGTGATGCTGCTGATCGGCGGGGTGATCGGGACAATCTATACCGGTGTTGCCTCACCCACCGACGCGGCAGCAATCGGGGTGGTGCTGTCGATCGTGCTCGCCGTTGCCAGCGGCAGCTTTTCGCGCGCGGCCTTTGTCGAGGCGCTTTATTCCGCGACCCGCACCAGTTGCATGATCGCCTTTATCCTGATGGGCGCGGCGTTTTTGGCGATCGCCATGGGATTTACCGGCATTCCGCGCAATCTGGCGGCATGGATCGGCACCTTCAACCTTTCGCCTTACGCCCTGCTGGCCGTGCTGACGGTGTTTTTCATTGTGCTCGGCTGTTTTCTGGACGGGATATCGGTTGTCGTGCTGACGACCTCGATCATCCTGCCGATGGTCGAGGCGGTAGGAATAGACCCGCTGTGGTTCGGCATCTATCTCGTGCTGGTGGTCGAGATGAGCCAGATCACCCCGCCGGTCGGCTTCAACCTTTTCGTCATCCAGGGGTTGACGGGCATCAACATCCTGCGCGTCGCCCGCGCGGCGCTGCCGTTCTTTGCACTGCTGCTGCTGGGGACATTGCTGATCACGCTGTTTCCCGCCATCGTGACCTTCCTGCCAGACGCCATGGGCAACTGAGCGAGAGCGTTTCGATTTTGACTTGAAATATGGCGCATCACGTAACGCGTTGAAATCTTTTATTTCAGGCAGCGATATGTGATTCAGGTCCAAATCGAAACGATTTAGAGCGAAGCGGCAGCCCGGCTTGCCTGGTCATACAGCCCCGAAAGGGCGCGCAGGGCACCGGCGATCCGGCGCAACTCGTCGCCGTCAATGCCGGAGCGGGGCAGGACCTCCAACAGGCATTGCTCGCGGATCGTGCGGTATTTCTCACACAGTTCGCGCCCGGAGTCCGAGGTTTTGTAAAACACCTCCTTGCCGCGCTTGTCCGCCTCCAGCAGATCAAGCTTCAGCAGCTTGCGCAGGGCATAGTTCACGGTGTGGTTGTCTTCGATATTCAGCACGAAGCAGACGTCCGTCAGCCGCTTTTCCCGGTCGCGGTGGTTGGTGGTGTGCAGCACCTGGATTTCCAGCGCCGAAAGCTCTGAAACCCCCGCCGCGGCCATGCAACGCTGCATCCAGCGGGTGAACCCGTTGTAGGCCAGCGTCATGCCATATTCGAACTCCGAAGATTCCCAGCCCTCGCCCTGTGCCAGATGGCGGGAAGAAACAATTCGACGGTTTGTGGGTGGGTTTTCCATAGTTTTATGCTGACTTTTTGTTATCAAGTTGCATGCAAGATGACGTGATTTTACATGCGAAGCAAGGGGGCTGCTTTTTCTTGCATGACTTGACGGAAAGCCCCATGTAAATGTCAGTGTTCATTGAAGGGGCGGGCTCATGGATTTCGAAGCGTTTGTTGGCGGCAATGCGGTTTACCTCGCTATCGCTGTTTTCGTCATTGTCTGTATTGTCCTCGGTGTGCGCATCGTGCCGCAATCCGAAAAGCATGTTGTCGAACGCTTTGGGCGGCTGCGTGCTGTTCTCGGACCCGGCATCAATTTTGTGGTGCCGTTCCTTGACCGGGTGGCACACAAGATTTCCATCCTGGAACGCCAGCTTCCGACCGCCGAGCAAGACGCCATCACCACCGACAACGTGCTGGTCAAAGTGGAAACGTCGGTGTTTTACCGTATCACCGAGCCGGAAAAAACCGTTTACCGCATCCGCGATGTCGATGCCGCGATCGCCACCACGGTCGCGGGGATCGTCCGCTCTGAAATCGGCAAGATGGAGTTGGATCAGGTGCAGTCAAACCGCACCGGCCTGACCTCGCATATCCGCGAGCAGGTCCGCGCGATGGTTGATGACTGGGGCATCGAAGTGACCCGCGCCGAATTGCTTGACGTGAATCTGGACGAGGCGACGCGCGCCGCGATGCTGCAACAGTTGAACGCGGAACGCGCCCGTCGCGCCCTGGTGACCGAGGCGGAAGGCAAGCGCCGCGCGGTCGAACTGCGGTCGGACGGAGAGCTTTACGCCGCCGAGCAGGATGCCAAGGCCCGCCGCATCCTGGCCGATGCCGAGGCTTATGCCACCGGAGTCATCGCCGTTGCGATCAAGGAAAACGGGCTGGAGGCCGCGCAGTACCAGGTCGCGCTGAAACAGGTCGAGGCGTTGACCGCGGTGGGGCAGGGGGCCGGCAAGCAGACCATTATAGTTCCTGCCCAGGCACTTGATGCCTTTGGCGACGCGTTCAAGATGTTGAAAGGCAGGGCATGAGCTGGTTTTCCATCTGGTGGGTCTGGGTTGTCGCGGGTTTTGCCCTGGCCGCGCTGGAGGTTGTATTGCCCGGATACATCTTCCTGGGTTTCGCGATCGGCGCGGTACTGACCGGTATTCTGGTCGGCATCGGCCTGCTGGGCGGCAGCATGTCCGCGCTGTTGTTGATCTTCGCGCTGGCCTCGCTGATTGCCTGGCTGGTGACACGCCGATTGCTCGGCAGTCACGCGGGCCAGGTGAAAATCTGGGACAAAGACATCAACGACAACTGACCCAGCGCCAGGCATGTCGTGTGATGGCTGACCGATCTGCGCAGCAAGGTGTGGGCCCCTAAAGCTTGGCCTCCCATGAGGCAGAGGCGTGCTTGCCTGTGTAGAATTCGGCCATCAGGCCAATCAGGACGAGTACCAACGTCACTTTTAGCGGGTAGATATAATTGCTGTAATGCGGATTGTAGTTCAGGAAAATGTATCCGCGCCCCTGGTCAATCGTGTGGAACAGGGGGTTCCAGTCAAACAGGGCCAGCTTCGACGTCGGCATGGTGTTGGCGACAAACATCTTGCCAGAGGCGATCATGTTCGCGCGCTGGTAAAGCTGCGCGATAATCCCCACTGCGTCAGGCTGCCAGGGTTTGGCGGCCTGCAACACCATCCCGATTCCGACGCCCGATCCCCAAGACAGCAGCAACATCGCCAGCACGCCGACCGGGTTGTCAATCTCGATCGGTTGAAATGCAGCATGATAGACATAAAGCACCACCGAAGCTGACAGAAGCTGGGTGTAAAGCGATGCGAGCGCCGCCGAGGAGACCGCGACAATTGTGTTCATCGGCGCGTGTTTCATCATCGCCGACGCTGGTCCGTCACTGCCGACAACCGCGCCAAGCGCCTTGATATGCGTCATGAACATAAAAATTCCGGACATGACATATAGTAGAAAGTCACCGCGGATGGCATTGCCCCGCATCCCCAGAATTTCGAACAGCAGAAAGAAAACGAGGACCAAAATCACCGTTTGCATGATATTGAGCAACAGGCCGATCACGGGATTACCGTGATTTTTCCGGACGTTCCGCACAGAGGCATGAAAGATGAGCTCCAGCATCGCAAGCGCACTGCGAAAGGTGGATCGATGGCCCGCACGCTCAAACATTCTGCCTTGCCCTCAAAAATACGACATATCCGCCGAATTATGCCCGGGAAATCTTGCCGTTCCCTTACCCACGCATGATAAGGATACCGGATGTTTTTGGCAATATTGCGGTGATCACAGCTGCATGACGGAGATTTTTGATGGATTTCAGCCCCCTCGTTTCACTTATGCGCAAATTGGCCCTCGAAGCCGGTGACAAAATTATGGAGGTTTACGCTGCACCTGATTTTGATGTGCGAAGCAAGTCGGATGAAAGCCCGGTGACAGAGGCTGACCTTGCCGCAGACGCCATAATTTCGAGCGGGCTGCGCGCGGCCTATCCCGGTGTGACACTGATCACGGAAGAGCAGGCTGACAGCCATGACCTTCGCGCCTCTACCTTCCTGATCGTCGATCCGCTGGACGGCACCAAGGAATTCGTGCAGCGCCGCGGCGACTTTACCGTCAACATTGCCTATGTCGAGCACGGAATCCCGGTGCGCGGTGTGGTCTACGCCCCTGCCAAAAGACGTCTGTTCTACACCCGCGCCGACGGCCAGTCGGTTGAAGAGACCGGTGACTTTCTGAAAGACCGCGCCGGTGCATCGCGTGAAATCCGGGTGTCTGAACCCGATAACGAGGCGCTGATCGTCGTGGCCTCCAAGTCGCACCGCGACGCGGCAACCGATGCCTATATCGGGAAATATGCCGCGCGGGACATGACCAGCGCCGGCAGCAGCCTGAAATTCTGCCTGGTTGCCACGGGCGAGGCTGATCTCTATCCCCGGCTTGGCCGCACGATGGAATGGGACACTGCCGCCGGTGACGCCGTTCTGCGCGGCGCGGGTGGCAAGGTTGTGCGCTTTGATGACCATAAGCCACTGACCTATGGCAAGCCCGGTTGGGACAACCCGTTTTTCATCGCTCTGGCACCTGCGGTCACGTTGAAATCGTAAAGCCGCCGAACCGGCGCTCCCGTTGTTCCGGTTGCTTTGCTCTGGACAGCGCCGCGCGGCATTCGTCGACAGGCGCGGATTTCGCCGGTAACGCCGGGCAAGGCAAAAGTCGTTGAAATGCGAAATTCAAACGGTTTTGCCGTTTCTTGCGCCAAAATGCGGACTTTCAGGTTGCGATCGGGTATCGAGGGGTTAAGCATAAGTCCGGAGGAGCCGGAAATCTGGCTCTCCGGGTGTCTTGAAGCTGTCAGGAAGCTTTGATCCGGCAAAGCTCTGCGGTAGCGTCAAAAATTATACTGTAGTACAGTTTGGGTGGGTTTATGAAAATCAAGAAAGTTCTCAAGGCAGTTTTTCCTGTCGCCGGCATGGGAACCCGTTTCCTTCCCGCAACCAAGGCCATTCCGAAAGAAATTCTGACATTGGTGGATCGGCCACTGATCCAATACGCCATCGACGAGGCGCGCGCCGCCGGGATCAAAGAGTTCATTTTCGTCACCTCGCGCGGCAAATCCGCTCTGGAAGATTATTTCGATGTCGCACCCGAGCTTGAGAACCAGTTGCGCAAAGCGAACAAGACCGAATTGCTGGATGTTCTGAAAGACACCAACATGGACAGCGGTGCCATCGCCTATGTCCGCCAGAACCGGGCCCTGGGCCTTGGCCATGCTGTCTGGTGCGCGCGCCGATTGATCGGAAATGAGCCCTTCGCGGTTCTGCTGCCCGATGACGTGATTTCCGCCGACAAGCCCTGCCTGCAACAAATGGTCGAAGCCTATGCGCAGACCGGCGGCAACATGGTCGCCGCGATGGAGGTTCCGCCCGAGAAAACCGGCTCTTACGGTGTGCTGGATATCGCAGAGGACATGGGCGCGATCGTCAAGGCAAAAGGGATGGTTGAAAAGCCAAAAGCCGAGGATGCGCCGTCGAACCTTGCGGTGATCGGCCGCTATATCCTGACCCCCAAAGTCCTGCAGAACCTGAACAAGATGAAACAGGGTGCGGGCGGTGAAATTCAACTGACCGACGCGATTGCCCAGGAAATCGGCGGTAAAGACTCGGTCTATGGCTTTCGTTTTCAGGGTCAGCGTTACGATTGCGGCTCCAAGCCCGGGTTTTTGCAGGCAACTGTAGCTTTCGGTCTTGCGCGCCCGGAACTGTCGGCAGAATTCTCGGAATATCTGCACGAGGTCATGGCCCAGCAAAAAGCTGCGCAGTAACACATGGCGGTGGCGCGAAGGTCATGGGCAATGCGCCTCTCGATGGCCTTTGTTCCCCGACGGCTGCCGAAGGCGGTTGCCATCGACGATTGGGTGCGCCCTTCGCCCTTTTCGGCAACCGAGATGTGGTGGACCTTGCGGCTACGTTGGCGCCGGCGGCGGTTATTGCTGCGCGCCCTGCGCAAGGCGCATCAGTTGCGCCCGCTTGCAATCCGCACTGCCGCGATCAGGCGTGGTGACATTCTCGCCGCCGTCACGCTGCGCAACGAGATGTCGCGATTGCCGCATTTTCTGGCACATCACCGTGCTCTCGGTGTCGCGCATTTCCTGATCGTCGACAACGCCAGCAGCGATGGCAGCGCCGACTATCTGCTCAAACAGCCCGACGTCTCGTTGTGGCAGACGCCGCACAGCTACAAACAGTCACGCTTCGGGATGGATTGGCTGACCCTGCTTCAAGCCCGTCATGCCCATGGCCACTGGTGCCTGACGCTGGACGCCGATGAGGTATTCATCTACCCGCACTGGCAGACGCGCGACCTGCAAGCGCTGACCACCTGGCTTGACCGGTGCGGCCACGCCTCTTTCGGGGCGCTGATGCTGGATATGTACCCGAAAGGCCCGCTGAACCGGCAAGACTTCACCCCCGGCACCGACCCTTTGGCGGTACTGCAATGGTTTGACGCCGGAAATTACAGCGTCCGGATTCAACCGCGGATGCACAATCTCTGGGTGCAGGGTGGCCCGCGCGCGCGGTGCTTTTTTCAGTCAGAACCGGCCCGCGCGCCGACACTGAACAAAACCCCGCTGGTGAAATGGAACCGGCGCTATGCTTGGGTCAACTCTACCCATGCGCTGTTGCCACGGCGTCTGAACCACGTGTACGACGAACCCGGACACCCCAGAACCACAGGCATCTTGCTGCACAGCAAGTTTCTGCCCGAGATAGTCGCGAAAGCCGCCGAGGAAAAAGCCCGGAAACAACATTTTGCCAACAGCGCACTGTACGATGGGTATTACGACGCACTGGTTGCAGGGCCAGACCTTTGGCACCCGGATGCGCAGTATTTTGACGGCTGGCAGCAGTTGGAGGCCCTGGGCCTGATGTCGCGCGGAGCGTGGGAATAGAGGAATTTTACGCTGCTCCTGCTGTAAAGCGACGCTGCGACAGAAATGATTGCGCAATTGTTTCCATTTACTATGGCAATGCGACAATCTAGTTTCGCTATAGCAACAATGTCGGGACAGCCTGCATCACTGTTGAAAAGAACGGTGAAAATCAACCAACGATGCAGTACAGGGAAAAGGACGGTCGCAGGGCCGGATAACGGGTAGCTCGCTTGGGATTGATCGAGTCATATCGACTGAGGTTGCAGCGCAAACGCAGCCAGTTTCGCGCGCGCTGGAAGCGTCGCGAACTGACGTCTGTGACCAACCGCACCAAAAAGATCAAATCGGACTCGATCCTCGTTTTTACCACTTTGCGCAACGAAAGGGTCCGGCTGCCGTTTTTCCTGAAATATTACCGCGACCTCGGGATCGATCATTTCCTGATCGTCGACAATGACAGCGATGATGGCTCACGCGAATTTCTGGAAGATCAGGATGATGTCTCGCTCTGGACAACCAAGGGCAGCTACAAGAAATCCGGTTTCGGGATCGACTGGCTGAATGGGCTGCAGGCGCGCTATGGCGACGGGCGCTGGTGCCTGGTCGTTGACCCGGATGAGTTTTTCGTTTTTCCCTTCTGTGATACCCGCCCGATCCGCGCGCTGACCGATTGGCTGGACGCCTGCGCCATCCGCTCTTTCAGCGCGATGCTGCTGGATATGTATCCCAAAGGCCCGATCGGGGCGCATCCCTATCACGAGGGTCAGGACCCGTTCGAGATTGCGCAGTGGTTCGACAGCGGCAACTACACCATCACCCGCAACTGGAAATACGGCAATCTGTGGATCCAGGGCGGCCCCCGCGCCCGTACCTTCTTTACCGACGCCCCGGAAAAAGCCCCCGCACTGAACAAGACCCCGTTGGTGAAGTGGAGCAAGACCTACACCTATATCAGTTCGACCCATATGATCCTGCCCCGCGGCCTGAACCTGGTGTTCGACGAATCCGGCGGTGAAAAGGCCAGCGGCATTCTGCTGCACGCCAAATTTCTCGACACCTTCGCCGCCAAGGCCGAAGAAGAGATGCTGCGCGGCCAGCACTATGCCAACAGCCACGAATACAAAGCCTACAAGGCCGGCCTGAATGACAGCCCGGACCTGTGGTGCAAGTGGTCGGAGAAATACATCAACTGGCGCCAGCTTGAAATCCTGGGCCTCATGTCCAAAGGAAACTGGGCATGAGCACGGTCGGAATTGTCATGCTTTGCCACACCGCACTGGACCGCGCGGCCGAGGTGGCGCGGCATTGGGTGGATCGCGGTTGCCCGGTGGTCATCCATGTCGACAGGCGCGTCAGCACGCAAGATCAGCAAAAGCTGGTTGCCGACCTTGCCGACCTTGCCGATGTGCGCTTTTCGGCGCGCTTTGCCTGCGAATGGGGTACCTGGGGCATCGTCAACGCGACCCAGATTGCTGCAACCGTGATGCTGCATGAGTTTCCGGGGGTGCGCCATGTCTACCTTGCCTCGGGCTCTTGTATGCCGCTGCGCCCGGTGCGGGAATTGGTCGCCTACCTTGATGAGCGGCCCCGCACCGATTTTATCGAAAGCGTCACCACCGCCGATGTCGGCTGGACGGTGGGCGGTCTCGACCTTGAGCGGTTCACCCTGCGCTTTCCCTTTTCCTGGCGCAAGAACCGGCGGCTGTTTGACGGTTACGTCCGCTTTCAGCGTCGCATCGGCTATCGCCGCCGCATCCCTGCCGGAATTGTGCCGCACCTGGGCAGCCAGTGGTGGTGCCTGACGCGCCAGACGCTTTCCGCGATCCTTGAAAGCCCCGAACGCGAAGAGATCGACCGCTATTTCAGGCGAGTCTGGATACCTGACGAAAGCTATTTTCAGACGATGGTGCGGCAGTTTTCCGTCAATGTCGAAAGCCGCTCGCTCACCCTGTCGAAATTCGACTTTCAGGGCAAACCGCATATCTTCTACGACGATCATCTGCAATTGCTGCGCCGTTCCGATTGCTTTGTTGCCCGCAAAATCTGGCCGCAAGCCAACAAGCTTTACCGCGTTTTCCTGACAGAGGAAGGCGCAGGCCAGGTCGCCGCAGAACCAAACCCCGGCAAGATTGACCGCCTGTTCTCAAAAGCGGTTGATCGTCGGACCAAGGGCCGCGCCGGCCTTTACATGCAAAGCCGTTACCCCAATGAGCATTGGGAAAACGGTCGGTCAGCCGCGCCCTATTCGGTGTTTGAAGGCTTTTCGGAACTGTTCGAGAATTTTGAGATCTGGCTGGGAAAGATGACCGGGACGCGGGTGCACGGTCATCTGTTTTCGCCAGACCGGGTGGAATATGCGGGCGGCGAGACCGTTTACAACGGCGCGATGTCTGACAGCGCCATGATGCGCGATTACAACCCCAAAAGCTTCCTGACCAACCTGATGTGGAACACGCGGGGCGAGCGTCAGTGCTTTCAGTTCGGCCCGCGCGACATGGTGGAGGAAAAGCTGCGTCGCCCGGGAACCCCGGATATGAGTTGGATATTCTCGACCGATCCCAATGCGACGATCTCGGTCATTTCAGGGGCCTGGGCGGTGCCGCTGTTCAAATCAAACCAGAATTTTTCTGACATCCGCAAAGAGGCCGCCCGCCTGCAACGGCTGGAGGTCGAGCACCTGAGCGTGCTGCGCAGTTCTTGGACCAAGGCACGGATCCGCATCTGGAATCTTGCCGAATTTGTCGAGAACCCGATGGAGCCGTTGCAGACCATCGTCGATGAGATCAGCCCCCGCTCGTTGCGCCGTCTGACCGAGGCGCCGCAACTGTCTGACCTGACCGGCTTTGGCCAGTTCCTGCAAAACCTGCGCAATCAGGGTATGCAGCCGACTGTCATGGGTGACTTTCCGGTCGGCGATGACTTTCAACAAAATGCCACCCGTCGCGGGCGGCCCTATCTTGTAAAGAAGTAACGTGTCCCAGAAATTCACCAGCTTCGTCCTGCTGGCCGAAATGCGCACCGGCAGCAATTTTCTTGAGGCGAACCTGAACGCGATGCCCGGCGTCGCCTGCTACGGCGAAATCTTCAACCCGCATTTCATCGGAAAGCTGAACCAAGAAGAGCTGTTCGGCGTCACCCTGCCGGCGCGCGAAAAAGATCCGTCGGCGCTGCTGACGGCGATCCGCGACAACACCTCCGGCCTCGCGGGATTTCGCTATTTCCACGATCACGACCCCCGCGTCCTGTCCCGGGTGATGGACGACCCCGCCTGCGCCAAGATCATCCTGACACGTAATCCGCTGGAAAGTTATGTCTCCTGGAAAATCGCCAGGGCCACCGGGCAATGGAAACTGACCAACGCCAAAAAGCTGAAAACCGCGAAAATCCCCTTCGACGGGGCAGAGTTCGAAGCCCATGTCACCAAGTTGCAGGCGTTTCAGGTCCAACTGATGCACGGGCTGCAAACTTCTGGACAGACAGCGTTCTACATTGACTATGACGACCTCAATGACACCGATGTCCTGAATGGCCTCGCCCGGTTCCTGGGCATCACCGCCCGGCTGGAGACACCGGACGGGTCGTTGAAAAAGCAAAACCCCGCACCGATATCCGAAAAGGTGGAAAATCCCGAAGCGATCAGCCTCGCGCTGGCGCGGCTTGACCGGTTCAACCTGTCGCGCACCCCGAATTTCGAACCCCGACGCAATGCGGCCGTGCCGTCGTTTCTGGTTGCGGGGCGGGCGTGTTATATGCCGGTACGCGGCGGGCCGGAAACTGCGGTGCAGGGCTGGCTTGCGGGCCTCGGCGAGGTTACCGACAATCTCAATCAAAAGACGCTGCGGCAATGGATGCGTGCCGGGCCAGCGCATCGCAGCTTTACCGTGCTGCGCCATCCCCTTGCGCGGGCGCATCACGGATTTTGTACCATGATCCTGCCGGCAAAGCTGCCGCAGATCCACACTGCCCTGATAAAAAGCTACAAACTCGCACTGCCGGAACCCGGCACGCCCCTGGACCACGCTGACCACCGCAATCTGTTTCTGGGGTTTCTGCATTTTCTGAAGTTGAATGTTTCGGGCCAGTCCGGGATGCGCGTTGCCCCGCAATTTGCCACGCAGACGGCCACCCTTCAGGGGTTTGCCCAGTTTCAGGGACCCGACCTGGTGCTGCGAGAAGACCGCCTTGAAACCGGCCTTGCCTTTCTGGCGGCAGAACTGGGGGTGGCCTGCCCGGCATTGTCCAACGTTCAGGATCCTTCGGCAGACCTGTTGGCCGGGATCTATGATGCCGAACTGGAAGATGCAGCCCAGGAGGCCTACAGCCGCGACTATCTGGGCTATGGTTTCGGCCCGTGGCGTTGAGCCTCAGAAGTCGAGATCGGCATAATGCGCGGGCGGCGGGAAACCCGACACCTGATCGGCCAGCAGGGGCCGGAAAGAAGGGCGCGATTTGATCTTGGCGTACCAGTCCTTGACATTGGCGCTGCGATTCCAGTCCACATCCGAGATATAATCAAGGCAACTCAGATGTGCGGCGGCGGTAAAGTCGGCCAGAGTCATCACATCGCCCGCCAGCCAGCGTCGTTGATCCAGTAGCCAACTCATGTAATCCAGATGGTACTTGATGCGCGAAGCCCCGAATTTCACGGCTTTGCTGTCGGGGTATCCCAACTGCATGACCTTCTTGTTGACCCGCTCGTACAACAGCTTTGATGTCACCTCATCGTGGAATTTATCATCAAACCAGGCACAGATGCGCCGCACCTCATAGCGCCCTTCGGCGTCGCGCGGCATCAGTTGCGGCGTGGGGTGAAGGTCTTCGAGGTATTCACAGATCGCCTGGCTTTCGGTCAGCACTTTGGCGTCGATTTTCAGCACAGGCACCTTGCCAGCCGGATTGCGCCGCAGAAATTCAGGCGACGGGTCCCAATAGCGTTCCTCGATCAGCTCTATTTCCTGTTTCTTCTCGGCCAGCGTCAGGCGAACCTTGCGGCAAAAAGGTGACAGGGGAAAATGGTAAAGACGGTTCATCGCGGGGCTGCTTTCGGCGGGGTTGTCATGCCTTCTCTTTTCCACCTCTGGCCGGAAAATTCAATCCCGCATCGGAATACCCGGATCACTCTTCGAAACAGGCTGCCCGGCCATCTGCTTTGATCGTATCCGCACCATCGGCGATGGAGGCGGCACGTTTGCGCACAAAACCACCCGGATTTGCGGCGTCGCGACCTTTGGGATCTGGCAGTACTGCCGCCAACCGCGCCGCCTGGACCGCCGTCAAGGCATCCGGCTCAACCGCAAAATATGTTGCGGCCGCGGCCTTGACCCCAAAGACGCCCTCGTCAAATTCTGCAACGTTCAGGTAAACTTCCAGGATCCTTCGCTTGGACCAGAATATCTCGACCAGCGGTGTCAGCAACGCCTCCAGCGCTTTGCGGGTGTAGTTCCGGCCTTGCCACAGAAAGACATTCTTGACCACCTGCTGCGTCAGGGTCGAGGCACCCCTGGTTCCCCCCGCATCAATCGCAGCGCGGATCGCACCCATGTCAAAGCCCCAGTGCAGGCAGAAATTGGCATCCTCGGCCGCCACGACGGAACGCGCCATGACAGGCGCAATCTCGTCCCAGGACGCCCATTCCTGTTTTATCCCGCCCAGCCGTCTGCTTTCTTGCATCATGTATTGATCGGTCGGGGGATTCAGCACTGAAAACAGCAACACCAGTGCCAGAAAAAACAGTGTGACCGCACCGATCGCGCGATAGACCCAGCGCAGAATACGCCGGGGCAGGGAAACCGCCGCGTGGCGGCTTTTGGGGCGGGTGGTGCGTTTGGCCATGCCTCCTATAGCCACGAACCCACCCTCGCGGTCAA
>TARA_R110002110_G_scaffold72889_6_pt1 | contig 15257 bp, 23 predicted proteins | sample TARA_R110002110 | Tara Oceans TARA_R110002110 (sample SAMEA4397330) | marine metagenome | biome: Polar Biome; feature: [SRF] surface water layer (ENVO:00010504); material: water (ENVO:00002006), including particulate matter (ENVO:01000060) such as... | depth 5 m
ATTTACGTAGTTTAAAATATTGGTTTTGGATATAATTTTCACCTCTAAATATAATATATTTATAGTAGTATTCCAAGTGAATGTAACAAATAATATCAAAAAGTAATAAATATATAATACTATAATACTATAATAATAAATAACGTTTTAAATAAATTTATAGAAACGTTGAGACGTTTTATAGCAACGTTGAAATAAATCAATAAAAATTTCTACCTAAAAAATCCTAACGTAAATTTGATAATTGCAAAAACGTTGCAGGTGGGTGGGGGGAGCGTAAAAAGAGAGACGCACATAATCAAATAATTTTTTTAAATTTTCAACGTTTAATAACTTATCCTATCTTTTAAATCTCACATTACAAAAAAATAAATTTCATAAAATATATTTTCCAAATTTTTACAAAATTCCCCTATATATATATTACGTAGTTATATTTATAGATTATCTATTATATACTTATAGATTATCTATTATTATAGATTATCTATATATATAATATATAATATATACTATATATTTAAAAAAGCAAGTTTTTAAAAAAAGTATTTCAGATTAAGCGCACGTAGTTTTTAAATTAAGACACTATGGAACGTAAAATTAAAACTAAATTAACAGATAGAAAGTTAAAATATTTAAAAACATACCTATCTAATATTAAATCCTTAAATAAAAATGATTTATTAATAGAACTTTATAGAGTATTAAAATCTAACGAAGGACTTGCTGAGTATATTAGCCGTTTAAAAGGTAATTAATGTATGACAAGACAATTAAAGGTAAGAAAGAGTTTGTATTTGATAATAAAAAGGAATTTCGCAGTTATTTTCCTCTTGAACCACTTGAATTAGATTGGAAAACTGCACCAGAAGGCTCTTATGCACTTACAGATGACAATCAAGTCCTTAAAATATTACATAAAGACAATAATTACGTACGTACCTTGCTTGGTATGCGAAAAACCACAAGTAATTACACGCTTGAAGGCGAACCTGTTAAGAATATTTACTCGTTTGCAAGTAATGTTGACCATTTTCAAGCCGTTAAAAACAGAAAAAAACCAACTTCACGTGAAATACTATTCGCACGGTATGTTGTTGATGGTAATGATATGGTTGAGGCGTATCTTAAAGCTTATAGAACAAACAATCGCAATTATGCTAAGACACACGCTAAATTATTGCTTAAACAAGAACGTATTATACGTATGATTTCTAAAGAAAACTCAGAATCGTTAAAAAAAATAGGTATTGACAGCGATTACCTATTTGAAAAAACAAGAGATATTATTGAAAACTTTGAAGGTAAGGATTCTGATAAATTACGTGCAATTGAATTATTAATGAAAATAAGGGATATGTTTCCAAAAGAAGAAAAACGTGAGGCTCTTACTGTATTTCAAGGATTTTCACCTGAACAACTTGATAAATTAAAAAAAGCAGATAAGATAGAGCCAATTGCTCACGCAGAACGTGCATTAACAGAAGGAGAGAACAATGATTGATGGTATGTTTTTTTATTTAATGACATTTTTTGAACCGCCACATTTTCCTTTTTGGGAGGCTTTTGTATTTTTTAATCTTTGTATGCAAGTATTAATTATATTTAGATTGGTAGAGTTAAAAAAGGGAATAGATGGTTTATTACATCATTTAAAGTTGTATTATCTAAATAAAAAAGATGAAGAAGAATAATAACGAAAACTTTTTTGGCGATTATATCGATATAGATATTATTACGCCTGAAAAAAACACAATTAAGGCAAAAAAAACAAGTAATAAGTTTGATAGAATATCTAAAATTATAAAAAGTAAATACGAAGAATGTTTAAGAGATTTAAAAGAGAAGTAAAAAAAACAGAAATACAAAAAATATTTGTTAATAAAGAATATTTTTTTGAAAAAACTACAACAACTGCACCTTGGCTAATAATAAAGTATTCAATATTATAAGTCCACCATCTGAATTATCAGATAAAGAAAAGATACTATCTAGAGCGTATACAGATTTAATCTATTTTGGTCGTGCTTTCTTACCTAATGATTTTTTAAATAAAAGTCAAAGTCCTAAATTTCATCATATAATAGGGAAAAAACTTATAACAACAAAACCCGGTGCTAGGTTGTGTAATATACTGCCACGTGGATTTGGCAAATCAATACTTGCTAAAGCTGCAATTATGCACAAGATATGTTTTAGTACTGAAAACGAACGTAATTTTATAGCTTGGGTAGCTGAAGAACAAGGACAAGCCGTTGACCATATTAAGTACATACGTAACCACCTAGAATCAAATAAAGCAATTCAGTATTATTTTGGTTCATTGGCTGGAGATCTGGTTGGCAAAAGGTGGACAGAAAAAGATTTAGTAACCTCAAAAGGCGATAGAATTATGGCGAAAGGCACTTCTCAAAGGCTAAGGGGTAGAACAGAAATAGATGTTAGATATACAGGAATTATTTTAGATGATTTTGAATCGGAGCTAAATACAAAAACCCCAGAGAGAAGATCTGAAATAAAAAAATGGGTAGTGTCAACCGTATATCCAGCCTTAGAGGAGTCTCCCGGCAGAGAGGGTTGGATATGGTTATGTGGAACAATCGTCCATTTTGATAGCTTTTTGCAAACAATAGTCGAGGGATATAATGATGCGACTGAAAATAAAAATAAATATCCTTGGGATTTAAATTTTTATAGAGCTATAGAGAATGAAAAACCATTATGGGCAGAACAATTTCCATTAAAAAAATTAGATAGAAAAAAAGCCGAATTTGCCGAAATGGGTATGTTAAATAAATTTGCCCAAGAATATATGAATGATGCACGTGATTTATCTTCAGCATCTTTTAAAATAGATAATATACAATTTCATAACGCTGTATTTGTTAGAAAAGATAACTATACGTATTTAAATATAAAAGACGAAACAATACCTGTTAACATTTTTATAGGAGTCGATATAGCAGCAACAGCAACGTCATCATCTGATTTTCAAGCTATAGTAGTATTAGCAATAGATTCAGATAAAAATAGATACGTATTAGAATATTTTCGTGAACGTATACCTACATTTGATTTACCAGAAATTATTATAAACTACGCAAATAAATACGCCCCCGTACGTAGAGTTAACATTGAAACCGTTGCAGCTCAAGAAATGGTACGTGATATGACAACAAGACTTGCTGGTGCAGACAGAAGGTTAATGCCGGGTATATTTAAAGGCGTAAAACCGCCTAATAGAATAAAAAAGCAAGACCGACTTGAAACTGCACTAGGAACTATAGTAAATTCAAAGAGATTGTATTTACGTAAAACAATGACAGAGTTAATAGATGAGTTATTTGAACATCCCGTTTCTAGGAATGACGATTTAATGGATGCGTTATATTACGCAGACTATTTTGGTCGCCCACCTGTAAGTAATAGGTTTAAAACAGGAGATACAGACGTTATTAATAAAATTAAAAAAACGTTTAAATCTTACAACTGGTTAACTGGAGCTAAATTTTAATGGAATATGATCCTAGAGCATTAGTAAATAAAGAATTATTTAAAAGATACCGTGATGCCCGTGATTCTTGGGATGTCCAAGCACGTAAAGATTTAGATTTCTATTTAGGAAATCATTTTACAACAGACGAATCAGACGAATTACAATCACGTAATCAAGCTGATATTCCTATGGATAGAATATCTCCAGCTGTTGAAAAGTTAAAATCGTTTATGACAGCAAGACCACCTGTGTTTACAGCGTTACCACGTGAAAGTAGTGACGCTAAAATGGCTAAAGTGTGGCAAACAATATTAGGTTCTGTATGGGAATCTTCTGACGGAGATTCAAATATTAAACAAGCTTTACACGATTTTGCTACTGTAGGCATTGGTTATATATATGCTTACATAGATAGCGAAGCAGATATGGGTAGAGGTGATGTTCGTTTCACTCATATTAATCCGTTTCGGGTTTACGTTCCTCCATCCTCCCGAGACAGGTGGTTCTCTGATGCTGATAGTATAATTCTCTCGACTATACTTACAGGAGAACAACTTACAAACCTCTACCCCGAAGTTGGCGATCAAATAGATGAAGAAACTGGAGAAGTTATTCCCGGTTTGATTAATGAAATATCTACGTACGAAGATGAAGATTTTCCAAATGCACAAAATAAATCTACACGTGACGTTTATACACCATCAGAAGTAAAAGACTATGATTACTGGAGAGATCAACGTTATCAAATATTAGAACGTTTTTATAAAATAAAAGTTACGTTTTATAGATTATTTGATAACAGAAGTCAAGCTGAGAGTATATTGACTGAAGAAGAATTTATGGCTTTAATGCAAAATAGACCAATGGACTTTGAAAATGGTAATTTGTCTTATGAATCTTTTATACAGACTAGAGTTCGTGTTACTGTAAATTGCGAAGAAGTTGTATTAGATGAGTACAATTTAAATGTTGCTCATTATCCAATTATACCTTTTCCAAACAATTGGACAGAAACTCCATATCCAAGATCTGATGTATCACGTGCTTTACCTATGCAAAGACTACTTAATAAGCTTTGGAGCCTTGCTCTATCTCACGCACAAGCATCAGCTGGTTTAAAGCTGTTAGTTCCTGTGGGAAGCGCAATAAATGGATTAGACCAATTAGAACGTGACTGGGCAAATCCTAACGCTGTTATAGAAGTAGATAGTAGTCAAGGAGAACCGCATTACCCAGCACCAACGCCTTTAGCTGGTGAATTTTATAGATTAATACAACAATGCGAATTTTACATAGATTTTATATTTGGAATACCTGAATTAATGCAAGGTGTAGCTGATAAAGCTCCTGAAACGTTTAGAGGTACTCAGCAAATGATAGCTTTAGGTTCTGAACGTAGTAAGTCTAAATTACGTGACGTAGAATTTAGTATGGTTAAATTAGGTAAAGTATTATATTCTATGTGTAAACAACAATACACATATCAAAAATATTTTAGAGTTTCACAGGCAAACAATGATTTAACAGAAGTTATGGTTAATGTTTATGATGACGTAAGTCAAACTATTATAGATATACAAAAAGATAAAAACAATATAGAACAACACGATATACGCATTGTATCGGGTTCTACTTTACCTACTTCTAAATATGCAGAACTTAACGTATATTTAGAAGCTTATAAAATGGGTATAATAGATAAAGTTGAAGTTTTAAAACAAAACCCAGAAATATTTGACAAGGAAGGAATATTGAGAAGGTCTAATGAAATTGATCGTTTAACCGGTTTAAATAGCCAATTAGAACAAACGATAAAAGATTTGCAGGGCGATCTGCAAACTGCCCGAAGGGAGTCTGTTACAGATAGAAAACGAGTTGAGGTTCAAAAATTTAAATCTCAACTTGATAATATCAAATCAGACGCAAAGGCTGACAAGAGAATAAGTGCCAATGAACTAACTACAAAGGTGAGGCTTGAAGCAGAAAGATTACAAAGAAATATCGAAAAAGAGCAACGCTCTATGATGGGTATGGATAGTAGTCCTATTCTGAACGAAGAGACATCTTAAAGGAGAAATAAAAATGGCTGAAGCTGAAGCACAACAAGCTGTAAACGAACAGCAACCACAATCTGAAGAAATAACAGAACAAAATCAAGTTGAGCAAGAAACTCAAGAAATAAGTGAAGTTGAAAAGCTACAAGAAGAGAATCGAAAGTGGCAATCAATGTATGACAAAGCAACTGCTGACAATACTAAGATGCAAACCATAATGGCTGATTATTTAGAAACTCAGAAAAGCGCACAACCTCAACAAAAAGCTCAACAAGAGAATATTCAAATTTCAGAAGATGAATTTAACCCTTGGGATGCTTACTATAAGCCAAATTCCCCATCATATCAAATGCGTACTCAAAGAGAACAACAAATGATTCATAACGTTGTGGATCAAGAAATTTCAAAAGTACAAAATACTATGACGGTGAATAACACTAGGAACGAATTACGTCAAAATCATAATCTAAACGATAATGAGGTCAATGAGTTTATGAATTTTGTTTCTCAACCAAAAGATGCTGTTCCGATGGCTTCTTTAGTAAAACTTTGGAAAGAAACAACTGGAAAAGCTCCCGCCCAAAACGTAAGAGTTCCATCAATGAAACAACCAGCCCCACGTACTGCTGGAGTGCAAAGTAATCAAGCTCCTGTACGTAGGTCTGAACAATCAAAAATGTGGGACGGTATTATAAAAACCGGCTCACTTGGAAAGTTACCTTAATTAACAACACTCAAAGGAGAGTAAAATGGCTACAACTTACAATTCAGGAGGTTTAAAATCTTCTGATGTTACCGCTTCAACTACTTCTGCTGGTGTAGGAACTGCCCCTGACCGTAGGAGGTTATATAATTTTGGAGACAGAGTTCACGAATTGAACCCTGAAGAATCTCCATTCTTTGTATACCTAAGTCAAATAAACAAAGTACCTACGGATGATTCTGTGTTTCGTTACCTCGAAAATAGAAACCCAATTAACTGGACAAATAGAAGTTTCGTTATGGCAAATGCACCGGGAACGGTGGTTGCTGGAAGTTCTTATAGTTTCCAAGTTGCTGACGCTGCTTCACCAGCTGCATCAATAGACTGGTTACAAAAAGGAATGGTATTTGCAGTACAATCTGCTGATACTACTGACGGTATTTCTAATGTTATTGTACGTGTAGATTCTGCTGTGACAGATCAAGGAACAACAAGTGCCTTTACTGGTAGAGTTGTTTCCTTGTCAAATTCTGGAGTAACAGGATATAATGCAATAGCTGACAATGATAATTGTCAAGTAATTGGTACATCTTTTGAAGAAGGTTCTGGTGCGCCTGACGTTTTCTCTACTGAAATCGAAGATAACTACGGTTATACTCAGATTTTTAAAACAGCAGCAGAAATGACAGGTACCGCCCTAGCAACTAGATTTAGAGGTTATGACTACGAATGGAATCGCATATGGAGCGAAAAACTACGTGAGCATAAAGTAGACATCGAACGTGCTATGTTATTTGGACAAAAAGCACGTATAGGTGGAATACAATACACAGAAGGAATCATAGGACACATTTTAAAAAATGTTAATCCTACAAATGACAATAGTGCGTTTTCGTACTCGTCTGGTTCTTCTTATTACAGAAGAGTTGCTGATTCAGAACTTACATACGACAGACTATTAAGTGACCTAGAGGTTATTTTTGATCCTGCACGTGGTAGTTCATCAGACAAACTTGTTCTGTGTTCACTTCCAGTTATTACCTTTTTTAATAAAATGGGTGATGGCAAATTCGTTGACGGTTCTTTAGGACATTCAAATGCACCATATAAATATGACATAGAATCACGTACTGGAGCTTTCGGGCATAAAGTAATGATGATTGATACTGTACACGGGACTCTTAATTTAGTTAAAGAGCCTTTGTTTAGAGGTATCTCTGCAAGTTATATGCTTATGGCTGATATGAAGTACTTATTGTATCGTCCTTTAGTTGGAAATGGATATAATCGTGATACTCAAATTCAAACAAACGTACAATCAATTGATGAAGATTTACGTAAAGATATGATTATGACCGAAGCCGGTCTTGAAGTATGTTTACCAGAATCTCACGCTTTGTACGATTTAGAAGGAGTGTAAAATGAGAAGTGATTCATTAAATACTGCAAGTGGCAAATACGGCAATAACCCAACTGGGGCTATATTACTACCTGACTCAGATGCTATTACTATATCTGCAAGTAATTCTGGAAAAGTTCATATTTGTCCAGATTTAACTGCTGACACAACAATTACATTACCTTCAGCAGAAGCTGGATTAATGTATGAGTTTTGGTATGGTGGTACAGCTGCTGACGCACAAGACTGGTTAATTACAACAGGTTCAAATACTAACTTTTACGTTGGTGGGCTTGTTATGAATGACACAGATGACGGAGGTGACGATACCGCTGTTGTAGACTCTAACGGAAGTAGTAATTCTAAATTAGGAGTATTAACTCCTATTGCTGGTACTATGGTTAAAATGGTCTGTGACGGAGTAAAATGGTACGTTAATGGTCAGGTTGTATCTGCAACAGACGCATCAGTAACGTTTGGCGATCAATAATCCAAATAAATAAGGATAACAGTTTAAGGTACTGTAGGGTTGTCAATAAAAGGCAACCCTAAAAACCTATAAGGAATGTTATGACAAAAAAATGTATTCATTGTAATAAAGATAATTCAGAAGGTTGGTTTTATTGTCGTAGTTGTGGCAAAAAAGCATCTAAGCCTAGATATTCTACTCAGTTTGTAGTCAGAGAAAATAATCCTTGGGCAACTGCAATTAGAAAAGATCAAATAGATTTTAGAACTGAAACTATGGACAGTTCAATTAGTAAAATGAGAAAACAAAAATGGGGAGTTAATAATGGCTAAATCTCCAGCGTGGCAACGTAAAGCTGGTAAAAATCCTAAAGGCGGATTAAACGCAAAAGGAAGAGCCAGTTATAAAAAACAAACAGGTGGAACTTTAAAAGCTCCAGTTAAGTCTGGCGATAACCCAAGAAGAGCTAGTTTTCTTGCTCGTATGGGAAATATGCGTGGAGCAGAAAAAAAAGGTGGAAAGCCAACAAGATTATTATTATCTCTAAGAGCTTGGGGTGCAAGTTCAAAAGCAGACGCAAGAAAAAAAGCTTCTGCTATTAGTAAAAGAAATAAAGCAAAAAAGAAGAAAAAGTAATGAATAAAAAAGTTAAAGCTCCATCTGGTTATCATTGGATGAAATCTGGTAGTAGTTATAAATTAATGAAACATACCGGCACGTTTAAATCTCATAAAGGTGCAAGTATAAGAGCTAGTTTTAAAGTACAAACAAAACATTCATCTTCTAAAAAGAAAAAAGGCAAATAATGAAAAAGAAAAAGAAACCAAGTCAATCTGGAAAAAAATACACTAAAAAAGTTAGCAAAAAAATGAATAAAAAACGTGGCTATTAAAAAAAAGAAACGTGGATTATATGCAAATATACACGCTAAACGAAAAAGAATTAAAGCTGGTAGTGGTGAAAAAATGCGTAAAGTAGGTGCTAAAGGTTCTCCAACAGCTAAAAATTTTAAACAAGCAGCTAAAACAGCTAAGAAAAGAAAAAGAAAAAAGAAGTAATGCCTAAAAAAAGAAACTATAAAAAAGAATATAAAAAGTTTCAAGCATCAGAAAAGTCTATAAAATATAGATCAAAATTAAATAAGTATAATAGAAAAAAAGGTACTTATGGAAATGGAGATGGTAAAGATGCTTCTCATAAAAATGGGAAAATAGTAGGCTTTGAATTAGCATCTAAAAATAGAGGAAGAGCTGAAAAAAGTAGAAAAAAAGGTTCAAAAAGGAAGAAAAAATAAGATATGGCTTTTGATACTCAAATACAAGATTTAATAGGAACGTTTTCAGATCAAACTGCTATGGATCAGTTTATGACTGATGGAGCAAAAGAAATAATTAACGTAATGCCTTTAAATTTATTAGAACAATGTTCTGATATATCTACATTAAATAATTCAACAACAACATTAATTAATATAGATACAAAAGGTCGTGTTCTTAATGTTCTTAGAAATGACGAAACAATAGACCAACCTTGTAGACTTGTACCAGCTTTTAAAAGAGGTAGAATACAAGACAGTAGCGATATGGAAACAGCAACAACTACTGATCCAGCGTATTTAATTTATGACAATACTTTAGAAGTTTATCCAACACCAACATCAAGTCAAACAGCTAGTGTTCATCACGTTGTATTTCCTAGCGTTGATGCAAGTTCAGATAGCACTATAGCAAATTTTCCTAATGAAGCAGAATATTTAGTTGTTAATTATGCGTCTATGAAATGTATACAGCAATTAATGTCTGGTAAAACTTCTAGCTTACCAGATGATTTAAATTCACCGGCTTTGCTTTCAGTAAGTCAATCTTTACCAACGTTTAGTCCAAATACTTTGACTATAAGTTCTACAGCACCTACAGCACCTACAATTGTTTCAAATGATATTTTGTTTTCACATACGGCTCCTTCATACACCAAACCAACCGTATCTTTAGGAACTACGCCTGTTATTAAAGATTTAATTATTACGTCTACTGTACCTGACTTAGTAACGTTAACTGCAAACACAGTTAGTTTTAGTACGTCTGCACCAACGTATACTAAACCTTCTGTTTCTTTAGTTACAACTCCAACTATAAGCGATTTATCTATTTCTTCTGTTCCACCTGAAGCTCCTAGTATTACTGCTTCAACAGTTAGTTTTAGTACGTCAGCTCCTGTTTATACATCACAAAGTTTAACAACTCAAACAGCTTTTGATTGGAGTAGTCTATATGGAGATTTTGGAGATAGCGATCCGGGTTCTTTATCAATTACCGCTATACTACCTGTATGTCCAGCAATATCAACTGTTAACTATACAGATGCTAGTAGATCAGACGCAAGTGCTACTGCCGTAGCTACAGCAACAGCAAATGCTCCTACTATTATTGATGTTAGTAGTAATGCACCTACGTATAATAAACCAGCGTTTAGTCCAGACTTTGCAAAAGTAGATTTACATTTAGATACAAATGAAGATATAGAATTAGCAGCTGGAAAAGTAAATGAAATACAAACTCAATTATCTAAATATAATGCAGATATTCAAAGCGAATTAAATGAATTTAATAAAGAAAGTGTTAGGTATCGCACAGAGTTTGAAGAGGCAGTTAATAAAAATAATGCAGATTTACAAGTTTCTATTGCAAATGCTAATAACGAAGCACAAGAAAAAAGACAAGAAGCTCAACAAACTACAGATATAGATAGATTTAATAAAGCTGAATTACAGGCTTTAAACTTGTCTAATGCCGCTAAACAAATGGAAGATTTAATAGCAGACAATAATACTAAGTTGCAAAAGTATAATTATGAAATGCAAAATTATCAAAATGAAGTAACTACACAAGTTCAACAACATCAACAAAATTTATCAAGGTATCAAACAGAATTAGGTACTGTGTTTCAAGCTTGGTCTAAAACTGAGTCAGACAATTTAAATAAATATCAATCTGATATACAGAATCAAATACAAATTTTTAATGATGCTAATACTGAATATCAAGCACAATTACAAAAATCTATTGAAAATGCAAGATTAGAAGATAATGAAGAATCTAAGAAAATACAGAAATACTCAGCTGAGTTAAACCAATATCAAAATGAGGTAAACTCAGAAGTACAAGAATATACCCAAAACCTAACCAAAACAATTCAACTATGGCAACAAGAGCGATCTACTGATCTTCAAAAATACTCAACAGATATTCAAAATGAATTAAACGATTTTAATAAAGAAAATGTTGAGTATCAAAATCAACTGCAAATATCTATTCAAAACGCTCAACTAGCAGATAGTTTAGATTCTAAAAAACTGCAAAAATATTCAGCTGAATTAAATAAATATCAATTAGAAGTAAATAAACAAATTCAAGAATACCAACAAAATTTAACTGCTGATTTAGAAGTATGGGAAAAAGAAAGAATTACTGATTTACAAAAATTTGGATCAGATATACAAAACGAACTTAATGAGTTTAATAAAGAAAACGTAGAATATCAAAGCCAGTTACAAATATCTATTCAGAATACTCAGTTTAAAGATTCTTCAGATATAAGAAAATTAAATAAATACTCAGCTGAAATACAAGAATACCAAGCAAACGTAAATAAAGAAATACAAGAGTATACTTTAAATTTTCAAAAAGATTTAGAAACGTTTAGGTCTGGCATTACAAAGTACACTTCTGAATCTCAAAACGTAGCAAGTCAAAATACTGTAACAATATCTAAATTTTCAACAGAACTAAACAACTATAATGCACAAATACAAAAATATTCCGTAGATTATAATTGGTTAGATTCGCAATATAAACAACTTTTAGCTGATTATCAGCGAGGTTTACAAACATTAACAAGTTAAGGAGAATACAATGGCGGCAGATAAAGCAACTGTAAACGTTTCAGCATCAGTATTGCCAGATGACGTTAGAATGTCTGTCGGTGGTACAATAACTCACGAAATAGCTGATGGAGCTGGAGATGTAAGTAAGTGGGTGCATTATGCTATTGATATAGATACATCTTCTGAAGTAATACTACCAGCTGACATAGGATATTTAAATGGTTCTAGTGTTAGCGGTCTAAGTCCTACTAGAACAGCTAGTGGAGATAAAATTGAATTTTTAGTATTAAAACATTCAGGTTTTCGCTCAGACGGTACAACTGCAAGTGCATCAACAGAAGTTGTGCATTTTAATTTTACAGATAGTACAGCTGGAGCAGCAGCAACAGGAAATTTACAATTAAACCCCGGAGAAGTTTGGTGGGGAAGAATGTCTGGTACTCCAGATACGGCAGACTTAACAGCATTGTCTGTTGGAAATGATGTAAAGCTATTAGTTTACGCAATATTAGATGACGCATAATCAATGGCAGTACATTCATTAACAGTTAAGCAAATTATAAGTAGGGTACGTCAGGTTTTTCCTGACGCACCTGAAGCTTATATTATGTCATTAATAAATGATGCACTCGTTGAAGCTGGTACGTATTCAAATAAAACAATGTCTGCTAAAGTAAATGTTGTAGCAGATCAAATGTTTTATAATATATCAGATTCAGCTACAGATTCTAGTAGTAATACGTTAGAGTTAAATAAAGTATATCGTGTTGATTTTATGGACTCAGATGGAGATTATATAAAAATACCAAGATTATTAGATGGAGAAACTTTAGTGTCTGATATAACATCAGAATCTGCAATAGAGCAACCAGATTAATGGCTAGTAGCATAACATATCCAGAAAATAGAGTAAATTGGTTTATTAAAGGAAACGCTATTGCAGTTGTTTCAAACGTATCAACTACAGGTACTTCACGTACAGATAGAAAAGCATACCAAGCTATAGATCATTCAGTTACAAACGGTTTATTACTTCACTATTGGGCTGATCCTAAAAAAGTAACTGCAATAACAGAAACTCCAGACATAGACAATGCTTTTCATTTGTCTATAGTTGATTATGTTAAAATGTGTTTATATATGGATAGAGCTGGTAGTTCAGCTGGAGAAACATCAGCTGCTTCTATGCAACTATCTCAAATGCACAGAAGAAAATTTGAACAATCTGTTAGAAGATTTGGAGATAGGAGAAGAGAAAAAACTGGTGGAGTACGTTCTATATTACCTTATAATTTTCAATAGTTAAATGGCTGGAGAAAAAATACGCTATTCAAATGGTTGTAGTCCGTTAGAGCGTGAAAGTTCAGGTGTTAGATTTTACAGAGATAGCGACATTCAAACTAAACCTTCTGGATCAAATACAATTACATTAGGTGCTGGTACAGTATCTTATTCAGCTTCTACATCAATAACAACTTCTCCAACTCAAATAGCTTCTGGTCAAGATTTTATATTTATTAAAAATACTGGGAATAGTGATGTGATAGTGACATTTGATAATAGTAATTATTTAATAGCATTGTCTAAGGGTGAATGTTATTCATCTGAAATTATATCTTCTGCTGACGTTAGAGTTAAAACGTCTAATGGAAACTCTACAATAGAAACTTTAGTTGGTACGTAATGGCTAACGCAAGAAAAATACTAATGAAAACTTCTGTATTTCCACTTGAAACAGGTTCTCATAGTGCAGTTCCCGGTGTATTAGAAGAAGAAAACTTTACAAAAGCAGCTCAAACTCCAAACGTTATAACTTCATCTATTGGCAAATTAGGAGGAAATTCTATTAATACAGATATATCAGCTAATCAAACTAATAACTGGTCATCTTTTGTACCTAATGAAAATATGTACTGGGGTTTAATGTCTCAGAACTGGGAAGAATCTGGAGCTTGGGAAGGTGTTGAATATGGTTTAACTATTACAACATCTCAAGTACAATTGTCTACAGACTCTGCTGATTTAAAATTTTTATATGTAAAAAATACAGGCAGTAATTTAGTTTACATATCTTTAGATTCAAACTCTACGTATCCTATATTTGTATCTTCTGGTGCAAGTACTATGTTTCGTGGAACGTCAGACTTAAATAGAAATGAAATATATTTAAAAACAACTAGTGGAACATCAAGTGTTGATTATATACTAGCTAATTAACTAAATTACGTACAGATATAACTATGAGAAAATGTCAAGCTCGGTAAGTTATACAATATAAGGAGAACAAGATGGCAAAAGGTTTACACAAATATAGTGTAGTTGAAGCTCAAAACACAGCTTTAGGTCAATTAGGTGCTATTTTTGAAGATAGTACAACAGCAATTTCAGGAAAAAAAGTAGTAGCTATTCAATTTATAGAAGATACAACATTTACAACATTAACCCCGTCTACGTCAGATTTTATAGGAACGTCAGGTGGTAATGGAGATGCTATAGATACAGGTAATACATTTCCTCAAGGAATGACAATATTTGGTCAATGGACAGCGTTTACGTTAGCAAGTGGATCAGTAGTAGCTTACGTTGGTGCTTTTTAATGTTAAATTTAGGTTTAAGATTAACGTCTATAGTTAAGCAAACTGCAAGATTAGCAAGAGATACTTGGAACTCTATTAATTTAAACGACATTTGGCAAAACGAACAACGCAAATGGGAAGATATAGTATAAAGGATTTATTATGGCAACGTTAACAGGACAAACAATTGCATCATCTTATGAGCAATTATTATCATTACCCGATGGTGGAGGAAATGGAACAAATTTAGTAGCTATTACAGATGGAGATGCTGGAACTACATTTGCATTACAACTAGCAACAGATAAAGCACAGATAAATGGTGCATTAACTATTGATGCAAATGCTACTGATGGAACATCTTTAACAATAGACTCAGAGGCACAAGATGGGCAAGGCATTTATATGGATGTTAGCCAACAAACAAGTGGCTATGGAATCATAATTAATGATGTTGGTACAAGTAGAACTACTGGTGGAATATTATATATAAACTCTAACCAATCTGGTACTGGCACTAGAAATTTAGTTGAAATAATAAATAATCATACTAATGCAACTGGCACAACTGCTTTAAAGATACAACAAGATTCTACTGCCCCAGCATTAGTTGCTTTAGGAAATGTAGGTATTGGAACTGCTTCTCCATCATCAAGATTGCATCTTTATAATTTAGG
>TARA_R110002110_G_scaffold164589_3_pt1 | contig 15241 bp, 12 predicted proteins | sample TARA_R110002110 | Tara Oceans TARA_R110002110 (sample SAMEA4397330) | marine metagenome | biome: Polar Biome; feature: [SRF] surface water layer (ENVO:00010504); material: water (ENVO:00002006), including particulate matter (ENVO:01000060) such as... | depth 5 m
TAGCGACGGGGTAGACCACCTAGCGGCTGAGACGGCAGAGGCGCGGAGCCTTGAGGATTTGATGGGATTCAAGGAGACCAACCCATTCGGGGTCAGTTCAGCCGAAGAATTTGATAGCACTATTGAGGAATTACAGCTTAGCAATCTACAAGAGCTAGCGGTAAAGGCAGGAGTATTTCCATCCGGAACTAAGGCCACCCTTAAAACTAAATTAAGAAAAGCTTTTAATCAATACACCCACGGAGGAGCTAGAAAAGTCGTTCAGATAACAAAGCCCATAGTAGACCCTGACTCAAAAGAAGGGAAGGATCTCCTAAAGCTTATGCAAGAAGGCTTTTAATGGCCCTAAACCAGATAGGTGAAATAGCTAGCGGAATCGTTGAGTACGACTTCGACTATATTACCGGCGTTAGTGAGAAAAGCGCCATGCTTACCACTACGTCTGGCTGCCTTAGTGGCACACTGGGCCAACTTAATGTATTAATAAATCAAAGTTTCGGATTCGCTAGTGGGGGCAGCCCTACTCCCCTCCTCCAGGAGGAGGAAAAGGATATTCTCGTACAGATATACCTGAAGGATTACTACTTTAAAGAGGCAAGAAGGGTGCTCAGAGGCCTTTACGATCAAACTTCGGCATCAGCTATGGGATTGACCGACTGGACCTCTTTAAGGGAAGGGGACACCACCATCCAGAGGAGTACCTTTGGGGCGAGAGAGAGAACCTATGCGGCGAGAGAATACCGGGAGATGGCTCGCGAAGCGGACAAGAAGATCACGGAGTTAGTATACGCATACAATTTATACGGCGCGGTACCCAGGCAGGTAGCTGGTGCAGACTTCTATACTCTTACGGGAAGTGGCCAGGCTGGGTATTACGGTAACAGATTTTATTAAACCCTTAGCCCGACAGGCGGAAGCGAATCGGGATACCTCTCATATAAGCTTAGCCCTATTGAAGACGTCGCCGGAGCTACAACGGAAGTACTGGCGTATGGAGCGGCGGAGAGCGATGAGTTAAAAGTATCTCCACTGGCGATACTAGTTACAATATTTCCAGCCCATGCAAGATAGGTTGCCGTTTTTGAAGCTGAGGTGCCCGGAGCGCCAGAGTAAGAAATAAGACTGGTATTATTTGAAATAAATTGTCGAGCAGCAATTGGCGCAATATTAGGGTAAGCCAGGGATGTGGGCCAGCCATCATTTCCTAATCCCACATATCCTGGAGCTGAATATCCAGTGATACTGAGATTCACCCCTCCGGGGTTAAAAGTGGTAGTAGGCGACATCGCCATATTTGTATTACCGCCCACCCGCGAGGCAGAGATAGCCTCCACCATCGCAGTGATATTATTTTCTCCGGAGCCCCATTGCATCCGACTGCCTTCATGACCTGAATTTCTTGTAAAGGTAACTGAAGAGGAATAATATTCATTGCCCAATAGGGCTTGGGAGCCCTCCAAGAGGGACGCGAAGGAGCCCAGCCCCGTAGTTGAAACACCGGCTTCTCCAGTCATTCCACTGGTGCTTATGTATAAAGCTGGAATCGGGCAATTCACTCCAGCGCTACCCGTCTTATTCCAAGGATCTGGAACGTTCATTAGTGACCAGTTGGCGTTTCCATAAACCCTAAGTGAAGCCCCTCCAATTACTTCGATACACTGGTTAAGCCTCGTTCCGTGCAGGTGCATTTCGAGCCCAGGCCCCAGACTTAAAAAATTACCTCCGCCTTTTCTAAAAATCCTACTAATGTTGGTGCCTCCATTGTATGCGGGGTTATTGATGTCATTAAAGATTAACTTTAGATTGGAAAAGAAAGTTTCTCCGCCGTGTGAAAACCAGCCATAGCTCGTGCCGTTAACTAGATCCACTCTCGGGTCGAAAGTCACTGAAGCTCTATTTTCAAACAAAGGGTTATTAGCTAGAAAACCATTAGGATCGGTACCTATCAAACCCGTAGTCATTGCTGGAGTCATTCTTTCCCAGCCGGCCCCAATGACCCCGTTGGTTTCGGGGATGTTTTCGTTGGCGTTGGTGGCTCTATAAAGATTCCAGTCTCCAATATATCCAGCATTAGTCCCTGTAAACTGAACAATATCATTTATCGAATACCCTCCGTAGCCTTGAACCCAACGCTGATTCGAATTAGCGGCTACATTATTGTTTCGTTCATGAACCAGGGCGAAGGCACCATAATCCAGAAAGCGAATGGCTTCGAAGTTCGAGTTTGAAATATTAAACCTAGTTGGGTATATTTCTTCCTTTATATCCCCAGCTACTAAATAATATAGGTCTTTAGCGCTACTGATATTAGCGTTAACCCACGCGTTGGCTGCCCCGAGGCTCCCGAACCTTCCGCTGATCCATCCGTTAGAAGTAATTGCGTACCCCCCGTCTGGAGCAACCGCTCCACCGGACACAACGGCATAAAATGTAGTGGAGCTCGCAGAGGTTGCTAGACTTAATCCGTAGGTGCATATAAGCCTGTCGGAATCGTCCGGATCTTCCAGGCAAGTTTCCGAATAATCCAGACCGCCCCCTATCGTTACATAACTTGCGAATGTACTCGGCGTTAAAGAGGGGCCTCCGTCTAGGATCGTCCCATCCTTATCCTTAACAACTCCAGGCTGATCATCGGGCCCAGGAGCAACCCCTTCTGCTGGCGCTGAATTTTGGGCTACGGTTGTGTTGTAACTCTCTATTACCTGGCGCACTGAAGCGCGCTGGGTTCCGTCTATGGGATGAGGGGATCCAGGACCCGTAGTGTTGAGGGCCATTGCGAACATGTCCCCACTGTAAACACCAGTATGAAATTCATTTGCAGGGTAAGGGGTTAGGTCCCTTATCTTTATATAATTAGCCATTATCTTGTTCCTTTACTGTTTCCATTAAAATCGGCATTGGTTTATAGTGGTATACACTTAAATTATAGTAGTGGTCGAAAGGGTAAATGCCTAGGCTCCTTGACCGCTTATATAGGTCGGGACTGACCTGTTGACGATTGTTCCGTCGCCAAGCTGGCTATGGTTATTATATCCGCAAGCGTAATAGGTTTTGTCCGCAGAGAAAAACATTGAGTGATAACGCCCCGCAGAAATACCCGAGACGTCGCCAGTTACATGAGTCGGGACGGCCTTGTTGACGAGGGTGTCGTCGCCGAGCTGGCCTTGAGCATTATATCCGCAAGCGTAGGCGCCGCTACCAGTGGATAAGAACATTGAGAAATCACTCCCAGCAGCAATTCCCGTGACGTCGCCAGTTATAAAAGTCGGGACGAGGGAGACACCATGACTGCCATCGCCGAGCTGGCCATAGCCGCAAGCATGGGAATGGCCGCCAGTAGATAAAAACATTGAGTGCCATTTCCCAGCAGAAATTCCCGTGACGTCGCCAGTTATGGAGGTCGGGACGTGCGGCATGGCGTATGTGCCGATGCCGAGCTGGCCATAGCCGTTCCAGCCGCAAGCATAAGACTCGCCACCAGTAGATAAGAACACTGAGTGGCGCTCCCCCGCAGAAATTCCCGTGACGTCGCCAGTTATATGAGTCGGGACGTACTTGTCAACGGTTGTACCGTCGCCGAGCTGGCCATCGGTATTAATGCCGCAAGCATAGGAATGGCCGACAGTGGATAAGAACATTGAGTGGCCACTCTGAGTAGCAATTCCCATGACGCCTCCAGTTATATAGGTCGGGACGTGCTTGTCGACGGTTGTTCCGTCGCCGAGCTGGCCAGAGGCGTTCTGTCCGCAAGCATAGGAACGGCCGACAGTAGATAAAAACATTGAGTGCCGGGCGCCAGCAGAGATCCCCGTGACGTCGCCCGTTATATAGGTCGGGGCCTGCTTCTCAACGGTTGTATCGTCACCGAGCTGGCCATCGTCGTTAAGGCCGCAAGCATAGACGTCGCCAGCTGTGGTCAAGAATAAAGAATGGTACTCCCCGGCTGAAACCATGCGCACTAGGTGGCTGCTTATTATTATCAGCACGAGGCCCGCAGAAACCATAAACAATCCAGACGCTACATTAATCCATACTCGGCCCTTTATCTCGGGGTCGGCTTTTGGTAAACGATCATAGTCGAGAGTTATCTCTGAAGATCCACTGATAATCGTGGAGCCGGAGACATGTAGTTGGGCGGCTATTGGCTCTGCAGCTGTGCCGCTCCATCCTATTCCGACGTCGCCACCATTGTAATAAATATCACCTCCAGCGCCATCGCTCCACTTCCCGCCAGCGCCGGTAACCACTGAGTTGCCGCTAATAGTTAGAGACTCACTGAAGTCTCCATCAGGAGCGAGTATCCTTCCATCTCCACCCGTAACATGAAATCGAGCTGTGGGATGGGTCGTACCAATACCCACATTGCCAATCGAGGAGCCTTCGCCAACATCATTCTCGCCAACGATTCGCATTCGTTCCGAATCGGCCGTAATAAAAGCAATTCCGCTCCGGCTAGTTGATCCGTGTCCGTTACGGATACGCTCACCTCCGCCCATGGCTTCTGAGGTTGTGTTAAGGTAGATGACTTCGTCTCTACCAATGGTCATATCACCTCCAATATGAAGTGATGTCTCGGGATTAGCTACCCCAATACCGACGTCGCCGTCATTGTAATAGATATCCCCTCCAGCGCCGTCAGACCATTTATTTAAAGAACTGGAGCTTCCAGTAAGCACTGAGTTGCCGCTAATAGTAAGGGTATCCGTAAAAACTCCGCTTTCTCCGCTAACCTGATTAAATACGCCTGTGCCCGCTGTGTTGAATTCCGTACCGACTAAGGTAAGGCCGCTACCGGCCGTATAGGTGGTCCCGCCTCCACCTCCCGCAACTCCAGACCACCCTGTAGTTACCTGATGCCATTCTCCCGCTGATCCTGTTATATATAATTCATTAAAATAACCAGTGGTATTTCCGCTGATTGCTCCGGTTAGATTAAGATTCCCGGATAAAGTTATATTCCCAGGTACGGTAAGTCCCCCTTGAAATACCTGCTCGGTGGTAGTATTGTTAAAGACAAAAGGGCTATTAGGGTCAGCCGCCAATATTCCACTCCCCCCCGAAACGATTTGCGAGAAGGTAGCCCGTCTAGTTACTCTTTCAAGCCCCGCATCATCGTCAAGGGCAATTGGAACCATATCCCCTGATATTATATCTGCAGAAGTCGCAGCGGTAAGGTTTCGTATCTTGATGTTACCCATAAAGAATATATACACTCAAAAGAACTAAACTCCACTCAGATCCATTAAATCTTTCATCGAAAGAGATCCCCCCTTACTTTCGGCCGCATCTGTAAGAGTTTGGCTTCTCCCCGACGAAAGGCCAAGCTGCTCTAGATCTTCCTGCGTAGCCCCCACCACGCTAGACCCCCCGCCCGCGTCGGACTTCATTTTCTGCTTTATTTCTTCCCTGGCCTCCGCAGAGCCTGCATAATCTAAAAGAGCCGCTGGATCTTTTCTTATTTTTTCCGGGATATCGTCATGCTGATCAAATATGTTTTTAAATATCCGGGTATATATAAGCAAATTTAGTTGAAAATTATTTAACTTAACAATAGGTATTCCGAAAAAGTCCATACAGCTTTCTGAAAAGGAATAGTATATTTTATAAAAATCCTGCAATACTAAGTTTTGAATATGGGTCTCGGAAAAGCTTTCGTGGAACTTATTATATACACGTATAATTTCAGTAACCTTACTAGACTCTATATTCTCAAATTCCTCCTGTGTATAAAGCGGATCAGAAAGGCCTGGGTCCTTATAAAAGCTGCTAAACATGTAATAATCATTAGCGCGGTTTGTGGCGTATTTATCGCAAGAATTGGCGCATAGTTCCTCCTTTTCCATAAGCATTACGGAAAGCTCTGTCTCAGCTTCCTCTATCTGCTTATTCATCTGGTCGGTAGCGCTTTTTAAATAGAGGTTCCTTTTGTTCTTTATTAGGCTTTCAACATAAAACTGGTGCTTTTCTATTTTTGCATCATCAGCCTTACTCCACATCCCCTCTTTGATAAGAGTGTCAAAAATTTCTTCTCTTGTAGGAAGCCCTCTTTTTTGGGCTTTTTCAAAGTGAAGGTCGTAAACTAGCTCAAAATCCACCACATCTGAGATGGACTGATGCTTAATATATCTTTTTTTTTCGCCTACATAGTAGCCGGAAAACCCATCTATAATTTCCTTTAGGGCGCGTCTGTGGTATTTAGATTCCACCCATCATAGATCTCCGGAATCAATGTCAGCCTCAAGTTTGGCGAAATCTTCCTCAGAGACATTCTGACTGAAGTACCAGAAACTGATAAATGTCATAAGTTTTTCTCGAGAGAGTTCATGGATTTCGTCCTCATCCTCGTCTTTCTGGTAATAAGAGTTCTCCTTTTCCTCATGAGTATCTCCAGGGAAGAGGGGCGCCTCCTCGCCGGAAGGGTCCACTACAGCGGAGAGGTGAAGGAGGTACCACATTACGGTTTTATTTTGAGCCTTGGTGTCAGCCGTATGGTTGAACACATTCTGGTAAGTGGTTTCCAGCTCTACAATGCGTTTTCTAGTAGAGGCAAATTGTTCAGTTAGATTCCCTTCCTTTTCCTTCTCTTCCGCGCTCTTCTTCTTTTTAGCCATGCTCTTCCCTAGGCTATTTTGAAGTTCAGCTAATTCTTTATAAAGTCTAATTAAGTCCTTAGAGTCGTCTTCTGTTAGTAGGCCCCCGCTATCGCTATACTTCTTCGCCAGCATAGCCTTGGTCAAAATCCCGCGCTTAATACATTTGCTCATTTCAATACTGAACTCCATATCGGCGTCCTCAACTTGTCGTCGAGAGGGCTCATATATTTTAATGGCATAAGGAACCTCTTTAGTTACTGTCTTAGAGGTCGTTACTTTCTCCATTTCTCCAGTTTCCTTATTCTTCTTGTTGCGAGTTGTCTCTTCTTCAACCTCTTCTTCCTTGAGAATATCGAATTTATATATTATTTTTTTCTTCATGTTTAATCCTTGTACCGCTTATTGTAAGTTTAAAATTTAAAATTTATAGTAAAATTCTCGAATGAACTTTCTGAGCTTCTAATACTATCATTACCCATGTCTAATATTCTTTTCCTTAAGTATTGTAATTTATGCTGATCAAAATAATCAGCCTGATCGACTAAGGAATTATACTCCGAGGGGAGCGCCTTCCTCAACTTATGGAAGTTAATGACGTGATCTTTATTTAAGTCTTCAATCAATATTAAAAAAGATTTAAATAGCAATTTAGTGTTCCTCTCGTAAGAAGAAGTCAGTAGTTCTTGAGCGTCCATATTCCTTATACCTATAAACATTATATAAATAAAAAAGATTTTTTCCATCAAAAGTGTATAATAATATTATGGCAGTACATAGAGATAGAGTATTATTTTCCAACGAAGCCCTATTCGTAAGTCCTAGCGCTACGGGCTTTCATTATACCGGGGGCAACGGTATAGGCCTCGTCACTCCCCCACGGAACCCTATCGATACGGCGGGCTGGCAGTGCGGAAACCCCTTTCCTCCATGGAACCCCAACGGGGAGGATCCGGCCTATGCGTCCGGGCAAGGAACCGTAATTCAGCAGCTAAAAAGAATCCAGTCGTGCTCTTATGGGTTTAATACGAACTTGACTGACGTTATACAATATGGGCAGTTAAATAGAATTTCGGCAGCCTCAGTGAACGAACCGCTAGTAAACCTGGAGTTTAGTTATTATCTTTTAGATGGATTTAATGAGAGGCAGATAGGGCTCGTTATAAATGGCACCGAATCTCCGCTGTCTCAAGACGTATCGGGAAGCGACGGAAAGAATTATTTTATTGAAACAGTTCCGTCGTCCAGGAGTGTAGCGACGGGCGATATTAATATTCCCGACTCAAAGAAAACGGTGGTATCCATAGGTAACGGCTTCGTGACTAATTATACAGCCTCGATGGCGGTTAGCGAAATTCCCACAGCCACTGTCACGGTGGACGCATACAATATACAGGCAAATATAGGAGCCACGGGAATAGACATTCCAGCTATAAACCCCCAAAATGGAGCGTTAATGAGTGATGCTTGGGTAAAGGGCGAACACGGGACATGTAAGCCTGATTCGTGTACTAGTTTATTCTCGCTCCCCGCTGCCTCTAGCGCTTATGATGGCTGCGGAGATGTAGCTGCGTTGAGGCCAGGAGATGTGGTATTGACCTTACGCAATGCCGCGATGATATCGCAACAGATCTCGGGAGCTGGAGCGCTACCTCCAGGCACTGCACTGATACAAAGCGCAACAGTCGACATGCCCATGCCTAGATCCAGCTTAAAACGGATAGGCAATAAGTACCCCTTTACGAAATCTCTAGATCTCCCCCTTCTCGTATACCTAGACATCGAAGCTACCGTATCGGAAATAAAACGCGCTGACTTAGCGGATCTCCTGTGCTCCTGCTCGGAGCATGAACTACTTATTACGATTTACAATCCATCTTGCGCTCCCTGTCATTTTGGCGGTAAGAGAGAAGAGGACATTGCCATACAATATAAATTTACGCACGCAAGATTGGAATCCGAAAACTTTTCCTCTGCTATTGGACAAAACAAATCCGTATCTCTAAGATTCTCAACACAACTGGGGGCTGAATAAAATGTTTTATCTTTCCGGCAAAAACAGCGATAGCTCCAATAATGGACATCCTCCTTATTTTGAGTACATAAATTGCCTGCCCTACCTTCAGGGGAGTAGTCCCCTCCTGCAAACGTGGAGCACTTGCAATAAAAGCTGCGTCGACAATAACTGGAAACCCATAAGGGATGTGTGCGTAGCAAATGCGGGAAGCGTGGATTTCAATTACAGTTTCATTAGGGTGGGCACTACGGGATCTGATGATCAGATAATGGTTAACTGCGCCTACGGGGGGGAGTCCGTATTTGGTTATCAGACTGAGTTTTTCACTGCTCTGGAATCCGCTATCCAGCCCGTCTTGAGCTATACTACTTTATCGATGGATACCGTGGTAGCTTACAGCACCGGCTTTCTTACGGTCGTGGCGCCGGAATCGACTTATGCGACTTGGTGGAAGCTGGCGCACGGCTCGGATAAGCAAACAGGTGGCCTAGTAATAGACACCTTAGAGGGGGCGCGCATCACTGGGATCACAGGAATGACGGGAGGGTTCGGGTGTAGCGTGGATCAGAAAGGTGACCTAGTGGCGGTTGGGGCCCTTCTAGATGGATTCCCAAGCTCGAACCCCGGCTCGATGGCGACTGGATCATTCGGAAAAGTCTATATTTATAACACGGGCGGCTCACTCATAAACGAAATATACCCCCCTCAAGGAAATGACCCTGACGAGGGAAGTGCTGCTTCGGGCCCCAGTGGGGGACGAGCCTTTGGGAAGAGCGTTGCACTTATAGGTAACGAAGCCGTGTTGATAGGGGCTCCAAAGACATCAGGGTTTGTGACTGATACTGACCCGACCGTTCCAAACAGTCCGGGGTGGGTGGATAGTGTAGGAGTCTCTTATATATATTCTACGGGAGGGCAACTGCTTCATACATTGTCAGGGAGCGCGACAGGTACACATGGGCAAACGACAGCGGCACGCCTCAACCGATTCTTAGGATGGCAAGGGGCGGCCAATGAGACGACCGTGGCCGTAGGTGGCGGCGGAGTGTTTCTTGAGGATTGGGAAGACTACATAGATAAGAAGCAGCTCGCATTTTATGGGACAGGAGGAAATTATCTTAATACTTTTGGCCCGCAATTCAGCACCGAAGGATTTGGTTCGCCCGCCACCGCCGACTGGGTGATTGACATGTTTGGTCTAGCTTCCAATTCTCAATCTTTTTTTACAAATCATACGGACTACGAGGGGGAGATCGATTACGTGCCCTCATTTAAGACCACGATAGCTACTTTCACTAACGATGGATCTTATTTATCCTCTGTGAGGCTGCCAACCCAAGACTCAGTATTTCCTGGAGCACCACTGGCCGCCTCTGAAAAATATCTAGTAATAGGGGATCCATATCGAGGAGCCCTCACCCCACCATACATTGGTTTCGACGGTGGTATATATATCATGGAAACGGGAGACCTATTTCTTAAGAAGATAGCAGCCCCCAACTCGATACCATTATTCGGTCAACAAGTGGCGGCAAACGACGACACATATGCAGCGATGAATGAGTCAGGGCTTCTCACGTACTCCCTGTCCGGAACAATACCCTTTACAGGCTTCACAGGCCAAGTGGGTGCAGCCTTTGATCAATGGAAGGGGCTACTGGAATCAGTGTTTACGGGAGCGACTATAAATTTCATAAACCTAGGGCTAGAAACAGGAACCACCATAGGGAGCAACGCCTCGCAGGCGAGTTACCCCCTGAATTCACATATCGGCAACACCAGGATAGGAATGGAGCCGGGAAGCAAAGCAGCTTGGTCATATTGCCCCGGTGGAACAATGAACGTGGTGGGAGAATTAGGAGGAGATATCCATATGGACCGAGGGGCGGCATGGAGGAAGGACGAAACCCCTACGGGAGATGCTCCCTCTGGAGCGTATAGTATTTATTACGCGACAGCCCAAGCAATAGGAGGGGCTTTAGGGTTTGGTGTCGATACTTCCCCGGGCTCACTAATGTATAATGAGCTGAAGCCGGAATTCACCTTCGCGGAAAAGTTCCCAAATGGGCTTAGTGGATCGTCTTACGAACGAAATGCCGCCATGGGAATATATGGCGTATAAGTGTACCTAGTAATATGGCATCATTTCTATCAGCAGCGCAAAAAGCAGTCTACGAGGCTGTTATGCAGGACATGCACGATACTTTCTCCCGCAGCATATATGCCTATAAAGAGTCCCAAAAAGTAATAGTAAGCACTGACCCTAACTTTAACTTCCTGTATAACAACGTAAAAGGGGTTAACCAGATTATTCGAAAGACGCAGTTTAAACAGTTAGACGCCCGAGTTTTATATATGGACAAGCAGAAAGAAGTAATGTTTGACGCGGAGGTAGACAGCCAAATTAAAGTGCAGCATGATATCGGAGAAGTGAGGATTAAGCTTGACACCGAAGGTTATTCTTACTTCAAGGACGCCAAAAGAGTAGAGATAGACGGAAGATTGTTCTTTACTATTACAGATGTTCGCCCGCACGGACTATTCAGACCTAAGTTCTATACCTATTACTTAAGACCCACGGACTAATGGGGGTAAAGTTTACAGTTAACTCTCGGCAACTGGGCCAAGAGCTTCGACAATCCTTGGCAAAGAAGAATCCGTCTAGGGTTTTAGAGCAAAATATAAAACTGGATAGGGGCAAGACTTTAGAGAAAAAAGTGGAAGAAATGATAGACGACATGATCAGGGAGTTTATCTCGATGCCAATCACTAAAGAGATCCTGGGGGGGAAGAATTCCTCAAATATAAGCGGAACTCTAGGAGGCTATGGAAATTTATTTTCATTCATTGGGTTCCCGGAGGGGTCCCAACCAATAGATCCGATAATAGAGCTACTCCAACAAACTAGCTATAACCTTACTGGATTAACTCCACGGGGAACAATGAAGTTAACTATAACGCTTCCTAGTCCAGCAGATATTTTTCGAATAACACCTTTGCCGTGGGCACCTGGAATTAGCTGGGCTCAGAGAATAGAGGTGGGGCTTTCCGGCCTAGGCATGTACATGGACAAATCGGCGGGGAGGTCAGGAGGCGGAATACAAACATCAAGAAATTTGCGGAAAGGCAGATTCTCCAATGCACCATACGTTTCTTCGTTTTTAAAGGATTGGCAAAAAAAGTTTTTAAAAATAGATAAAGCCGTAAGCCTAAAATAATGAAGCCGCAATTCCAGCATGACGCAACTACTAGCTTTGCCCTGTGGCTAGATCACCACTTGATATATAAGGCGGAAGCCTACTCAAATAAGACAGGAGCATTTTACTACATGCCTGATTCCAGGCTGCCTCAGTACCCAGATGACCCTACTGACGGACTTGTTTCATATAATAGTGAGTATAAGCAATGGGTCTATGATAGCGACGCTGCTGCTGCCGACATACCTAGCGGGGTTTACATAGCTACCGGGGACAGTAATTATAGTTTCTGCGAAAGGGGTCAAAGTGGACTGCGCCTAGATTTTGAAAACGGAAGGGTCTTGTTGAGTGGAGCCTACTTTCCTTCGACTTATGACTCACTACAAATAACCGGATCTTTTGCGGTAAAAGACATAAATATATACTTGGCTGACGATACCGAAGAGAATCTAGTAATTCAAAATAAGTACAATGTCAACAGCAGGACCACTCCAGCTTATGGCGCGGGAACCGGACTGCCGGCTTACGAGCAGGTGGCGCCCGCAGCATTTTGTTCGATGGAGAGGACACTCAACACCCCTTTTGCCTTTGGAGGTGAAGACTTAACTCACCTGTACTATCGCGTGATATTTTTTGCAGAAAATTTATATATACTAGACGGATCAATGGCAGTATGCTCTGATAGCTTCAATATGGGAGTTACTAGAATAAGTTATAATGACTTTCCTCTCGATGAATATGGAGACCTAAAAACCGGGGGGTTTAGCTACACCGACACAGTTAAAAGCTCAACCGAAGTCCCCAGATTAATGTTCATAGATGACGTTAAATCGTCCAAGATTAGCGACCGATTAACTAAAACCACCAATCCGGATCTTTATTTAGGTTTCGTAGACTTCGAAGTTAATCAAGCTAGATTCCCTAGAAGCAGTTAAAAAATATTTCCCATTCACCAAATAACAATGTAATTTTAAGTAAACACAGTTTTATCACCTATAGGAGAAAATAAAATGGCCGTACACAGAAATCGAGTAATTTATCAATCAGAAGCATTGTTCATCAGTCCCGACGCTACCGGAGCACACCAGACCGGTGCTAATATATCAGACCTAGCGGGAACAGACGCTCTGCCCACGGGTGCGGACAACCAGATAATAGATCCGTACTGGTCTGGCGTCAATGCTGACGTAGGCCCTGGCCCCTTCGGACTTTTCACTCCCCCTACGAGCAATATCCAGATTTTCGGGACCGGGTCCGGTGCAGCCACAGACCCGGACTCGGCGAGTGGTGTATACAAAAACAATAGAGGCAACCTCGTTGGATGGACATGTGGTGATGATTGGCCCGCATGGAACACTGCCGGAGCGCACGAGACCGGTAAAAATCTTAGTGGAGCGAGCCAGTACCACGGAACAATTATTCAGCAGTTAAAGCGGGTTCAAACGGCCAACTATGGTTTCACAGTAAACCGCCAAGACGTGAACGAGTTCGGGCACCTTGCGCGGCTAGATAGTATCGTGGTAGAGTCTCCTACGGTTAACCTCGATTTTTCCTACTACTTGCTAGATGGCTTCAATGAACGCCAATTGGAGTTCGTTACGGATGGCATAACCAACACGATGAGTGGGGCATTATCTCCTGAGCTATATCAAGCGGGCAATAACTTTTTTATCCTTACTGTTCCTGAATCCAGGGATGCGGTTGGCGGCGATGTCGCGCCTGATCTTACGGGAACCGCCGCAGACAACGACAAGAAAAGCGTGATCTCCTTGGGTAATGGATACGTTACCGACTACAGTGTAGACATTTCCGTGGGAGCAATCCCCACGGCCAGTGTCACCGTAGAAGGAATGAACATTAAGGCCGATCCCGGTGAAACTGGTCTAGATGTTCCTGGTATGGATATGGCCGACGGCAGTTTAATCAGTGATGCATGGAGGTCCGGGCGGGGAGTGTGCGCCGGAGCAAACGGTTGTACCGGACTATTTTCACTTCCGGCAGCCTCTAGTGGGTACGACGGTTGTGACGGCGGGGTCTATGCAGCGCTAAGGCCTGGAGACGTCACCCTTGATTTGAAAAACCAAGCCCTTCTTTCCAAGCAAGTGTCTGGAAATGCAAACACCCCATTGCAAGGATCAGCGCACGTTCAGAGTGTTAGCATTAGTCTTCCCATGGGCCGCACAACCTTGCAGCGACTGGGATCGACCTTTGGGTTCTCTAAAGCTTTAGACGTCCCCATGACTGCCACTATGTCCGTGAGTGCTCTAATGTCGGACGTAAAGGAAGGAAGACTATCCGACCTTATTTGTTCCTGCGAAGAATATGTGCTCACCGTTAAGCTTTATGATCCGGAGTGCGCAGACTGCGTAACCAAGGACGCCGGCCTTGCGATGATGTACATCTTCAAGGGCGCGAAGCTCGAGTCGGAAAATTACACAAGCACTATCGGCGACAATAAAACAGTGGACTTAACCTTCACTACGCAGATAGGAAGCTCCGATGACCCCAGTAACGGAGTATATATTTCCGGTAAAGAGGCTAACGCTGCAACTTGCGACGTTATGGGAGTGCCCCCCGGATGGACAGGGCTCAATGGAGAGAACAACGCTCCAGTATCTGGATTCATGGTCGGCTATCGAAAATAAGAAAATTTAAATATTCAACAATAATACACCACAGTCTTCGGGCTGTGGTGTATTTATATATATGGGCCTATCACGACATGCCATCCGATATAACTCAGTTGGGCTTTTCTTAAGCGAGTCTCCGGGAAACAATCCCGAGCCAAAAAACATATACTTTTTCAATCGCGCCCAGTCAACTACTCTAGCCATAGATGTCGCGCGCCAAGACATTCAGCACATAGGGGATGAAGATTTTCTTGATAGGAAAATAGTAACAGCGGCTAACACGCAGTTAAACTTTGAGTACTTATTGACCGATGGGTATGAGGAAAAAACCCTTGGGCTAAACATAGCTTCAGGTGGGGGAGCCTTTCCGGATGGGACTATATACAGTGGCTTAAAAGAAGACAAAAACGCCTTCCTGGTAATAGGTGAAGAGCCGTTTGATTTAACAGGGTATGCTCATCGACCCAACGGATATTCCGGAACAGACGCCATAGGAGTAGGCAATTGCTTTATAACTAATTATTCCATAAGTGCAGGAGTAGGAGATATAGCCAAAGCCTCAGTGAGTATGGTGGGTTCAAACGTCAGATATTCATGCGTGGGATCCGGAGAAGGCGGGACAGGATGGATAAGCGCAATGGCGGATCTTGGATATACCCTAACACAATTAGATGGATTGGTAAACTTGGAAGACGACGGCAAGGTCAAGCTCCAGCAGTCCGAGACGGCAACTCATGAAGCTGGGGTGCCTTTCCCTTCGTTGAATCTTGCAGAAGGAGGAACAGATGTAATAGGAGCCCCAATAAG
>TARA_R110002110_G_scaffold307631_8_pt1 | contig 15240 bp, 13 predicted proteins | sample TARA_R110002110 | Tara Oceans TARA_R110002110 (sample SAMEA4397330) | marine metagenome | biome: Polar Biome; feature: [SRF] surface water layer (ENVO:00010504); material: water (ENVO:00002006), including particulate matter (ENVO:01000060) such as... | depth 5 m
TAAACAACCAATTCGATTAATTGATTATTGGCATCATAACTAAAGCCTCGGTTGGTCTCAGAAATTGGCCGTCCATCTTCTGAAAACTCCGTAATAATGATTTAACTTCCTCTTTCCATCTGTATCTCCATGAGAATCAAATCAGCCGGCAACACAGCCGTTTCATCATTCGATTTACAGGAATAATTCAAGAGACAAAAAGTTGCGATTAACAAAACGCAGCCTTTCCTAAATAAAGAGTTTCTCATCATACAAGTTTTTCAGCTAAAAACACAACAATAAATTCAAAATTGACGCAAGGCTAGAAAAAAATACAACAATTTTACATACAGGCCTTTATAATTTAAAAACTTAGATTACGGCAACCACTTCTTGTCAAAATTTGGTTTACGTTTTTCTAAAAAAGCATCTCGCCCCTCTTTGGCTTCATCAGTCATGTACGCCAAACGAGTTGCCTCTCCTGCGAATACTTGCTGACCAACCATGCCATCATCCGTTAAATTCATTGCAAATTTTAACATTTTTATTGAAGTCGGAGATTTTGCCAAGATTTCTTGAGCCCATTCAAAGGCAGTAGCTTCTAATTCATCATGAGGGACAACGGCGTTTACCATTCCCATTTCGAAAGCTTCTTGCGCACTGTAGTTTCTTCCGAGGAAAAAGATTTCCCTAGCTCTCTTCTGCCCTACCATTTTAGCCAAATAAGCACTTCCGTATCCACCGTCGAAGCTTGTTACGTCTGCATCCGTTTGCTTAAAAATCGCGTGTTCTTTGCTGGCTAATGTAAGATCACAAACCACATGCAAACTGTGACCACCGCCTACAGCCCAACCGGGAACAACGCAAATCACAGCCTTTGGCATAAAACGAATGAGCCGTTGTACGTCCAAAATATTCAATCTATGATAACCATCTTCTCCAACATAGCCCTGATGCCCTCTAGCTTTTTGATCTCCTCCACTACAAAAACTATACACTCCATCCTTCGATGAGGGTCCTTCAGCCGACAATAAAACGACTCCTATACTTATATCTTCCTGTGCATCGTGGAACGCGTCCAACAATTCAGCGGTTGTTTTTGGTCTAAATGCATTTCGCACATCTGGGCGATTAAATGCTATTCTAGCCACACCTTCAGCTTTTTTATAGGTGATATCTGTATATTCTTTTACAGTTTTCCAATTTGGTTGACTCATAATCCTTAAATTTACCTCAAAGATATAAGATATTGTTTATTAATATTTTTTATTCATTACTTGAGTTACTTAAAGTTTGATAATTTAAAAGCTAATATTACTATGTTTAAGCACCGTTTTCTTTTTCTCGTCGGAATATTATGTCTCCTATCAACTGCGGGAGCTCAGGAAGCCTATCAATTTACGGAAATAGAGAATCTTGAAGCGACTCCAGTAATTAGTCAAGGTCGCACTGGAACTTGTTGGAGTTTTTCAACCTCTTCCTTTTTAGAGTCTGAAATTATTAGACTAACAGGAAAGTCAATAGACCTCTCTGAAATGTATACTGTTCGCAATACCTACCCGCTAAAGGCTCAGAATTATATAATGCGACAAGGAAAGGCGCAATTTAGTGAAGGCGGATTGTCTCACGATGTGATTAACTCCGTTAGAGATTACGGTTTAGTGCCTCAAGAGGCTTTTAGCGGTTTATTTGCAACTGAAGATTCTCATAATCATGCAGAAATGGTTGCTGTACTTGAAGCTATGGTTAAAACGTATGTCGATAACCCCGGAAGGAAATTAAGTAAAAAGTCTACAAAAGCTCTAGACGCTGTTTTGGATGTATATCTTGGTGAAAATATTACTTCATTTACTTATGAAGGCGAGGATTATACGCCTCAATCGTTTTTAGAAATGACGAAAATAAATCCGAAGGATTACGTTAACCTAACCTCTTTTACTCATACTCCTTTTTACAACAAGTTTATTTTAAATATTCCTGACAATTGGAGTAATGGAATGATGTACAACGTCCCTCTAGATGATATGATGAGAACTCTTGATAGTGCACTTCAGAAAGGCTTTACGGTCGCCTTAGATTGTGATGTGAGTGAGCGATCGTTTTCCTCGAAAGATGGCGTTGCCGTAGTTCCTAAAGATTCAGAAAATATTAAAAAAGCATTACAAGGTGTGTATCCTGAAATGACTATATCGCAAGAATACCGCCAAGATGAGTTTGAAAATTATACGACAACCGATGACCATTTAATGCATATCACAGGTACGCTAAAAGATCAAAACGGAACCAAATACTATAAGGTAAAAAACAGTTGGGGAACTGACGAAAAGCGCACTGCTAACGGAGGTTACGTTTACTTTAGTGAGGCTTATATGAGACTAAAGACAATAAGTATTATGATACATAAAGATGCTGTCCCAAGGAAGACATCTAAAAAACTCAACCTGTAATTTTATTGGTGCGGTTATTGTTGTAGAAGCGATATGAAGAAACAAGTTCTCATGCTATTAATTCTCTTGCCCTTATTTTCTTATGGGCAATTTGATTTTGACACTCGTTACTTTACAATTAATGCCACTTCATTGACGGAGGCTCCTCAATTTGAATTACTTCCAAAATTTGGCAACACACTTTCTCTATCAAATAAGAAAGAAGAAAGATCAGGCTCTTATTACCTTGATAACACCCCAACATTTGCCGCAACGCTCAATTCTTTTAAAATGAGCAGTTCAAACTATTGGGAACCCGTAGATATGATGAATGCTGTGAGTAACTCCTCCAATCGGTTGCAAACTAATTGGGATATCGAAAATCTGAAGCCAGAGACATACGGTAACTCTTCTTATAGTGCTGATGGGGCATCAAAGGTGAAGAATTCTGTTTATATGGAAGTGAGGGGTCTTGATCTGTTATCGCCTTGTCCTCCATATGGCATCTGCCCGCGCTGTGCTCCTTATCGCGCTAGAGGGTATTAAATTATTTTTTATTGATTATAGAAAATATTGATTTGTTTATGCATTGAATCGTATAATTAAGATCAATCATATATGAAAGTTAGAATCTGAACCAAAACACAGTCCAACAATCTAATAATCTAATAATCCAAAATATAGATACGAGAATAAAGAAGTAACTCCTTTATTCATTTACCTCTTCAGTTCCTCCTTCATTTGTTTCTTCACCTAAAAGTTCAATACCTCCGTCTTTTAAGATAATCTGCTTATCCCTGTATAGCGTTCCTATTGCTTTCTTAAAACTCTTTTTACTCATTCCCAGTTCATTTTTAATAGTATCTGGGGCACTTTTATCATGAAGTGGAATAAAGCCACCTGCAGCGATTAATTCCTCAAGAATGAAGTTAGCGTTTGGCTCAATACTCCTATAACCAGGAGTTTGAAGTACAACATCAATTTTATTATCCTCTCGAATCTTCTTAATATAAGCTTTCATCCGGTCGCCTGTTCGTATATCCTCAAATATATCATCTATATAAATAAGACCTTTATGAATGCCATTAATGATGACATTTGCTCCCTTCTCAGTAAGGTGAGTCACAAGAATGTTTACCTCTTCAAAAGCTTCTACAGTAAGCGTTTCATTATCAACAAACCGATTTGTTTTACTAGAACCCACCAGCCGATTTGTTAAATCATCCAAGTACATATAAATAATATACCAGTTCCCTTCTTTCATAGGTCTCGCCTGTTCTTTAAAAGGAACAAAAAGTTGTTTTTCAAGACCCCAATCCATAAAAGCTCCATAGTCTGTTACATCACTGCAATATAAATAACTGAAGCTATTTAGTGTCACAAATGGATCTAAGGTAGTGGCTATAGGCCGTTCTTCATTGTCGAGATAAACGTAGACTTCAATTTCGTCGTCAATTTCAAAATTATCGGGTTTATACTTATGAGGAAGCAAAACTACATTCTCTTCATCATCACCTAAATATAAGCCTGGATCTGTATCCCTTAAAATAGTTAGCTTATTATATTCACCAAGTTTAATCATAGCTGCAAAGATAGTTTTTTAAAAGTCATAAAAAGAGTTCATGACAAAGACTAAGTTTCAAATAGTATCATTTATTATTTACTCAAACCCATGAATACCGTTGATCCAAAATTCATTAATAAAGAAAGTTCTAAAAGGAATTGAAGTCACTCCGCCCGTTACAGTTAATCGAAAACCCGAAATGCCAAGATATTTCAGCAATAAAAAAAAATAGCATTTCATAAGTTGCCTGTAATATGACTGAAAAACCACCTAATTTGAAAGACCTTAGAAGTTTGGACAGTATTCTTGAAACAAAGGATAACTATATTATCTGGGACGATAGCACTATCTTTTTGAACCTAAGAAAGGAAAAAATATTAATTTCAGCTATGAAGTTGATTTACTAATTCAAGCGGTTGATCATTTCGGGAGTGCACCCTTCGTTTATATCTCGAATCAATGTGAGCATGCGCTGGTTTTGCTTTATGATAATACCTATCTAATGTCTGGTCGGAAATACAATAAAATTATTAATGTTTTTTTTTGCGATTTTGGTCTCCAATTTTAATTGCCTGATACTAAGGAATCACCTCATAAAATAGAAAACAAATCTCATCAAAAATAATTCATTTTATAAAACCTGTCTATTTCCGACCAGTCACTATCTAGAGATAGCACCTAATTTAATTGGGATAATCATTGTAATAAATAATGAGTCGAATCATATGGAAATAAAATTAGCTGAATCACACTTTAAAAACCACCTAAAGATTTTCAATTCCCTCGCTGATACCAGAAATAGTCAAAAACATTGTTACCAAAAGGAACATTTAAGAAATAAACTGAAAGTAATCCCTTAGCACTTGGTCATTTATATTTGAAGGTGTAAATATTTCAATCAGTTTAGGTCTTTCCGATGTTTGATAGAATTCAGCTAATCGAAGCTTCATTGTCTCATAATCCGATACTGAAGCATATTCAATGTCATACATAGTACATAAATGCGTTGCAGTAAGCGAATGTTTAGTTTCAAAAAAATCTGAGAAATGCTGCACTTTCTTTGCTCCCGGTAATATTCTAAATATACCTCCTCCTCCATTGTTTATTAAGACTATTCGAAATGATTTCGGAATGTAATTATTCCAAAGACCATTACTGTCATATAGAAAACTTAAATCACCGGTTATAAATACAGTAGGTAGTTCTGAAACAAATGCAGCACCAATTGCAGTACTCAAACTGCCATCAATACCACTCGTTCCTCGATTACAAAATACACGCAATGAAACCTCCAAGTCAAATAGTTGGGCATAGCGCACCGTTGCGCTATTAGCCAGTTGAAGTTGTAATTGTGATGGAATTGTTTTAAATATTTCAGAAAACACTTTAAAATCCGAATAGACAACCTCTTTTTCAAAAAGAGTATGACGGGCGAGTCTTTGGGTTTTCACCTCACACCAAAAAGATTTGTAGGTACTCGAGACTTCTTTAATGAGAGGTGAAAACAACTTAAAGAATTCATTGGGGCTTATCTTGAAGTGATTATTTAAACAAAAGTAGGTGTCGTATGCTTTTTTTACATCTACATGCCAATGTTCACTCGGACTATAATCTCTTAAAAAAGCCTTTATTTTTTTTGACACTACCATTCCGCCGAAAGTGAGTAAAATTTCAGGACGTAATTCCTTAAATTCAGTTTCGCTTAGAGGGGCGATAAGTTGATCAACAGCGTGAAAAAACTGCTTATGATGAAGATTAGATGTGACTTCGGTAAGAACAATGACACTTTCGTCCTTAGCCAATATGTCTAGAAATTGCTGCTCGACACTTTCTGGATCCAAGACTCCAACGAGGATCATTTTCCGCTCACTCGAATTCCACTTTTCGGCAAAAGGCTCCAAGTCTTCATCGAAAATTTCAAGTGAGACACTACCTCCTTTATCAATTCGAATTTTATTCAATACTACATCAAGGGTTTGTTCATATAGCGGTTCAGAAAACGGTGCGTTGATATGTACTGGGCCGTGTTGATGGATAGCAGTCTTGAGTGCTCTATCTATAATAATCTCATTGGCATCTACATCATCCCCATCTTTACAATTTGCATTAAATAATATATGGTTTGCAAAAACATTCTCTTGACGAATAGTTTGTCCGTCACCTATTTCTAGCAGATGGGATGGTCTATCGGCAGATATAATTACAAGAGGGATATCACTATAAAACGCTTCGGCAATAGCAGGATAATAATTTAGTAACGCAGAGCCTGAGGTACAAACAACTGCCACTGGTTTCTTAAGTTGTTGTGCTAAACCAACTGCAAAAAAAGCAGCGCAACGTTCATCTACGATGCTAAAACATTTAAAATCTGGATGCTCAGTAAAACCAATAATTAGTGGCGCGTTTCTCGACCCTGGTGAGATTACAATGTGATCAATCTCATTAGCCAAACATAATTGTGTAATAGAATTTGAGAGAATATTGTTGGAAAACTTCATCAAAAACAAAGGTACAAATAGTGAGGCATATTTAGAGAAATGGACGAATAACTTGCAGCATTGTTTGTAGTTTATTTTTAGTTTCCTTCCACTCTTCTTCTGCGTCCGATCCTTTGGTTATACCTCCTCCTGCATATAAATAAGCATTAGAGTCAGAAATTTTCATACAACGTAAGTTTACAAATAACTGAGAACCTTCTCCATCTTTACGAATTGGTCCAATATAACCGGTATAAAACTCACGCTCGTATCCCTCATTAGACAAAACGAATTCTCTAGTAACCTTCATCGGTATTCCGCACACTGCTGGGGTTGGATGCAACTTCTTTGAAATAATTTCCAAGGTAGCTTTCCTATTTTTCAAGACTCCGGTGATATCTGTTCTCAAATGTGCAAGGGAACCCGATTGATGCGTGTATGTTTTAGAGGTTTTCACAACGGCAGTTATTTTTTGCAAAACCCTAATTATATCATCTAGAACATATTCTTGTTCCTCAATTTCTTTGGTAGTCCAATCTGGCGGTCTCTTACTATTAATTTTTTTTGTTCCCGCCAAAGCCATAGTCTTAAAAGATAAGCCGTCAGTTTTTAGTAATAATTCGGGACTCGCTCCGCACCATAAGCCAGTTTTAGGATGAAACCATATGTATCGAAAAGTATCTGGAAATAAATTAATCAAACGAATGAACAAGGCAGTTAAGTCAAAGTTATTGAGAGGCACTTCCTTTCGCCGTGAGACAACAATCTTACTTGCCTTTCTACTATTTATAAACTTTTTTGCAGTATCAATAAGTTTTACATGCTTTGTTTGATCCTCTTCTGATTCATCAATATGAATATCAATTTGCGATAAATGTTGAGGAGAGAGCCGCGTAATAATTAATTCCGATTTACTTGCAGGGATACAAATAGTTTTGCTTTTAGATTCGAAGGGAGCCATAACGACACCATCTTCTGAAAAAGAATCAGCAGTATACAATTCATCACTTTTTTGAAAATAACCACTGATTATCTCAGACTCCGGAAGGCAATGAACTACAAACGGAAGCTTATTATTATACTGGGTTGTGATTTTTTTCTGGAATTCAATATTTTCCATGCAAATTTATTTCTTCATTGTTAAGGTAGTTAACTTGACCAAAGAAACGAGCTCATCTGCTTCATTAGTGATTCGGATCTGCCATAATTGGGTAGTCCGTCCTTTATGTAAAATAGTTGCTTTTGCATATACAAATCCATCTTTAACACTCTTAACGTGATTGGCAGATATTTCAATTCCACGAATTACAATATCTTCAGAATTAAGGAAGATAAATGCTCCGGCACTTCCAACACTTTCCGCTAAGGCTACAGAAGCACCGCCGTGCAGCACACCGTCAGGCTGATGAACCTTCGAGGTAACTGGCATTCTTGCAACAATGGTAGTTTCGGTGACATCAATAAACTCGATTGACAGAGTCTCCATTAGTGTATTTTTACACATTTTATTACAAGCCTTAATCAACTCTTTTTTGGTGTCCTTCATAAGAATGCATTACTTTTACAAAAGTACAAAATGGAAGAATAATATGAGTATTGAAAATCAGGTTTCTTACAATCATACAAACACCTACAATACCCTAAATGAATATACATCGAAAACTAAGAATGTATGGATGGTATTTCACGGAATGGGATATTTAAGCCGTTATTTTATAAAGTACTTTTCTCAGCTTGACGCTACTGAAAATTTTATCGTAGCTCCTCAGGCTCCTTCTAAATATTATCAAAGTAGTAATTTCAAGCATGTAGGCGCATCATGGCTGACGAAAGAAAATACCCTCATAGAAACTGAAAATGTATTAACCTATATAGATCAAGTTTTTAAAACTGAAAAAATTTCTGAAGTTTCAAACCTAATAGTTCTTGGGTATTCTCAGGGTGTTTCAATTGCCACACGATGGCTAGCAAGTAGAAAAATTAATTGTGAGCATCTAGTATTGCATTCAGGAGGTATTCCAAAAGAATTAACTAAAGAAGACTTTAAGTATATGCCAACCAATACTATTGTCACGTTTTTGTATGGCACGAATGACAAATATATTAACGAAGCCCGCATTAACGAGGAAGAATTAAAAGGGAACAACCTTTTTGGAGAACGACTTAACATACAAATATTTGAAGGAGTTCACGAGGTGAATAAGGAGTTCTTATTGGAACTTTCAAAATAGACCGTTAGACTGTTAGACTGTTAGACTGTTAGACTGTTAGACAAAATTATTTATTTGAAACTAGGATGCTGTAGAACTATAATTCATAAAATCATCCCCCTAAACCCCTTCAAAGCGGGGAATCCTTTCCAAAACTAATTACATCATAAAATACCCCATATAATTCGTTTACTTTTCACTATACCTGCATTATTAAATTAAACCGTAGCTAATACGATGCCTGAACTTAATGTTTTAAACGAGCAAAAATTAATTTAAATTATTTACGGCTCAGTTTAAAATATAATTGGTCTAACAACTTAAACCAATAAAATTTTGTGACTTTGTGACTTTGAAGCTTTGGAAGTTGAAACTACAAATCGGAAACTTAATGAAAGCTACTTTTTCAATACTTTATCAACTTAAGTCTTTTGTCTCATATCTCCTGTCTATTTGATATCGGTCTTAAACCTTAGTAGGAGATTACTAATTAGTTCTATAAGTACCGCTGCGTTTTAGCTTCTTTTGAATTTTATTTATTGCAGATTCAATAGATTTATCGGGTTCAATTACATTATAAGCTCCCCAAAAATCTTCATCAGTAAAACCAGAAATTGCATCGCTCAAAATAACAGAAGGTTTCAGTCGATTTCTATATTTCCCATTAATATCTTGAGTCCCACCTTCTGAATTAGTAACTGCCATTTCTGCCCCCAGTCTATATACTGAATTGAATAATTTACCTTTTCTAGTCACCTTAAATGTGAGCGCCACACTTCCGTAGCTATAATGCCACTTACCATTTTTCTCACGATAATCAATGTGGTATTTCGCCTCCATAGGCAATACCTTAACATTACGTGGCTTCCTTTCTACAAAGAGATTAGCAGCCTCTTTTTTATTTTCAACATTCAAGTTATAATCAGCATTTGTAAGTGCTAATGACTCGGCATCGATATACAAAACACCTTTATATAAAGGTCCTCTTATATCTTTATGTTGTTCAAAACTTACAACATAAACTGTCTTGCCGTTTACTGCAGTGGGTGGTTCGAAATTAAAACTGTAATTCCCTATAGAAGCCGCTGTAAAAATATATTCTGGATATTTCATTATATCTAGAAACAAGGTTGAAAATGGCCCCCCTTGCAGCTTAAATCCAATAGTGTCTAATCTTCTATAATCAGTACTTTTTCTTGCTTTATTAACTACGACAATATCCCGTTTAGCCGAAACATATGACTGTTTGTATAAATTTATAACCGCTTCAGTTAATGAAACATTTCTATTTCTCCTTTTTATGGTTTCCCTATAAAAGGCCGTCATATCTACTGGCTCTGTAGGATTATTTTCCTTCTTTTTATCAAAAACAGCTCGCACTAACTGTTCAGGATCCTGAAATGACAAAAGATTAATATCCGTTAAATACGTGATTTTTGGGGCTAGCAATATCCTATTGTCTTTTTCTGAAAGAGTGGATATCTGTACCTCCTTCGAGCTGTAGCCTAAAAAACTAATTACTATACTATTGCTAATCTCCGTTTCCGGTACTTTCAGAATAAACGCCCCCTCGGCATTACTTATTGAACTTATATTGGTGTTCCTAATAATGAGACTAGCAGCGTCCAATGGCTTATCTGTATTGAGGCTTAGAATGGTTCCACTGAACTCCCTATAGTTTTGAATTTCCTGACTTTCTAGTTGGTGGGAAAAAATAAGTATTAATAAAAGAACAAGCCAAGTATTTACATTTACGTCTTTGAAAAAAACCATCATCTTACTATTTTTTTATGGACCAGTATAAAGATACGTCATTGAATTCGCTAATTCATAGCACATTGAGTTAAAGTAAACTTAAATTGAATCCCAATTTTTTAATTGCTATAAACCTACAATTTTTCAATGCACATTATTTTAGTCTAGCTTTAAATGCTATGAGAACAAATTAGTTATCTTTAAGTCAGAAAAAATAATCATCGCTTTTTTAAGAATCTATTTTAAAGAACCATGTGTTACGATATTAAAACCTCATTAGAGACCCAGTTAAAAAGAGCAAAACGCTTTAATGATGGGGAGGTAATTCGGGAAATTGAAGAGAAACTACTTCCATATTTAGACCATTCATTATATCACGCGTCGGGATATAGCCATCCAAGCTTGTTAATTTACACCAACGATTCTCCACATATTCCTATTCAAGCTTCTTGGGGATTGGTTCCACATTGGGTAAAAGACAATATCCAACGAAAAAAAATATGGAATAACACACTAAATGCCAGAGGTGAGACGATATTTGAAAAACCTTCATTTCGAGAATCTGCGAGATATAAACGCTGTTTAATATATGTTGACGGGTTTTATGAACACCATCATTTTAAGGGTAAAACCTACCCCTTTTTCATTAAAAAAAAGAACAATGAACCAGTTATACTCGCGGGATTGTGGAGCGATTGGGTGGATGTTGATACAGGTGAAATTCAGAATACCTTTTCTATCGTAACCACAAAAGGAAATAACCTACTTAAAAAAATTCATAATAACCCAAAGCTAGCAGAGCCGCGCATGCCATTGATCCTCCCTGAAGAAATAGCAGAGAATTGGATAATTGCTAATTTGAACGACGGGGTAGCTATTGAATCTATGCAGAAATTAATTCAACCCTTTCCCGATGGTGAATTGGAATCGTATACGGTCTCTCGCTTACGCGGAAAACAATATCTAGGTAATGTGGAAGAGACTTCAAAACCTTTTAGATATGAAGATTTAATTTTTTAAACAGCAGTGTCGGATAAAAATATTGAATCATAAAACAGATTCCAGCTATCACTCCGCTTAAAGCAATTTACAGCTAAAACGCCTTACTTTTTGATAATCGTATAAATTTAAAATAAAACAAAAACATAGCATGTGTTAATAGCTGATTATTGATTAGTTAGTGTCTGGTCCGAAATACAGCAAAATTAAAAACAAATCTCATCAAAGATAATTCATTTTATAAAATCTGCCTATTTCCGACCAGTCACTAGTTAGAAACAAGTCTTTTTGCTTTTTCTGACAGCGTCCGCGTGCCGCTATAGCTTTAGAGTATTCGCAACCACTTGCCTCCTCCGCTAAAGCTTCTGCGGCAGGCAGGCAGGGGCCTAGGCTGGCGGCCTATGTTCTTTAACCGGACATCACTATTTTTAAATCCTAATAAAGCGACAACTACTATTGGATTAGATCATTTTTAATTTTATTCTTTTACTATAGTATAGCCTCGCCTGCCATTGTTTGTATGAAAATCTAAAACGTAGGTTCCAGGTGGATAATCAAAATCAAAGTGATACTCCTTTTCACCCTTATCAGGAATCTGATCGCGAATAAGTCGTTTTACAAAACGTCCATTGACATCATATAATCCTAGGAGTAGATTATCCGTATGTGTATAGTTTATTTTAATGTTCAACCTGTCTTTAATAGGGTTTGGAGCAATTAAGATTTCTAATTCATTTTGATGATTTTCTTCAAACTCTCCAACTGATAAGGCGTCACTGTACTTATAAACAGATTGACCTGAACAGTAAGCAAAATCATCATTGAAAAAGAAAAAGCGATTCAAGCTTGCCCCTAGATTTATATCTGTCCAAGTAAGCCCTCCATCGATTGTTTCATAAAACCCAGTATTATGACCTCCCATCCAGCCATGAGTATCACTAATAAAACCAACTGCCTGCACATAGTTTTCTGGCGCATTGGTCACAACCCAAGTAGCTCCAGAATCAAAGGATCTTATTAATTTACCGTCATTATTCGACTGCACCGAACAAAACATACTGGTATTATTATCACGTAACTGAATTTTCCAAACATAGTCGCCGTAGTTTCCTGAGTTGAAAATTTCATTCCATGTACTTCCGCCATCGAAAGTCTCTAAAATAACACCGCCAGTATAGCCACTACCAGACATAAAGCCGTGGAGTTCATCAATAAAGAGTACCTCAACTAGTGCTTCAGCATACATGGACATATCTGCATAACTCCAGCTAGTTCCTCCGTCGATTGATTTAATATAATACGCTGGAGAATAAAAAGACCCTACTCCATATACCAAAGAGGTACCTACAGCATCAAGACCACAGATTGCTGGCGGATTTGGGCTAATGGCAACAGGGAGCCAAGTATCCCCACCGTCATAAGTTCTATAAAAAACACCGTCGAGTGTGCCTAAAAACCCAACGTTTTCATCGATAAATTCTATGTTTCTAAAATAGGAATTTCCCAAGGCAAGTTTCTGCTCCCAGGTGTCACCACCGTCTGTGGTTTTAAAAACATACCCTCCACCCGTAGCTCCCCAGCCAAGGTCTTCATTTAAAAAAAATATATCATCAAAACGACCAACCGATGCGGGTGCATTGGGCATTTGCTGCCAGCTACTCCGCGCAAGTGCAAGAATGCTGATAAAAAGACAAACTAAAAAAAGCGTGACTTTTTTCATGATAGCTATTTTAAAAATGAGTGTTTCGCCTATTATGTGATAGCTAAGATAGGTTTAGAAATTCTGATTTACTTACAAAATTTTTCAGAAATTATAAAAACGCCATTTGAATTTTAAATTGATACAGTTGTATTCCGTGTAAAAACATGATAAGACTTGACTTTTTTGACTCTTGGTATAACAATAAAAAAGAATATCGTACACTCCCTAAGGTTTATTCTCTGAGCAGCAGTAACCACTTAGCATTCAAGTGTTGTATAAAATAAATTTATTTTTCACTTATTAATCGTTATGAAATAGAAACTTAACTGTGCTTATATATTTTTATTCAACTAATTAAAGATCAAATTTTTTGTACAACACTTATAAACTAAATTGGTGTAACCACTAATCACAAACAAAAAGCCCCACCAAATGGCGGGGCTTTTATCTATTCTATTTAAAAAGAATTACTTCACTTCCTCAAAATCTACCCCTCGTCGGGCTCGGGACAGGCTACTTGACTTCTTCGAAGTCTACATCCTCAACATCGGCGCTTTCTTCTGAACCTTGGCTAGCAGTATCTGCTTCACCACCTTCAGGAGCTCCTCCTTGCCCTTCTGCCTGAGCTTTGTACATTTCTTCAGAAGCTACTTTCCAAGCTTCGTTGATAGCATCTAAAGCTGGCTGAATAGTTTCAACATCTTTAGCTTCATAGGCTTTCTTCAAATCTTCTAATGCAGCTACGATTGGCGCTTTCTTATCATCAGATAATTTATCACCAAACTCTGTTAGTTGCTTTTCAGTTTGAAAAATCATCCCGTCTGCTTCATTCAACTTATCTACTTTCTCCTTCGTAGCTTTATCAGCATCAGCATTTAACTCAGCCTCTTCCTTCATTTTCTTGATTTCATCTTCAGTCAAACCTGAAGAAGCTTCAATTCTAATATCTTGAGACTTGTTTGTTGCTTTATCCGTAGCACTAACTTTAATGATACCATTCGCATCAATATCGAAAGTAACCTCAATTTGAGGTGTACCTCTTTGTGCTGGTGGAATACCATCTAAGTGAAAACGACCTATCGTTTTATTATCTGGAGCCATTGGACGCTCACCCTGCAATACGTGAATTTCAACACTTGGCTGATTATCTGCTGCAGTAGAGAATACCTGTGACTTCTTCGTTGGGATTGTTGTATTAGACTCAATTAACTTAGTCAATACACCACCCATAGTTTCAATTCCTAGAGATAGAGGAGTTACATCTAATAAAAGAACATCTTTTACATCACCACTCAATACACCCCCTTGAATTGCAGCACCAACAGCTACAACTTCGTCTGGATTAACTCCTTTGTTTGGAGCCTTTCCGAAGAATTTTTCAACGGCTTCCTGAACTGCAGGAATACGAGTAGAACCTCCAACAAGAATAATCTCATCGATATCACTTTTCTTAAGTCCTGCCGCTTTTAAAGCAGTTTCACAAGGCTTAATAGTTCTTTTTACTAAATCGTCAATTAATTGCTCAAACTTCGCTTTAGTAAGTGATTTTACTAAGTGCTTTGGTCCACTAGCAGTAGCAGTTACATACGGTAAGTTGATTTCCGTTTGTGCAGCCGAAGACAATTCGATTTTTGCTTTTTCAGCAGCCTCTTTCAAACGTTGTAAAGCCATTGGGTCTTTTCTAAGATCCATAGACTCTGCAGCTTGAAACTCATCTGCCAACCAGTTGATGATTTTTTGATCAACATCATCACCACCTAAGTGAGTATCTCCATCTGTAGATAACACTTCAAATACACCGTCACCTAATTCAAGGATAGATACATCATGCGTTCCTCCACCAAAATCAAAAACTACGATTTTTTGGTCAATACCTTTTTTGTCCATCCCATAAGCAAGTGCTGCTGCGGTTGGCTCGTTTATAATTCTACGAACTGTAAGTCCAGCGATTTCTCCAGCTTCTTTTGTAGCTTGTCTCTGACTGTCATTAAAGTAAGCAGGAACAGTAATTACTGCTTCTGTTACATCTTGTCCAAGATAATCTTCTGCAGTCTTCTTCATTTTCTGAAGAATCATAGCACTCAATTCCTGTGGAGTGTACATTCTACCATCGATATCTACACGAGCT
>TARA_R110002110_G_scaffold150769_1_pt1 | contig 15221 bp, 12 predicted proteins | sample TARA_R110002110 | Tara Oceans TARA_R110002110 (sample SAMEA4397330) | marine metagenome | biome: Polar Biome; feature: [SRF] surface water layer (ENVO:00010504); material: water (ENVO:00002006), including particulate matter (ENVO:01000060) such as... | depth 5 m
CAATCGCAAGAGCAGAATGTCGCTCCCGCTTGGAAAGTAATAGCAATGCAGGGCACAATTTCTTCTTCTGTCCCCACTTTTGTCGGAATCTTAAACAACAGCACTACAAACAGAAGCAAGATGGAAGCCGGGATTACACAAATTAACATTGATGCTCATTATGCACTTGTGGCACAACAATCAGAAACACGCGCATCGTTTGAGAACTTGAGAAACATTCAGGACACATCCAGATTATTTGCTGATGACTCTGTGGTTCGTCTGGAACAGGGAGACCCCCTTGTCTATATGGAGGAGCTAAACACAGAACTACTAGTTGATAACTTTGATATTGAGGTGTTTGAGGTTCCTACTGGAGAAGATGCGGAACTCCGCAGGCTTTACTTCAAGAACAAGGTTCTACAGGTTGTAGATGGGATACTTGTCCACACGGCTCCCGTCGAGAACACCCAGGAACTAGATAGAGATAGCGTAGAATACTACTTCTCGATCGACAGAGACTATCAGATTGATCCAAAAATCGCCTGCAAGTATCTCAATCAGTTCAACGCAGAAGACTATTTAATAGACCTAGATTTTGATTGCGAAGACATAGAGGGCGAAGACCTCTACTTTGACATCTACGGCAGAGTTACGGAGTCAGAAATATGTCCAGACTAATCTTCGAAGGCGACATCTTCAATTCCCTTGGGGCTAAACATCCCACCGTCTATTTTTCGAATGTCTCCGTGCTTGATGACATGGTGACCGTAGAATTAAATTGTTTTGCTGAAGAAGTGGTCCTCCGCTACATGATGACAAAATTAAAATTATATTTGGTTCCAATCTATAAAGATTCCGATTACCAAAAGATTATTTCTGATCCTGATAACTTAGTGTCCAACATCTATGATCTAAGGGGTGCTAATTTTCCTAATTTTCGACCCCCAGTCTTCACTGCCGGAACAATAACTCTTGGACCCTTTGGGACTATTACCCCAGGAACAAGCACCGCCCCACCTACTACTGACTATTTTCTAGAATTCTTGATTGACAAATTTGAGCCAGTTCCGACAAGAAACTACAACGCTAACGACAACCAATATTTCAAACTTATTGCCAAAAAGGCACTTGTTGATTTTGATGACGAATTATACAAATTAAATTATCTTTCTTTTGTCGTCTTCACCTCTTATCTGACACCAGAGGAAATAGAAGACAAAGCCCAGCGGCAAAGATTCAATAGCTTCACTTTAGACGAAGTTTCTAACATTTCTTTTTGCAGAACAGTGGTGGACAGGCTCGTTGTAAATGAGCCTTTCCAAACTTACCTAAATGGAGAAAAAGAATACCATGGACCTGTGCTGGAGAATTTGAACGGCGCCTACAGGGCAAACAATTTAACAGAATTTAAAAAATTGCTGGCAAACATAAACCAAACCAACCAAACTTTTGCAAACTCAGAAGACCAACAGCTTAAATCTTTTGTGGATAGTTCCTCGTTTATTGTTGAAACCCAAAAAGCAAAAGTGGACTTCTTGACTCAAATGAAATCTTTAATTGATTCTTTCCCAAGAAGAACAAATCTATCTTCACTTGGAGTTTTTCACACCCAGTTGAAAGAACTAATTTTTGCTTTTAATGATTTCCTTTCAAGACAGCTAAAGCTAGATAAAAAAATAGTCACTACCAATTTTAACTTTGATTTTAGGGAAGTCTCGCAGGCTGTTTTATTAAGCACTAGGGTGCCATACACTAGCCTTTACAGTTTGAGAAATAGCACTTTTTCATCTTATAATGAAGAATTCATTTACATTCCTTTTATGGACAGAACAAGAAGATTCCCTGCCAGTAGCGGTTACACGGCGCCCGGCTCTCCGTCGGTGCCAGAAGACGTTTGCTACAATCATTCATTTTTCTTCTTTGACTATGAAAAAGCTCTTTATAAAACATCGAACATCTCACAAATTTTTAATGTAGATGAAATCAATCTATACTTTGGCAACAATTGCTTAGCTCCGTATTTTCAATTTTCTAGTGTTGCTTATGGGCGACTGCACGAAAACCAGTTCAATAGTTCAGAGGTTTTTGGTTGTGTTATCGAGGGAACATTCAATAACATAAACTACAACTCCAGCACCAGACCTGCTATCAATTTGGTCTTAAACGTGCAACAAAGAAGCATTTTCAATGCCTACACAATTCCGCAGACTGCGCCTGATCAAGCGGCTTTAAGAACTATCTATGTAACTGATGAGGAAAACCCTGGTTTGGGAGCCCGAGATGGAGAGCAAATAGATTCTCTTATCGCTCAAAGAAATTTTGACACAATCCGAAGCTTCGGTGACTACAAGCTTGCTTGCTTTGAAGTAAGCGATATACAGACAAAGCTGAACATAAAAACAGCATACAAATTAAAGGTAGAAATAAAAGATTACACTATAAACTTTGTAATAGACCAGATTATTTTGCCTGCGCAGGCCGCCCTGCGCGTCCTAGAAGACTATTACGATCTAGCGTCAGATTTTTGTAGCTACAATGATTTAGATAACAAGTTTAATGATTTCTTCATTGAATCAATCGGTGACAGATACGCTACTTTTCCAAGACCACCTTGGGAGCGAGGCCCAATTTGGTATCACATCCTGGCCAACCTTGAGACAAAAAGTGATATTGAGGCCACTTCATTAACTCTACTGAATAAAATACAAAATGAAATTTTTAAAATCTCCCCAACAACTGGTAATTTGGATAATATCGAATTATTCATACAAAGATATAAAGACCTGTTGTCTGTTTTTGAGGAGGGCGGAACGATTTACGAACAAATTTATGGCGGCACCCGTGCAGACGGGACTCCATTGGGTAATGGATTAATTGACAACATAGACACAGCCTATGTTAGAAACTTTGAAGATTTGCCCGGAATACTTGATAGAAATGTCTTATCTTACGAACAGCAGTTAGAATCAGAAGGCGGCACTGCGGCGGAAAATGCTACAACAATGTCAGAAGATTTTAACATTCGACTATTCAATAACACTGCCACAAAAAATTCTACCGAGAGTTTACAGTTTATTTACGACACCATAGTATACTTCAGAGAACTATCCCAATCGGGAACGCGCACTCTTGATAACGCAACAAAAATAGATATTGCATTTCAATATATGATAGAAAGGGCAAAAGGGTTATCCCAGAGCAACTTCATCGGAGAGATGAAAGCAATTTATCGAGATTACGTGGATAACCCAAACGAAAGGCGAGGGGACACACTAAGCTTCTATAGACAAAGACTTAGCGGCACAAAGAAAGACTTTTTGCGTGCCAATTCCGCCAAGATTATAAATCTTCTACAACACATAAGAATATTAAATGTAAAGAGCAAGCACGATCCATTAAAAAATATCTCAATTCTAAAAAACATCATAAAAGTTGGCGCAGCACACGCTGACTCACAACGACTTGAGAGTCTGTTAGGAATCTCAGAAGAACTTGCTAACGAAATTATGCCTACAAGTACAGAGCGCAGCCTTGGTCGTCTTGTTGCCACCGGCGACGACGGAGAAACTTGGCTCACTCTATTGGGCGAAAGTCTAAATTACATAAGACCAGTATAAGGAAAGACAAAAAATGCCAAAAAAGATTTCTTTTAAAAAATTACAAAAAACAACACAAAACCCAACTGTGTCACCCTCTGGTAATGATTCTAGTGGCCGAGCCGGCCCTCCCAGCAGCCTTAAAGAAATAGAAAATTTATCGATTTCGTTTATAAAAGGAGAAAAAGATTTTTCTCTTAAAACTTTATCTAAAAACAAAGAGTTTATACAAAACCCAAAAATTTTAGAGATAGATAGTTATAGTAAAATAGAAAACACCAATGTTAATGCAAAAGACAAATTTTCAAATGAAGACGATCCGTTTTACGAACTTGATGAGGCACGAAACAATACATCCCAAGACTCTGTCCTTTTTGCCGAAAAAAATGTGAAACCATCAATACAGGTTTCAAGCAGAATAACTGCTAAACTTATGAGCAATAAGAGCCTCAAACAACCAAAGAACACACGATAATGGCAACAAGACCAACAATAACACAAAGAGTCGCAAGAGCAGCCCGAGCGGCGACATCGCCAACTACATCCACCGGCGCCAGTTCTACTGCCGGCACCGCTGCTAGCGCTACAACAAGTCCCGCTGCCCGCCTCGGCGCTGCATCTGCTGCTGGCGCTACGAGTCCCACATCGACCCGAGCCCCCGGCTTTGGAACATCAGCAGATAGTGCTGCGTCGTATGATGACGTTGTCCGTGCTAGAAATATTCTAAGAAGGGATGATCTGGCACCGGGTTTTGGAACAGAAGCAGAAACAGCCAGGACTCCAGGGGGCACCCGTTCTGATGCTGTAATTTCTATTGAAGACCGACTTGGTTTTGAGAGAGAAGACGAGATTGATTTTGAAGATGCTGAAGAATTGTTTTTATCTTTGGGAGAACTTGACACACAACTGGCTTTGAGGATAAGAAATATAGATGCTTCTGGCTTTATTACTCACGCTCCCATCGCTTTTGGCAATGCAGACCCAGGCGCCATTTTGGCTTTTTCGGTCAACAATCGGAAAATGTCGATTGCCAGGACTAGATTTTCTGCCGATCTTTTTGACGATAATAATTTACTGAGAGACGCAATTATGGTAGATTACGCTACGTTTTTTGATGGTGTGGACGTGTCTGTTTCGTTAACAGACGGTTCTCTTGCCTATGATGAATCGGAAAGAGCAGGAATAGAAATGAAATTTTGGAGAGTCAACACAACAAACGCAGTTTATCGCAATTTACTAGAAACTGATTTTAGCTTTGCAAATCCCATCGACACGCCTATAATTCAGCTAGAGAACCCGGAAGAAATTACTACAGACTCCTTCACGTCTTTGCCAGAAACAGCAGCAGCCAGCGATCAAATTGATGTTTCTGGAATACCAGAAGGCTTCACAAGATTTGCTTCTTCTGGAGGCTTCACCGCGCCTGCTGCTTTCTCACCAGGAGGCTACTGATAATGCCTAGGTCTATTGTAGAAACAAAAATTATTGACACAAATTTGTTTTTTGGCTCACCCGACCGAATCAGAGACTTAGTTGGAGGCTTCTATGCTTTATCAGCTAGTAAATTAGGACCCACAACAGTCTCTACGGTGGCCACCAATACTAACAATGGGACACCGACATTCGAGATTGCTAGTGATGGGAGAATAAGAGGGACTAATTCTGACATTCATTTATCCAATTACTTTGTATTCTCAAGAGTGTCTACTATCGATCCTAAATTTCTTAATGATCAATATTGGAGAAATTACGCTGTTGAAAACTTTACTATAAACTCCACTTTCTTTGATCACACAACACAAATCACTCTGCCAGCCACAAGGGATGATGAGCTTATTAATAGCAGAAGGTTTACTGCCTCAAGACTCACTTATGTAAAGCCTGAATATTATCAGTTCTATGAAAGATACCAGAATAATCTTTCAAACGTAGCCTCAGAGCACTTGTTGCCGAATTACTACTTTTTAAAATCTCAAGGAATTGCCGATCTTGACATCGCTAAGATGATCACGCTTGAGGGAACAATAGCTGAAGATTACTTTGACTATGTTAGCTTTGTAGATGAATTGATAGCAGAGCAACCAATTTTGTTGGCATTATCAGCGGTAGCGGCTGGGAGACTGGGAGGAACCACAGAAGAAATATTTCAAAATTTAATTAATTTTCTATTTGGAACTGAAGTTTCTGACCCGGCATCCACTTCACAGATAAACACCTTATTTTCAAATGTCGCAAGCGATAAAGATGTGCCGAGATACAGTTACAATAACATAGAAAAATACCTAAATGTAGACTACGTCAACCACACCTATTCAGCCACAACGGCTCAGAGACTACAAATAAGATTGCAAAACATTATCTTTTTGGAACCTTCTGTTCTTGCTGATTTAAACGATAACAAAATTGCAACTGATTTTTCTTTCTTAAGGAACGATAAAAAGCAGGCCGTTTATTCTTTGATGCCAATGTCTAATCATATTAGAATAGACAAAAGAATTACAGAAAAAACAAATGATAAATTTGCTGCCGTTATAAGAGATAACAATTACCAAGGAAAGCTTTTAAAAACCCTAAAAGAAGCGTTTTTGAATGAAATATCCTTAAAGCCTGTCTTGCGTCCTTTTGTTGTTGACAGGGTTGTTGCCAGCCAGACCGAGCTAAAGACTCTTGACATGATTGAGATGCTGGTCTATAATTATAATAACTATTTATCGGAGACATCGAACTGTTTCTTTTTTGATTTAGCCACTGACGAGCAGAAAAAAGTTTTTGATTCAATCGGAGAATACAGGTTTGAAAACTCTGAGAGATCTGGCGATGTCTTAAATCATTCTGTAGAAGAAATAAATAAAATTTTTACAAGCTTAAACATGGATGTTTTGAGCACAAGAGATGCGGTAGAAATGCTTAATCTGTCTAACACAGATAAGTACACTGAGACCATAGCTTTCCGAGTTGAAAAAATTGGAGGACCTCCGACAGGAGACTCTAGAACAGAAAATGTATTACAAAACTTTTGGTTTTATAACACTGGTGAGTTAATTGAATACATAGACTCGCAAGTAAAATATGGCACTGACTACACTTACAAGACTTATGCTTATGTGATTGTGGTTGGCAACAAGTATCAGTATACAGATTTGAGACTTACAAGGCAGATAGACATTCAGGAAACAGAAACTGATTATGGCACTGCAACAAATTATTGTCTTGAATTTTATGATCCAACAACGGGTGAAACTGTTTCTCAATTATTTGAAGGGCAGACAAATTTAGCTAATGAATTGGATGTTGCTTTTGGTAGAAGCCAGCGAGCTTTCGATGCCCTCGCAGAATACATCAGAAATCGACTTGACGAAGAAATTATAATTCGCGTCGATGCCATAGACTACAGTTCTATTACAACAAATGTAACCTACGCCGGCTTGACTATTCTTGAAGCAATCCAGAAAGCAGTAACAATTGGTGATATGATGACAGCAAATGCATTAGTTTCCTTCTTGGGGCAGGAAGTTTCTAGAATTACTGGGGAAGCAAACCAAGACTTCCTGCCATTTGTGGAAAATCTAAAAGAAGCATTCGGTGCGTTTGAAAATATCCTAGCCACAAACGCGCAAATTACTTCTGCGTTTCCTTACTTGGCAGATTTTAAGCTAACTGTCGAGCCCTCTGCAAAAATTGTAGAAGTCCCAATCCAAGAAAAAACATTTAAGATTCTTGATAACCCGCCAAATGACTTAATAGCAACCCCGCACCACCTTAAAGATCAAAGCAATCGACTATCCTTTTTCTTGTCTTATGACACATTCTCGCCAAACACTGTGCCCTATCCAGTCGCGTTAACCGCACAAGATGATCAAAATAAAATTGACTATCTAGCTGGACTGGAAATCTCTGAAGATGATTTTATGCAAGATGAATCAGTCTCTATGGCTGAGACTTTTGAGGTCTACAGGTTATCAAGGAAGCCCACTTCTTACCAAGACTTTGAAGAAAATCTTAGACAATCCATCGACTTAAGAATTCTAAAGAATGATAAAATTAAACTTGATGCACTTTTTACTGAGCGAGTGCGCCCAAACCAGAAATACTACTACACCTTCCGTGCCATTAACGAAAATGGAATAGCGGGAGAATTTACGCCCATCTTTGAATCAGAACTGATCAATGACGGAGGCTATGTTTATGGAAACTTCAATCAATTGATGGCAGAAGACTTGGTCACAGATAACATTTCTGAGCCACTAATGTCTTTTAAGAAACTATTTAATGTCGTCCCCAACATCCAGCACCTTCTGCTACAATCGAATGACGCTGACTTTTCTGATTCCGCATTTAGCCAAGTTGAAAACTTCAGTCTTGGTGCCGAAGACAACGAAGATAAAATCTGGGGTAAGACATTCAAGCTTCGCTTAACATCGAAGAAAACAGGAAAGAAAATCGACCTCAACATCAAGTTTAATGATAGTAAGGGTTGAGAGCAATAAAAAAAATAAGCTACTATTTACGAGGAGAGGGGAATAATAAATGGGATTTTTAGATAACTCAGGCGACATCATCCTAGACGCCGTGCTAACAGATGTAGGCAGAAAGAGGATGGCTGAAGGGGAGTTCAAGATTGCAAAATTCGCACTTGGCGATGATGAGATCGATTACTCGCTCTACAACGCCAACCATCCGTCAGGTTCCGCCTACTACGATCTTGAGATCTTACAGGCTCCGGTTATGGAGGCTGCTACAAAGCTGGCATCCTCTATCAAATACGGATTGCTAAGCATTACAAGAACTGACTTGGTCTACATGCCGGTTCTTGAACTAAACCAGAAGTCTGGCATTGACTCTGTTCTCAAACACAATAACGTCATCCTGTTGGCTGCCAATAAGGCAACCTACACTACTTTAGTAAATGACACCAACATTGGATTCTCAAAGGTGCTGGAGCCGAATTCAAAGACTCCTAAAGCCAAGGTCATTATTGAGTCTGGGATTAATTCATCTGATAGGCAGCCAACCAGGGAGAACAGGGACAACATGATTATCAACACAAATCTCCTTGACCTTCAATTTGACGTAAACTTTGATAGTAGATTCGTTGGTGGCATACTTTCCGTTCGGCCTGGACAAAATCAGTCTTTTGCCAACAACACGGATGGCTCTAGCAATATTACCCTAACAGCCTTCGCTGGAAAGTCGGCAGTTTCTGCGGCTCGGTTTTTGGACAACTATGTAACCGCTCTCGCTGATGGTCTTGAGGACTTGATCCTTCAATACACTACAGCGACTACCGGCGATTCAGGCACAAACTTGTCTGAGCTTGCTGGCCCACGCGGCGGAATGACCGCTTTGTCTTTCGTCCCCAGCACCGAAATCAATGCGCAAGGCGTTTCGTCACCAAGCTACTACACTCTTTATGGTAGCACTGGTGTCGCTGCTGCCACTCTAGGATTCTCAAGTGGAACCTATGATTTTATTGACACCACCATTTATGTCCAAGGTTTGACCACAGGCGCCTCAATACAGTTGCCGGTTAGAATCGTAAGACAACAGGCTTAATCGGAGAACTTAAATGCCTATCAATTATGAAGTTTTAAATCTAAACACAGATGTAGCGACTACAAAGACGCTACTCCACGAAGTTATTCCGCTAACAGGCACGATTGTTAGTGGCACTTATGGTGTTTTCCCAAATGATGAAAATGTTAAGAATTATTCTCATGGCATGTTTCAGTCTGTTTATGATTATCCTTACTTAAGTTCTTCGGCAAATCATATCTTTGATTTGGCAGTTGGCTTTGATGAAAGCTCCCCGCTTTCAGGATCTGCTAACGCAGTTCAAGAAAGAAAGAAGATAAACATGTATAACTTGTATTCTCAAGTTCTTCTTGGATACACTGGCTCATCTGCCGAAGTTCGTCTCTTTGAAGGCGATCTCGTTTTGGACGGCATTGATCCTATGAAGGAAGCTGTGTTTGTTAATCTTTCTCGACTTCTCACAAAGGATCAAATAAAGAAGGGCACGGTTAGTGTCACCTTGGGGACTAGCTCTTGGGCTGCCCCATTTGCCACTGCAACTAAAACCTTCACTGATTCAAGGGCAACACAGATTGGTGGAACCTTAAACACAATTGGTGGAGATTACGGAATTCTTTCAAGTTCTGATGCTGGTGTTGGGGGCATTGTGTTTTACCAAGCTGGCGTCATGATCTTGACCAGTTCTGTCTGGGCCGGCACGACTGACTTTTTCAGTGCCTCTTCCGGCACCAGTTCTTTTGACGATCAACTTGTCTCTGGGTCTATTTCTGGCTCTTGTGATGCATTCCGACACAGGCTCCAGAACCTGCAATTTAGTAACACAACCGAAATTAATTCTGCCATCTACTTCTGTCGTGCATCGCACAACAAATTCAATTACTCAAATAATCCGACCTATTTGAGTTCAAGCGCAATTCGCGTAAAAAACAACAACAGAGATAATCCCCCTGTTGCCTATGTAACCACGGTCGGTCTTTACAATTCGCAGAACGAACTCTTGGCTGTTGCCAAGTTGTCCGAGCCTTTGAAGAAAGACCCGACAAACGAACTAACCCTCCGCGTCAGGCTGGACTACTAAGGAGGGCGAGATGTCCCTCAAGAAGTTTGGGCGCAGCGATGTTATAAGAAATGCTATAAGGGCTTACCCTCATAGTAGTTTCTTCGTTTACTCTTCTTCCGTCTATTATGATCATAGACCGATAGAAGCGGGTGGGTTTAATGGAACGGACATCCTGTCTGCCTCCGGTGGTTTGAGCTTATTTGAATATAATGTTGACAAGAGCGGAAGCACGGCATTTGAAACAGATCCTACCGAGGCTATTCAAAGAAAAGAAAAAGGACTTCTGTTCGCTGGCACAAACCCGCCAATAATTCCCTATATCATTAAAGGCGGAATGAAGCAGCTTCTAACGCCATCATCCAGATTACAGACCTATGAGGATCCAATTGTTGGTGGAGTGAAGACAAGAGTTGGTCCATTTCAAGAAGTCCATGATGATTACGCTAGAATGAACGACGGCTCTGTACTTACAGGTTCTTCCTATGTGCTGTCTGCATCTATTACAAGGGAGTTGATGGAGAGGGCGGGAGGCTTGACAAACTACACCCAAGGAACGTCAGCTATAATCGATTCTAATGGTAATGTACAGGCAAAACCAAACCACAAACACTACTATGGACTTCGCAACTCTCTTAACTTTTATAGCACCCGTTCTCCGCATTATGCCGTTTCTGGCTCAAGTTGGAACAAAGACGAGCAAGACATAAATCTAATCTCTGTTCCAAAGATTTTTTATGGTTCTCGCATCAAGCCGGGCAGCCTTTCGCTTAAGTTCTACATTACGGGCTCCTTGGTCGGAGAACTAAAAGACACAAAGTATAATGGAGAGCTAATCCAAGTAGGGCCATCGGGCTCAGAGGGCTCAGGGTCAGTTGCTGGCGTGGCAATGTACGAAGAGGGTTTTGTCCTGTTAACGGGCAGTTGGGATCTAACAGAAGGATTTGCCTACGACTTTGATTCATCTACTACTGGCTCTTGGACTAGATTTGCTTGCGGCGCAAATGATGGCATTAACTGTTCAACATCAGCATCATTCGATCTTTCCTTTAAAGGCCACACGGAGACTCAAGTCCTTACAATGTTTGCTCACGCCCGTAGAGGCGAGGTAAACTATTCTAACAATCCAACTTTTTTGGATTACGGACAAAGTAAATTACATATTACTTCATCTAACTTTTACATAGAAAATGATTCCGTTACAATTAAAAACACCGTTTCTTCAAGCTACACGGGATTTGACGCGCCTTTTGAGAGACAAGTCTATGTTTCCAGGGTTGCTATTTACGATGACGATAAAAAGCTTATAGGAATGGCAACACTCTCCAACCCTGTTCTGAAAAAAGAAGCAGAAGACCTATCATTCAAACTAAAGCTGGACATCTAATGAAACCTATTGTAGTAATTTCGCCCCGATTTACAAAGCTAATGTCTATTGTTATAGATGTTTACGCAATCACAATCTTTCCGTTTATAATCTCAAAAGAGAAAATGAGCGAAGCTACGCTCAATCACGAAACAATCCACATCCAGCAACAAAAAGAGTTGCTTGTGCTTGGGTTCTATCCTCTTTACTTTTTCTATTATCTTTTGGGGTTTATTAAATATAAAGATAAACAGCAGGCTTACTATAGGATACCATTTGAACAAGAAGCTTACGAGAACGATCAAGATTTAAACTATCTAAAAGATCGTAAAGCGTATAGCTGGAGGAACTTCAAGGTTTGATTTTAGGAATAGATGTCTCAACAAGCATTACAGGCTTTGCCATCGTTGATGATAACGGCAAGATTGTCTTGTCGGAAGCCTGTGACATGCGGAAACACAAGAGTTTTTTCTCTAAGTGTCTTGTGATGAGAGAAGCGATTCTAGACATCTGTGATCGCTATTGCGCCCTCCTAAATAGAGGCGAAGGCATTGACCACATCTTTATTGAGCAGCCGTTTACATTCTTTAACTCTGGGGGATCTTCGGCCAAGACTATGGCTGCTCTACAGCGGTTTAACGGCGTTGTTTCTTGGATGACCTTTGAGTGTTTTGAGATAGAGCCTCGTTATGTGGGCGCGACTCAAGCAAGAAAGCTTGTAGGCATTAAAGTGCCCCGTGGACAAAAAGCAAAAAAAGTTGTTATGGAGCATCTGCTCGCCACAGATCCAGACTTTACGATCGAAATAACTCACAAGGGCAATCCAAAGCCCCAAGAGTTTGATAGAGCAGACGCTCTCATTGTTGCGAGAGCAGGGCTAAAAACTATTCAGGACGAAAAGCTTGCCGAAGAGTAGCCGCTGTGTTACTCTATGGTTATGAATAAGACTGAAGCAAAAAAGATTCTCTATGCGACACTTGGGCAATCCTGGGACCGAGGCTCCGAGCTTCTATTTACGTGCCCTACATGCAATCACCACAAACGCAAGTTCTCTGTTAATCTGGACAAGAATGTGTATAAATGCTGGATTTGTGATTATTATGGCCGCAACATTAGGCGTGTTGTTAGACGCTTTGGTTCGTTTACTCAATTACAGAGATGGGACCAGATTACAGACAGGACAGATATTTCACGCTTTGCTGAACTCTTTATGGATGAGGTCGAAGAGCAAGTCGAGACAAAGCTTGAACTCCCAGAGGAATTTGTAAGCCTTGCCAACAAGAACCTGCCGCTATCGGCTAACAGAGCACTACGCTACCTTGGCGAGCGTGGCGTAACAAGACGAGACATCGTCCGATGGAAGATGGGTTTTTGTTATGACGGAGAATACGGAGGCAGAATCATCATCCCGTCCTTTGGTGACTCTGGCTATCCAAATTATTTTATTGCCCGCTCTTATGTGGGCCATTTCATGAAGTACAAAAACCCGCAGGCTTCCAAAAATGTGGTGTTTAACGATCTTTTTGTCAATTGGAACCAAGACTTAACAATTGTTGAGGGAGCCTTTGACGCCGTCCGTGCTGGTAATGCTGTTCCTATTCTTGGTTCTACACTAAGAAAAGATTCAGAACTGCTGCGGAAGATTGTTCGCAACGACACTCCGTGCTACATAGCCCTCGATCCTGATGCTGCTTCAAAAGAGCGTCGCGTAATTCAGACGCTTCTACGCTATGACGTAGAACTCTATAAAGTAGATGTAGGTGGCTATGAAGATGTCGGCTCTATGCCGCGAGAGATCTTTGATGAACGCAAGGCAAGTGCGGCATTTATCGATAGAGAGAACTACTTATTGCTAGATTTACTATCGGCGGTTTAATAATGAAGCACTCTTTTGCCAGAGAACAAATAAAAAGAATTATTGTTGAAGAATTAGCACGCTCAAATGACGAAGACGAAGCTAAAGAGTTACTTCAAAAAATCATAGGATTAAATGAAGACGAGGCAGACGAGTTTGAGGCAAAGCTAAAGAAAGCAAATAGTTTTAGAAAAATGGCGGGAATTTCTCTCCTGGGTGCTGTAGCAATCTTGTTTGGTGGGATGAGTGCCTTGGACAACTCCCAAGAGCAAAAAGTCCAACAAGATATAGAACAGGTTCAGCAACTCGATGATGAGACCCTGGAACGCTTTGGAGTGGACACAGGCGCCCTGGCAGATTTTGAAGAGCAGCCACAATTCTCTAACTCAGAATACCCAACAGCAAAGCTTGGCCTTGCTGATTTGAGCGATTTGGGTAATAACGAAAAAATTGAAGTTCTGTGGGATCGAATAGACAATATGGTCGGTAGAGGGCAGTTGAAATACCAAAGAGCGAGAGTTAGTTCACCTCTCCCCGGTGGGATGGCAGCGCTCAACTATAGCGACATCCCATCAAATCTACAAATGCCCAATTCCCTTGCAACCAAAGATCGTTATCGGGCGTGGCTTGTTCAGAACATCCTAAAGGGAGATAAGAGCAATATCGGCGCCTTGAAGAAATTTGTTTTTGGAAACACCGGCAAGTGGCCATCTGGCTCCGGTAACCAAAAAAATAGATATTCCGGCAAAGCACAAATCCTGCCACCCGAGTGGAGTGTGGCTTATGAGCTTTATGGAGATCTTGCCGAAGAGCAAGTGAGCGACGCCGCACAGGCCCTAAAAGATCCAGACACCAGAGGTAGTGTCATTCAAGGATTGGGCGCTGAAAACGAAGAACAAGCAATTAAATTCCTTAACGACATCCTCTATCAAGCAGGCCGCCAAGAGCGTTGACAAATCCAGCCGACGTGTTATAATATAGCTGGAGGTTAATATGAATAGAAACAAGAAGCACCTGTTGGTGGCACTTGCACTTATCGCCGCATTTGGATTCTCCTATGTCTCCGTTACGGCACTTGCGGTAGTTGAAACAGAAGCAGAAACAGGCCCCACTATTGAGAGTCTATCGGCTTGGTACGCTTCGCAGCACCCAGACGCAACCCCTTGGGAAACTTGCGAACAGGAGACAAATTGAAACGCCCACCTACTAAGATAGCGCACATTGCTGACACACACATTAAAAACCTCAAGTATCACGATGACTATCGTGCGTGCTTTGAGCAAATGTATCAGAGCTTGCGAGAGCAAGAAGTGGATTACATTATTCACTGCGGCGACATCGCTCACACCAAGACCCAGATTTCACCAGAATTTGTGGAGATGGCGTCAAATATGTTCAGCAGTCTTGCTGACATTGCGCCCACCTTTGTTATTCTAGGAAATCACGACGGCAACCTAAAGAACGCAAATCGCCAGGATGCTATCACACCCATCATCCAAGCGCTTGATAGCCCCTATCTTCGTCTGTTAAAGAACTCTGGCGAGACCTCTCTTGCTTACGGCAATGTCGTCCTGAATGTCCTATCGGTGTTTGACCGAGACAACTGGGTTCAGCCCACCGATCCAGGCAAGATTAACATCGCCCTTTATCACGGCGCTATCTCTAACTGCCAAACTGACGCTGGCTGGACTATGGAGCACGGCGAAGACAGCCTTACAATCTTTGAGGAGTTCGATTTTGCTATGCTTGGTGACATCCATAAGCGTCAATTTTTGGATGATGAAAGGCGAGTCTATTACCCCGGTTCAACTATCCAGCAGAACCACGGCGAGA
>TARA_R110002110_G_scaffold7909_1_pt1 | contig 15211 bp, 17 predicted proteins | sample TARA_R110002110 | Tara Oceans TARA_R110002110 (sample SAMEA4397330) | marine metagenome | biome: Polar Biome; feature: [SRF] surface water layer (ENVO:00010504); material: water (ENVO:00002006), including particulate matter (ENVO:01000060) such as... | depth 5 m
CACGCCAGAGATAGTTGGCCGCTTGGTTGGCGGACTACTCGGCATGGGCGTCCCCCTCATCCCCGGCACTAAGGCGTTTGTGAGGGCATTGAAAGAGTTTGCACTAACTCCCAGCCCTGTCGGGCCTAGCACTATGCGAGGAAGCGTCGGCTTCGGCGATGGCGATAACAAGAACGCACTAGCAGACGATGCAATTAAGAGCGCCGAACCTATCCCCGACGAGATGGTTAACTTTTTGAGTGATGAGGCTATCAGTAGCGCAGGCGCGGTGAACAGACAGGTTGGTAGCATTGGTGCTAATACCATGCCTGGGGCGCGTGTAGAATCACAGATGGCTCCGTTCAAGCAATGGCAGCGAGCGAAGAAGACCGGCCAGTACACGGGTGCGCCGGACGGCGTCACCACCCCAGAACAGGTTCAGGCGCACATTGATGATTACGCGGACCGAGTGCTGGCGGCGCGTGCCGATGGCGCTCAGCCTGGATACTTCTATGACGAGGGGGCTAAGATTATCGGCGACGTGACCGAGGGCGACAAACAAGCGTATCAGTTCGCCAGAACTAACGCTGTGACGAGTTCTGAGGCTCCGGTGTTTAACAACGTGGGCTGGGCCATTAAGGGCCACGAACAGAACGCTATGGGGGTTCCGATACATACTGGAAAATACCCGAACCAAGAGCGAGCGAACATGGAGTCGATCCTCCAGGGAAAAAATAACCTCAACATTGGCAAAGATAAGCGCCAGCTATACGGTGGCGGACTCTACAAAGGCTCGAAAGATAATCCCGATCTCGCGCCAAACGACCGTTGGGAGATTTCCTCGGTATTCGGCTCAGGCAAAAAGACGGCTACTGACAAGCAACACGAATACATTCACGCAGTGCGTGAGGGAGCCAGGTTAAAACTTGCCGAGCAGGGGGTAGAACTTACCCCACTACAGGTGCAGGAGTTAAACTGGGCGCAAGTCAAGGCGGTGGGCGAGAACAAGACCGCGAGCCAGGTCGCGAGAGGCGAGACGGTGCAGAGTGCGATACCTGGCTACACATTCAACCATACCTGGGAAACGGCTCCGGGCGCGCCGGATCACTTTGAGGGTATTCCCTCCTCGAAGCTTGGTGACTTTCACAAAACATTGAGAGGCGCGGTGATTGACCCATCTACCGGAAAGGATCGGTTGATCTCTGGGATGGGCGGAGAGTTGCAGTTACCGGCGATTGATGGCGTCGGCGTTTACAAGGGGCAGACCGCTCCAGGGACCACATCACGTTCACTTATTTACCAGAAGGGGCGTGAGATGGACCCAACTTCGCAGGCTAGGATTGACGCCACAGAAAGTACAAGAGCACTTATGCTTGGCCAAGAGGGCTACGCGGGTAACCTAGTGGTGCCTGCAAAGAAAAGCGATTCCCGCAAGTCCCTTGATGCTGTATCTGTATCCGGGGTTAGGCTAAACGACAAGACGGCAAAGGAATTGGACGCGCTGCTCAACGAGAGGTTCCCTGGGGCTGAACCAACTTATGCTATAACGAATACCGCCAACGGTTTCTCAATTTTGAATTTAGGGAATGAGAAATTTGCGGATAATTTCAAAGGAATTCAGAACGAGATACAATCTGTCCTTGGGGAAAACGCGCATGCGGCGCTTGGGCGTCAGGTCCAGCCGGGGCTTTACGGCGAACTGGACTGGCCGGGTGGTAACGCTACTCGCGACATGCTGGAGCAGATTAACAACCCCAACGCACTCAGACTACGAGAGCATGCCGACTCCCCGGCTACTCGCCAGGTAGCTGGGGATATAGCCGGGGCATACGATGCGTTGCAGGCTTCTGGCGCAGGCATGCCGAACGCTAAGCTACTAGAGGTACTTAAGGTTTGGTCCCGGAGCGGCCTGGAGGGAGTTGAGGCGATGGTGAAGGCTGGGACTGCTCCGGCGATTGCCCTGGGGGTTCTGTCGGGCTTTGGCTCGCGGAACGACCGCGCCGTTGCCCCGCCCGGAACGTAGAGGAGCCGCTACAGCCGAACTTTCTGTACCATTCTTCCTCGCTGACTATCTTGGCCCATTCTTCTTCTTCCGCTGGAACTTCATTTTGATTAGACATCGGCACTCTCCAGTTAGTTAACATGGAATTATAACACAAAAAACGGGTGTTTAACAGTAGGAGTGATTAGATGTTCAACAGTAGGCGCAATCATTTAGCTGATCCACAACAAGAGCCGATGGACCCGATACTTCGGCATCATTACAGCAACCTAGCAAACAACACAGCGGTGGAGAATGACGACGGTTCATGGTCGACGGTCTATACGAGGCAGGTAGACTTGCCGAACGCAGAAGGGCAACGCATCCCGACGCTCATACCATCGGTTTGGGATGGCGCAATACTAGAACCAGATGCGGCGGTCAAAAGGGCGCTAGAATCAGGGATAAAATGGCCGACAGCGCCGACGCACCCTGAGCTGCGCAAGTACGACATTGGTCTGCACGAGGACATGCGGCCAATGTCCGCGCAAGAAGCTCAACGCATGCTGACGCCACCGACCAACTCTTTACGGGGTGACTAGATGTTCACAGCTCTCATACCGCTGCTTGGCGGCATACTTGACAAGGTTATACCAGACCCTGCGCGACGCGCAGAGGCCAAGCTAGCGCTCCTAGAAGCCCAGCAGGCAGGCGCGCTCAATGAGCTGAAGGCGATGCAAGATATCATTGTAGCTGAGGCTAGCTCCGAACACGTCCTCACAGCGACGTGGCGGCCCGTGGTGATGCTTACGTTCACCGCGCTGGTGGTTGCTCACTTCCTCGGCCTAACGGCTGAGAACGTCTCCGAGGAGATGGTTGACGGGCTTTTACAGATAGTGCAATACGGGCTAACCGGCTATATAGTTGGCCGCAGCGCAGAAAAAGGGATAGCAGCATGGAAAAAATGATGCTCCGATGGGAGCGGTTCAAAATCTGGTATAGTGAGGAGGCTGGCATGGAAATGCTTAGCGTCGCTAGCATTTTAATGTCCATATTCTTTGTGGGCGTCTTGTTTGGCATGTGGGTGTGAATGTAGCCGTAATCGTCGAGAAGGTCGATATAAGGCCCGTAGAGGCATCTTCTAGGCCTAGCGCACCCAAGGCATTACTAGCCCGCATAAAGTCCAACAGCAAGGAAATAGAGAGGCTGCTTGCAGAGATAATCACGGAAAATGACGAGAATGAACGTAAGCTGCTTGTTAAAGCCTGTAATCAGGCCAAGAAAATACACGCGCAGCTAATGGAGCAGAAGCAACGACAGCGAAACAACGCGGCGGTCTTTATGTTTGGGATGTTGAGGTAAAAGGAGAGGGCCATCCTTGGCCCAGTTGGTTTATCTTGAGCGGTCGATGTAGAGGATTGCGCCTAGAGGACTATCTTGAGCATAGAGACTAATCTCGAATCCCGTGAATTCATCATCCGTGAACCCGTTGAGCATTTCGCGAGCAGCTCCTTTTGTCACTTCCACATGGAGGACTTCGTCCTTCGAGGCTGCTGCGATATAAATGATGCCGCTTGAACGAACTAATTTTCGGAGGTTTTTGGCCGTTATGTTGTCGGTGTACATTTCGTAATTCCTTGCTTTTGGTTAGTCGATGAAGAGGGTATCGCTTATCCGATACCCTCTGTCAAGCGGTTTATTTATTTATTTCAAATGCGTTGACTGTTAATCGTTCGCCATTCTCGCAAGTGATATTGATGTAAGTGACTTTGGTTCCATTATCAAGTACGTGACTGGTCTGAGTCATCTCGATAACGCCGTGCATGTTTACGGTGGTGCTATTGTAGTTCCCTCCAACATCGTCGGAGTACTGCGAGATATTGGTGCAACTGCTCGCGGTTCCACCTGGGAATTTTGATTCGAAGCTGAATACGTTTTTATAGTTTGGGTTGTTCATTTTCGTGTGCCCTTTATTTGTGTGTTTGCTACTATGACTGGATGAATGATTGGTTGTTCGCTTCGTTCACTACCATCAATACTGCGACGATTAAGAGAGCGGCTAGTAAGTAGGTGGTGTCGAAGGTCATGTCGTTTTTCTCTGTTTGGTTAGTCGATGTAGAGATTATGCTCGAACCCCATAGGCTTGTCAAGCACTTATTTGCATTTATTTTCAATTAAATGAAAAACAGATTTCAGGACACGTTAGTCAAAATACAGCTAGCGACACCACCACCGGCACATATGGCTACGACTGCCGCGCAAAAGGTAACGAATGATATGGATGCAAACGTAAAGAGTGTCGTCGCGATACTTGAGGCTAAGGGGCACTGCCCCGTGACCAAGCTGGTCGAGGCGTCAAAGGACGCTAACCTCAACGCAGCGCAGCAAGCGGCCGTCAACAAGTGGCTCATGGAGCACGCTTATGCTAAGCCGAAGTCGGTCGAGATAACTGGCGCTGCTGGCGGACCGATGCAGGTTGTATTCGGACAGGCCGAACAGGATTTTTAAGCTAACGTCGAAACAGGTCGAAGCGAATGAGCTGTTGAGGCTCGACGCTAGGCACACGCTGTTCGAGGGCGGTTCACGTAGCACTAAAACATTCACGATCTTGCGCGCTATGGTGTACCGGGCGTTGAAAGCGCCGAAGTCGCGACATGTAGCCCTACGGTTCCGATTCAATCACATTAAGGCGAGCGTCGGGATGGATACGTTCCCGAAGCTAATGGAACTATGTTTTCCCGGTATCGACTACACGCTCAGCAAGTCGGACTGGTATATCAGGTTTCCTAACGATAGCGAACTGTGGCTTGGCGGGCTAGACGACAAGCAGCGAACAGAGAAGATTTTAGGCAACGAATACGCGTCAATCTTCTTCAATGAGGTGTCACAGATAAGCTACGGGGCACGGAATACGGCTCTGACGCGTCTAGCGCAGAGATGTCCGTACACTAACCCGCTCACTGACAAAGAGGAGGTTCTCAAGCTCAAGGCGTTCTACGACTGCAATCCACCGAGTAAGGCGCACTGGGTTTACAAGCTATTTCACAAGAAGATCGACCCAGACAGCGGTAAAATGTTGCAGAACACTGGAGGCAACTTCACCAGCCTGTTGATGAATCCGCGCGATAACGCGGAAAACTTGCCGCCAGGGTATCTCGAAGAGCTTGAGAACATGCCAACACGGCTGCGTAAGCGCTTCCTTGATGGACTGTATGCCGATGTGGACGATAGCGCGCTATGGACGGTCGAGGTACTCGACAAGTGGCGAGCAGACGACCTTGTGCCGCTGCCTGACTTCCAGCGCGTGGTGGTGGCGGTAGACCCAAGTGGAGCTGACGACGACCCTGACAAGAACAACGACGCTATCGGCATCACGGTCACCGGACTGGGCACCGACGGCAACGCATACCTGCTTGAGGATGTCACAGTAAAGGCAGGGCCAGCGACGTGGGGACGAGTGGCGGCTAGTGCCTTCGATCGGCACGGTGCCGACCTGATTGTAGCAGAGCAGAACTATGGCGGCGAGATGGTGCGGTACGTCCTAAAGACGGCTAAGCCGAACGCGCATATCAAGCTGGTTAATGCGTCGCGCGGCAAGGTGTTAAGAGCTGAACCAATCTCGGCATTGCACGAACAAGGCAAGGTCCGCTTCGTGGGGCACTTTCCAGAGCTAGAGGACGAGCTGTGCGGGTTCACCACCACCGGCTACATCGGCGAGCGGTCTCCTAACCGCGCGGATGCGTTCGTGTTCGGTGTGACGGAATTATTCCCTGGACTGACGCGCAAAGAAAAACGCGAGAAGAAAAAGGGCCGGAATCAAGAAGCAACCGCCGGAGCTACTGGCTGGATGGCAGGATAATCTATGAAATTAGAAGACATTAAAGACCATTTTAAGGCGATTCTTGATGATGAGCAGGAGGTCAGAGCGGAGTGGCTCGACGACCTAAAGTTTGGCATGGCAGACGACCAGTGGCCGGAGTCCCTGAAACGGATGCGCGAGAACGACCCAGACGGTGCCCGTCCGTGCCTAACAGTAAACAAAATCCCGGTTCATGCCCGGCAGATTATCAACGATATGCGTCAAAGTCGGGCAGCTATCAAGATACTGCCGGTGGACGATAAAGCGGACCCAGATACTGCGGAGATCCTGCAAGGCATGGTTCGCCACATCGAGCACGTCTCGAATGCAGGTATGGCCTACGATATAGCGGCAGAATATCAGGTGTTCATGGGCATGGGATACTTCCGGATAGACACGATTGAAGTCGATGCGCTCTATAACTACCAAGACCTAATCATTCGCCCTATTCGCAACCCGTTTAGTGTGTACTTTGATCCTTGGGTCGAGGACCACGCTGGGGCGGACGCAAAGCGATGCTTTGTTACTGAAAGCATGACGGAGGAGGCGTTCAAAGCAGAATTCCCCAAGGCAGATAAGATTGATTGGGACTTGCAGGGCACTGGGGATACTTGGGTCCAAGATAAGCGCATTCGAGTAGCGGAGCACTTCTGGATCGAGCAGAAAGACGTTGACTATGTGAACGTCAATGGCGACTGGATGAAGGCCAGCAAGTTCGAGAAATCAGGCATAGATGCGTTTGTCGAGGGTGTGACAAGCATCCAAGAGCCGCAACTGATGTGGCAAAAGCTCAACGGCCAAGAGATACTTGAAGGCGGGTCGGAGGGCATGGAGAAGTTAGGCAAGTATATCCCGATCGTGCGCGTCCCCGGCGAGGACTATTGGGTAGACGATAAACGCATTGTGCATGGCATTGTGAGGCGCTCTAAGGACGCGCAGCGGCTTTATAATTACTCGGTGAGCGTTAATGCCGAAACAAACGCGCTCCAGCCAAAGGCACCGTGGATCGTCGCAGAAGAAGCGCTTGACGGGCATGAGACTGAGTGGGCGCAGTCCAACATCAAGAATTACGCATATCTGCCATACAACGCTATGTCGGAAGATGGGCAGCCATTGCCACCACCTGCGCGGCAATTCCCGGCAGGCGTCAATAACGGCTTTGTCAGTATGTTGCAGATGGCTGATGGCGATTTGCAGGCCACGATCGGACAGTTCGCGGCTAGCTTAGGTCAGCCGTCAAACGAAAAGTCCGGCATAGCTATACAGTCCAGACAGCGCGTAGGTGACATCGCAACATATCACTATCCTGACAACATGAGTCACGCTGTACGCCACGCAGGGCGCATCCTAGTGGACCTCATCCCGCATATATACGACACGGACCGCATAGCCCGAACGCTAGGCGAGGATGGCACCGCAGAGGTGGTCCAACTATCCACCACACAATCAGGTGAGATGCAGGACGCAGCGGGCAAGATAACCAATATTTACAATCTCAGCGTCGGCAAGTACGACGTGGCGGTCAGTACCGGACCTAGCTATAACACGAAGCGCCAAGACGCGTTTGAGTCTATGGCTCAGATGACGCAGGCGAATCCTAACTTGTGGGGCGTTATTGGCGACCTACTCGTGAAAAACATGGATTGGCCTGGCGCAGATGAAATGGCGAAGCGTATGCGCGCCACCATTCCCCCCGAAATATTACAGGATGATGAAAATGGAGAATCAGACCCACAAATGCAAATGCAGCAAATGCAGCAACAAATGCAGCAAATGCAAGAACAGCACCAGCAGCTCCAGGAGCAAGCCCAACAACTAGCCGAAGAGAACGAGCAAATGAATGGCGTCATCAATGGCAAGATGATTGAAAAAGAGATCAAGGAGATGGAGGCGCAGCTCAAGAAGTACGACATTGACAGTAAGTCAGAGGCCGCCAACATCAAGAACCAGCTCGACCAATCCAAGCTTGGGTTAGACGCCCAACAATTAGAACTTCAGCGGTTTGAAGCTGAAGCACAGGCTCGACTAGGCATGGACAGCGCAGGGATACAGGCCAACGGCAACGACATGATGTTGCAGCAGATGCAACAGATGCAGGCCGCATTAGCGCAATCAACGGAACAGTACGGAGCTATGCTCGCGGCGACGTTGGCAGAGATAGCCAAGCCGCGCGAGATGACAATAGAAACAGACGAAAACGGAGACATAATCGGAGGTGTTAGCGCACCTCTAAACTAGCCGCAAGGCGCTTCACGGCGAGCTTACACCGTGCCTCCCAAACGGAGAACGCAAGAATGAGCGATGAAGACTACGAAGAAGCCGCGACAGACGAACCTACTGTTGAAATAGAAGAAGACGCTTCGGCAGCGTTAGACGGTAACGATCAGGCCGAGGATACCAACGACGAGGACAGAGAGGCGGGACCGGATGAAGAACCGGTAGAAAAGCCAAAACGTCCAAGGCGCGGAGTCCAGAAAAAGATCGACAAGCTGACCAAGCGAGTACGCGAACAGGAGCGGTTAATAACCGACTTGCAACGACCTCGCGCGGAAGTGAGGCCCGCCCCGGACCGCGACCAATTCGATGATTACGAAAAGTACATCGAGGCGAAAGTGGACCATCAGGCGGACCGCAGAATAGCGGAACTGGAAAACAAGCAGAACGAACGTAATGCGTACCAGGGCCAACAGGACGCGGTGGCGACATTCGAGCGGACGCGAGACAATGCGGTTGATGCAGGGGTAGATAAGTATGCCGACTTCGAGGAAGTGGCATTATCTGAGAACCTAGAGATATCGCCCACGATGGCGGAGGCCTTGCTAGCCTCGAACCAAGGGCAAGACTTATGGTATCACCTCGGCAAAAACCCGGCTAAGGCTTCGAGAATCTCGAACATGTCGGAAGTGCATCAGGTGCTCGCGATCGGCGAATTAGCGGTCGCACTCAAAACAGCTAAGCAACCATCTAACGCACCAAGGACAACCAAATCGGTTGGTAGTCGGGGGTCTGGTTCATCCACGCCCAACGACAAGTCCAACATCAAAGAATGGATGTCTAAGCGCAATAAACAAGTACGCGGATAATCCGCACCTTCTAACTCAACGGAGACATGACAAATGGCTAACACACCATTAACACCAACGGCGGTTACGCGCGAAATTCTGCGCGTAGCACACGAGCGGATTGCCTTTATCGGCACCGTCGACCGCCAATACGACTCATCGTTTGCCAAAACTGGCGCGAAGATCGGCGATACCCTTAAAATCCGACTCCCGAATGAATACACGGTTCGAACGGGAAAAACGCTAAACGCGCAGGATACTGCGGAGAGTAGCGTGTCGCTAACCGTCGCCACCCAAAAGGGTGTCGACATGAACTTCTCTAGTCAAGAGCTGACTATGGAGATTGATGACTTCAGCAAGCGCATCATTGAACCGGCGGTTGCCGTTTTAGTGTCAAACATCGAAAGCTCGATGTTCGATAGCGTCACGAAGGAAGTCTATAACCACGTCGGCACTCCCGGCACTCTGCCTACCATCTTGGAGATCGCGCAGGCGAAGGCCAAGCTCAATCAGAACTTAGCGCCGAAAGACGACAATCGTTGCATCCAAATGGAGTCGGTCGACATGGCTGGCGAAGTTAATGCTCTCAAGGGTCTATTTCATGACTCTAAAGAGATCAGCAAACAGTACCGCGATGGTGTTGTTGGCCGGACGATGGGCTTGAAGTGGGTTGAGAACGAACGCATCTATACTCACACAGTGGGTGGTGATGTTGCCGTTGCTATCAACGACACACCGGCCGAGGGTGATGCAACTCTGACGATTGACGCGGCAAGTGCCGCTGCTGCCGTTGGTGACATCTTCACTATAGCTGGAGTTAAAGCGGTCCACCCAGAGACTAAGGTTGCTTATTCGCATGAGCAACAGTTTGTTATCTCTGCGGCGACAACCACGTTATTGACGTTCACGCCCTCGCTAGAAGCGTCAGGTGCGAACCAAAATATCGACCACCTGCCTAGCGACAATGATGTAATCACGATAGTTGGCACGGCCTCCACGGCGTACCCCAACCACCTTGCTTATCATAAGGACGCGTTTGCGTTCGCAACTGCCGATTTGGAAATGCCGCAAGGCGTCCACTTTGCAGCGCGGGAACAATACGATGGGTTGAGCATTCGTTTGGTGAGACAGTACGACATCAACAATGATAACATCCCCTGTCGCCTCGATATCCTTCACGGATATAAGGCGCTCCGTCCCGAGTGGGCCTGCCGTATCATGGGCGCAGGCTCGTAATTCACAACAGATAAGGAAACAACATCATGGCAATAGCAAGAGCCTCAGACGTCGAATATCTCGGCGGAAACATGAGCGGCGGGATGTGTGTTGGGTTGACTTCGACTGATAAAGTCGGATTCTTCGCGGCCACGCCAGTCGTTCAACAGAGCGTCACCGCTCCTAACCCATCAGCCACTACAGCCACTAACGAGGCCGCGATCGTATCGATCAACGCTGCGCTAGTCGCGCTGGGGTTGATCGTAACCACGTAAGTTAACCGGATGAGGGGGCTGGCCGTGGTGGGCTGGTCCCCAATTCTCAGAGGCGCCACACTCTATGAGCACGCTACATCAAGACAATGGACCAACTGCGACAGGCCAAAAGGTCTGTATCGCAACGACAAGTTACGATAATCCGACCGCGAGCTATACATTCTCGCTACAGGATAGCCGCGAAGCGCTGCATAAAGCAGGCATTCAGACGGCATATTACTTACTACAAGGCAATTGTCACGTCGACGATAGCCGCAACCGAATTATGCAAGAATTCTTGTTGTCAGACTGCACCGAGCTTGTTTTTCTCGATGCTGACGTATCATGGCAGGCTGCCGACCTAGTCAAGCTATGCCAATACGACGAAGAGTTAATAGGGGCCGTTTACCCTTTCAAGCGGCCCGATAAAAAGGGGGATATGCCGGTGCGGATGATGCCCGGCGAGGTTACCGAAAACGGACTACTCGAAGTCGAGGGTCTACCCACGGGATTTTTGAGAATGTCGCGCAACGTCATAGAGACGCTCGCGAACCTATCGGAATCCTTCAACGGTAATAATGGGCACGCTACCGAAACGCCGCTACTTTTTCAGCGGACGTTGATAGACGGTACGCGATGGGGAGGTGATCTGAATTTCTGCAATCGCTGGCGGGCAACCGGCGGTCGCGTGATGTGTGACCCCGAAATAAAGTTAGGTCATACGGCCAAGGTTGTCTTCACCGATAGCCTTGGTGCCTTCATGCGACGCAACGACGGAACCACACTAAGCCACGTCTGCGACAAGATCAAAGCAAAAACATGGACGGTCGACGATATCACAGAAGCGCTCAAGTTCGACGACAACGAACGGTCCGCCGAATCTAACGCGTTAGCGGTAGCTATCAGGCTGGCCGAAGACGCCGATGGACCCATCATAGAATCAGGTAGCGGGATATCAACAATATTAATGGCGGCAGCAACGGAACACACCGTTTACTGCCTAGAGCATAGCGAACACTACGCTCAGAGGCTCAGGCAGCTCGCTCACGGGGCGAACGCCCAGAACATAGGGCTATGCCTCGCGCCGCTGAAAAACGGATTCTATGACCTTACAGGAAAGACACTGCCGGACAGGTTTGCGTTTGGGTTCAATGACGGACCACCGCGTGAGCTAGGTGACCGGCGCAAGTTTATGGATATATTCAGCGCAAAAACAGGCGTTATAATGTGCGACGACGTAGGCGCACATGATGACAAGACATTCTTACAAACCTGGGCGGACGAACAACAGAAAAATGCTGTTTTCGTTCATCCGAGAAGCATGGTGATCAGATAATATGGCTACAGCACTCGACATTATAAGGCGATCGATGCGGCTAGTTCACATCCTCGATGCTGAGGAGGAGCCGACTGGCGCGGAAGCGCAGGACGGACTCACCACTATGAACGACCTGATAGACTCGTGGAGTCTAGACCACTCATATGTGTACACCGTTCGGACGGACACCCTGACGTGGACGGCAAACAACGAAAGCCGGACGATCGGCGCTAGCGGTAACTTTGTCACCACGCGCCCTGTCAAAATCCATCCATCAACGTACTATACAGACGTGAACGGCAACGACTACCAGTTCACTCAAATCGCTACGCGCGCCGGGTACACGTCGATAGTGGACAAAGGCACCACCAGCACGCTGCCGCAATACATGTACTATGAGCCGAGCTTCCCGAACGGGACTATTTACATTTGGCCGGTTCCGGATGCGTCGATAACTATACAGCTATCCTCTCGCGAACAACTGTCGTCCTTGGCACTCTTGACCACCACCGTATCGTTTCCCCCAGGTTATAAGCAGGCATTCGTGACCAGCTTGGCCGAGGAAATAGCGGCAGAGTTCGGCGTTGCTGTGCCGCCCGAGGTCGGTAAGTCGGCATTCAAGGCGCGGACAAAGGTGCGGCGAGCAAACCGCAGAACACCGATATCACAAGTCGAGGCGGGTCTCATTAACTCCAGTCGTTCGTTTAATATTTACACCGGCGGCCAATGAGATACCCTATATTTGGAGTCGGCCAAACCGGCAAAAGCGTAGACGTTGCGGCGCAACGGCGCTTGAACCTGTACATGGACATTGAGCCGCAGGAGGATAAGACGCAGATCAGCTTGCATCCTACGCCCGGCCTCGAATTGCTGGTAGAGCTAGGCGCTGGTGGTGGCATTCGCGGCATGCACACCGTGAACGAAATCATGTATGTCGTACACTTAGCCAACTTCTATGAAATCAGCGCGGCGGGCGTCAAAACGAGTCGAGGCACATTAACAACGTCACGCGGCCGCGTGTCAATGATCGACAATCACGCTGGCGTCATCGCTATACAAGACGGCACGAACGGGTATTTTTACACGATATCTAGCAATACGTTCGCGAAAATAACGGACTCGGCCCACATAGATACGTCGAAGACTGTAATCTATCACGATGGTTATTTTATCTACACAAGTCCGGGAACCGGTCAGTTTTTCTTGTCTTCCCCAGACGCAACAAACGTGGCGAGCATGATGAACGCTCTTGACTTCGCAACGGCTGAGAAAGACCCAGATGACCTTGTGCGAGTATTTTCGTCGAATACTGAGATTATGCTTTGTGGTAGCGAGTCTATCGAATTCTGGAACAACACTGGCGCTTCTGACTTTCCATATGCTCGCGTGGTCGGCGGCGTCATTCAGCTAGGACTGGCGGCGGAAGACGCTATCACGCGCTTCGGCGAAGGGTCTACAATGCTGCTCGCGAAGAACTCGCTACAGGGCGAGGTCGAGGTTATCAGGATCGACGGGTTCACTCACACAACCGTCTCGAATGCGTCAATGACCGCAGAATTCAATACCTACACCACCACGGATGCCACAGCATTCTCATATCAAAAGGAGGGACATTCATTCTTTCAGATATCCTTTCCAACCGACAATAAGAGCTGGCTGTACGACGGTGAGACAAACCTTTGGACGGAGCTAAGTTATGGCCCAGCAGGTGCTCGACATAGGGCCGAAATGGGTATTAATTTCCTTAACAAGATGTACGTCGGAGACTACGAGAACGGCAATATTTACAAGTTAACGTCGGGCGTGTACACGGACAACGGCGTTCCGATCGTGCGTGAGCTGGTCGGCCGCCACATCTTCGATGAAGGCCCGGTGCGCGTTTCACGGCTATGGATGGATTTAGAAGGCGGCGTAGGCTTGGTGTCTGGGCAAGGCGTAGACCCGCAGATGACGTTAGAAGTCAGCAAGGACGGCGGACACTCGTGGGGCAGTGAGAAAACCCGGTCGATGGGTAAAATCGGCGAATATCGGAAGCGAGTGATATGGCGTAGATTAGGACGAGCATATGACTTTGTTTTTAGGCTAAGGACAACGGACCCAGTGAAGACGACTATCGTCGGCGCTTGGGTTGACGTGGCGGGATAATGGCACTTAATTATAATCCGCCGACTAACGACAAGGGCGACCCGTTTATACAGCGGTGGATGGCTAGCAGCGGGCGATTGCTGAACGCATTAGTCAGTAGTGGAACAACGGCGAACAGGCCAACAGTATTCATTTTTAACGGCAGAACTTATTTCGACACTAGCCTAGACATACCAATTTGGTATGTCGAGGACGGGACGAAATGGATTAACGCAGCAGGAGACACGGTATAATGAGCTTATTCAGCACTATAGGGAACTTTGTAGCGAACAACAGAAAAGACTTGATACTCGGAGGTCTTGCTGGAGCCGCTAATATATATGGCGGGTACAGAGACAGGGAGACGATAGAGGACGCGGCCAAGCTGCAATCCGCCGCCACGCGGGAGGCGCTCGAAGCGCAGAACCGCGCATCCGCTGAAGCTATTGAGCGCCAGCGCCCGTACACAGAGCTGGGCGCACATGCGGCTGGGGAGCTGCAAGGTAGGTTAAGTGACAATGCCTTGCTTGGGAATTTCACGGGCGAGGATTTGGCTAACGAGCCGGGCTATCAGTTCGAGCTGCAAGAAGGTAATCAAGCTATTGATAGGGCGGCAGGGGCGCGCGGCGGACGATACAGTGGCGGGACTCTCAAGGCCTTACAGCGGTACGGGCAAGGGCTGGCGCAGCAAAATTACGGAGAAGCGTTTAACCGAGACAACGTCAGCAAGACGCGGCAATATAACATGCTGGGTGGTTCGGTCGATGCGGGCCAAGGCGCAAGCTCTACCGTGGGTGGGTTCCTACAGAATCAGGGGACTAATCAAGCGCGCCACCTCGGTACGCTTGGAGAGGTAGGCGCAAGCCGGACAATTGCTGGCAACAATGCGCTGACGAGGGGCTATGGGAATGCAGCCAATAACGCCCTCGATATTGCTTATGGCGGCAAATCGCCATTTACATACACGGTGAGGTAGCTAAAATGGCAGCAATCAACCCTAACACACTCTTTAAGACCAACGCTTTGGGTTTGCGCCCTGCGGCCAATAAAGCCGCAGGAATAGCGTCCCAAAACGCGATGCTCACGAACCAATCCAAAATAGCTAAAATGCAGCAGGATAGCGCGAAACATACATCAGACCAAGCACAAGCCACAGCCGAATTGGCAAAGTCCAATATGGATAATGAGTTTTCCAGATATACGGGTGTAGCGATAGGCTTAGGAGGCGCTAGAGATGACCGTGACTTTCATCAAAGAGCCGATCAAATGTACGCGAAGGGTCTACTGACTCCAAGCGAATACAAAGACACACAAAACGAGATTTGGACGCCAGAACTAGGCGCAACATTAAGGGACCAGGGACTGACCCTTGCCGAGATTGAGACAGCAAAACAAAACAAATTTGATAATGCTGAGAAA
>TARA_R110002110_G_scaffold110071_2_pt1 | contig 15172 bp, 11 predicted proteins | sample TARA_R110002110 | Tara Oceans TARA_R110002110 (sample SAMEA4397330) | marine metagenome | biome: Polar Biome; feature: [SRF] surface water layer (ENVO:00010504); material: water (ENVO:00002006), including particulate matter (ENVO:01000060) such as... | depth 5 m
GTTCTTATTGCTCTTAACGTACGGCTTGACGAACTGAGCAGCGATAAGCTTGACGGTACATCCCCGGCGCTGTAGCTCACGAGCCCAATGGTGGGAGGATGCACAAGCTTCCATACCAATCTCCGCCCCAGGTGCCACTTTTTTGCTCAACGCATCGAGCCACCGCCCTCGTTTTAGGTTGGCCTGCCAGTGCAGTTGGTCATGACGATCCACGCCATGCACGTGAAAAACAGACTTTGCGATATCCACACCGACTCTTGTAATCTTCATATTGGCTTCTCCTCATCCTCTGAATGGTTGGTTACCACCTACCATTCTGGCGCAAAGACGCCGAATTGGTAGGGTGAGGAGGAGTCCATCCCATTGCTTACGGTCATCGCCAGGCTTCATAAAAAGAAAACCCCCGCAGCGCGCACGCTGCGGGGGTTTTGTTTTTATGGATGCGGTGATTCTCTCTGCCGTCCTGACGCAGCCCGCGGGGCTGCCATGTGACAAGCCCTGCACCAGAGGTGCGGGCTTGAAGCGCCGAAGGCGTCCCGAAGGGATAGCGAGCAGCGCTTGCTACTTACTGTAGTTATCCGAAAAGCGGGGCAGGCCCTCACACCCGGTAAAGCGGGGTGGGCCCTCGCCAGGCTTTAATATCCGCGCCCCGCAAACTGCGTAAGCTGGGTGCCCACCTGACCTTAAGTGGGCCCCTGATACGGATTGAGCTGCTGTCGCCACTGTTTTTTGTGACGCAGAGCGCTGAAATCAGAGAGCGGGGATTGGTGTCGCGGCTCTGGAAGCCGCTACACCGCAGGCTCGGTCTCTGTTTTACTGGCGTGCGCGCCGCGAAGCGTAGCTGCCGCCAAAGCCAAGCAGCGCCAGTACTATAACAAGCAGTCCCGCAGCCGGGATGGTGGGTACCGCGATCGGTTCGCTAGCCCCTTGGGAGAATGTACCGGCCGGGATCGTGGCGAGGTCTGTAGAGAACAGGTAGGTGAAAGTGAAGGTGACGCTCTCTCCGGCGGCGACGGAGCCACAGTCATAACCGATGGACATCGCAGTATCTGCGGGCCCCGCAGGGCCGGGATTGTTGTCCATCGGAAAACTGGTGCTTTGGCTCCCAAGCACATCGACATCGTAGCCGAAAGTGGCGCCTGGGCAGTTGGCATCAGCCGCCGCCGCCCAGAGCAGCGTTGCGGGGCTGCTGTCGACGCTGTCCGTTGCTTGGACTGCCTGTTCAGAGGCGATGAATTCGACCACGTCATTGCCAGAGCCAACGAGGTCCTGGTCCATGTTGGAAACAAGTTCCAGATCGAGAGGGCCTGCGGTGTTGTTGGTGAATACCAGAGAGTCCCGCATCAGTCCCGTAGTCGTGGGCGCGCTGGCAAGCGCGCCCTGTAATGTGCTGGTGACAGCGACATCAAAGGAACCGCAGGTGGCAGTGTAAGTAGCGGAGTTAACGCCGACGTTGACGGCGGAACCGCCGGCGAAGCCAGAGCAGGTATTGCCCGTGTATTGCTGAGCAAAACTCGAGCCGTCGATCTCTGAGCCGTTGAGGCTAATGATATTGAACTCGCCGTTATTGTCGATGTTTACATCCAGCGATCCGTCTGTCAGTTGAGCGGCGTGCGTCAGCGGAACGCTACTGAGAACACCAGCAAAACAGACGATCCGTACCAGGCGTGAGCTGATTGCAGCAGTTTTCATTCGGTATCCCCTTTCTGGACGAGTTGCTGACCCAGATCTTTTTGATTTATTTGCAAAATACGCTTGACAACTAGAGCATAGCTTGGATTCATCGCCCTGGCCACCATTTCGTTTAACAAGTGACAATCTTGTTGCTGGTGGGCGGGCTCCTGGCTCGCTGCACGGGGTGAGTGCACAGAAGTCGTGCCTCGGGGTTTTTATGTCCATGGCAGTGCCAGGAACTGCGCGAACCAAGGTGGCCAGCTCAGCTTTTAAGCTTGTAACCGGACCTGAATATCCACCAGACGATAGCCAGGCACAGTAACAGGAAGCCCACAGTCATCGCCAGGCTGACGCCGACGTTGATGTCCGAGGTGCCATAGAAGCTCCAGCGGAAACCGCTCACCAGATAGACCACTGGATTGAACAGCGTGACCGTGCGCCAGAAGGCCGGCAGCATATCGATGGAGTAAAAGGTGCCGCCGAGAAACGTCAGCGGCATCACGATCATCATCGGGATAATCTGCAGTTTCTCGAAGCCATCGGCCCAGATGCCGATAATGAAGCCGAACAGGCTGAACGCCACAGCCGTGAGCACCAGAAACGCCAGCATCCAGAGCGGGTGCTGTATCTCGTAGTCGACAAACAGTCTGGCGGTAACCAGAATCAGCAGCCCCAGGATGACTGACTTGCTGGCGGCGGCACCGACATAGCCGACAATGATTTCGACAAAGGAAACCGGCGCCGACAGCACTTCATAGATGGTACCGGAAAACTTGGGCATGTAGATGCCAAACGAGGCGTTGGACACGCTTTGCGTCAGCAGCATCAACATGATCAGCCCCGGCACAATGAATGCGCCATAGCTGACACCGCCGATATCGACCATCTGCGAGCCGATGGCGGAACCAAACACGATGAAATACAACGAGGTGGAAATGACTGGCGAGGCCACGCTCTGTAACAGGGTGCGCCAGGTGCGAGCCATCTCGGACTTGTAAATGGCCCGCATCGCGTGGAAGTTCATGAGCGGGGCCTCACCAGGTTGACGAAAATATCCTCCAGCGAACTCTGGCTCGAATGCAGGTCCTTGAATTCGATCTGGTGGCTGGCCAGCTGACGCAGCAAATCGGCGATGCCGGTTTGCTCGTGCTGGGCATCGAAGGTGTAAACCAGTTCGTAGCCATCGGCAACCAGTTCCAGGGAAGCGGCTTCCAGCTCCGGCGGCAGTTGCCGCAGCGGTGTTTGCAAATGTAGAGTCAGCTGGCGCTTGCCCATTTTCGCCATCAGGGTGTTCTTGTCCTCGACCAAGATAATCTCGCCGTGGTTGATGACCCCGACCCGGTCGGCCATTTCCTCGGCCTCCTCGATATAGTGGGTGGTGAGAATGATGGTGACTCCGCTGTTGCTCAAACCGCGGACCATATTCCACATCTCCCGGCGCAGATCCACATCGACCCCGGCAGTGGGTTCATCCAGAAACAGGATGCTGGGCTCATGGGACAGGGCCTTGGCGATCAGCACCCGCCGCTTCATGCCACCGGACAACTCGATCATCCGTGACTTGCGCTTGTCCCACAGCGACAGGTCGCGCAACACTTTCTCGATGTGGGTAGGGTTGGGGGGCTTGCCGAACAGGCCGCGGCTGAAGCTGACGGTATCCCACACGGTTTCAAAGCTGTCAGTGGTCAGTTCCTGGGGTACAAGGCCGATCCTGGACCGCGCGGCGCGAAAATCGCGGACGATGTCATGTCCGTCTGCCCACACCCTGCCACTGCTGGGTTTGACCAGGCCGCAGATGATGCCGATCAGCGTGGTTTTGCCGGCACCGTTGGGTCCGAGCAGGGCAAAGGTCTCGCCCTTGGAAATTTCGAGGTTGACGTCCTTCAAGGCGTGGAAGCCGGAATTGTAGGTCTTGTTGAGGTCCTCGATCGCAATAATGGGTTGCACCTGGGCTTCCTTGTGCGCTGGAGAAGGGTGGGTGTATGTTACCGCGGCTCGCAAGTTGCCTACCGTAGCACGGGTCACGATTGGATAGTTGTACTGCAGTAAAGGTTTGTGCATCAATACCCGCGTGTGCCTGCCCCCGGGGCCGTAAACTCAACTACACTGCCCGGCTGTACCTTCCAGGAGCCCTCCCGTCATGGCCAAGTCACTGACCACGCTTGCCAGCCCCTTCAAGTTGGGGTCCATGCAACTCAAGAATCGAATGGCAGTCATGGCCATGGGTGTCAATCTGGCGGAGGAGGATGGCAGCTGCGGGGATCGCTTGCTGGCCTTCCACGAGCGTCAGGCCGAGGGCGGCGTGGGCCTGATCATTCTTGGCTCCACCGGGGTCAGCTGGCCCGCCGGTTCCAACCAGCCCTGGCAGACTTCGGTCGCATCTGACGACATGATCCCGGGTCTGAAAAGATTGGCGGACGCATGTCACGCCCACGGGGCCAAGGTCGCAGCGCAGCTCCACCATGGCGGCCTGGTATCCACGGAAGACCGCGTTGCCGGCCGGCCGGTGATGGCACCCTCCGTTCCCGTAGAGAAGACTCCCGGCTTCCTCAACGCCTTCCTGCCGGAAGAGCTGCGGATGATGTACCGTCCGTCACCGGAAACGATCCTCCAGCCCATGACCCACGCAGACATTGCCCTGCTGGTCGAGCACTTCGCTGCCGCGGCCCGTCGGGTGCGGGAGGCCGGCCTGGACGGTATCGAGATACACGGTGGCCACGGCTATATCCTGTCGTCCTTCCTGTCCCCCTTTTTCAACAACCGCGAGGATGAATACGGTGGCAGCCTCGACAATCGTGCCCGCCTGTTGCTCGAGGTATTTACCGCGGTACGTGCCGCGGTAGGGGCTGACTTCCCGGTGTGGGTGAAAATCGACTCCGGTGAGTTCGGGCAGGACGAAGGCATCACCCTGGAAGATGCCAAGGCCACCGCACGCATGCTGGAGCAGGCCGGTGCCGATGGTATTACCGTCAGCGCATATCACGACACCTCCCGCGGCAGCAACCATTCCGAATCGAATATTCCGCATACCCCGGAGCGGCTGGTGGGCAACGCCATCGCTATCCGCCAGGCGGTGCATATTCCAGTGCTGACCTCTGGCCGTATTGAGCCGGCAGCGGCCGACAAGCATATTGCTGCCGGGCATTTTGATCTTTTCGGTATGGGCCGCAAGATGCTGGCGGACCCGGACCTTCCCAACAAGGTGTGCAGCGGGCAGCTGGATCAGATCCGGCCCTGCGTCTATTGCTACTGTTGTGTCAGCCAGATCTATATCCTCAAGCCGGTCAAATGCGCGGTGAACGCCGAAACCGCGCACGAACGCCAGCGCAGGGTGATTGCCACCGACAGCAGCCGCCATTTTGCGGTGGTAGGCGGCGGTCCGGCGGGTATGGAAGCCGCACGCAGGCTCGCTGCCGCCGGTCACCAGGTTACGCTGCTGGAAGCCGCCGACCGGCTCGGCGGCACCCTGCAGTTCGCCAGTATTGCCTATGAACCCAACGAGCGCCTGCTCAACTGGCTCCGGCGCCAGATGGCTTCATCCACAGTCGACGTCCGTCTGGGCACGGTGGCGACCCCGGCGGTGCTGCAGGCGCTGGGTGTGGATGAAGTTGTTGTCGCCACCGGTGCCCGGCGCCTGATGCCAGAGCTCCCTGGCAGCGAACAGGACTTTGTCTTTAGTGGCGATGAAATGCGGGCGCTGGTATTGGGCGAGAACGCGTCGTCGCTGCGGCGCAAGACCACGGCATTTACCCGGGGCATGACTCGTCTGGGAGCACTGACCGGAGTCAACCGCCATCCCTGGATCCTGCGTCAGGCCTCGCGGCTGTGGCTGCCCCTGGGTGAGCGCATTGTGGTGATTGGCGGTGAATTGGTAGGCCTGGAACTGGCGGAATATCTCGCCCACCGGGGTCGGGAAGTGACGGTGGTTGACGAGTCGCCGCGGTCCGGGGCAGGGCTCTACCTGGTGCGTCGCATGCGCTTGCTGGACGAGTTGCAGGAACTGGGCGTGACGCTGCAGAACAAGGCCACTGCGGTCAGCATCGGCGATCACGCCGTCAGTTACCGCAACCAGCGCGGCCAGGTGCGTACTCTGGCGGCAGACCACGTGATTGTAGCCAAGGGTGCAACCGGGGACACCAGCCTCGCCGAGCAGCTGCGCAGCGCGGGCCTCAGTGTCCACACCATCGGTGACTGCAACGGCGTGGGCTACATCGAGGGCGCGATGGAGTCCGCCGCAGAACTGGTGGCGGGTATTGGTCGGGCCGCGTAGGTCGCGCCGCGTAGGTCGGCCGGGCCCCGCAGCCCGCTAGCGTTCCGCCTTGAACCCGGCCTTGTTGGCGTCCCAGGTATTGGGGCCGAGGCCGGCGTCGCGCAGCTTGAACTTCTGCACCTTGTTGGTCGGCGTGTAGGGCAGGCTGTCCACCACTTCGATATAGCGGGGCACGAAGAAATAGGGCGCGTTGTCGTTGATGTATCGTGCGAGTTCCTCCGGTTCCACACTGGCGTCTGGCTTCAGGATCACGTTGAGCTTGAGCTCAGTCTCTGAATCGAGAATGTCGCTGGGTACACCAAAGGCCGCACAGTCGGCTATCGCCGGGTGGCGACGGGCCACCATCTCCACTTCAAAGGTCGAGATGTTGCGTCCCTTGAGGCGCACGGCATCCTTCTTGCGGTCGGAGAAGAAGTAGTAGCCGTCCGGGTTGCGCTTGACCATGTCGCCGGTCTTGTACCATTCACCCTCAAAGGCGGCCGCCGTCGCTTCCGGATCATCGAAGTAGCCATTGAAAATGACAAACGGCTTCCTGGGGCGCACCCACAGTTCGCCGGGTTCGCCATCGGACACATCCTCGCCCTCATTGTTGACCACGCGTACATCGAGCGCGGCAGTGGGCTTGCCGCAGCTGCCGGGAGGCAGTGAGGTCTCGTCCGGCAGCACGATGATCAGCTGCATGACCTCACTCTGGCCCAGGCCCTGGGGCAGTAGCTCCAGGCCAAAGCGCTTGCTGAAAGGTCCGGCAACATCGGCCGGCATTGGCACGGCCATCAGCTTGCGCAGGCTGTGCGCTGCGTCGTCGGGCTTCTCGGGGGCGTTCCACAGGAACATGTGCATGGCACCGAGAGTGAAGCTCTGGGTGGCGCCATAGTAGTCAACGCGTTCCCAGAAGTGCTTTACCGAAAAGGCGCTGTCGATGGCGAGCGGGATTCCCACGATCAGCGCGCGGAGGATGGAGGTCACCCAGGCGGCGGAGTTGTACATCGGCAGGACGCTGTAGATAACGTCACCGGGGCGGGTGCCGAACAGGGCATCCCCGGAGGCAACAGCGTTGAACCAGACGTTGTGACTCTGCATGACGCCCTTGGAGCGCCCGGTAGTCCCCGAGGTCCACAATATGGCGCAGGTGTCACCATAGCTCTGCCCGCTCATGTCTGGCTCCGGGGCTCCCGCGTGATAAAGGCTGTTGAAATCCGTAGCGCCCGGGAGTGCCCCGGGGTCGCCCAGAACCACCAGATTCCCGGCTTCCAGGTCGCCCATGACCTCCGCCAGCCGGGCCGCATGGTCGTCGTCCGTGACCACTATTTTGGGTCGGCTGCGGTTAATGGTCTCGGATAGCCAGGTACCCTTGTAGTCGGAATTGACGGGTGTCCAGATGGCACCAAGCTTGTTGCTGGCCAGGGCCAGGAAGATGACTTCCGGGGCACTGCCCATGTAGAAGGCTACGCGGTCGCCGCGCCCCAGCCCGAGAGCGGCAAGCCCGGCAGCCAGTTCATTGACCTTGCTGTTGGCCTCGGCAAAGCTGTAGTGCGTTTCCCCGAACATGATGAATGTCGCCTCGGGTTGCTCCGCGGCCTGCATGGCCAGGGCCCGGCCCAGATGGCGGTCTTCAATGTTCTCGAACTGCAATACGTTCATCAGTGACTCCAGAGCGTTGTTATCAATATTGCCGGCAGCGCTGCCTACAGGGTGATGCCGGACTGGTCGTTGCTGGCCAGGTATCGACCCATCGCGGCCAGATGGTGGGAGGCGCCGCCGAGGTCGAACTCGAGCTGCTTCGACCAGAGGAAATAGCGGTGAATGGGGTACTGGAGGTCGGCGCCAATACCACCGTGCAGGTGCTGGGCGGTGTGGCTGACACGGTGGGAGGTTTCGGTCGCCCACCAGCGCGCCGCCCCCGCCTGCAAGGTGGCGTCCATCCCTTCCTCCAGACGCCACATGGCGCTGTCGACCACGCCGCGCAGGGCCTCTATGTCCATATAGCCGTCCGCGGCGCGATGCGCCACGGCCTGGAAGGCCGCCAGGGGTTTGCCAAATTGCTTGCGTTCGCTGGTGTAGGCTGCGGTGCGTCGCAATGCTTCTTCGGCCACGCCCAGTTGCAGGGCTGCCGTCATGACCTGCTGCCGCTGCTGCAGGGCGGCAATCGCGTCCGGCCCACCCAGGTCCAGGACCTTTGCGCGCCTGATCAGCACCCGGGAAGTGGGGCGGCCATTGCTGACGCGCTGGGGTTCAAACTCCACGTCGGCCTCCGTCGGTGCCAGGGCCACCAGGCGCTCACCGGCCCGCGCCACCAGGTACAGGGCGCCCTCCGCCCAGGGCACCATGCTCAGCTTACCCTGCAGCGTGTCGCCCTCCCGTGTGAGCCCATCACTGAGGGACAGACTGAGCCAGGCATCGCCGGCTGCAACCCTGGCCAGGCCTTCGCTGACGCCACCGGCCTCCAGGGCCTGTGCTGCCAGCAGGGTGTCCAGCAGCGGTATCTGTGCCAGCACTGCGCCCTGGGCCTTGACCACAAGACATTGGGCAATGAATCCCATCGCCGAGCCGCCGTGCTCTTCCGCCAGGCCGATCCCGGTAAGACCTGCCTCGGCGAGAGTCTGCCAGAGGCCGGTGTTGAAGCTGTCCTGGTACTCGGCTTGCGCGGTGTCGTTCACCTGCTCGCGAAAGATCTTTTCCGCCAATTCGGCGATGGCGGCTTGGTCTTCGGTCAGGGAGTAGTCCATTAGAATGTCTCCAGTATGGCGGTCGGTTGGCAGCTTCCAGTTGATTTCGGGTTCATCGTTTCAGCGACAGGATGCGGACGGCGTGATGCAGCTGAGTCCGGGGCGGGTTGCGGGCAAACAGGCCGCGATAGAATAGCGCCGCCAGCCACTCGGCCAGCTCCGCCTCCGACAATTGCAGCGCCAGCAGATCCGGATTGCGCTCAATATAGCATTCCCGAAGCACGTCCTGGCCGATGCCGCTCAGGGCGTGGACCATCAGCCGCACTTCGTGCGGCGCCAGTTCGCTGTCGGGAAACACGTAGGGAAACACATCCGCGAGCAGCTGCAGGCGCCGGTTGTAGGAGGCTTGCCAGCGCGCCCGGAAAGCCGGGTCATCGGCGCAGAACTGGTTGATGCAGTTGCTGATGCCCGGGTGTTCGGCGTGGCTGCGAACGGCCACTTCGTAGTGTGACCGCAGCCGACTGAACCAGTCGCCCTTGCTGACGTCCCGCTCTATTTGTTCGGTGGCCTCGAATTCGGCGATGTATTCGTCCAGGATTTCTTCAATCAGTGACTTGAGATCACTGTAGTAGTGGTGGAAAAGACCTGCCGCGACACCCGCCTCCGCGGTCACGTCCTTGATGCGCAGCTGGTGATAGCCCACCCGGTCCAGCACCGCGACCGCGGCAGTCTTCAGGCGCTCGCGCGCCAGCGCGCCTCTGGGGCGGCGGGGGCTGGTTTTGTCAGTGGCTGCAGACATGGCGCAGGGTCCTCTTCATCAATCAGGATTATTATTGAATTTGGATTCAAGATCAATAATAATCCAGTCAACGTCAGCGTCCCCAGGAGATCAGCCCAGGTGCATATCGAACATACAGCGGAACAACAGGCTTTGCGCAGCGAGCTGCGGACCTACTTTCGGTCCCTGATGACGCCCGAGCTGCAGGAGGCCACGCGCGGCAATGAAGGCGGCGATGCCTACAAGTCGGTCATTCGCCAGATCGGCAGGGACGGTTGGCTGGCGCTGGGATGGCCCCGTGAATATGGCGGCCACGGCCGTGGCCCCATGGACCAGATGATCTTCTTCGAAGAGGCGCAGCTGGCCAATGCACCACTGCCGTTCGTCACCATCTCGACGGTAGCGCCGGCGATCATGGCCCACGGTTCCGAGGCACACAAGGCTTTCTTCCTGCCGAAAATCGCCGCCGGGGAACTGCATTTTGCCATCGGCTACACGGAGCCGGATGCGGGTTCCGACCTCGCCGCGCTGAAGACCACGGCGGTACGGGAGGCTGACGACTGGGTGATCAACGGTACCAAGGTCTATACCTCCAGTGCCGAGGCTGCAGATTACATCTGGCTGGCGGCGCGCAGCGATCCGGCGGCGGCACGGCCCCACGCAGGCATCAGCATATTCATGGTCGATGCACACCAACCGGGCTTCAGCTACGCGCCGATCCACACCGTGGGCGGAGTGCGCACCAACATGAGCTACTATAATGACGTGCGCTGCCCCCACGACATGATCTGCGGGGAAGTGAACGGTGGCTGGAAGTTGATCACTTCCCAGCTCAATCACGAGCGGGTGGGGCTGGCAGCGATCGGGATCTATGCCTACGGTCTCTACCAGGACGTTCTGGCCTGGGCGCGGGAGCCTGTCGCTGGCGAGCGCCCCATTGACGACCCGACCGTGCAGCGCCTGCTGGCGGAATCCTACGCCCGCCTGGAAGCCATGCGCCTGATGACCTGGCGCATGGCCTGGAGTATGGAGCAGGGGGAACCCGAAGTGGCCTACGCCTCGGCCATGAAAGCCTTCAGTACCGAGGGGCTGATTGCAGTCTATCGCCTGCTGATGGATGCCATGGGTCCCGCCAGTACCCTGCATCGCAGCAGCCCCGGAGCTGCCCTGCACGGCGAACTGGAGGAAGAATACCGCAAGTGCCAGATCAACACCTTTGGTGGCGGCGTGGTGGAGTTGATGCGGGACCTGGTGGCGGCATTTGGCCTCAATATGCGCGCCTATCACCGCTGATCCAGCGGTCACCGGCAATTAATGCCCGCAATGTAGTGGAATTTGGCGCGTTTTCGCGCTAGATTGGCGCTGACAGTAAAATAATAGACGCCGGTTAAAGTCATGGGAGCAGCGCCACAGTTCGAAGGGAGGCGGGAGCGCAAGAAGCGCGAAACCCGCGAGCGGATCCTGCAGGTCGCCCGAAGTCAGTTTACCCGCCTGGGTTATGACGCGGTGACGGTAGAGGCACTGGCCGAAGCCGCGGATATTTCCAAACCTACCCTGTTCAATTATTTTCCCAGCAAGATGGCCATCCTGCAGGCTCTGGTGCCCGGTGTGGATGAGCGTTTCGCCGCTGCAATAGAACGTTTCCGTGGCGAGGGTGGTACGGTGGAGGAGCAGCTGGCACGTTTTTTTGCCTACGGCGCCGAGATGACCCGCAAGACCCCCATGCTGACCCGGGCACTGCTGATTCTGGCACTGCGCGCCTATGATGACCCTCTCTACAGTGTCGACCAGCACCGCTGGCCATCGCTGCACGACAGTTTTTGCGCCATGCTGCGCGATGGTGTCGCCCGCGGTGAAGTGCGGACTGACATCAGCGTCGAGCGCATGACCCACTACATCACCGGCATCTATGTTTACGGCCTGCTCAGCTGGCTGGCGGATCCAAAGTTCAGTGTGGATGTGGAACTGGCGGTGGCGGCAGCCTTCCTCGGCTCTGGTATCGCCGTCAACGCCCAGGCGGATCGCTGAACCGCCTGCTTCCCCGCAGGCAGCCTGCAGCCAGTATTCTTATTTGCACCATTGAACCCTATTTTAGGCCGCCTGCACTGGTCGTTGGCGCTGCTCCGGTGTAAAGTTGGCCCGCCGTATAAAAGCTAACCGTAGGATAACTTTCGGCTCAGCCCATAACAACCCTGTGTTGCCTGCTGGTAGCGCGGACATAAACGCATTAACCGCATGAGAGGTCCCCATGATGAATTTCCCCAGGTTTGTCCCGCGCCCGTTGGCACTGGCGCTTTCCCCCATCCTTGTCACCATGGGTATGGCGGCCCAGGCCCAGGGTGGCGCACTGGAAGAAGTGATTGTCACTGCCCAGAAGCGCGCCGAGACCACGCAGGAAACGCCGATTTCAATTTCCGCCCTGTCCGAGACGGTGCTGGAGCAGCGCGGCATCAATAGCACCAGCAACCTTATCGGCGAAGTGCCCGGCGTATTCGGCTTTGATGCCCCCGGCTCCCGCGGTGCCACCAGCCTGGCTATCCGTGGCTTTGGCGGCGGCAGTGGCGCCAACCTGTCCACGGATCCTGCCGTGGGGATCTACATGGATGGCGTCTACATTGGCAAGATGAATGGTTCGGGCATGGAAGTTGCCGAACTGGAGCGGATCGAAGTGCTGCGCGGTCCCCAGGGTACCCTGTATGGTCGCAACTCCACCGCCGGTGCGGTCAACTTCATCTCCCGCCAGCCTACTGGCGAGTTTGGCTTCCGGGTCAAGGGCACGGTCGGCAAGTACGATGAGCGCGCCCTGCGCCTGAATGCCGACCTGCCGGCGGTTGGCGAAATCGGTGAAGGTCTCGGCCGCCTGTCGGCCAGCGTCGGCTACCAGACCCGCGAGCGCGATCCCCTGTATGACAACACCAGTGGCGGCGCCGGTTTTGACAGCATCGACCGCCAGGCCTGGCGTCTGGCCCTGAAGTGGGAACCCACCGATACCCTGACGCTCGATTACTCCTACGACGAAAGCCGTCTGGATGAAAACGGGGCCCTGCAGCAGGTCGTGGGTTTCACTCCGGTAACGCTCGACGGCAGTACCCGGGTTGAAACCCTGGCGCAGCTGCGCAGCTTCCTGCCTCTGCTGCTGCAAAATCCTGCAGCGGACCCGCGCATTGCCGGTCGCCTGATTCCCTCCATGGACCAGACCCTGGCGGTGTACCGGGAGCGTGAAGCCGCAGGCCAGGGCCGCCGCAGCAGCGGGGCCGCCGACAATACCCCTGTTTCCGACAACGAAGTCAGCGGCCACGCGCTGACCCTGACTTGGGATGCGGGCAACTTTGGCGCCCTGGGCGACATCACCTTCAAATCCATCACCGCCTACCGCGAGATGGAGACCTATGTGGGTGGTGACCTCGAGGATATTGACAGCAGCCTGGATGCCAACGGCGTTGGCGCCATGAACGACCTGATCCTGTTGCAATTGGGTTCTGCCTACTTCGGCGCCGGCGGCATGCCCAATCCCACCGCCGACTTCTTCTGGAGTGGTGTGGATTCCGTGGGTGGCTTCCACAGCAAGCAGGACACCGACTCCGCCTACGAGCAGTTCTCCCAGGAGTTCAACATCATCGGTGCGACTGATCGCGTCGACTACGTGCTGGGCTTGTACTACTTCGATGACGAGGCGGTGTATGATCGCCGCGCCGTTTTCCTGGCACCGCTGGGCGGCACCGGCCTGCAGAACTACGATTACACCACCGAGTCGCTCGCCGTGTTTGGCCAGGCGACCTGGCGCCCGCAGGTGCTGGATGACCGCTTGTCTCTGACTGCCGGCCTGCGCTACACCGAGGAAGACAAGGACATCTTCTACGATTACCTGAACCGGCCCTTTGGCGCCCCGCCGTCGGGCATTCCCGCGCAGGCGGAGCTGCAGGACAACTTCTACAACGTCAGCGGCAATGTCACGGCGGCCTACCAGCTGACAGACGACATCAATGCCTTCGTGCGTTTCGCAACGGGGTACCGCAGTGGCGGCTTCAACGGCGAGGTGTTTGCCAACCCCTTCGAGGAAGAAACCATCGAGCAGTGGGAAATTGGTGTCAAGAGCGACTGGTGGGACAACCGTCTGCGCATCAACGGTTCGCTGTATACCTACGTCTACGACGACCTTCAGGTCTCCCAGATTGAAACCAAGGATGGCACCGCAACCAGCCTGATTGCCAACGCCGGCAAGGCCGATCGCTGGGGTGGGGAACTGGAAATCCTCGCGGCGCCAGTAGAGGACCTGATCGTAGGCCTGAGCTACGCCTACGTGCACGGCCACTACGATGAGTTCCCGGAGCTGTGTGGTACCAACGTGCCCCAGACCTGCCTGGACACCACTGATGCCGCCAAGCGTGGTTCCGCGCCCAGCAACCAGCTGACGGCATCCGCAGACTACGTCTTCGCGCGCACCAGCTTTGGTGACATTCGTGGTTACCTGCAGGCCAGCTGGCAGGACGAGTGGTATGAGTCGGCTCTGTGGACCGGCAACTATGCGGGTGAGCCCTTCATCTATGACCACCAGATCATGGATGAGCGGACCCTGGTAAATGCCCGCTTCAGCCTGGAAAACGTTAAAGTCGGCGATGGCCTGCTCACTTTCGCGCTCTGGGGCAAGAACCTGACCAACGATGACTACCCGACTTTCGGCATCAACTTCGGTGGCCTGGGTATCATCACCGAGCAGTACGGTCCGCCGCGCACCTACGGCCTGGACGTCACCTACGAGTATTGATTGGCTCGCAATGAGCAGAGGCGCCCTGAGCAATCAGGGCGCCTTTTTTTACGCCAAAAAAAAGGCGCCACAAGGGGCGCCAGAGGGGTATCAGGGAGCGATCAGCCGACGAACGCCTTGCTCGGTGCGGCAACGCCCTTGGACTCGGTGCCCTTGAGGTAGGCCAGCATGGTGTCAGCATCGGACACTTCGAACGGGTCGGTGGGGCAGACATCGCCAAAGTCCGGCTCTACAAACAGCTTCTCAATCTTGCCGTCATTGACCAGCATCGAGTAGCGCCAGGAGCGCATGCCGAAGCCCAGGTTGGATTTGTCGACCAGCATGCCCATCTTGCGGGTGAACTCGCCGTTGCCGTCAGGCAGCATCTTGACGTTCTTGGCGCCGACCTGCTTGCCCCACTGGAACATCACGAAGGCATCGTTGACTGACAGGCAGTAAATGTCGTCGACGCCCGCAGCCTTGAACTCCTCGTACAGCTCCTCGTAGCGGGGCAGGTGGTTGGAAGAACAGGTCGGGGTGAAGGCACCGGGCAGGGAGAACACGACCACCTTTTTGCCGGCGAAGATATCGTCGGTGGTGGTGTCCTGCCAGCGGTAGGGGTTGTCGCCGCCGACGGATTCGTCGCGGACGCGGGTCTTGAATACAGTGTGCGGTACTTGGCCGTTAGCGATCATGGTGACTCCTTGTGTGTTGGCGGTTGACGACGGCGCTCTGCTGCACCGCCGACTTGCCACCATAATAGAGGGATCCAGGTATTCAGTATATTGGAATATACTGAATCCCACGTTCTGTTTTTGCGAACACTGGTTCTAGAATCCTGGCAGCGCCCGCAATTCATGTACCCTGGAAACGTCCTGGGAGCGGCCTTCACCGTGGCAGACCGCACACTGCTCCACGACCTCGCCGCTGTCGATGGCCTGTTGGGTCGTGGCAAAGTCGGCACCGTTGCTGGTCATGTGTGCCCTCGCGACCGTGTCATCGTGACAGCCGGCACAGGCGGTGGCCATGGGTGTGGCCAC
>TARA_R110002110_G_scaffold168566_4_pt1 | contig 15169 bp, 13 predicted proteins | sample TARA_R110002110 | Tara Oceans TARA_R110002110 (sample SAMEA4397330) | marine metagenome | biome: Polar Biome; feature: [SRF] surface water layer (ENVO:00010504); material: water (ENVO:00002006), including particulate matter (ENVO:01000060) such as... | depth 5 m
TCATCAAGGGCTTGCCCAGCAGCGATTTCATCCGATCGAGATCGAGTGCACGGAACTCGTTCCATTCGGTGAGAATCACGACGCCATCGCACCCCGCCATCGCAACGTAGGGGTCTTCGGCCCAGTCGACTCCGACGAGCAGATGTCCGGCTTCTTTCATTCCCTCCGGATCGAACGCGCGGATGGCGGCCCCCGCTTTTTGAAGCGCCGGCACGATGTCGAGGCTTGGCGCGTCGCGCATATCGTCGGTGTTCGGTTTGAAGGTGACGCCGAGGACCGCAATTTTCTTTCCCGTTACCGAGCCGCCAAAGGCCGCGACGATCTTGCCGGCCATTTTCTTCTTGCGACGATCATTGGCCTCGACAACCGCCGCGACGATGGATGTGGGGCTGTCGAACTCACGGCTCGTCTGAAGCAGGGCTTTCGTGTCCTTGGGAAAGCATGAGCCGCCATAACCGGGGCCCGCATGCAGAAATTTCCTGCCGATACGGCCGTCGAGGCCGATGCCGCGCGCCACGTCCTGGACATCGGCACCCGTTGCCTCGCAGAGATCGGCGATCTCGTTGATGAAGGTGATCTTGGTGGCGAGGAAGGCGTTGGCCGCGTATTTGGTGAGTTCCGATGTGCGGCGGTCGGTGAAAATGACCGGCGTTTCGTTGAGGAACAGCGGCCGGTAGATTTTCCGCATCACGTCGCGCGCACGCTCCGAGGTCGTGCCGACCACGATACGGTCCGGCCTGATGAAATCGTCGATGGCCGCGCCCTCGCGCAGAAACTCCGGGTTGGAGGCCACGTCGAAATCGAGATCCTTGCGCCGCGCACGGATCAGCGCCTCAATCCTGTCGCCGGTGCCGACAGGCACGGTCGATTTTGTGACGATGACAGTATAATCCTGCAACAGATCGGCGATCTCTTCGACCGCGGCAAAGACATGGGTCAGATCGGCATGGCCGTCACCGCGGCGGCTCGGTGTGCCGACGGCGATGAATATCGCGTCCGCGTCCGCCACGGATGCGGCAAGTTCGGTCGTGAATGTCAGGCGTCCGGCTTCCCCGTTCGCACCGACAAGCGCGCCGAGACCCGGTTCGAAGATCGGCATTTCACCCCGCCGAAGGCGCTCGATCTTGCCGGCGTCCTTATCGACGCATGCAACGATGTGTCCGAATTCCGCGAAACAGGCGCCTGAAACGAGACCCACATATCCCGCGCCGACCATTGCCACTTTCATCTCTCGCTCCTCAACCTTTCATAGGGGGCGGATAGCCAATTCCCTTCAGGTACACCTTTTCCGCCGGAAGGTCTTCCGAGGCGCCGCCCCGCCCCCTTGCGATACGAATTGACGCGGCGCGCCTGCCGGTGCCGCATGGCCGCCCGTCAGGGCCTGGATTGGCCGGAATAGCCGTAAGTCATTGATTGTGAACAGAATATCATGATCTCCGCAGGATCGGCAGCCTCTCGGGCGCCCTTTCGGGGCGGCGGGAGCGGCACCCGGCCCAAGGCGGGTTGCCGCGGCGGCATGCGAAGATGCGCGGGCGGCCGAGAAACGCGGAAAAAGCAGGAATGGCAAGCACTCTGTTTCCGTACCGCGCAATTCCATGTATCTAAAGGCCGTTAATGGCCGGCGGGCGATGGTTATGTTTCGTCGGCCGGCGGCAGGCGTCAATTTCAGGAGAGAGTCGAGGATGACCAAGAAGGTCGCGCTTATTACCGGCGTTACGGGGCAGGATGGCAGTTACCTCGCCGATATGCTTGTTGCGAAGGGCTATGAAGTGCACGGGCTGATGCGCCGCTCGTCGTCTTTCAACACCGACCGGATCAGCCATCTCTATGGAGAAGACCGGGCGGTCGAGTCCGGCCTCAAGATGCATTTTGGCGATATGACCGACGGATCGAGCCTTTTCCGTGTACTGAAGGACGTGCAGCCCGACGAGGTTTACAATCTCGCGGCGCAGAGCCATGTGAAGGTCAGTTTCGACAAGCCGGAATATACGGCCGATGTAAATGCGACCGGCGTGCTCCGCCTTCTCGAAGCGATCCGGCTTCTCGATATGGGCAGTTCGTTGCGCTTCTATCAGGCATCGACGTCCGAACTGTTCGGCAATGTTCAGGAAACGCCACAGAGCGAAACCACGCCGTTCCGGCCGCGCAGCCCCTATGCCATCTCCAAGCATTTTGCCTATGAGACGGTTGTGAACTACCGGGAGGCCTATGGCTTTCACGCCTCGAACGGCATCCTCTTCAATCATGAGGGGCCGAGCCGCGGCGAAAGCTTTGTCAGCCGCAAGATCACGCTCGCGGCCGCCGCCATCCATCACGGCCTGCAAGACAAGCTCTATCTCGGCAATATCAATTCGAGACGCGATTGGGGCCATGCGCGCGATTATGTCGAGGGCATGTGGCTGATGTTGCAAAAAGATGTGGCGGGCGACTATGTGCTGGCGACGGGCGAGGATCACTCGGTTCGCGATTTCGTGCAGATCGCATTCGAGATGGTCGGGCGGCCTATCGAATGGGAAGGCATGGGGGTCGAGGAAAAGGGCATCGACCGCAAGACAGGCCGAGCGATCATCGAGATCGATCCGCGATATTACCGGCCGGCGGAAGTGAATGCGCTTGTCGGCAATGCCAGCAAGGCGCGCGACGAGCTTGGATGGGTCCACAAGACCAGCTTCGGCGATCTGGTTACAGAGATGGTCGAAGCGGACATGAAGCGTGTCGCATATGGTACCGGGCGAAGCGCGCTGGCAAACGGTCTCAGCGCCCGGTGAAACCGTCGAGGATTTTGCGGAACGCCGGCGCAATGTCCGGCCGGTCGAGCGCGAGCGCGACATTCGCCGTCAAATAGCCGATCTTGTCTCCGCAATCATAGGTCGTGCCTTCGAAGCGGTATGAGAAAAAATCCTGCTCGCCCATGAGTTCGATCATGGCATCGGTGAGCTGAATTTCGCCGCCGGCGCCGGGTTTTTGCGTCGCGAGCTTGGCGAATATCTCCGGCTGCAGGATATAGCGCCCGGAAATGATGAGATTTGACGGTGCGTCTTCCACGTTCGGCTTTTCCACCATGCCCGTCATGCAGTGCGTTCCCCCGCCCATGTCTCGCGAGAGCGCCACCACGCCGTAGCGGTTTACGTGTTCACGCGGCACGTCCTCAACCGCGATCACGTTGCCGCCATGCCTTGCGTAAACGTCGATCATCTGCGCGAAGCAGCCGCGGGGTCCGTGAATGAGCATGTCGGGGAGCGCGAGCGCGAAAGGTTCGTCGCCCACAATATCGCGCGCGCACCACACCGCATGGCCGAGGCCAAGAGGTTCCTGCTGGCGGACGAAGCTGGCCGCGCCCGCAGCGGGCCGCGTATCCTCCAGCATTTTCAGTTCCGCCGTCTTGCCGCGCGCCTTCAGCGTCGCCTCGAGTTCGTAGGCGAGATCGAAATGATCCTCGATGGCGCTCTTGCCGCGCCCGGTCACGAAGACGAAATGCTCGATGCCGGCCTCGACTGCCTCGTCCACCGCATATTCGATGATGGGCTTGTCGACCACGGGCATCATTTCCTTCGGGATCACCTTGGTGGCCGGCAGGAAACGGGTGCCGAGGCCGGCCACAGGAAAGACAGCCGTGCGGACTTTGCGGGGAGAGGTCATATTCATTCCGCCCTGGAAGGACACGTCGCAAGAACTCACAACAGGGCTTCTGGTTTCGCATGTCTCGCCGGGCCCCGCAAGCATGGGGCGGCTGGTTAATCAAGACCTATTCGGGGGTGAAAGCGCGGTCCCTTTCCCTTATCTTTCATGGTAGCAATCCGGGTCCGCCGCCTTCGGACCGCAATGGCTCCAAGCTCCCGATGGGATAAGCAATGATCTATCCAGTGATCCTTTCAGGGGGCGTCGGTTCCCGTCTGTGGCCGACATCGCGCGCCCTTTATCCCAAGCAATTGCTGCCGCTTGTTTCCGAACGCGCCATGCTGCTGGAGACGGCGATGCGCGTGAGCGCCGGCGGCGATTTCGCGCCGCCCGTCATTGTCTCGAACGATGAACATCGCTTCATCATCGCCCAGCAGATGCACGATGCCGGGCTTTCATCGCTGGTCCATATTCTCGAGCCCGAGGGCCGCAACACGGCGCCGGCGGCGGCGGCCGCCGCCGCCTTCGTTCAGGCGCGCGACCCGAAGGGCATTCTTCTCATTCTTCCCGCCGATCATCATATCGGGAATATCGATGCGTTCCGCGATGCCGTCTCCGAGGGCGCGGCGCTCGCGGCCGAGGGCAAGCTCGTCACCTTCGGCGTGCCGCCGTCGGGACCGGAAACGGGCTATGGCTATATCAAGCGCGGTGCGCGGCTGCCGGGTGCGTCGGGTTTCGCCGTCGAGCGCTTTGTCGAGAAGCCGGACGGGGAGACCGCGCAAAGCTATCTCGCCGCCGGCGGTTACGACTGGAATGCCGGCATCTTCATGTTCCGCGCCGACCGCATTCTCGACGAGATGCGCGTTCATTGTCCCGAGATCGCGGCCTGTGCCGCCGAGGCCGTCGCCAAGGGGGCGCCGGATCTCGACTTCCTCCGCCTTGATCCCCGCAGTTTCGCAAAATGCCCGTCCGATTCCATCGACTACGCGGTGATGGAGCATACCGCCGACGCGGTTGTGGTGCCGGTGGATATGGACTGGAGCGATATCGGATCGTGGTCGGCGCTTTGGGAGGTCGGTGAGAAAGACGAGAACGGAAATGTTCTCGCGGGCGATGTCTTCGCGCAAGACACGCAGGATTGCTACATCCGCGCCGAGAGCGGACTGGTTGCGACGATCGGTGTCGAGAACCTCGTCATCGTCGAGACCGGAGATGTTCTGCTCGTCGCCGCGCGCGATCGGGTGCAGGAGGTAAAGACGATCGTGAACCGGCTGGCGAAGGACGGGCGGACGGAACATCGGGCTCATAGCCGGGTCCACCGCCCCTGGGGGTTTTACGAGAGCCTCGACTCCGGAGAGCGGCACCAGGTGAAGCATCTGATGGTTCATCCGGGCGCGTCCTTGTCGTTGCAGATGCACCATCACCGGGCCGAGCACTGGGTGGTCGTCAAGGGCCGCGCACAGGTGACGGTCGGCGAGGAGACGAAACTTCTGGAGGAAAACCAGTCGACCTTCATCCCCCTCGGCATGAAACACCGGCTGGCGAATCCCGGTACCGAACCGCTCAGCATCATAGAAGTTCAGTCTGGCGATTATCTCGGCGAAGACGATATCGTGCGTTTCGACGATGTTTATGGGCGCGACGCCGGCAAGCCGGCGGCGGAATGAATGCTCTGCCGCTTCTCAGGGATACAAAAGGACGGGCTTTGAGCGTTGCGGCAACTGGCGAATGACATCATGAGTGCTTCAAATGTGGTGCGCCGCCATCCGGCGTTGTGGCGTGTTCTTGCCGGCTGCTGGGTCATATCGGGTGTGGGGGTTCTTTTGGGCTCCATTGACCCGCGATTCGGATTTCCGGATTTTTTTCCGCATTTCGACAAGGTTGTTCATCTGTCGGCATGGGCGCTGCTCGCATCGTTCGGACCGCTTCTGATCGAGGGACGGCGCAAACAGATGTTTGCCGCACTGGGCCTTGTGGGCGCGGGTGCGGCAATCGAAATCTTACAGGCCTTTATTCCTTCGCGTTCCGCGTCGGTCATGGACCTGGCGGCGAACGCGGTCGGGATCGCGATCGGCACAGGGGTTGGCATGCTTGTGTTCTCGGGTCTGGAGCGGTGGAGCGCGCTTCGGCGCGCGCGCGCGGAAGAGGGCAGGCGTTAGCCGCCCGGCCACGGCCACCGCTGAAAACATCCATACCGGTTTCGGTTTGCGCCGGTTTCCCTCCATGCCGGTTACGTCTTCCAGCAATGGAAAGGTTTTCTACATGGCCGCCCGGCAGGCTGTGACCTATCCGATTGACGATGGTGAGCGAGGATACGTGTCTCCCCGCAATACCCCGATCGGCAGGCACAGGAGAGACAGATGGCACTGAGCGATTCAGGCATGGCAGCCAGGGGATTTCCGCCCAAGGGCGAGACCGGGCTTTCCAAACGGGGCGATGCGCCCGTCCACCTCTTGCGGGCGGGAAACGAAGACATCACGATCGGCGAGAACAGTGTGCTCGAAGGCTCGTTCGAAACACAAGGCGCGATGTTCGTCGATGGTGCGGCGATCAATGCAGACCTTCACGCCACACAGCTTTCGATCGGTGCGACGGGTCGCGTCGAGGGGCAGGCGACCGTCCTCAGGGCCGAAATCGCCGGTGCGTTCGACGGTTCGCTCGAATGCTCGGGCGAGGTTATTCTGCGTTCGTCGAGCCGGATCGGAGGCGAACTCAAATGCGTCAAGCTGGTGACGCATCGAGGTGCTGTCATCGATGCGCAGGTCCGCATCATCGCGGACGAGGGGAGCAGCGAGGAAAGATCGCCGCGTGAGATCGCGTTCATTCAGGCGACCAAGGGCCCTGTGCGGCCCTGGACGAGACGCCGGGTCCGCAAGGCCGTTCCTGTCATTTCCGGCGCGGTTCTCGCGCTCGGTCTGATGGCGATAGGCGCATTCATTTTTTGAACCGGCGTTGCGGCGTTTGCCGAACCGCACCGGCAAGCCGTCCGTCCTCGCGGGCAGCCGGCGCGATGTTCACGCGACGGCGGGCGCGGCTTCCGCTGTTTCCTCGCCATGCTCGCGCTTCCATTCCGCGACCAGGTGACGGTTGTCGTGCTGCCAGGGGTGAAAGCCGGGGCGGAACCAGTCGAGATAGGAAGGGATCGCGCGCCGCAGGGGGCCGGGGCTGATCCACAGATAGGCGAAAAGCCGGCCCCACGCCCGCGGGCTGCGCTGCAAGCCGTCAGTCTTCAGCAGATCGCGGGTATGCAGGAAGAGATTGATGTTGAAGAAAATCGTGGTCATGAGCAGGGCGCGGACGCGGTTGAGATAGAAGCCCGGCTTCGAGGAGACGGCCTTCAGCACATCGAATGCGACCGCCTTGTGTTCGGTTTCCTCGACCGCATGCCACATCCAGAGTTCGTATTCCTCGTGCGTCGCCTGACGGCGGAAGGTCTCACGGTCGGATAGAAGCTGATCGGCGAGAATGGCCGTGAAATGCTCCAGCGCCACGGTCTGGCCGAGTTGCGCGCGGGGCGGGAGGAACTTCTTTGCCAGCCCCAGCATGCGTGCCGTCCGATCCTCGAGCTTGCCCATCGGATAGCCTTGAGCGGCGACGCGATCATTATAGGCCTGATGCTCGCGTGAATGGATTGCCTCCTGGCCGAGAAACTCCTTGATTTCGACCAGCAGCTTCGGGTCGGCGATCTGGTGCTTCTGCGTCCTCACGGTATCGCAGAAGAAGCGCTCGCCGTGGGGAAACATGGCCGAAAGCGCGTTGAAATGGGCGGTCACGACGGGATCGCCATTGTACCAGTGATGTGTCTCACCGGCCTTGAAGTGCCGGTTGCGCATATGGAAGGGAAGCTCGCTGCCGCTCTGGCGCGCGGCGGCTTCGGGACTGTCATGGACGGCGCTCATGGTGGCTCTCCTGGTGGCTCTCATCAGAGGCTTCGTCTGCCTCGAAAACTCTCCCTACATCTTTGTCAGCGGCGGTCCATCTTCAAGGACGCGCACAAAATCGCACAAACCGGCGACGGAAATCCGGCGCCGGGCCCCTATGTATCCGCAGATCGCCAGAGGCGCGAAAAATGGAAGAGAGCAGGCAGACGGAAATGAAGATCGTGACATGAAGATCAAGGTCGGGCGATACCGCGTACCGGTCCCGCGCAGCCGGTTGGGGCGGATCGGGGCGGGCGCCGGGCTGGTCATTCTCGGCATCCTTCCAGTGCCGCCGGGTCTGGCGGTCATTCCGGTCGGGCTCACCATGCTCACGCTCGATCATGCGCGCGGGCGGCGCTGGCGTCGCATCGTTATTGTCCGTGCCGGGCGGCGATGGCAGGCGATAAAGATCAAACGCGAGATACGCCGCGTGGAAAAGCGCGGCGCATCCGGTTTCGTGAATGGCGACGACGCCGGGATGTGAGCCTTAACAGGCGCCCCGGCGCAGCAGCACGGCGGGAAAGGTCTTGAACATGATCGCGATGTCCTGCCACAGCGACCAGTTCTTTACATACCAGGCATCGAGTTCGACGCGGCGCATATAGGTTGTGTCGTTGCGGCCGCTGACCTGCCAGAGACCGGTGATGCCGGGCTTGGCGGAGAGATAATATTCCGCATCCTCGCCATAGCGCAGCATTTCGGCGTAGGTGACGGGGCGCGGACCAACGAGGCTCATCTCGCCGCGGATCACGTTCAGGAGTTGCGGCAGTTCGTCGAGGCTCGTCTTGCGCAGGAATGCGCCGACGGGCGTTACACGCGGATCGCGCCGCAGCTTCTGGTCGCGTGCCCATTCGGCGGCGCGCAAGGGATCGTTCTCCAGCACGGATTTCAGAATCGCATCGCTGTCCACATGCATGGTGCGGAACTTCCGGCAGGGAAACTCGCGGCCCTTCTCGCCGACGCGACCGTGATTGTAAAAGGCGGGGCCGCCGTCGAGGCCGATCAGGACGGACGCAATCCAGAAGAACGGGGCGAGCACGACCAGCGCGGCGCTCGCGACGATGAGGTCGAAGCTGCGCTTCATGAGGCGCGCCATCGGACGGTTCAGATTGTCGGCCAGTGTCAGCATCACGATGTCGTGGCTGAAGAAATTGCCTGCTTCGAGCGCCATCACCCCGATGCCCTTCACGGGCGGGATAATGGAAAACGCGATACGCCCGCGATGCAGGGCGCGCAGGACGTGATCGAGGCTCGTCATTTCCTCGGGCGAAGGGGCGAGGACGACGAAGCGGGCGCCGTGCTGCTCGCAGGCGAGCCGGAGCGCGGCGGAAAGCTGGCCGCCCGCGCGGTAGAGAAGGCTCGTGGGGTCGGAGGCGTTGTTCTCGGAGGTCAGCTCGGAAAGATCGATCGAGGCGGCGACTTCATAGCCGAGATAGGGCTCGGATTCGAGAACCTGCGCCGCCTCGGCGGTGTTCTCTTTCGAGCCGATCAGCAGCACCGGCGCGGTCCAGTTTCCGTACCGCTTCAGGACATGTCTCATGGCGATACGGGCCATCGGCACGAAGACGAGGGCCCAGATCCATGCCTGAAGCATCCAGAGACGGGAAAAATAATCCTTGGCGATATATTGCAGGAAGCCATCGATGAGGGCGACAAGAGCGATGCCCTTGACGATTTCCTTGGTCTCGGCCCAGAACGGCGTACGCTTCGAATAATGGCCCTTGGCCCCCCACCAGAACACGGGGAGCATGACCAGAAGACCGAGGCGGACCAGGCGGCTCGTCAGTTCGCCGCTCTCCAGAGCCCCGAATTCGGTATTCAAAACCTGCACATTGATGCCGAACGCAATCGATCCGGCGACGAGTTGGGCAAGCGCCAGCGCGCTGAGATCGCCGAGCAGCAGCATGAAACGGTCCGGGAGCGCGGTGAGCCTGGTGCCACCGTGCTGCTTTGTGTGCGATGAGCCGTGGACGTCCATAGCGCCGGAAACCACGCGGGGGGACGGTGCCTGGAAGGTGGGGTTATGGTTTTCGACTGTGGACACTTTACTCACGCCAACCTGTCTATGAATGCGACAACTGATTGGTGAGAGCGCAAGTTGTGCGCCAGCCGGTTCCGTCCCGTTTCGGGCGGATGAGCGTGGTTAACCGGGGGTTAAAAATATCGGGCGGTTTCAGTCGCCGAGCTTGAGGACCGCGTCCGACGTTCGCATACATTCGATGCCGCCGATGACGGGGAATATGGCGCTGGCGCCCGGACCGGTCTCAGCGAAATGATCGCCCCGGTCTATGAGGTCGAGCGCGGCGGCGGGTGACTTGCGCCTGACGATGCCCGGCCTGGGGTTTTTCCGCCGCAGGCAGATCACCGAGGTTGGATTGAGCGGGTTGGTCGCCGCGTTCAGCTTGCGCTCAAAAACAATGTCGAAACCGGCCAGCGCACGGGCGGATGCGAATATCTCCCGCGCATAGCCGAGCGACGCCATGCGCGCCTGTGCGTCGGGCGATGCGGTGGCGTGGTCGGGCTCGAACAGGCAGAGAATGTTCGAGGTGAGCGCGGCAAGGCCGCCAAGTATTTCCGCCTCGTTGCCGCCATTCGGTTCGATCGCGTGCATGGTGAGCGCGATGTCGAACGAACCCGGCCAATAGGGCAGGTTTCGCACATCCGCCCGCACCGGCGTTACGCGCAGCGCAGGCGGGGCGGCGATGTTTTTCTCCACATGGGAAAGGCGGCGCAGGCTGATGTCGATGGCATGCAGCGCGCCGATCTTCGTTGCCGCGAAATCAAAGCCATACCAGGCGCTGCCTTCGCCGGTGCCGGCATCGAGGAGCGACAGGGTTGGTCCGCCGGCGGGTTCGCAAAGCGGCAGTACTTCGGTGGCGACAATCCGCTGCTGTTCCGCGCGGTAGGCGCGCGCGGCGGGGTCATCGCGGGCGGCGGTGTAGGAACCCGCCTGCAATTCATAGGCGATTTCGATCGCTTCCTGCTTTTCGCCGGGAAAGCGCGTGGCGAGCGTGTTGACGACGTTCTCACCCGCCTCGAAGGCCGCTACGGCTGCTGCCGCCATTTCGCGGCGGCGCTGGAAATAACGATCGATACCGCTCATCCGATCAGATCCCAGCTTATCGGCGTGCCTTTCGCCACGTCGCGGTTCACGCGGCGGCCGAGCAGCATGTCGTAATATTTCGGTGGCAGGCCGAGACCGGGACGGATGCGGCGCAGGTTCTCACAGGTCAGGACGTCGCCGGCCTTGAGGTCGGCGCCGATATAGAGCGAGCGGCGCTGCGTGAGGGGGATGCGTTCGGCGTCGGTGGGGCCGTATTGCGTGTGGCCAAGCGCCTGGAAGGCGCGCTCCGTCTCGGTGACAAGTGCGGCAAGCTCAGTGGGCTCAAGGGAGAAATCCGCATCCACGCCGCCATCGGCGCGCGCGAGTGTGAAATGCTTTTCGATGACGCTGGCGCCGAGCGCGACGGCGGCGACGGAGACGCCGATCCCCATTGTGTGGTCGGACAGCCCTGTTTCGCAGCCAAAAAGCGCTCTCATGTGGGGGATGGTCGCGATGTTCGTGTTTTCCGGTGTTGCCGGATAGGTGCTGGTGCATTTCAGCAATATGAGATCGCGGCAGCCGGCCTCGCGCGCCGCCTCAACGGCTTCGCCGAGTTCCGTCACGCTCGCCATGCCGGTCGAGATGATGAGCGGCTTTCGCGTGGCGGCGGCCTTGCGGATCAGCGGCAGGTCGGTGTTCTCATAGGACGCGATCTTGTAGCAGGGCGCGTCGAGCGATTCGAGAAAATCCACCGCCGTCTCGTCGAAGGGCGAGCTGAAGGCGACCATGCCGCGCTCTCTTGCGCGCGCGAAAATCGGTGCATGCCATTCCCAGGGCGTATAGGCCTTGCGGTAGAGGGCATGCAGGGACTGGCCTTTCCAGAGGCTCTTCGGATCGTCGATGAAGAACTCGTCCTCGCCGATATCGAGGGTCATCGTATCGGCGGTGTAGGTTTGCAGCTTCAGCGCATGGGCGCCTGCATCCGCCGCCGCATCCACGATGGCAAGCGCGCGTTCGAGCGATTGGTTGTGATTGCCCGACATTTCCGCAATGACGAAGGGCGGGTGGCCTTGGCCGACGGGTCTGTTGGCGATGAGCATGGTCGAACCTGGTTCGGGCGGTTTGGGCGTCGCCCTGTTAATCCACGTTGGCGCTGGCGGCCGTTTCGTGTGCCGGATGCGCTCAATGATATTTGAGGGCCAAAAACACGAGGAACGCTCTGCGATTCATTGGTAAACTATCACAATATGGTTGACCCGGTCTGAACATGGATGGCCGGATGGAACGCATCGGGGGTGGAGTGGGGGCGGTATGAAATCCGCGTTCCGAGCCTCTGCGTCACATCTCAGCTTCCGCATCTTTGAGGGATCATGAATTTTCGCCGCGCCACCATCCTTGATGCCCGCCTGCTGCATGACTGGCGCAACGATCCGGCGACGCGCGAGAACTCGATCTCGCCCGATAGCGTGGCCTATGAAACGCATCTTGCCTGGCTGGAACAATTGCTTGCCGATCCGGCGCGGCGCATCTTCATCGTTGAGGATGAGGACGGCGTGCCTGTCGGCACGATCCGCGTGGACGGGCGGCAAGACGGGGGCGAGGGGATAGACGGCGCAGCCGAACTGAGCTGGACGGTCAGTCCGGACAGCCGGGGGAAGGGGCTCGGAAAAGCGATGCTTCTCGGCTTCCTCCGCCTCCATGACGGCGCCTACACGGCGCAGGTCAAGACGCAGAACCTTCAATCCATGAAGATCGCCCGTCATGCCGGTTTCACGGTCGAGCGCAGCGAAGGCGGGATCGTTTACCTCAAAAGGGTACGAGGCGGCGCCTGATGCGGGCTAATTTCCGCCCGACGGAAATTTCAGCATTGCCTCGACAATGCGCTCCGGCCCCTTGCCGTCGATGACATCCGGCCCCGGTCCGGCCCTGCCGGATGCTGCCTGCGTTTCGGCGGCGAGCAATGCGCGCGTCTCTTCATCGGCCGCCAGCGCGGCTGCCTCGAAACACCGCGCGAAGCGGGAGGCAGCGAGATAATCCGCAACGAGGCGCTGATTATCCGCGAGCGCGATGGCGGCAAAATGTTTTCGCAGGAAAAGGATTTCGAAGACCGAGCCGCCGCAGCCCGTCACGATAAATCCGGCCCGCGCGAGTTCGCGCCCCCAGCCGGCATCGCGGGCCGGAAACCGCAGCTCGCACCGGCTGCCCGCGAGGATGGCCGCAATGTTTTTCCTCAGACCCGGTTCGCCGGGACAAGCGAAGGTGAGTTCCACACCTTCGCCCTTCGAGGCGGCAAGCGCGGCGGCGATATGCAGATAGGTTTTGGAAACGATCTCCGAGCCGCCGAGAGTGACGAGGATGCGGGGTGTTGGTCCTTGCGGTTCCGGTCCTGGCGCCGCGTCCACCCTGGCGTTTCGAATTTCATCGCGAATGAGGGCATAGTCGAGCCCGAAAAGAAAGACCGCGCCCTCGTGCTCGAAGCGATAATCGAGCGCTGCCGCCCGCGGATTTGGATTGAGAACGATGTCGTCGCGATAAGGCCCGACTTGCGCGAGATCGTCGACAAGGAGAACTTTCAGCCCGGCGCCGGCGAGTGCTGCGCGCCATGCGGGCGCAAAGGAATAGCCGTCGGCGACGATCCATTCAGCTTCATGTTTTTTGGCAAGAGCAATTGTTTCGCGGGCATCCGCATCGCTGCCGATGTCTGCCGCAATCGCCATAAACCTCATGCCGCGCCGTTCCAGATTGTCGTGAAAGGATGCGGTGGTTTCGGCGGACAGATAAAAGACCTCGCCGCCGCGTCGTTTCCAGCTTTCCGCGATGGCGAGTGTCCGCATGAGGTGGCCCGCGCCGGTGACCGGCCCGCCATCGGCACGGATGATGAGTGTTTGTGCAGCAGGGCCCTGCCTGTTCATGCTGGTCACTCCGCCGGTCCTCGTCCGGTTCGCGCTATTGGACGTCATGTATCGCGCGGAACATGTATTCGGCCCTGATCCAGTCCTCCGGCGTGTCGATGTCCTGGACCAGATGGCGCGGCAGGCGCACCGGAACGGCACGGGTAATGAGGTCTTGAAGGGGGTCGCCAAAGGCTGCCGGCGTTCCCCAGTAAAACTGCCCGGCATCGTGCCAGGCGGCCTCGAGATCTTGCGAGCGCGCCATGAGGGATGCGGGATCGAAGGGCTGAAGGCGGCCTTCTTGTGTGATGCGGAGCGCGCGCTGGACCGGAAAGGGAAAGCTCGTCACGCTCATCGCAAAATCCGCATTTGCGTGTTTCATGGCCTCAAAACCGCGCCGGAGCGTATCGCCGCTGGCGAGCGGCGCGGTCGCATAGAGGCAGCAGGCATAGTCGAGCGGACCGATATGGGCTTCGATCCACTCCACCGCGTGATGCACAACCGGCATGGTGGCGGTCATGTCGCCGGACAGGCCGGCGGGCCGCATGAAGGGCGTATCGGCGCCATGCGCGCGCGCGACCCCGGCAATTTTTTCGTCGTCGGTCGAGACGATAATATGGTCGAAGAGACCGCTCTGCCGGGCGGCTTCAATTGACCAGGCGATGATCGGTTTGCCGCAGAAGGAGCGGATGTTCTTGCCCGGAATGCGCTTGCTGCCGCCGCGCGCGGGGATAATGGCGGCGATCATTTCAAGGCCCCGGCAAGCGCTTCGATCACGCGGTCCTGATCGTCATGGCTGAGGCCGGGGAAGAGAGGCAGCGTCAGCGCGCGGCGGTAATAATGTTCCGCCATCGGAAAGTCGCCCCGCCGGAAGCCGAGATCGCGGTACCAGGGCTGCCAGTGAACGGGGATGTAGTGAACATTGACGCCGATGCCGGCCGTGCGCATATGTTCGAAGACCCGCGCGCGGCGGGCGCCGTGACTGTCCGCAACGCCGCCCGGTTCGCCGTCAATCTCCACCGTATAGAGATGCCATGCGGAGCGTATATGCGGGGCGCGCGGCGGCAGGCGGACAGGGAGGCTTGCAAGGGCAGCGTCATAGCGCGCGGCCAGCGCTTCGCGCGCCGACACGAATGCCGCCAGCCGGGTCATCTGGCTGGCGCCAAGCGCCGCCTGCATATCCGTCATACGAAAATTAAAGCCCAGCGCCTGCTGTTCATAATACCAGGCGCCCGCATCGCGCGCGGGGCGGCATTGCGTTTCGCGCGCGATGCCATGTGATCGCAAGAGCCGCATCCGCGCGGCGAGTGCCGCATCGCGCGTCAGCGCCGCGCCCCCTTCGCCGGTGGTCACGATCTTGACCGGATGAAAGCTTAAGACGGCGATGTCGGAATACTCGCATGCCCCGACGGGGCGATTGCCGTAATGGCCGCCTATCGCGTGGGAGGCATCCTCGATAATGCGAAACCCGTATGTGCGGGCGAGCGCGCCGATGGCCGCCATGTCACAGGAATGCCCGCCGAAATGAACCGGGATGAGGACGCGCGGCAACGCGCCGTTCTTTTCGGCTTTCTTCAGTTTTTCCTCAAGCGCGGCGACGCTCATATTGCGTGTGGCGGGGTCGATGTCCACAAAGTCCACCGTGGCGCCGCAATAGAGAATGCAGTTCGCCGATGCAACGAATGTGTTGGGGACGG
>TARA_R110002110_G_scaffold88080_1_pt1 | contig 15169 bp, 13 predicted proteins | sample TARA_R110002110 | Tara Oceans TARA_R110002110 (sample SAMEA4397330) | marine metagenome | biome: Polar Biome; feature: [SRF] surface water layer (ENVO:00010504); material: water (ENVO:00002006), including particulate matter (ENVO:01000060) such as... | depth 5 m
GGGGCCAACATTCCCGGAAAGCCACTGCAATTGCTGAACTACCCCAGCGTGCCAATGTATATGGAGCTTTGCGAAGCGTCAGCTGCCGCTGGCTATTCTGGTTTTGCACTGAGCTGATAAGCTGAAGGAGGAAGAGCTTAATCGCTTGGCGCGCTTTATCGGTCTCTACTAAAAATTTCACTCGCGCCGCAAGGTGTTATCAGCACAGTTGCTAGATCGCGGAAGACGACCACCTTCTACCCTTGTCGCTACCAACAACCTCATCCGGGCCGGTTTGGGCCTTTGCTCACCTGAGAGTTTGGCACAAATTGGCCGCTGGCACGATACTCACGCGATGTGATATTCAGTATCTGACGAAAGCGTTCGACTGGAACGTGGTGACGGCACTTGAGTAAAGGGTTGCTTCACCTGCGGAATACATTGGGGTCTGGCGATGGACTAGATCCTCAGCCCGTGTCCCTACCAAAAACCTCATCCGGAATTGGTGATGTGAGAATTGTGGCATGATTGGTCACGATGATCCGTTTGATTTTCATATTATTGCAATGGTTACGGCTGCTTCTCAGGTCTCGAGCGTCAATTCAGGCAGAGAACGTGGTCTTGCGTCAGCAACTTGGCGTCTTGCGGCGAAAGGTGCCCAAGAGGCCGCGCCTGACCGGTTGGGATCGGTTGGCTTTTGTCTTGTTGTATCGGATGTTCCCTAAGACCTTGGACTCAATTGTCATAGTGAAGCCCGAGACAGTGGTTCGCTGGCATCGTGCTGGCTTTCGGATGTACTGGCGTTGGAAGCCCCGCAACATCGGTGGCCGTCCGAAGCTCAATGTAGAGACCCGCCATCTAATTCGGAAGATCAGCGGCGAGAATCCGCTATGGGGTGCACCCCGTATTCATGGAGAATTGCTTAAGCTAGGCATTGATGTTTGCGAGACCACGGTAGCAAAGTACATGGTCAAAGCGCCAAAGCGACCAGGGCAATCCTGGAAGACGTTTCTGGACAATCATATCAACGACATTGCATCAATGGACTTTGTAGTTGTCCCGACTATCGGCTTCAAGCGTCTCTATTGCCTTGTCATTTTGGATCATCGCCGGCGCCACATAGTTTCGTTCGGCGTCACCAGCCACCCAACATCAGAATGGGTGGCTCGCCAGATCACGAATGCCTTTCCTTGGGACGAAGCGCCTGAGTATTTGATCAGAGACCGTGATGGGGCCTTTGGGCTCGCGGTTCAACAGCGCCTAGATGCCTTGGACATTCGAGACAGCCCCACATCACCCCGATCGCCTTGGCAGAATGGATATGTTGAGCGGGTGATTGGATCAATCCGTCGAGAAAGCCTAGACCACATGATCGTCCTCAGCGAAGACCATCTTCGCCGGATGATGCGGGCATACGTCCAGTACTACAACAATGCTCGAACCCACTTGTCGTTGGCCAAAGATGCACCTAACGGGCGCACCACCCAGTCATGCGGCGCCATCAACTCCATTCCGCACCTGGGCGGTTTGCATCACCAATACAGTCGGATCTAGTTCTTGGTAGGGACAAGGGACAATAATGGCCCAGGGCGTTCTAGCTTGTCCGGGTTCTGCGCAGGCCAGGCATGGGCGGGTCGTTGGGCGGACCGGCAAAACACTGTGCGATTTGCATCCAAGCCTCGGCATTGGGTCCTGAAACGGAAAGCCCAGTGTCGGCGATGTTTCGCGTTTGAGTCACGACTTGGCAGAACTCTTCAGCCAAGCCCTCAATCTTTTCAGGACCGGCCTCTTCGCCAAAGGTCCAGATATTACCCGATGGTGCCGTCAAGATGAGTTGCGGGCACGGGTCGGGCGGTTCAAGCCCGCGATTCTTGAATGTCCAGCCATATGTATTGTAGCCGAGCACGACGATGTTCTTGATCCGGTCTGTATTCTTCCGGACGATGCCAAGCTCGTCATAGATGGCCTGACCATGTGCCCAAGTCTCCATCAATCTGGCAGTGATGGACGACCGCGCACTCATGCTGGGGCCCGCCCATTCGAGGCGTATTCCAGGATCGATCTGAGAAAATCGCTCCACCATGCCGGGATAGAAGCCGGCCCATGTTTTGAGCAGCGCCGTGCCGCTTTCTCCGTTCAGAAAGTCCCTTTCAAAGTCCGTCAAAGCGCCTTTACCGATCGACGCCAACGGATCTGTGATCCACTCCTTAAACGCGCCAGCGTCCTGAAGCGATAAGTCGGCTGCATAATTCCATATGTGCAAGTGTCGGAGAATCTGGTTGAACGACCAGGACTTGAACGCGGTTTGCCGTTCGAAATCCTTGTCGGTCAATGGAGCGAGCAACTTCTCCAAATCCCGGCTCTCCTCCAGAAAGTCCCAGGCTTGTTGCATGTCCGCTGTCCTTATTTGCTCGATTCAATTTCAAGAATGATATCACCGGCAGCGATCTGATCACCTGCCTTCGCCTGTATTGACACGATCATTCCCTCGATATCAGCCACGATCTCGTGTTGCATCTTCATGGCTTCGAGCACGGCCAGGAGCTGACCTTTCTCTACCTTATTGCCCTGTTCAACCTGAATCTCATGGAGAAGGCCGTGCATCGGCGCGACGATGACACCGTCTCCGCCCAATTCACTCTCTGATTCGCCTGCCGCCTGATCGCGCACCGTAAACTGGAGATCGGAGCTGGCCACCGTTAACGTATGATCGTCGTTGCTGCTGAAAAAGACCACTGACCGCAGAGAGTCATCGGTTTTCAGCGTAATCATTCGATCTTCAAAGCGATGTATGCTGATTGTTAAACTGGTACCCGCCGCAACTACGCAATATGTCTCGGGACTTTGTGGGGTAACGGTGAGCGAGATGAGCTCACCACCGAAGCTGTAGACGAAAACGCTGTCGATCCGGCCGGTACTTGACCAGTCCAACAGTTCTGGATTGACGCCGAGGGACTCCGCCAAGGCGGCATCTCGCCTCAATTTGTACTGAATGACAGCAGCAAGACACAGATCGTTGAGGTCCGGCGCGACATGAAACCCAACATCGCCATACTCTTCATCGATGAATGCCGTCGTTGCCCCGCCTTTGCCGAACGCCTCTCGTTTGAGAGCATCGATGAGGAAATCGCGGTTGGTCGCAGGCCCGACAAGAGCGCTCGACTCAAGCGCTTTGACCAGGCGTCGCCGGGCGTCTTCCCGGTCCTTGCCCGTTGCAATGACCTTAGCGATCATCGGGTCGTAAAATGGCGAGATTTCGCCGCCCGACTCAATGCCTGCGTCGAGCCGAATTCCCTTGCCCGTTGGCGGATGCCAATGGTCGACCTTGCCGGTGCTGGGCAGGAAGTCGTTTTGAGGGTCTTCGGCGTAAAGCCGGACCTCAATCGCGTGGCCCGACAATGTGACGTCTTCCTGGGAAAGACCAAGACCGCCGCCGGCGGCGACCTTCAACTGCAGTTCAACGAGGTCGAGACCGGTCACTTGCTCCGTAACCGGGTGCTCCACCTGGAGGCGCGTGTTCATCTCCAGAAAGTAGAATGCACCGTCTTCGGCGAGGAGAAACTCCACCGTTCCCGCGCCGACATAGTCGACGGCGCGCGCGGCAGCGACCGCCGCCTCCCCCATGGCGGCGCGAAGGGCGGGCGTCATCACCGGACATGGCGCCTCTTCAATCACCTTCTGGTGACGCCGCTGGACGGAGCAGTCCCGTTCGCCCAAGTGAATGATGGTTCCGAGCCGGTCACCGAATACCTGTATTTCAACGTGCCGAGGCCGAATGATCGCTTTCTCGATGATGAGTTCGCCCGACCCGAATGCATTCTCGGCTTCCGATCGGGCAAGCTTGAGTGAGGATTCCAGTTCGCCGGCCTGGCGAACGAGACGCATGCCGCGGCCGCCGCCACCCGCGGCGGCCTTGACCATGACGGGAAACCCAATCTTCGCTGCTTCGGTGATCAGGATTTCGTCGGTTTGGTCCTCGCCTTGATAGCCGGGTACACAAGGTACGTCCGCCTCAATCATCGCGCGTTTCGCCCGCGCTTTATCGCCCATTACGGCAATAGCGCGCTCTGACGGGCCGACAAAGATGATGCCTGCCTCATTGCATGCCCGGGCGAATTCCGCATTCTCCGATAAGAACCCGTATCCCGGATGGATCGCATTGGCGCCGGACCGAACCGCCGCTGCGATAATTTTTTCGGTGACAAGGTAGGAATCCGATACAGGAGACGGCCCAATATGAACCGCACTATCGGCAAGTTTGACGTGCGGCGAGTCTTCGTCCGCATCTGAATAGATGGCGACCGTTTCCAGCCCCATGTCTTGCGCCGTTCGCATGACCCGGCACGCAATCTCGCCGCGATTGGCGATGAGCAGTCGTTCGATAGGTTTCGTCATGTTGTCACCGGACGTGCCGCCCATTTCGCCGGCCGCTTGTCGAAGAAGGCGCTGATCCCTTCCTTCGCTTCATCTGTTTTCATCCGCCGAGCGAAGTTGTCTGCGGCCGCTTCGATGGCGTCCTCGCGCCCCAGTGCGGGAAGTTGCCGGATCAGCTCCTTCGTTTCGGCGATGGCGCCTGGCGCACATCTTAAAACTCGCGACCTTATCTCCGCTTCGATCGCTTCAAGCTCTTCGACGTTTGGGGCTGTAAAATCAGCAAAGCCCAACGCCAGCGCTCGGGATCCATCGAACCGTTCGGCCGTTACCATAAGGCGGCGCGCGACGGCATAACCGAGCTTCTGGATGACGAACGGTGCGATCTGGGCTGGACTCAATCCGAGTGCGGTTTCGGTCATTGCGAATCGAGCCTTGTCCTCGCAAATGACGACATCGCCACAACACGCGATCCCAAAACCCCCCGCCATCGCGGCGCCTTCTACCAGCACAATCACCACCTGTGGCGCTGTATTGACCGCATCCATGATGGCCGCCGCGTCTCGCGACATGACACGGATGTCCGCCAGCGACGCACCAGCCTGAAAGTCCGACTGAAAATGTTTCAAATCTCCGCCTGCGCAGAAAACGCCGCCGCGACCTCTGAGTGTGATTCCCCGCACACCACGATCGTTGCGTACACTCGTCAGCACGGTCTGTAAATCGCTTCTCAGCTCATCTGTGAGTGCATTTCTCTTTTCCGACTGGTTGAACCAGATCGTCAGCCATTCATTCTCCAGTTGAAGATCGAGCGTTTGCGGGTTTGGCAATGATGTCATCTGTAAGGCTCCTAAAAGCGTGCAACACCGAAACTGTTTGGTGTTAGCGTTCGAGCTCGCGCTTCGAGGCAGGTGGTGAGACAGAAACCGAGCACCTTGCGCGTGTCCCTGGGATCTATGACGCCATGGTCGAGCAAGCGCCCAGACGTATAGAATGCGTTTTCCTGTCGCGTAAAATGCGCCTCGATGCGTTTTTGCTGCGCGTCCAACTCTTCGTGGTTGATGGTTTTTCCTTTGCGGGCAGCACCAACCTCGGCAACCTGGCGCATTGTCTTGGCCGCCGACTCGCCACCCATCACATTTGTCGATGCATTCGGCCATGAAAACAGAAAATCGGGTTTATAAGCGTATCCGCACATTCCGTAATTGCCGGCACCAAAACTCGCGCCGAGGTAGAGGCTAATCTTTGGCACGCGAACATTGGATACGGCCTGGATCATTTTCGCGCCATGCTTGATCATACCGGCTTGCTCGGATTTCGTCCCGACGATGTATCCAGTTGTGTTGTGTAAGAAAATAATCGGCAAGTTCGATTGATCGCTTAACTGGAAGAACTGTGTCGCTTTCGTGGCGCCGTCAGGATCGATAGGACCGTTGTTGCCGATCAGACTACAAGCTTGCCCCATAATGTTCGCTTGCATGCAAACCGTTGCGGCACCGTACCGTGGCTTAAACTCGTCGAACCTCGAGCCATCGGCGATGCGCGCAACCAACTCGCGGATGTCATACGGGATTTTGTAATCAGTAGGAACAAGACCGGCGAGCTCATCCGTGCTGTAGATCGGCGGACTATATGGTCGGGGAGTCAACGGTGTTTCGTCGGCGTTCCAATCCAGACGGCCGACCACGTCGCGTGCGATACTTAAGCCGTGGGCATCATCCTCAGCGAGATATTCAACCAGTCCCGAAACGCTCGCATGCATTTCCGAGCCGCCGAGTTCGCGTTCGTCCACGACTTCGCCAGTTGCCGCACGGACGAGCGCGGCGCCTGCCAAAGCGGCTAGGCCGTTGTTTTTAATGCCGATGACATAATCGGACATCCCTGGCATGTAAGCGCCACCTGCTGTAGAGGGGCCGTGCAGGACAACCATCGTTGGGATGCCGGCGGCGCTCAGAAGCGCCAGATTGCGGAATACGCCGCCTGCGGTCGCCCAGTTTTCGACCGTAAAGTTCATCAGATCCGCACCGGCGCTTTCCACCAAGTGGATGATCGGCAGTTTCTGACGCATGGCGATTTCCTGAATGCTCAGTATGAGCGGCGTGGTCATCTGCGTCATCGCGCCTGCGCGAATGCCGCTATCGTCTACCCAGATCATGCACCGCACGCCACGGACAAACCCGATCCCGCAGATAATACTGCCACCTGGTACACTGGTCTCCGGATCTTCGTCCTCGACCAAATAGTTCGCCAATGTATGAAGGCGAAGGAACGGCAGGCCGGGGTCTAGCAGTCGTGCAAGGCGTTCATGCGGAGGGATCTGTCCGCGTTTCTCGAAAGTTGGCAGACGCTTATTGGAGGCGGTGACCGCGCGTTCTTCGAGATGGCGAAGTGTATCGACAAGCGCGATCATATCGCGCCTGTTGGCTTGGAACGCCGGTGATGAACTGGAAACTTTGGATTTAAAGGCGACCATCTTATCGTTCCATCAACACGGAGCGAGGGAGTTCAATTGGCACTTCGAGCAAAACCTGGGCATAGCTCTTGCCTTGGGGATCGTTGCGAAGGCTGGCGATGCCCCCACCCCCCAGAACATCATGCAGCAGGAAATTGATAGCCGCAGTGCCAGGCAGGAAGAACCGCTCCACAGGTCCTTCCAGGAAATGCGCGAACCGTTCGGAAACGGCCTGTTCGGTGAGTTGTTCCCATATCCACGGCGCATATTCCTTGTGCCGAGGAACAATACCGATGTTGGCTTTGTCTCCTTTGTCGCCGGAACGTCCCCAGGCGAGGCGGCGAAGCGGTACGCTGACGAGGCCGGTACGGTCTCTAGGGGGTATTGGATTGGGAGCAGGCGGCAGTGGCGCTGGAATATCGTTCGGCATGTCCGCAGAATGAGGAATACACTCGGTTCCGATTCTAACACCGGCATCCACGGCATCTTTGTCGACCAGAAACGAGAACAGCCGCACGACCGGGGAGGGTTTCGGGCGCCCGCCTGCATACAGCGCCAGACCCGGCGGGGCTGCCAATGCTAGACCGGAAGCTTCCTTCAGGAGAATTTGCAAGGCTTTGGGATTGTCGTGTTTTGCCGCGATCTTGATGGCAACTTCTCGCCCCGCCTCCTCGCGCGCCCAAGCGCCGAAATGCGCCTCGCTGCCGAATGGTTCAACGGAGACCTCCCTAAAATCCCCGAAGCCAAGAGCGCCGAGTTTTCGTCGGCTGCGCGCCAGCGCCGCGGTGGCGAAGTGGTTGGATTTTTCGAGCGCCCGCTCCCCGATGAAATACCATAATGTGCTGATCTTCCAGCCATCGGCGAATGTTGCACTGGCCTTATAGGTGTTCGACGCCGCCCGGCCGTTCGCTCCTCGCACCGACACTCGATCGGCGCCGACCTCCTGGATGGTCACATCGCTGAAGTCACAATCCACGTCTGGCAATGTGTAGGCGCGCGGATCTCCAATCTCGTAGAGCATCTGCTCGGCGACCGTTCCAACGGAAACTTCACCGCCGGTGTCGGATGGTTTGGTGACGATGAATTCACCGTTCGCCTGGATCTCCGCGATGGGGTACCCCGCCGCATGGAGAGTCTCGGCCACGCGATCCCAATCGGTAAAGTTGCCGCCGGATGCTTGCGGCCCGCACTCAAGCAGATGACCTGCCAGACTGCCGGCGGAGAGGAGATCCCAATCGGTTGACCGCCATCCGAATGCGTGAATGCAGGCAGCCAGGGTAAGGGCGCTATCGACACAACGCCCGGTTATGACGATGTCTGCTCCGCGGTTTAACGCGTCCGCAATCGGGAACGCGCCCAGATAGGCGTTGATGCTGGCGATCGTTTCCGGATCGGGAAATGCGTCTCCCGAGAACATCTCCCGTGCGTCGCTGAATTCGTCGGCGCGCGCTGTCAAGTCGTCGCCATAGACGGTTGCAACCTTTAAATCGAGGCCGGCGACCTCGATCAACTTTTCAATTTCCGACGCGCAAACGCGCGGGTTCACACCACCTGCGTTCGAAAGGATTTTTACGCCCTTTTTGGCGACGATTTCGAGGTTCGGGCCGACAACGTTGGTGACAAAGTCAGGCGCGTAGCCCGCGTCCGGCGACTTTTTACGCGCCCTCGCCATGATCGACATGGTAATTTCGGCCAAATAGTCGAACACGACATAATCCATGCGGTCTGATTGCAGCAATTGGGGCAGTGCCATGTCGGAATCTCCCCAATAGCCGCTGCCACCCCCAACACGAATAGCGCTGTCGTTCTGATTGACTAACATCCCATTTCTCCCGCAGCGAAAGGGCGGTGCATCTTGACGAAAGTCTTATTGTCTGACAAACATACAAATGTCAATGTTAAAGGAGGTAGTTGTGCTGTCGAATTCGGGACTCTTGATGCGTTATGGGCTTGCCCCCGAGATTGAGGAGATGCGTGGCGTCGTTCGCAGATGGGTCGATGAGACGCTCGCCCCGATGGCGGACGAAATTGACAAGTCCAACCGCTTCCCGCGAGAGCTGTGGCCAGCATTGGGTGAGTTGGGGCTGTTGGGTGTCACTGCCGGCGAAGAATATGGCGGTGCCGGGCTGGGTTATCTGGCTCATGTCGTCGCTGTGGAAGAGATTTCGCGCGGTTCGGCGGCGATTGGCCTTTCCTACGGGGCCCATTCGAATCTGTGCGTCAACCAGATCGTGCTCAACGGAACGGAAGAACAAAGACAGCGCTACCTTCCCAAACTCATCAGTGGTGAACATGTAGGCGCGCTCGCTATGTCGGAAGCCGGGGCCGGCTCGGATGTCGTGTCGATGTCACTGAAAGCCGAAGACGTCGGTGATCACTATGTTCTCAACGGTACGAAGATGTGGATCACGAATGGTCCTCATGCTGACACTCTTGTCGTCTACGCCAAGACAGACCCTGGTTCCGGCCCGAAGGGCATCACCGCCTTTATCATTGAGAAAAGTTTTGACGGCTTCTCGCCGTCGCCAAAACTTGATAAGCTGGGCATGCGCGGTTCAGACACCAGCGAGCTTGTTTTCGACAATTGCGCGGTGCCAAAAAAGAATGTCCTGGGCGCAGTCAATGAAGGCGTTCGTGTTCTGATGAGTGGGTTGGACTATGAGCGAATTATCGTCGGCGCGTGCTCGCTCGGAATGATGGAGGCAGCTCTGGATCTGGCCGTGCCGTATGTCCATGATCGAAAACAGTTCGGCCAGGAGATCGGCGAATTTCAGCTCGTTCAAGCCAAGATCGCTGATATGTACACCTCTCTTGGCGCCGCAAGAGCGTACACCTACGCCGCCGCCGCTGCGGCCGACCGTGGGGAGGTGACGCGGCAGGACGCGGCAGCGACATTCCTGTTTGCTTCTGAGCGCGCGACCGAGTCAGCGCTCGATGCGATGCAGTTGATGGGCGGTAACGGCTATATGAACGATTGCCCAGCGGGACGTCTCCTGAGAGACGCCAAGCTACTGGAAATTGGCGGAGGCACCACGCAGATTCGGCGCATGCTTATCGGCCGTGAAATTCATAGTCGAACGCGGTAGTGACATTGACCGAGAACGCAAGGTTTCCTCCACTAAAAAGACGCCTTGCATACGCGCAGGTGTTTGAGGCGATTGAAGCTGAAATCTTGTCCGGCCGTCTCAACGATGGAGATCCCATCCCGACAGAGATGGAACTTTGTGCGCAGTTCGATGTGCAGCGCTCGACGGTCCGTGAGGGGATCCGCCTATTGGAACAGTCGGGATTGGTCCGCCGCGCCAACGGAAAACGTCTGTCAGTGGCTCGCCCGAAGACCGACGAGGCTGCGGCAAGCACGAGCCGCGGCCTAGAACGGCATGGCGTCCGGTTTGTCGATATCTGGGAAGCCATATCGACAATACAGCCTGAAACGGCGCGCTTGGCCGCGCAAAAGATCAAACTCACCGACATTGATCGGTTGGAGCAGATAACGTCCCAATTGATGACTGCGGAAGACGCTGCTGACGTTGTTGAGTTCGGCGTGGAATATTTGCAGGCCATCGCCATCATGACCAGAAACAGAGTTATCGCAGTCGTGCTCAGTTCACTGAATTCGTTGGCCAAATCAAGCCTTCAACAGGTCATTCACGACCTTCCGGATGCGCGCGAGAGAATGATCGAAGCCCAGCATCAAATCACCAAGGCGTTAAAGGTTAGCGATGGGAAGATTGCTGCAATGTGGATGGCGCGGCACGTCGACGATCTTAGACGAGGCTACGAAGTGGCGGGTGTTGATCTGAGCAGTGAGATCGGGGCAACTCTCCGACCAGACTAAGACGGATATGCGGTTGAAGCGATCGAAAGGGAGAACGGAATGCTGACACTGAGCGAGTCCTATGCCCCGATGTCGAAAGAGGAGCCTCTTGTCGAGATAACGTGTGGCGACGCGCTTCGCCAATCTGCCGCTCTGTCTCCGGATGCTGTTGCCCTAGTTGAAGCAATCCCAGGGGTAGGCGTGGGCCGGCGATGGACCTATTCGCAGCTGCTTGCGGACGCCGAGCGCGCGGGGCGGGCCCTACTGTCACGCTTTGAACCTGGTTCGCATGTTGCAGTATGGGCGAGCAATTGCCCGGAATGGGTGATCGTGCAGTTTGGTTTGGCGCTCAGCGGAATGGTTCTCGTCACCGTCAATCCCGCTTACAAACCGTCCGAACTCAAATATGTTCTCGATCAATCGAAAGCCGAGGGTATCTTCTATCAGACCGGCTTTCGCGAGAATGACATGGGTGCGGCTTTGGATGCCGTCAAAGACGATCTGCCGAATTTGACGGAGATCATCTGCCTGACGGAATTCCAAGCCTTTCTGGAGAGCGGTACCGGGGACAGAGCATTTCCCGCAATCTCCGCACATGATCCGATGATGATCCAGTACACATCGGGCACCACCGGGTTCCCGAAAGGGGCGCTTCTGCATCATTACGGGGTAGCGAATAACGCGCGCCTGGTTGCGCTGTGCCGCGGGGCCGGGCCCGATGGCGTCGACATCTCGCCCATGCCGTTGTTTCATACCGGTGGTTGCGTTGTGGGGGTCCTGGGCTCGATTCAGACCCGCCGTACCTTAGTTCTGATGAGCGCATTCGAGCCCGACCTTCTTCTTGACCTTATCGAATCGGAGCACGCCGAATACCTATTCGGCGTCCCGACGATGCTGGTAGCCCTTTTGGAAGCCCAGCAGACAAAGCCTCGGGATCTGTCTTCATTGAAAGTCGTGGCGTCGGGCGGCGCGACCGTCCCGGTCGATCTGGTGAAACGCATTGAGCGCGAACTGGGCGCTTCCTTGTCCATCGCGTTCGGACAAACCGAGACCTCGCCTGCCATAACGATGGTCAAGCTGGATGATTCTCCAGTGGACAAAAGCGAATCTCTCGGCCGCCCGCTCGCGCACACCGAGGTGAAGATCATCGACCCCGACACTGGTGCCACATTGCCGATCCGCGAAACGGGCGAGCTTTGCACCCGTGGGTATCTCGTGATGAAAGGTTATTTCGATAATGAAGAGGCGACGTCGGCCACCATCGACGCGGAGGGATGGCTCCATACGGGCGACCTTTGCTCGATGGATGCACGCGGGTACTGCTACGTCGAGGGCCGGCTCAAGGACATGATCATTCGAGGCGGCGAGAACATCTATCCACGCGAGATCGAAGAATGTCTCTTCACGCATCCGGCAATTGCCGAGGTGGCTGTGGTAGGTATCCCCGACGCACGCTGGGGCGAGCAAGTCGCCGCCTTTCTTCGCTTCAATGAGGGTAGGAGCGCGCGCGCGGCCGAGCTTCACGACTATATACGCGAAAGCTTGGCGTCTCACAAAACGCCGAAGATCTGGGTCAGCGTTGAACAGCTGCCGCTTACTGCGTCAGGGAAGATTCAAAAATATATGCTGAAGGACCTATACCAGCAGGGCGAGCTACGGCCGAACCTGGACGGCATGAACGGGTAAGGGAACTACCTGGTTCGCTGAACACTGAACTGGCGTTGAGTTTCCGCTCCGGCTCGCCGGCGACCGATGCCGACCGTGTGTTGGTTATCGCGGTTCCCGCACGGCTGCTTTCTGCTTTCCTACCGGGCATCCGGTTTTGCAGATTGAGGTCCGCTCACTTGAGAGGCGGACGTATCCATGGTGATACCCATGGCTCCCCGGACCATCTGCTCGATGAATATGTCGAGTTCGCGCTTCGCGATGCCTGTCCCTACCAAAAAACCTCATCGGAGTTTGGTGCTGTGAGAATTGTGGCATGATTGAACGCGATGATCAGGATGGTTTTCATATTCGCGCGCTTGATGCAGCTTCGTTTTAGGTCACGTTCCACAGTCGAGGCAGAGAATATGGTCTTGCGCCGACAGCTTGGCGTCCTGCGCCGAGAGTCACCCAGGAAGCCACGGCTGACAGGCTGGGATCGTTTCATCTTTGTCTTGTTGTATCGATTTTTCCCCGTGAGCTTGGACTCAATTGTCATCGTGAAGCTAGAGACAGTTATTCGCTAGCATCGAACGGGGTTTCGTATGTTCTGGCGTTGGAAGTCCCGCAACCTCGGTGGCCGTCCGAAGATCGATAAGGAGACCCGCTATCTAATCCGCAAGATCAGCGGTGAGAATCCGGTGTGGGGTGCACCCCGTATTCACGGCGAACTGCTTAAGCTAGGGTTTGATGTTTGTGAGACAACAGTAGCTAAATACATGGTCAAGACGTCAAATCAGCCGGGTCAATCCGTCGAGAATGTCTGGATCACATGATCGTTCTCGGCGAAGGTCATCTTCGCCGGGTGATGCGGGCGTACGTCTATTGCTACAATACTGCACTTACCCATTTGTCGTTGGACAAAGATGCACCTAACGGGCGCACGATCCAGTCATTCGGCGCCAGCAACACCATCCCGCACCTTGGTGGTTTGCATCACCAATACGGTCGGATCTAGCTTTTGGTAGGGACGGGCGTCCGTCTTTATGGACAAGGGACAGGATCAGCCCGCCTTGGTCTGACAGCATCGGCTGCCAAATAGTGTTTATGAAATAGATGCATCCGCGGTAATACCCATCGCTCCCCTGACCATCTGCTCGATGAATATGTCCAGTTCTCGTTTCGGAATGCCGGCGAAGTGCATAAGCGCGATGGTGTGGCCGCCACCGACATAAATGCGCGCTGCCGCTTTTATGTTGATGCCGCTTGGGACAAGCCCCTCACGTTTCCCCCGAGCAAGCATTTTTCCAGCCGCGTGATGCAGTCTTTCGAGCACCTCGAGATATTTCGGCCAAGCGTCGAGTTCAATTCCGGTGCTCCAGTCGAGCCAGACCTTAATCATCTTTGGATCGGTTTTGGCATCTTTCGCGAAGGTCTGCGCGAGCCTGAGCAGGGCTTCGTAGGGAGACTGTTCGCGTTCGAGCGTGGTTGCAACGATGCCGTCTAGATAGTTCTCTACTTCGTGCAATGTTGCCGACACCAAATCATCTCGCGTGCGGAAGTAGGAGTAGACGGCCGGTACCGAAACCCCAGCGGTTTCGGCGATATGGGAATGAGTTGCACGCCCGATGCCGTGCTCGGCGAACACAGTGAGCGCACACTCTAGAAGTTGCGCGCGACGTTCTGCCGGTTGAAGCCGCGTCCGCCGATATTTCGTTATTGTGCTCAACGTTGATGGTTCCTTCCCGGAATCGTTCGAACTTGCCGTCTAGGTTCAGCCTTAGATAGCGCAAAGCGCAGGCCGCTTCCACCACCACTTCGAAGCACGCTATCGCTGCCGTTATTGATATATTACTCAATAACTATTGACATATTACGTAATAATGTGTGAAGGTCTCAATGTGAAAGCCTTTAAGGCCCGATAGGGAGGAAAGAACCATGGATATGCGGTCGGTTGACGATGTGAGTGCGATCCCACTTGAGAACCTTGATGTCAGCGATCCCGTCCTTTTTGAGCAGGACAGGGTTCATGCTTACTTCGCACGCCTAAGAAATGAGGCGCCTGTTCACTATTGCCCCGCGAGTGCGTACGGCCCCTACTGGTCGGTAACGAAGTACAAAGACATCATGCATGTCGAGACCAACCATGAGATCTATTCGTCGGAATCTGGTCTTGGAGGCGTCGTTATTGACGATGAGCTTATTGGGGGTGAGGAGGAGGACCTCGAGCTGCCCATGTTCATTGCGATGGACCCGCCCAAGCATGATGATCAGCGTAAGGCCGTAAGCCCCATTGTTGCGCCGGGGAATCTAGCGCTCCTGGAAGGAACGATTCGAGAGCGCGCGGGCCGGATTTTGGACTCTCTGCCGGTTGGAGAAGAGTTCAACTGGGTGGATCGCGTTTCGATCGAACTTACGACTCAGATGCTTGCAACGTTGTTCGATTTTCCTTTCGAGGAGCGACGCAAGCTCACTCGCTGGTCGGACGTGACCACGGCGGTTCCCGGCTTTGGCATCATCGATTCTCTGGAGCAGCGCAAGCAGGAGTTATTGGAGTGCGCCGCATGTTTCCGGGGACTGTGGGACCAGCGGACCAAGCAGGAGCCCAAGGCTGATCTGATTTCGATGATGGCGCATTCGCCTGCGACACAGAACATGTCGCCGAGTGAATTCCTGGGCAACATCATGCTTTTGATCGTCGGCGGGAACGATACAACGCGTAATTCGATTAGTGGCGGTGTTGTCGCGCTCAATCAAAATCCGGATCAGTATGAAAAGCTGCTGGCTAACCCGGCACTTGTTACCAGCATGGTGCCTGAAATCATTCGCTGGCAAACGCCGCTCACCCATATGCGGCGCACCGCGCTGGATGATGCGGACCTTGGCGGAAAAAAAATCAAAAAAGG
>TARA_R110002110_G_scaffold158976_3_pt1 | contig 15167 bp, 5 predicted proteins | sample TARA_R110002110 | Tara Oceans TARA_R110002110 (sample SAMEA4397330) | marine metagenome | biome: Polar Biome; feature: [SRF] surface water layer (ENVO:00010504); material: water (ENVO:00002006), including particulate matter (ENVO:01000060) such as... | depth 5 m
CCCACCGTCGAAGCGTTCGAGGCGGCGAACAAAGCCTTTAAAGAAGGCAAGCTCGAACTTCTGGGCTCGAACATGAGGAAAAGCCAGGTGGGTAAGATGCTGTCGGACACGGGCGACGCCGAGGCGATCGGCATCGCCAAGCTAACGACCCCCGCACTGAGAGAAGCACAAGCGCGTAAGATCGCCGAGCTTCGCTTGGAAAGCGATCTAGGCGATATACCACTCGAGCGGCGAGAGGCTTCTATCCAGGTCGTGATGCGCAGGCTCCTGCGAGGGGCAGAGGCGTATAACAACGCCAAGGCCAACTTCCCAGCGGGAATCGGCTCCGCTTGGCCGTCATACATCAAGCACTAGAAATAGAATGACCGATTTCGCTAACTTCGCCCGCTACTCGCAGCAGCCCAAAAGCCCATTCGCCCCCGACTACGTCGGCGCGTGGCCGGTCAAGCCAGAGGGCGTGCCGGCGCCTGCTGCAGATGTGTCGCCCGCTCTCCAACTCATGTTTGATCGTGAGCAGATGGCGAGAGACCGGGCGCTCATCACGCAGTTGCAGCAGATGCCGGTCGAGGATCTTGACCAGATGGCCGAAGCTGAAGGACTCAGCATCGAGCTCGGGCTAGACGCGGAGACTGTCAAGGCCAACATCAAGCAGGCGCGGCACCTGATGTCGGTTCGCCAAGTGGAAGACGCCAAGATGGCGGACAACTACCCGATCCTCTGGCGTCAGATGCAAGACCCAGACTTCGCGGCTCTGGCGCTTGACGACTTCGACAAGCTGTCAGCGCTGGAGAAGATGTCCGCCGGCTGGGAGTCGGCGAACGTGATGGAGGAGCTCGCACAGGCAGCGGTCAAATTACGTGCCCAGGGCGGCCTGTTCCGCACTGAAGGGGAGAAGGAGCACTACCAGTCCATCGTCAAACGTATGGATGCGCTGGGTCACGTTGACGGGTTCTTCGGCCTGACCGCGCAGACGATGTCGCAGATGGCGATCTGGGAGACGGGTGTCGCCATTGGCGCGTCTGCCCTCGCGGCGTTCATCCCTCCTGCGGCGCCGATGCTGCTGCCGCTAGCGATAGGTCTCGCCGGAACCGTGCCGGCTGCGATCCACACGTATGAGCTCGAAGGCGGGCTGGCATACCACCAATACAAGCAAGCGGGTATTGCTGAGGACGTAGCCAGGCGCAACTCGCACACGGTAGGCTGGGTCAACTCCGCCATCGAGATGGGCACGTTGGCCTTCTTCGCCAAGCCTTTCGGCATGGCTGGTCGGAACCTCGCCAACCGCAGCGGGCTGACCCGGCGCCTACTCGGTAGCGCGCTAGACACACCGACCGCGACTCGCGCGTGGCGCAAGACTATCGGCCGCAGCATTGCGTCGCTGACTTCCGAAGTCGGGCAAGAAGTGGCACAGGAGAACGTGACTGCGCTTGGCGAATACTTCGGCAAGAAGGTGACCGAAGCTCGCGACCGGATGAACGAGGTGTTATCAAGCGCCGAGATCAACATGCCGGGCGGCGGCCGCGTAGTGAAGGACGGCGACAAGGTCCGCGTGACTCCCGACGTATTCAGGCGAGTGACTGGCAGGCCGGTAGAGTTCCTCGACCCCGACGGGATGGTCACGCTAGATGGCGATGTCGGTAAGCGGTTCCTCGAAGACATCCGCGAGATCGCACCTATCGAAGCTGCGCTCCGCGACGAGACGCTCTTGTCTGACATGTGGCAGGTCTCGGTAGACACCGCGGGGCAGGCGTTCATCGGCGTCGGCCTGATCAGTCAGATGGGGCCGGCACTGCGGCATCTATCAGAGCGCAAGAAGATCCGAGCGGCAGCTGCGCAGGGGACGGTCTACAAGGAAGTGCAGGAAGGAGTGAAGGGCAGCACCTACCAACAGCGAGCGCCGAGCAAGATGGTGATGCTCATGCGCAAGATGTGGCGCGGCACCAAGCTGCAAGAAGTGCACATCCCAAGGGAAGAGTTCACCAAGGCGCTAGACGACACCGGCGTGACTGTCGAAGAGCTCGAAGAAGTGTTCCCTGGGTTAGCCGAGCAGCTGGCCCAGCCTGCGGAGAAGCAGCCGACTATCGTGCTGGATGGCGCCGTGTTCTTCAGCAGCGAGATCGCAGAGACGGAGTTCCAAGACCGCCTGGTCAACCACGTCAAGCCTTCTGCCGACAGCTACACGCTGACTGAGATGGAGGCGGCGGAAGCGAAGCTTACCGAAGAGCAGAAGCGGCTGAAGAAGGGGCTGAAGAAGGCCGGCGATCTACGAGACCAGGTCGACAAAGACACCGCCGGCCTGATCGACAACATCACGGCGAACACGATCAAGGCAGGCGTTCGCGACGCGCGGGCCGCGCGCGATGCGGCGACGGTGCTCGTCCAGGGGCTGCGCGCAAGGGCCGAGCAGGCGTCGGTCGTCAAAGGGACTTTGATCTTGCCGTCACAGCTGGCCAAGCTGACGGGGTTCGACCCAGACACCTTCGTCACGGCAATGCCGGAAGACTTCGACAGGACGAAGGTGTTCAACCAGTTCGCCGGCACAGGCGCCACCACCGCCGACATGCCAGCTTTCCAGCGCGCGAAAGCGATGGACGCTGCCGGCGCGACGGCGGAAGAGATCCGCCAAGCAACAGGGTGGCACGTCGGGCCCGACGGCAAGGCGCGATGGGAGCTATCAGACCACAACGCAAGAATGAGGTCGGTGCCTTACCTCCCCAGATACCCGAAGGCGAAACAAGAGCGCGAAGACGAGGCAGTGAAGCGCTCGGTTGACGTGGAGGTGCGGCGACGCGCGGTCGTGCGACTGCTGGACCAAGTGTTCCAGGCGAACGAGAAGTCAAGAAAAGACGGGATGGATAGGACAAAGCTCCTAGCCAAGCTACAGATGGATTTGCGCACGGCGAAGGCAGGGCTGAAGAACGCCGAAGGCATGGTCGCCGAAGCGACAACGTCGCAGCCATCAAAGCTCGAACGAGTGCTGGGTCATCCAGAGCTATACGCGGCCTACCCAGAGCTCGCAGACATCGAGGTGGTCGTCGAGGATATGGCCCCTGGCTCGCGCGGCTATTACCGGCGCCCTTCTGGGGGTCGTCCGGCGCGCATCGGAATATCGAGCGACCTGGTCACCGAAGCAGAGCAGCGCGACGTCTTGCTGCATGAGATCCAGCACATAATCCAGCACCGCGAGGGTTTCGCTGCGGGGGGTAACCCCGACATGTTTGCCTACGACGTGATCACCCAACTGCAGATCGCGCGCACAACGGCGCATAATAAGTTGGACGAGATGGCGGCGGACCCAAACAACGACGCCGACGTTGTCAAACTTCGCGAGCTTGTCGACCTCGCGTTGGACGCGATGGTGCTGAGGCGCGAGCTTGAGCCATACACAGACCCCAACACCGGCCTCTCGCTAAAAAGCGTGAAGAGCCAAAGCACAAAAGAGAAACTGCTCCGTGCCGACAGCCGGGAGGCGCACAGCAAGTTGGGCAAACTGCGCAGTGAACTTCAGGATCTGTCCAAGACTACGCTGTCCACGGCGATATGGCCGCAAACGACGCTCAAAGATATTATGGGCCGAGTTGATCTACAGGGGAAGACAACGAAGCAGCAGCAGGTGCTTCTTCACGAGCTTTACGAGCGCCTCGCGGGTGAAGCTGAAGCGCGAATGACGCAGTCGCGCCAATCCATGACGCCGGAAGAGCGCTTGGCTAAGGCACCGGACGACACACTAAATGAAGACCAACTGACCCGCGGGGATTTGATATTCCGCATGGAGGACAGCACCGGGGGCTTGCAGTTGCTCACGCGGGCCAAGCCTTCGCCTGCGTCATCGACTAATTTCAAGCAGGGCGGGAAGAAGACGGGCAACCTGACGCCGTCAATTCCTACGGCCGCCAACGTAGACGTAGACGTGACCGAGATGCGCATGTCGACCATGGCGAATGCGATGCTGCCCGAGAACGAAGAGACAACGCGAAAGAACTTGGCGTTGCTCGACGGCGAGGGATACGAATCGATCACCGTCACCGGTGACACCTTGGAAGAGCGCGCGGAGTCAGTCATCGGTCAGATCGTGCGCAACTTGCGGACGATCTTCAACGCGGTGCCCAAGCACATACGGCGCCGGTCCAAGCTGTGGTATGTGGGAGCCAACCGGATCGCCCGTGCATACGCCGACCGCTTCGGCATATCTATCGAACAAGCGGCCGGCGCACTGGCCGCGATGTCCCCGCAGGCTGACTGGCGCATGAACGTCAGCTATGTCGAGCGCGTGCTGGACACGTTGGCTGACCACCAGGACCACCAGGTCGACGCCAAGATGAACGCCTGGTCGGTGGCTTGGTTATCGTCAACCGGGAAAGGCAGCCAGACCGCAGCGCGCGCGTCGGAAAAGAACCGGCAGGTTAAGTCTCTGGCCAGTGCAAAACTTGAGCTCAAGAACGCGAAGACGCCGGGTCAGATCAACAAGTGGACTGATCTAGTCGCGCAGCGAGAACGCAACCTCAAAGCCGCCAACGTGAACGTGGCCAGCTACGCAGCCTTGACGGGGCAGACACCGGCGCAAGTGATGGCGCAGCTGGACGCAATAATCAAGGAGAAGGGCAAGCGCGGACGCCTGCTGGCATCAGCAAAAAAGAAGCTGGCCGAAGCCCGCACAGAGAAAGACAAGGCCAAGATCAACAAGTGGAAGGCCGCGGTCGAGGAACGCAAAGCCGCCCTCAGTGCACCCATCGAAGCTGCGGCCAAACTCCCCAAGAAGAGGTTGACGCTGGCGCAGGCTCAAGCGCTAGGCAACCCGATCGCAACTGCGTTCTTCATCCGCGCGTTCGACGAGTCACACAACGGCAAAGGCTTCCGCGAGATCTCACCCGAGGGCCACACGCTAGGGTGGGTGCTGACACAAAGCGGCGCCAAAGACTCGCTCGGTTGGAAGAGCATGAACGCTATCGCGAACGCGGTCAGCATCATCCAAGACGGAAGCGAGGGGAATATCTCGGCGCGGCTGGGTGCGGGCCACAAGGTCCGCAACTTCTACAACAACATCCTGACGCCTAACTCGGCCATCCCGTTTGTCACGAGCGACACGCACCAAGTCGCGGCCAATTTCATGCTGCCGCTGGCGTCTAGCCACCTGGAAGTGGGGCACAATTTCGGCACTGGAAAGGGCTCGTCAAGTAACAGTGTCACCGGGCTGTCGGGCCTCTATTGGATACACCACGAGGCGGTCATTCGCGCGGCCAAGGCCGAGGGTGTGCGGCCGCGGGAGATGCAGTCGATCAGCTGGGAGGCCGTCCGCGGTCTGTTCACTGATAAGTGGAAAACTGACGAGAACGTAGCGCGAGCACGTAGTATATGGGCGGAGCACAAAGCAGGTAAGATCACTTATGCGCAAGCAATCAAACAACTCGTTGCCATCGCCGGCGGATGGGGCGAACCGTTCTGGGTTGGCCACAAACCCTCTAGTGCGAGGGCTTTTGGCGATGGGGCTACCAGTTACGAAGGAGACCTTCGCCCAGGCGGGGTGGGGGACGGACCTGGAGAATCTGGGGCCGGAGGACAGAGCCGAAGTAGCGCGCCTGTTCAAGGGGGTGACAGGCGCGGAACTGCTGGCACTGGAAAAACAGCCGGCCAAGTAGGCGGGGAGAAGGCCGCGCTCTTCGACCCCAAGATGCGGCGGAGAGCTCAGGACAGGCAGCAAGCGAGCACGGTATTCTTCCAGCAAGGTGCCACCTTCGATGAGTCCACCTACCGCCCCGAGGTCGTAGCCTGGGCCAAGGAGCAGTTCGCCGACCTCGTCGCACCCAACGGCCGGCCGATGTATCAGAACTTCGTCGAGTGGTTCGGGGACAGCAAGGTCGTGGATGCGGAAGGTAAGCCCCTAGTGGTTTACCACACCGGCAGTTTTCGCCGAGCCACCGATGTCCCGCAAGAAGGCATGCACTTCGGGACGCAGGCCGCCGCTGAACAACGCCAGCGCGACAAGGAACTCACATGGCAGAACATCCAGATCATTCAGGTTCCCGTAACCAAAGAAGAGCGTGACGCTGGGGTCGGCATCTGGACCTACAGGGTCACCGACGAGATAGGCATGCCGAGGCTACACCCTGAGACCTACGCAACCGAAGAGGATGCGAAAATAGCGGCCCAGAGTGAACTAGATGAACTTAATGAGCTAGAAGTGCAATCCGAAGACGACGGGGTGCTTATGACGGAGGCATACCTGAGCATGAGCAACCCCAAACGTGTCGCGGACGTAGGGGTCCGAGATGAGTGGGACGCAGTAAGCGCACAAGCCAAAGCTGAAGGCCACGACGGTCTCATTTACGTCAATGAATACGAAGACAAAGGCTCTCTGAGTTGGGTTGTCTTCGAGCCAGCACGGGTCAAGTCCGCAGAATATCTAGACAACGACGGCAACTTCAGCGCAGACGAAGACGGGCTTCTACACCAGCAGAACTCCGAGGAGGGGCCTCGTGGATCCTTCGACCCGGCGACCTTGCGCGTGATCCTGTATAAGAAGCACGACCCGACGACTCTAGTCCACGAGTTCGCGCACTTACTGTTCGAGATCGACTCACGCATGGCGTTGCAGGGGCTAGCTAGCCCGCAGCAACTGCGTGACATGCAGATACTTCTCGACCAGTTCGGGAAAGGCAGGTTCGCGTCCCTCCAAGACTACCTCACGGCCCCTGCGGAGATGCGCGAGGAGATGCACGAAGGTGTCGCCTACAGCTTCGAGGACTACATGGGCAAAGGCGTTGCGCCAAGCAAAGAGCTAGCCAATGTCTTCGAGCGGCTCGCTAAGTGGATGGTGAAGATGTATCGCAACGTGCGCGACACCGTTGCGGTGAACTACCACGACGCGACGGGGAAGACGCTGCCGGCGCTCTCTGACGACGTCCGCTTTGTGTTCGACCGCTGGCTTGCAGCAGACGAAGAGATCGAGCTCCGCCTCCGAGAAGAGGCAGTCGGCAGGCTGTTGCGCGCAACAGTGGCCGACGGCGAGAGCTTGGACGAGCTCGACAGGTTGCTGCTCCAAGAACTTGTGTTCGACCACGAGCGCGAGGCGAAGTCGAAGCTGCGCGACGTCTTCATGACGGAACTGCGCAAGCTGCGGACACTGCGTGGCCGCGCGGCGCGCAAACTACAGCGCAGCAGCCGCGCCGAGCGCAAGAAGCGCGAAGCCGAAGAGCGAGACCGCATCGCGCGCACCGACCGCATCGGGCGCATACTCAATTTCTTGAGCTCCGGTGACCTCCTGAACGACGACGGCTCAGTGAGCCAGTCGTCGTTGCAGATGCGTCTCGACGGCGCTCTTGAGCGCCTTCGCATCGCACTAGACGAGCGCGAAGAATTAACCAAGGAGCTCTCCGAGCGCCAGCCTGAGCTCGAAGCCACCATCGAAAACGCGACGGCCGTGATCACGGCCAAGCGCGTCGACATCGCGGCAGAGAAGAGGATGCTCGCCACCTTGCGGAAGTCGGCAGCACCCAACCAAGAACTGATCGACCAGACCATAGAGTTTCTCGCTTATACCGAGGCGCAGGTCCAAGGGTTGGACAGCGCGCGCACCGCGGCGAAAGAAGAACTCAAGGCGCTACGCTCTGAGATCAAACGCTCTGGCGCCGCGATCGAGAAGGAAGAGAAGCGCGTCGCCGTCGCGAAGAAGGGCGCCGCCGGCGTCGAGGGCAAGAGGTTGCGCGCGTTCTTGACTACCGACGAGCGCGTGCCCGAACGCTACCGAACGGACAACGTAGAGCAGGCTGAAATAACTGACGTCGAACAGTTCGCCCAAGACCTTGGCTATGGCTCTGCCGACTCCATGTTCGACGAGCTCCGCCGAGCACTGATAGGCGAGGAGCGCCAGCAGCGCGAGATCCAATCTGGTGGCGTGAAATACACGCTGCCTGGCGACTCAGCTGGCGCTGCGTTGACGGACATGGTCAACGACGCGACCGACGAGCGCATGCTCTCGGAGGTGCCGCACCTGGCAGACCCGGCGCAGATGCAATACGAGATCGACGCCGCTCTCAGTAACGAGGCAATCGTTAAACTGCGGGCCGCCGAGATCAAGCTGATGGAGAAGCTACCGCCGTCCTACCGCGAGATGGTGCGGGTAGCCAAAGAGATCGCACGTCGGGACGTCGCGAAGCTCACGACAGGCGACTTGTTCGGCCGCAAGAACTTGGTTCGCTCGTTCACTGAGCAGGCTCGCCGCGCGGAGAGGCAGGCCGCTATGCACCGCGGCGATCCGTCGAAGGTCGGGCAGCACCAGCGGACTGCGCTTTACTTCAGGGCCATGGCCAACGAAGCCGTGCGGACGCGAGCCGCTATCGAGAAGCACAGCGACAAGCTGAAGTCCAGGCTGAAGTTCCGCCCCGGCAACGGCAAGAGAGAGGACACGCTAGCCCGAAACTATGGCGGCGCGACTATCGAGACCGCGCGTCTGATGCTCGACCTGCTAGGCGTCGAGGTTGGCTCAGGTCTCCGCGACCAAGGGCCGCCGTGGACCGGGCTGTCCGAGGCCGACCCCGAACGCCAGATGCTGGAGCATGCTCTCGGCGACGTAGAGTCAGTGATCTCGACGGACGGCACGCTCATGCAGCAGACCATCGAGCAGGCTATGGAGTCGCTCGAATACGTCGAGGGTGTGCTGGTGCAAGGTAAGTGGGCTCGCATGTTCGAGCTCGAAGGGCGAACCGCGCAACTGGACGAGATCATCCGGCGCCTGCGCGAGCAGGTGGAGGCCGAAGGGACGCCAGAGAAGTCGCGCAAGACTACGGCGCGCGAGGACATCAAGGGCAAGATCCGGCGGTGGAACTACACGACCCAGCGGGTCGAGGCGCTGCTCTTCGCTATGGATGGCGACGATCAGGGGCTACTTTCGCAGCTGATCTTCGTCCCGCTGCGCAACGCAGAGGACCAGGTCGAGATCAATCTAGCGGCCGTGATCGAGAAGCTGGAACCCCTGCTGCGCATGGTGCGCGACGAGGTCGGCGCAAGCGCCGAGCTATCGCGGCCGATCACGACAGGCACCGACGCCACAGGGGCGCCGCTGCTGCCCGATCGCAGCCGGAAGACCCAAGACCCAGACGTCCTCGACAACGGCAAGATGGACATCCTCGGGATGCTCCTGCATTGCGGTAACCTCTCGAACCTCCGCCGCCTACTGCTGGGCTTTGGCTGGGCGACAGAGAGGGCTGACGGCAGCATTGACGCGACCAGGTGGTGGGAGCAGGTCCGCCAGTGGGAAGAGGCCGGCATCGTTACGAAAGCCGACTGGGAGTTCTGCCAGGGCGTGTGGGACATCTACGAAGAGGAGCTCCTGCCGATGACGCAGGAAGCCCACTACGGGATGCTCGGCAGGCGCATGGAGCTCGTGGACAAGGGCTTGTCCGTGCTCGGCCAGCGCGTAATGGCGGACGGCACCGTCGTCAAAGTGCAAGGGGGCTACGTGCCGGCGGGGCGTGATCCGAAGTTACGGTCACCGAAAGGCGAACGGAATGCGCAAGACACCCTGCTGGGTTTCCAGCGATCCATCGCCACGATCAACAAGGGGCACACAAAGAACCGCGTCGATGAGCCAGACCCGGACCCGCTGGACATCAACCCGATCAACCAGATCATGCACTTCAGGCAGGCGATCATCTTCGCGCAGATGGGCCCGGCGCATAAGAAGGTCGCAACATTGCTCAGGCAGAGAGACGTAGAGTCGCTGCTGGAGCGCCTATCTCCTGGCATCTACAAGAACATCCTCGACCCGCTGATGGAGACGGCGGCGACGCTATCGAGCACCTTGGTCAGCGCCCGCGGCGCCGACATGCTCGACGGCATCGACTTTGTCGACAAGCTGCGCTCGAACTACGGCACAGCCGCGATGTTCGCCAACGTGGTTAACTCGCTGCAAGGTGTGACAGGCGTGCTGCTCGCGCAAATGTCGGGGCAGGTCAAAACGCGTTTCTTGATGGAAGGCATAAGCGGAGGTCACACCAAGGCTGAGATCTACGAGTTGTCGCCGTTCATGGCGACCAGGCACAAGCTGGGCGTCTCGGCGTTCGAGATGCAGAACCGAGTTCTCAACTTGGTCGAGTCGGGCAAGTTCCAGTCGGTGAAGGAAGCCCATCGCTGGCTATCCAAGAACACCTACTGGATGCAGGAGATCATCCAGCACCCTGTCGACCTGATCGTCTGGCGGGGCGCCTACGCACAAGCCATCGACGAGGGCAAGGGCAACCGCCAAGCCATCAACGCCGCCGACGGTGCTGTCCGGCGCACGCAGGCAGATACTGCCGTCACTGCGATGGCAAAGATCGAGAAGGGCGGTCGCTTCGCCAAGATGTGGACCCAATTCTTGTCCTGGTTCCTGTCACTCGGCTCGATGCGAGCGTCCGCAATGCGTCGCGCGACACTTGCCCGGAGACAAGACGACGGCACGCGTGCCATGTGGGTCGTGCGCGTAGTCATGTCGAAGGAGGCAATGGCCGGGTTCTTCACCCTGTTCATCGGCGAACTCATCGCAACAGCTTTCCGCGCAGAGGATGACGAGGAGAAAGACGCGCTCGACACATGGCTGATCGACCCGCTGCTGATGACAGCGCTGGCGATACCACGTTCGCTAGGCCCCGTCGGCGCCTTCGCCGGCACGATCGGTGCTCGGGCGGTTCCGCTCGTCGTGCCGTCACTGTCTCGTGACCTCGCCTTCCAGCAGCGTATGCCTGACCCAGCTGCTATCGCCATCATCGACCAGATAGGCCGCACCGCAGCGAACTTGCTCAAAGACGGCGCCGACCGCTCCGACGTGCTCAACTCAATGGAGCTCGCAGCTAAGATGGTCGGCATACCGCTGCACGTAATCACGCAGCGCTTGCGCCGGGGCTTCGACCTCTTCGACGAAGAAAAGATCGAGCCCTCTGCCATGTCTGCTTTCACGGGGCGGCGCTAAGTTATAGCACTTCCCAGTCAGCCTCAAGCCAGCGCCTAACGGTGCCGGGCTTGAGCCCAGTTAGCTTCGAGAACCCGCGAACCAGCCGCACCCTGACGTGAGGCATGGGTGAGTGCTTTGCCTTCATCAGTGAGTAGAGATGTGCACGGGAGACGCCAAGCTCCTTGGCTAGGGCGCGCTTCGACATGGGCGGCTCTGTGTCGATGCGGTTGTGCACTACCGCGCGGCCTACAAGATCAGCGAACTTTGTGTTGGTATTCATCCTTGGAACCTCTGGCCTCGGTATCCTTCAGCTACGAGCGGGAGGCCCGCTGCCCATGCTGGTAAGTCACAGATAAGCCGCTCGAACTGGCCGACGTCGCCGGCGCCAGTTGGCACCTCGGCGGCGATCGAATCATGCACATGCAGGATTGGCTGGTAGATTGTGTCGCGGAGGGTGAGCAGCGCGTGCGCCAAGCAGTCGCGAGCAACTGCTTGGGTCACGTTCTCAGCCAGCTTCCCTCCATATGTCTCCTCTTCGCGCATGCCGGCGGCGCCAGCGGACATGAACTTGATCGCGGGCACCTCGAACGTCTTGGTCTCTACGCGCCCGTCTTCGCGGACTACGGGCACGACCTTCTCCGACAACTCGATACGGGGCGCGTGATACCAGAGGTGCCGGCCGCTGGGTAGCCGGATCGTCACGGCGGAACCCGTGTGGCGCACTGTCAGTTTACCTACCCGGCCGCACGATCCGTAGCCGTGTTCGACAGCGCCTCTGACGGCTGCTTCGAGCAAGAACCAGAAGTCGACGACGGGCTTGTTAGCGTCGCGCCATGCACGCTGTATACGCCGGGCCTCCTTCAGCCCGAGCGGCGAGCCCCAAGCCTCCGCAGTAGCCGCGAACTTCAGTGCCCCCATGCCGTAACCTAGCGCGAGCTCCTGCACCTTGCCCAGCTGGCGATTGGTGCTGCCGATGTTCTGCGCAGCGCGCACGTATATGTCGACACCTTGGCGGAACAGGCCCAACTTGGCTTCGTCGCCGGCCAGCCAGGGGAGGACGCGCGCCTCGATCGCGGAGTAGTCCGCAGAGATCAGATCGTGCCCTGGCGGCGCGCACACCAACGAACGCAGGCTCTGCGACAATGCGTCAAGCGGTGACCAGACGGCGTCGAGTGACTCCAGGTCGCAGCTGTCAATCGCCATCCCGCATAGCTCCTGCACCGCGCGAGGGCGGCGGTCTTTGCGAAGGTTGTGCAGCTGCAGCACCCGGCTCGACCAGCGCCCGGTGTGCGCGGCGTGATAGGCGAACAGGCCGCGGGCTCGGCCGTCACTCGACAGCACGTCGGGTAGGCGCTTGAGCTTGGCCAACGATGTCAGCTTGCCCGTCTCTGTGCGGATCTCGCAGACCTCGCGCACGTCTTCGGGCAGGTCATCGCGCGCCAGCAGTTTCTCGACAGCTACCTTGTTGACGCTTTCGTCTTCGTCGATCAAGCCGCGAGAGTGAAGCCAGCGGCGGAACGCGGGGTGGCCTTTCACGCTGGTGAGCTCACCGCCCGTGAGCTCCGTTACGCGCTCGGTCAGTTGCTGTTCGCGCTTCGCCGCTAGCTGCGACATCGAGCGAGCGCGGCCAGTGTCTAAGTAGACGCCACGTTCGTTGATGTCCTGGTCGCACTGCCAGACTAGGTGCTCAGTGGTCGTCAGTGCGGGCAGGCGGTAGTAAGCCACGGCCGTTGTGATGACGTCCATGGCGCAGTAACGCTCCAGCCGCGCTATGTTCTCTGGTGTCTCGTGCGGTCGACGCCAGCCCCCACCGGGCAGCGGCTCGGTCACGGTCATCTGTCGCATCAAGCGGTTACCCTCGCGGTCTTTCGTTAGACCATCACTACCTATGGCTAGCATCGCGTGCGCTAGCTTGGCTGGCAGTGCAGACGCTACAGAGTTGGCCTGTGCGTCGCGCCACTGGCTTTTGTCGATGTCGGGCCAGCCGTAGCGCGGGCCGAGTATGTGGCGATGGATCGCGCGCTCGAACCCTGCGTTCCAGCAGACGACACGACCGCCAGCCCTTATGAAGGACGCCAGATGCGCCGGGAGCCGGGCGCCAGGGCGCCAAGCGTCGACAGCACCTTCGGGGCTGGAGCCGGCGCCTACGCAGTGCACGGCCATCATCGCGAGGTAGACGTGGGTGCTGGGGTGCTCCGCGTATACGTCAGCGGTGACGGCCCGAAGGTCCAAGAATGACGCAGTCTCTACGTCTAGCACGAGCCAATCGCGGACGGGGTCTAGGTCGAGCATAAAAGAAGGCGGCAGGGTAGTAACCACGCAACGGTTTGGAGGGGGACCGCGCGCGGCGTCACCCTGCCGCCAGGTGTGCTAGAACAGATCGGACCCCTCGTCGGAGTCGCCCGCCGCCTTAAGCTCGTCGGGTAGCTTGAGCTCTAGCCGGTCGCCGAAGCCCTCCTTCGCCGACTTCTTGCCGCCGCCAAGCCGCTCGTCGTCAGCGACGAACATCACGTTGTCGAGTGAGACTAGGCACAGCTTGCCGCCCTTCTTCGACTCCCAAGCCAGCAGTGTCAGCTGGAACCTGCACCAGCAGCCAGCGTAGACTTTGTCTTGGTCGATGATGTCGTTGAAGTCTTTGTCGACGACGTTGGGTCGCTCCTTCGACCAGCTGTTGACGAAGTGCCAGCCGGCGAACTGGTCCTTGAACCACTTGTTTTCCGAGCACTTTTTCAGCGGCAGCTTGGCCATCTCCATGGCCGACAGTTGCGACTTCCAGTCGGCGCCGAACTTCGCGACCATCGCTTCCGACATCGCGTCCGCGATCTTCTTGGCGTCGCCAGTGCTCGGTGGAATGAGCAAGACGCATTCGTAGCGGTCGCGCTCGGCCTGGCGCGTGCCGGCCTGGTCCTTCATTTCGCGCTTCTTGAACAGGTAGGGGAAAGAGATGCGAACAGGGTCGGTGACGACCTGTATGCGAGTTACTTCGTTGGATGTTGCCATTGTTGCGTATCGTTTCAATTAGAGAGGAAATGCCGTCGGCTTAAACTCTGGCCGGCGATCAGAGACAGGCACCAGCAACGCTCCGCGCACTGGCTTGTGTGTTATGGGGGACGTAGTCGCCTTGGCTTGCTTCTTGGTCAACCCGCCAGCTGCCAGCCGACGTTCGGCTTCTGCGGGTGATGCCAGCTTAGTGACTAGCGGATCGATGCCGAGGTCGCGCAAGTATGTTTCGGCTTGCGACTCGTCAGAGAACGCGCGCAGCCCAACCTTCTGCACTAGCTTGAGCCCAGGGTAACCCTTGCCCATCTCGGCGCGCTTGCGGGCGTGCGTCTCTACGTCATCGAGCCAGCGCTTGACCTCGGGGGCCGCCAGGACGAGCTCTGCGACGCGGTCGTCGGTCAGGGCGTCTACAGAGGGCCTTCCCGAGAACGCCTCCTGGGCGTCAGCTAGGCGCGTCTGCCGGCGGGCGGCACAGGTGGCCTTGATCGGGCAGAACTGGCAGTGATCGCCCGGCTGGAACCGAGGCGCAATGTGTGTCGAGACCGCGGCCGCCGTCACTACGTCCACGACTTGGTCGAGCTCGGCGCGCGTGTAGACGTGCTCGCGCCAAGGCTCACCGAGCCGGTGCCTGGGCTGCACGATGCCGGCGGTGATTCGCTCGACGGAACCGAGAGAGTGCGTAGATAGTGCCGCGCCCGCGTAGATGGCCAGCTGCACAGAGTCGGCGTTGACGTAGACGCCGGCGCCCATCTTCAGGTCGATGACGACAAGGTGCCTGCCATCGGCGGATAGTATCATCGCGTCCGCAGTGCCCCATATCTCGTCGGTCAAGCGCACCCTCTGCTCGACGAGGAGCTCGCCGCCGTGCACGTCATGGGCAAACCGCACCGCGTCCAGATATGTCTGGAGGTGGTCGGCGGTCTCTTCGTCGAACTCGAAGCGGCCGCAGTCTGACGACCGGCCAAGATAGGACGACGCGTCCTTGCCAGCGTCGAGAGCGCGCGCCGCGATGTCGTGGCAGAACGTGCCGAAGTCGGCGGCTTCCGACGAGTCGTCCGGTGCGCCAGCGCACGCCTGGGGCGCCGCAGTGCAGACCATCCAGCGGTGCGCGCTAGATGGCGATAGCTTGGCGTGAGCCGCCACTAGAGGAGATCCCCTTGCTGCGCGCCACGCAACCCGTCAAGGACGGCGCGGAACTTGGGCAGGTCGTCGTCGCTCGCATCCTGCAGGCGGGGCAGCGCCG
>TARA_R110002110_G_scaffold26365_2_pt1 | contig 15165 bp, 16 predicted proteins | sample TARA_R110002110 | Tara Oceans TARA_R110002110 (sample SAMEA4397330) | marine metagenome | biome: Polar Biome; feature: [SRF] surface water layer (ENVO:00010504); material: water (ENVO:00002006), including particulate matter (ENVO:01000060) such as... | depth 5 m
GCGCCGCGGTTCCAGCATGATAATCCGGCCCCCCTCGCGCCACGGGGCATCCAGAAGTCTTAAGGGAATGCGCGTGGTTTTCCCCGCGCCCGGTGCAGCCTGAACCACTGCGTTAGGGGTATGTTCAAGGCTTGCGCAGAGTTCCGGTAATATGTCGTCGATCGGCAGTCTGGTCATGATAGCGGATCGTGTGGTTCGCGCCAGACTGCCTGCACCGCCATCCGTTCCTGTATTCTGCCTCTAAACTGACACCGCTACATCGACGCCGCTGCGGCTTCGGCCGCCGGTACCACGTCGTAGGCGTAAAGATGTTTGCGGAATTCGGCGTGAGCGGCCAGTTCGGCATCGCGCATGTCCAGATCGGTATATTCCGACATTGAATCCACGCGCAGCCCGTTCTGGCGCGCGCCCAGTTGCACCTCCGCGACCCGTTCGCGCCGAAGCTTTTCGTATTTCTGCAGCGCCGCCGGCGCACCGGCCTTGTCCGTCCGGCTGAGGAGGATCGCGAGTGCCATGCCGTCTTCCATCGCCTGGTTCGCGCCCTGGCCTAGATGCGGCAGCATCGGGTGGGCGGCATCGCCGAGCAGCGTCAGGCGGCCCTTGGTCCAGGTTGGCAGTGGCTCGCGGTCGTACAGTGCCCAGCGGAACGTATGGTCGACCTGTTCCAGCAGATGTTCGATGCGCGGATCCCAGCCCTTGAACTCGGCGCGCAGCTTGTCGGGATCGCCCGGCGCGGACCACGATTCCTTCATCTCCTCGTCGGTCGGCACGAAGCCGACATAATTGACCATCTCTCCGTGGCGCACGGGAAAGACAAGGAAGTGCTTCGACGGCCCGGCCCACATGAGCCAGCGGTCGACCGGCCAGTCAGGCAACCGGTCGCGCGCGACAAGACCGCGATAGCTGATCGTGCCGTGGAACACCGGTGTCGACGGCGGAAACACGTTGGGCCGCAGGCTGGAATGAATGCCGTCGGCGGCGACGACAACATCCGCCTCGATCGTCGTGCCGTTGTCGAACGTCACGGTCGCCGCGTCGTCGGTCTGCGTGAACTCGGTGCCGCGATGGCCGCAATGGATAATTCCTTCGGGCAGTGGCGCGGCGAGGAGGTCGACGAAATCGGCCCGGTGCATGCCGTATGTCGCATTCCAGCCGGTTGCATCCTCAACCTGGACGGGGGCGATGTGCGTGCCGTCATGGCGAAGGTATTCGGATCCTTCGCCGACCAGCGCGCCCCATTTTTCCACCGCGTCGCCGAGCCCGACCCGCTGGAGCTGGCGCACGCTGTTCGGTGTGACGTAGAAACCGGCACCGACCTCACCCAGTTCCGGCGCCTGCTCATAAACGGTCACTTCGAGCCCGTGCGCGATCATGGCGTTGGCGGCGAACAACCCTCCGATACCCCCTCCGATGATGGCAATCCGTGGCTGTGTTTTCGACATTGTTTTACTCCGGGGAATCTCTGTGTCAGGAGCGACCGCTCCCATTCTTACAATACTATGGGACGGTGCCGGAGCAAATCGGGCAAGGTCGATTAAACGCCGTTGCTAACCCACCGGCTTGGAACCCGCCGAAGGGTCGCCAGAAATCTTTGTGTCGTCCCGCTTCATACCGGTTCCGGGTACGCCGGAACGCGAATCCTGCCAGCGATGGTTTCGTATCCCCGGCCAGGTCGCCGTGCGGCGTGCCGGGACTCCGATCTAGCCTCGTCCGCCAAACCAGGTCTGTCCGTTCCGGAATTTTTCGTAACCGTTCGGGTCGTCGAGAATTGTCAGGGCGTTCCGGTATCTGTCCGCAACGTCTTTCGCGCCAGAATGTTCTTCCAGCGCCGCCGCGCTGGCGTCGGCCAGGGCTTTCATCTGCGAGAGAATAAGGCGTCGGGGTTCGCCTTCTTCGTGGCGGGCGGCAATCTCCGTCAGACATGCGATCATATGCAGGGTGACGTTCCGGTCGGTACACACGTATTGTCGCGATTGTTCCAGGATACGCGATGCGAACCGCTCGAAAGTGACCGGGTAAATGCGCACCGGGCCGGATTGATCGGTATCTGCCTTTTCGTATTCATGGTCCATGAAGCATACGAGGCCGACTTTCAGCCAGTCGATACATGTTATCGCGGTGAACGGATCATTGATCCCGGGCGACAGGGCGCGGGCAATGATTTCGACCAGTTCGTCGGCCAGAAAAAGCACGTTCTGATGCGGAGTGCGGCGTCGGCCGAGAGCGAAACATGCGCGCAGGTCTCCAATCGTCTCACGATCGGGCTCGTCAGGCGACCAAACGTCGAGCACCGTGTCTCCGACAATGACGAAATCGCCGGGCCTGTACTGTACCCGCACCAACAGGCCCTTGGCATCGGCAACCTTAAAGAGCCGGCCTTCGTCAAGCGTCTGGATATACCCTTCGTCCAGGCCATCGACACGGGTGTGTTTCATCGCGGCAATGCGGTCTTCCCACGTCTGATTGGATTGTTCCTGTTCCGCATGGATCGTTTCGGGGTCCGGGAACAGGTTGGTGATCTCGTTTTTCAACTGTCTGCCGATCCGGGCAGTCATATTGCTGACATTGATCGTTTCGGGGACGTGGTGGAAAAAGTAGATGAGAAAACCCACAGATGTCAGCGCAAGCGCCAGTGCCATCAAAATCGAAAGGTGCGGTACGAACGCGTCGAACGATGCCGCCGAATTACCGGACGACGCTTCGTGCACGATTCTGAGCACGAGCAGGCAATACACAAACGTGCCGATAAACACGCCCAGGGTGATCTGGTTGCCGCGGTCGCGCATGAAATTGCCGATCAGGCGGGGACCGAAATTCGCACTGGCGTAGGAGACTGCAACCACCGTTATCGAAAAGGTGACGCCGGCAACCCCGATAATCGATCCCGCGATGATCGTCAGTACGGACCGTGCCCCCGTCGTGCGGGTATCGGTGAGCCAGTCGATCCCGCCGAGCCACCGGGCACCGTATCTTCCGTCCAGCAGGGGCATGACGATGGACAGCAGGATTGCCGCAATCACCATGCAACTGGGGAAAAACCAGTAGCTGGCCCGTATATCGGACAGAAATTTCGTCAGATTGGCGTACATCGGAATCCGGGCATCGCTCTGTGATCGATTAACGTCGCTGCGGCAGAATTGGCGCAGCCCTAGCGTAAAATTGTCAGAAAGTCTGTACTAAACTAATACGTATGTACCTACACAAAGTTCCCGCGTACTGAAGTCACAAGGCGGCATTTCTTTTCGTCGCAATTGCGTTTTTCAACAAAAAAATCCAAATTAGTTCGGCGTATGACCACAATAGAATTTCGCCATCAAACGGGGCTCGTCTTTGTCCAGCGCTGAGGATTTGTCCGACGGCAGCGTCGCCGCAAACCAGTTCCGCGAGGCTGCTTTACAGTCATCGGGTGTGCTGCTTGCGGTCGATCTGGCCCGGCTGCGCGTTCAGGCTGCGAGCGCGAATGCCGGAGAGCTGATCGGGAAACCGGTAGACGACCTGATCGGCCAATCGATTGCATCGATCTTCGGCAAGGCGGAATCCGATCGTCTCAAGTCGGTTGAGGATGACGACCTGCCGCCCGGCAGCCTGCGTCCTCGTCGCCTGCAAACCCGCCACGAAGACGGCAATGGCCGCGAGATCGATTGCCTTGCCCATCGCAGTGGCGATTTCGTGTTGCTGGAGCTGTTTGACCCTCAGGAAACAGCGCTGGATAGCCCCGATGCCCGCGCCCGCTTCCGCGATATTATCTTCGCCGATGTCGATAGCGCGGACTCGATTCCTGATCTATGTCAGCGGACGGCGGACCGGTTGCGCGATTCCATGGGATTGAATGGCGTTGGCATATACGGGTTCGATCCCGCCGGAAACGGACAGATTGTCTGCGTGTCGAATGATGGCGTTTACAACTTCCCCTCTGACGGCATACGTGCATCGCGCCTGCCGGACGCTGTAAGGCGCCCACTGGAACGCACGCGGATCAGGCTGGTGAGTAATTTCGGCAATGAAGGGGTGAGTGTCGTCACCGCACCGGACTCGGTCGGACAAATTGACCTGTCCAGTGCCTTGCTGCGCGCTTTTTCGGCGGAGGATGAGGCATATCTGGCGGATTTTGTCCCGGCGAAAGGCTTTCTGGTGATGCCGATTATTGTCGACAAGCGACTGTGGGGCGTCGTCATGTGCCTCAATACCGAGGAATTTCGCCCGCCGCTGGTAGATCTGCGTTTGTACAGCTTTGCGACCCAGGTTCTGACATCGGGCGTCGCGCGGCTCGAGGCATCGGGGCGTCTTTTCGCCTTCCGCAATGCGCGGAATATCGCCGACAAGCTCGAAAGTCATGCTAGCGAAAGCCTGACAATGGTCGAAACTATCGAGGAAGTCGGTGAAGACCTTCTGGATACATTCGGCTTCGAGCAGGCACTGCTTCGTATCGATGGGAAACAAACCGGGATCGGCGTGCAGGATGGGGCGGAGAGCGATCTGACGAATCTGAGGGAATGGGCGGAAAACGGGATTGCCATTATCGATTCGAAATCGCCGAAGGAAGCTCTTGTCGCGTTGTCTGACAACCCCAATACGGAGGCGGCCTATCTGAGCCTTTCCGACGACGGCTCGGACTACCTGTTCCTGGGGCGGCGGGATTACGGGCTGAACTATCTTCGTGGGAGGTCCGGCAAAAAACTTCAATCCTGGCGACCGCTTTCCACGACAACCGAAATGGATGCGCTGCAGCCTTTGCGCCGCTCGCTGATGGCGCTCCTGAATGCGGAACGAGCGCGCTATCTGACGGCCGAGAATTTGCGCGCCGAGACGACGTCCGCGCGACTCCGCTCGGAAATGTTGAACCTCGACCGGAACACCACGCTCAGCGAGCTTGCGGGCAGCCTCGCGCATGAGATGAACCAGCCATTGACGGCGATCTCGAATTTCGTGGGCGCCTGCAAGGTCGAGCTGGAAAATTCCGGGCTTGATGTGCCTCAGGGTATTCTTGAACTGATGGACGACACGGTTGAGGAAGCGGCGCGGGCCGGAGCCTTGCTCAGTCGTCTCCGCCGTTTTGTCGAAACGGGCGAAACTGTCCGCGTAGCGCTGGATCTGAACGAGGTTGTTCAGCACGCGGCAATCCTGGCGCATGAAACGGTGCTTGCCGATGACGTTTCGCTGGAATTCCGGCTTGATGACTTCCTGGCGGAGGTCCATGCCGACCGGATGCAGATTGAGCAGGTCGTATTCAATCTTGTCCGAAACGCTATCCAGGTGCTTGACGGCGAGGACAGGGGAAAAGTCGTGGTAACCACCGGCACCGACAAAACCGGCAAGGTCCGCACGACCATCGCGGATTCGGGGCCCGGTGTACCGAAAAGCAGCGAAAACTATCTTTTCCAGCCATTGCAGCCCGGGTCGGGCGGGGGAATGGGGATGGGGCTGTCGATCTGCCGAAAGATTGTCGAAGCCCACGGTGGCCGGATCGATTATACACGCAATGACAACTGGACCGAGTTCAGCTTTATACTGCCGGTCCATAACGAGAAACCTGAGAATGCCTGATACACCGAGGGCCTACGTTGTCGATGACGATACCGCCGCCCTGAAATCCTTGCTGGCGCTCCTGCGGGCGCACCGGATAGACGCCGCAGGATTTGCGTCTGCGGAGGAATTCCTCGAGGCCTACGATCAGCGATGGTGTGGCTGCGTGGTTCTGGACGTGCGCATGCCGGGCATGAGCGGCATCGAATTGCTGGCATCACTGAAAGAGATGGGCTCCAGTCTTTCGGTCATTCTTGTGACGGCGTATGGCGATGTATCCCTCGCGGTCGAGGCGATGAAGGCGGGTGCGCTGGATTTTTTGGAAAAGCCCTATTCCCAGGAACAGCTGCTCGCGGCTTTGGAGCGGGGCTTCGATGCCGGTGACGCGGCAGCCAGAAAATCCGAATTACGGGCCGAGGCGCGCGAGAAACTTGAAAAACTCACCAATCGGGAAAAGGAAGTCCTTGAGCTTCTTGCGCAGGGGATGACAAGCAAGGAAATCGCGCTCAAATTCGGCAGAAGCCCGCGTACGGTTGAGGTTCACCGGAACCGAATCCGCGAGAAGACCGGCGCCCAGACGCTATCGGACCTGGTAAGACTGATTGGCGCAGCATAAACGGCTAGCGATTCAACAATATTGAGCCGCGATGGGCGAAGTTTCGCGGTTTGGCCAAGATTTGGGCCAAAAATAGGGGTTTATTGCCTCATCCGAGATTAAATGACGGCAAAATACGTATTTTCTTCGGATATCCCTATTCATTTTGCCAAACTATAATTATTGCATCCTTGTAACTGATTTAGTTGGTTTGTCGCGATGCTTGCTCATTCTTCGGACCGTGAATCGCGGTCTGGCCGTCCGGGCCTGAAAGACCCGAACCGTGAAGGTTCGGTTGATGATCAGATTGAAAAAGTACTGGTCTGTTCCGAGTCGTTGGCGGAACGGCGCAAACTGCTGGGATATTTCAGTCAGCTGGGCGCGCCTGTGATACTGTGTTCCAAGCCCGAAAAAGCCGCCGACAAGCTTGCTGACGATATCGGGCTGCTGGTGGTCAACGCATTCGACTGCGCGTGGTCCGTTGGCAGATGGATCGATTTCGTCGCGCGTCACCCGGAGAATATTCCCGTTATTTTTATCCACCAAACCAGCTCCGCCAGGGACTGGTTGCCCGATGACAGCAAGGTCGAAACCAGCGGCGAGGTTTCGCTGGTCCATGTAACCGAATCCGGCTTTCGCACTTTGTGCGACGACGGGATTCTGGGGATCCGCGACAGAATTGTCGCGTGGTACGGAGATACGTAGGGACTACGTAGGTGATCGATACGAATTCATGTCCGTGGGGCTTTCGATCATTGTTCAATCACAGATAGCGACCCGGGTGATGGCGTCGCTGTCCTCCAGAAGTCGGCGATTGCCGTTCGACAGGAATTTAGGAGACCAGACATGTCGGGGACCGATCTTGAAATCCTGATACCGAAACTCAGGCGCTTTGCTCGCGCTCTGTACTGTAACAAGGCCGATGCGGACGACGCTGTCTGCGATAGCCTCGAAGCCGCCATGGAAGCCGGTCAGATTTCCGGCGACGAGATTATTACGACGGAACTATGGTTATTCAACGCCTTGATCGCCGGCGCGCGCCGGCGCTTCGCGAGCGATGGCGGAAAACCCGTCGCTTTGCCCGCCAGTGTCTATCCGACCGATATCGAGCAGGCGATGGCAGGTCTCACCGTCGAGCACCGCGCTGTCGTGGCGCTGCATATCCTGGAAGGGGTTGGTCTGGAGGACACCGCCGACGTTCTGGGTACGCCCATGACGGACGTTCGCGACACTCTCGATACTGCGCGAGAACATCTCGCCAATAGCGCGAATCTCCTGTCGACCGGAACGCCCACCTATCCCGTTGGAAAGGACCGTCTCGGTTCCGAGTGGCGGGCCTCCTGAATCTTGTCCGTCACGCCCATCCGGCAGGGTGTGACGGACAGCTTATCGCTCTGATGGAAGTCCGGTAAATCCTACGACGCACTGACCGAACCAAGGTAACTGCCTGAGTCCCGCTGGTGGCCGGCGCGACGATCACCACCATTTTCTCGTTCAGTCTGAATTTCGATTATCTGAGCACCGCCCGCTTTGTCGACGATGCGGTCCAGCAGGTCCCGCATTTTTGGCGGAACCGGTTCCAGGAGCGTTGCGTCGAACGCCGCGCGTAGTCGATCGTCGATCGATTGAATCCGGTGCTCGGACTTGTCTCGTCTTGCTACCTGGCTGGAGTTGCAAACTTTTACGGACATCAAGTTTTCTCCTTCTTCGGGCGGCGTCATGAGTGATCGCCGCGCATACAAATGGTCAACGATTGGTGGGGCGGATCGTTCCGGCATCATGCGCAAAATGCATGCAATTGCAGTTACTCCTCCTCCGCTTCCGAGCTCAGCAGATCGGCCTGCGGCATTTCCCGACGTTCTTTGGCGATCTCCCGCTCAAGATGGTCGTCGCGGGTGATATCCATCGTTTCCTCGGCACCTGTCGGGTCTATGGGGTTGCGAACCGGGGCGGTCGTTGCTGTTGCCGGTAAGGTCGTCGGGACTTCGTTCTCGTTCATGAGTTTAAGACGGTAAATCGGCTCGGGCAGATCGAAATCGGCGGCCTCGAAGGCGGCTTTGACCCGACGAATAGCCTCGCCGCGAACCTTGTTAAGAGAAAATTCCTGCTGATCCACCCAGCCGACGATCTGCATGACCACGTTGGAATCACCAAGCGCCTGTATCCAGGCATCTGGTTCCGGTTTGTCAAGAACGCCGTTCATGTCGGACAGAATCTCTATTGCCAGTTTACGTGCTTCGATCAGATCGACATCGACGCCGATCCCGATATCGAAGTCGAAGCGGCGTTCGGGCTTCCGTGAATAGTTCACGAGCGGGTTTTTTAGAACGTCCGCGTTCGGAATGCGGACGTGGTTGCCGCTTAGTGTCATCAACACGGTTGCGCGGGACGTTAACCGGACGACGTGACCTTCGTAATCCAGCACGACTATATGGTCGAACGGAGCGAAAGGCTGACGCAGGCTGAGTAGTAACCCGGCGACGTAGTTCTCCAGGGTTTCCTTTAATGCGAAACCGAGAACGATGCCCGTTGCGCCAGCCGCGCCCAGGACAGCTCCGATCAGGGACGTCGCATCGAGAATTTCGAGCGCCAGCACAAGCCCGATGACGATGATAACGACATGTGCCGTCTGGGTCAGGATTTGGTGCTGGAAGGGGTTCGTTGTGATCCGGTCGAATGCCCGCGATCGCCGCAGAATCAACCGCGCGGTCCCGACAAAGGCGGCAAAGACGACGATCGCCACAACCAGCAGCGGCAAAAAAACCAGGAACTCCGTCAGGCGCTCGGCCAGACGATCGTATACGGCGATGGTCTGATACCAGGCATCAGGAGCGGTTTGACCGATTTCCCGTTGCGTGCCTGGCGCGGTCGCTGTCTGGGCCATTACACGGGTCTGCGCTCCGCCGCCGCCGGCGACTAAAAATCCCATCACCGCCGCCGCACTGCGTCCTGGTGAACAGACAATGCGGACGAGCATGGATCTCATGTCCGACAACGCCTAATCGTCTTGTCCCGGACGAAGCAACCCGACAATGACGCCGAGGGCCACGGCGGTGAGCGCGGCCGACCCGGGCGACTTCGAGACTTTTAACATGATCTCCCGGGTGGCCAGGTCTGCCAGTTCCCGGGTTTCATGAATGGTTGGCTGTGGCTGGGCTGGCGGTACGGAGCGGCTGCGCGGCGATCTGCGGCGCGACATCGCAACCGCGATGATCAGCAGGCCGGCCAAAGCAAGGCCGCCGGCAACGCACAGCGCCGCCGCCGGTGCCGGCATGCGGGTTTCCAGCCACATATACCCTGCTGCTATGGCGAACCCGCTCGCACATGCGATGAACACCGCCGCCAGGACCAGAATCCCGGCGGTCACGACGGTTTCCCGCACGCTGTCACGTACATTCAGGACTTTGGCGTAAGCCGTTTCAAGACTGGAAAGGATAGTCATGTGCGGTCCCGGACAGGCTTTTTCAGCGCTTGCGGATGAGCTGGGAGATCAGCAGACCGGCGCCGAAGGCGACCAGGAGGCTCTGGAAGGGGCGCTCGCGCACGGTGTTTTCGACCGCTTCGGCACCCTGCTTCCCTTTCTCCCCGATCTGGCGGGCAGTGGCTTTCGCGCCGTCGCGGACATTCTCCGCCGCTTCGCCGGCACGGGCCTTGATATCTTTCGCCATCGACTGGCCGATGGACGAGACATCCTTGCTCAGCTTGTCGATCGATCCGCGAAGTTCTTCGAGATCTTTTTTCAGTGTTTCATTTTCGGTAGCCATGTTTATTCCTCATCTGGTCTGAATAAGGTGGACGCGCGGAATATTCCGCGCTGTTCGGATAAAATCCTGATCAATCCGCAGCGTCTTCGATCGCACGGCCTGTATCCTTGACCGCTTCGTCGACAGCTTCGCCGGCTTTTTCGGCAGGTCCCTTGTCTTCGCAGGCCGTCAGCGCGAGGGCCGGCACCGCCAGCAGTCCCACTGTCAGGGCGGGCGCCAAAATGCTTCTGAGTTTGCGCATGATAAAGATCCTTTCGGTTCTGGTTTGATCCGTCGGGGGAGTAACGCGCCACCGGCCGGATGGTTCCATGGCACCGCAATTTAATCCGACCGGCATAATCCGCCGGCGATTGGACCTGAATTGAACGTCGTCGGAACCGATACGCCGATTGAGCGTTTTCTTCCCGTCATGAACCAGCAAGGAAATTTCGTTATGGGTGGAATTATTTATCTCGTCGGCCTGATCGTCGTGATCATGGCTTTGTTGTCGTTCCTCGGACTCCGGTGAGGGTATGGCGATGGAAAACACAAGTGGAAGCGTCGGGGCAACCGTTGTTACCGACGCCGAATCATCCCGGAGCCTCCGCTCATACGTGGACTGGCCTGCCATCATTGCGGGTGTTGTAACGACCTGGGCAATTACATCGGTTCTCGCAACGTTTGGATCGGGGATCGGCCTGACAATGACGGGCGCGCCTTGGGATCCCAACATGTCGGCAGGGTGGTTCCTCGCCGCCGGCGCGCTCTGGTTCATCTGGGTACAGATTTCCAGTGTTATGGCGGGCGGCTATCTGGCCGGGCGCTTGCGTCATCGATTCACCGACGCCACGGAGCATGAGATCGAAATGCGCGATGGCGCACACGGGCTTCTCGTCTGGGGCGCCAGTGTTCTGGTCGGTGCGGTCGTCGCCATCAGTGCCGTGTCCGGCGGTATCTCTGCCGTCACGAACAACACCGCGGCAGTGGCTGGCAGCAATATCGACCGCGGACCGGTCGACAGTGCCGTCGAACGGTTGTTTCGCCCCGTTATAACGTCCGACGCCTCTGCGGTTCGGGGCCTGTCTCCTACTGCTTCGGCTGCCGCGCGCAACGATGTCGGCCGGATCGTCGCGTTGGCGGTTCCCGAGGGCGAAATCGCTAATAGCGATAAGCAGTATATCGCCAGGCTCGTGGCCGTTCATACAGGGCTTCCGCAAGCCGGAGCACGTGCAAGGGTCGACGGTCCGTTGGCTGCGACCGTATCGGACATGCAGGCCGCTGCCGAAACGGCCCGGAAAACCGGCATTATTGCAGCCTTTCTGACCGCGGCTACGCTGTTGGTCAGCGGCATCGCCGGCTGGTGGGCGGCGGGTGTCGGCGGTCGTCATCGCGACGAGAATGTCGATCTCGTTAAATGGTTCAGGTTTCGCTGAACCCGGCTCTGGCTGAACCCCGCTCTAAAGGAGAAAGACCATGGGTTTGTTTATACTTTGGCTACTTGGCCTCCCGCTCTCGGTGGTGATCATTCTCGCCTTGCTGCTCTGAGCACAGGCATCGCCTGTCCTCAAGAACCCCGCCATTCTTGGCGGGGTTCTTTTTTGGCCGTAAGGGCTTGCCGGATGGCGGGCAACCGGCAGATGAATGCCCGGTCTTCCGGTCTCGAGGGGTGTCTTCTGCGCGCCGGTACGGTTCAATTCGGAGCAGGCGCGCTGTGCATGTCGTACAGGCGGGGCGATCGGATCGCCCCGACAGTTTGACGGGCGGGATGCCCCGGCCGCTCCGGCAGCGCGGTGGCCGCTATCGATGGCTGGCTGGACATTAAGACGCTGGGAAACCGCCGGTAAAAAACGCGATACCAAAAAGCCGCCCCCGAATTCAATCGGGAGCGGCTTTCGCTTCCCCGCCTTTCGAAAGCGGGAAATGCCGACGTCAGTTGGTGGTTGTGGTCGTCCGCGTTACGGGCTGCACCGCGCGAATACGGATCTCTACCCGGCGGTTGGCCGCTTCGGCAACGCCATCGGCTGTCGATACCGCGGTATCGGTTTCGCCTTTGGCGACAATGTCGACGTCGTCCACGTCGGCGACCATCATGCCGCGTTTGCGGAGTTCGGTCATCACAGCAACTGCACGCCTCTGCGACAGTGCCCGATTGTAGTCCGATGCACCGGCGCGGTCGGCATGGCCAATCACGTTGAGTTCGATCGCCTTTTTATCTTCGAACGTGTTGACGAACCGGTCCAGCTTGGAGATGGCCTCAGCCGACAGCTCTGCGCTGTCAAAGGCAAAGAAAACCCGTTCGACGGCGCGCTGGCCGACATTCACCGTATTTGTTGTGGTCGTGGCAACGACCTTCGGCGTCATGGCCGCTTTAAGGACGTTCAGCGCAGCGTAGAACTCCGCCTTGCAGGCAGCGATGTGATCCCACTGGTGGTTCTCTTCCTGCTGTTCAATCCAGCAATCGTATTTCGCCTGGGCCTTTGCGGCTTCCACCGGCGCGGCGGTGCGTCCGCCTTTCGCGAGCGCATCGACAAGATCTGCGCGGGCCGTCGTCAATTCGCCGACATATTTTTCTTTCACGCGCCAGTTGCCGACTTCCTCCGGCATCACCGACTGACCGCTATTGGCAACGATTGCTTTGTCGGCGAAATACTCCGCGTCGATCCAGTCATACATCTGGTACGCTTCGTACGTCGCGAAGGCCTTGTACTCGCGGGCGAGATTTGCCGAAAAGCTGTCGCCGGCGAAACTCTCTTTCTGGATAGCTTCAACGTCGTAAACGAAAAACGCACTGGCGCTCGTCGCATAAAGCAATGCGGCGCTGGACGCCGCAACCATGAGTGATTTCTTGAACATTTATTGGCTCCTCAATGTAAAATTCAGTAATCGCCACCCGACAATCGGGTGATGGCGAATGGGTGGATGATCGGACGCTTGTGCTGCCGGACGTATGTTTATGGTCCTGTTTTCGCCTTGTCGGACATCCGCTTTCTGACCCGCTCGTTGAAAGAGCGACATTGATGAAGCGTTTGTCGGCGCGATTGGTTCCCGTTTTTTTGCATTTGCCAGACCGACTTCGGGAAGATGACGTTCGGGAAGCGTTCGTTGCCGAGCGTATCTGACGGCCCCCGACAGCTAATTTTCCTTCTCACTTCAAGGTAGTGTCCGGGTACCCCGATAAATTCCGGAACCTTCGGTCGCGTTGGACGTTACCTCCCCATCACACTTTCAAGCACACCGACCGGGCTGGCAGGGGACTGTCGTTCGGTGGTCAAACAGCGCGAGGGGCGGCAAATGGCGGGGGATATCCTGGTAAGTGGATTGGCAATATGGGCGGTTCTTGCGTTTGCAACGGCCCGCGCCGCCTCGCAGCTCGGTTACTCGTTCCCCGAGTTTTTCGCTTATGCGCTCGTCGCGTTACCCGTGACTCTTGTAATTGTTGTCCTTGCATCCGAAGCCAAAAGTGCCCGTCGAGAGGCGGACGGTTTGGACGCGACCGGGAGAACGCCGACCGAAAAGATCGGGCTCTATGCCCTGCGCTCCGCTGTCGCCACCAGCGCTGTCGCTGTCGCGGCATTCTTCGTGGCCGCGCCGGAGCGCCTTCTGGATACGGTGGAACGCACTGTCGTCACGATGGAAGAAGTGGCGCATCGGGGCGTTGAATTCGACCAATGTGTTGCGGAAGACGCGTTTGCCGACTGCCAGCCTTTCGAAAACCTGGTTGTCTTGACGGCGGCGACGAATGCGGATTTGACACCGAAAAAGGGTGTCTCGCCGGAGAAAAGTGTCGAGCCGAGGCTCAGCAATGTAAGGCTCGAGGTTTCGACACTTCGGCCCTGACATCCACGTGGTAAAGTGATTGACAGTTCACGCAGTCCGGCAATCGATACAGGAGGCTCTCTCTATGAAATTTTTTTGGATACATCTTGGAACAGGAAAGACGGCATACGGGCCTTTTTCCAACTTTCAGGGAACCCCGTATGGCGTTTCGACGTTAATTGCGACAGGCGGCCTGTCCAGGTCCGGAACCCGGAGAGCATTCCAATGAGTGGTGAGCCTGAAGGAAATTCGAGCGATAAATCGGCCGACAAATCAGATGACAGTTCTACGCCGAAGTCCGGTCGGCGTGTGAAGAACAAGGCGGATGAGGACCGGCTCGATGACAATATATCGGCTTTTTACGATGACCTGGCCAACGAACCGATGCCGGAGCGGCTTCGGGACCTGTTGAAAAATCTCAACGAGAAAGACGACAAGAAATGACGCTTGCAGCGTCCACACTTTTTCGGAGCATATCCAATGAGCGCTGACCTCGGCGAACAAATTGCGGAACTGGTGCCCAAGCTCCGGGCCTTCGCCATCTCGCTGTGTTCGAATGCGACGATGGGCGACGATCTTGTCCAGGAAACCGTCGTAAAGGCGTGGGCGGCCCGAGACCGGTTTGAGCCGGGGACGAATCTGAACGCCTGGCTGCATACCATTCTGCGCAACACGTATTTCAGTCAGCTTCGGAAAACCAAACGAATGGTAGAGGACCCGGACGGAAGCTATGAGGCGACCCTGGTCGCGCCGGCCGAGCAGGAAGGTCGAATCGAACATCGCGATCTGCGCCGTGCGCTTGCAGAACTGTCTGCGGACCAGCGCGAAGCCATCGTTCTGGTTTGCGCCGGCGGATTTTCATACGAAGAGGCAGCCAGCATTGCGGGCTGCGCTGTCGGTACTGTGAAAAGCCGCGTAAACCGCGGGCGGGAGATGTTGGTCACGCTTATGGGCCGGGAGGTCGATCTCGACAAGAACGCGGCGGATGCCGCCTGAACCTCTCTGATTCCTGGCCTGTGCCTGCGCCGCGTGTTGCGCCCGACCTGGGCCGGTTCTCCATCGGTTAGCCGCGCTATCGTTTGTCCTGAGATCTGCCTCGGTCGTCGCGGGCGGCAGGAACTTGTTCGAGAGTTACAGGTTTTCTAACTGCCGGAACGTTCGCCTGCGCACCGGCATGAAGTATCGCCGTGCGACGTTGATAGGGGTAAAAATGCGTATATTCGCTTGGGTTTGTGGCATCGTTGCGGTCTTGGCCGCGGCGGCTGTCGCAATCGTTCTCCTGGTCGACTGGAACCGATATCGTGGCGATGTCGCCCGACTGGCTGGAGAGGCTATCGGGCGTGAAGTCGAGATCGGGCAAATGGTTGTCGACCTGGGCTGGACGACCCGTTTCCATCTAAGACAGATCGCCGTCTCGAACCCTGAATGGGCCTCGACCGAAAAGTTCGCCGAGATCGCTGACCTGAAGGTGGCCATCCGGCTCTGGCC